>Ga0335069_10009044_pt1 | contig 14202 bp, 29 predicted proteins | sample Lox_Sample_11_FD_206714 | JGI IMG/M metagenome (GOLD analysis project Ga0335069, IMG submission 206714) | Soil microbial communities from Loxahatchee National Wildlife Refuge, Florida, United States - Lox_Sample_1.1 | ecosystem: Environmental > Terrestrial > Soil > Wetlands | place: USA... | reverse complement strand
CCAGCAGTAGAATATGCAAATGGAAATAAAGGATGGTATCTTCACGGAAAGCTTCATAGGACGGATGGACCAGCAGTAGAGTATTATGATGGAAAAAAACAATATTGGGTCGATGGAAAGCTTTTAGGGTTTATCTCTGATGATCGGATGTTAATTTATTATTTGAAATACGGCTTTCTGATCTGAACAATTGTAGAATGAAGCCAGCGATATTTTATGATCTTGACACCCGCCGAGATCGTGATTATATTGATCTGCGAAGGTGATAGCCAAAGGTAAATAAAATGAACGACTATAATACCGCTCCTCATAATCTTCGTCGTATTTCTGAAAAAGACTTTGTTCAAGGAGGATTTTTCCGTTTTTGTTTGGAAAAACCTCAATTCAAGCAGGTTCATGTTCGCAGTGAAACGGATTTGACAACCGATTCAGATTATAGTAAAAATACCAAGGTCATTAGCATGACTCTCTTTTATTTTCCTGATAATACCGGAATTGCAATTTCTTCCGATTATTGGGAAGGTAAGGTAGAGTATTATGCTTTCGGCTGCAATCATAAATATCGCGACATTTCTCAAGAGGAATGTCATAAGCGCGGAATTTATCACGGCGGAAGTTGCTATGCCGTAAGCGAATGCGAAGAATGCCATGATATGAAAGTTGTAGATAGTTCGGATTGATTATAAGTAAATAAAAGCTGGCCCGCGGTGAGTTGCGTGAAGTAAAAAATAATGGATTTCTAAATCTGTTGGCGTTAAAGAACTTGCCGGAGTAATTTGTAATGTAGCTATTGTGCCAACTGTTAACCAGCTAAATGTGCAATTCAATGTTCCGTTTGTAACAGCAGAAGTTGCGTTTTGGGCCTGAGCATTAGAAATTACTCCGGTTCCAGTTTGTCTCATAACTGCCGCAATATTAACGTCGCCTTCTCTAATTTGTGTATCGTATCCGTCAGTGCATTCAATGGCGAAAAACAATTTGGCGCTAAAAGAGTAATCGGGAACAGGATTGTATAATGTAGTTGTTAATGATAAATCTACCTGAAATAAGGATGTTGCTGAATTATTGGTTAGATTTTTCACCGCAGCAGGAATAATTGGAACGGGCCTAATAGTAGATGATGGTCCGAGCACATTCATTAGATCGTTGGCAAAGTTGGTGACTTCTGGAAATGTCGTTACCTTAAGAACTCCCGAAACTAATTTATTGTATAAATCCCCTTTAAGGCAACTTGCTCGAATATCTTCTTCGCTTATGCCTGGAATTTGCATTAAATCTAAAGAATTACCGGGGCCGATTGTATTATTAAATATGGTTATAGTTTTGTTGTTTTGCATATTCTGAACCACAAAACTAATCATACTCGATTTTCCGGTAGATAATTTGCTCATAAATTAATGCGATAATAATTAGTTGGTTAAAAAAATGAATTCAATTGATTTTGTTTTTAGGTTTGGAAGAAAGGCTAACATTTCTATTTGTGGAGATGCCACAATATTGGGAGTGTCAAAATTTCTTAACCATAATAGTCTCGTAATTCTTATCGGATGGAAAGAGTATAATGAGCAGAATAGATATCTCTGCCCCTGGAGTTTAAGTAATTGGGGTCTTCTTAAAAAAGATAGATTGAAAGAAGAATTTAGGCAGCCACCCTCATCTAATGATTACTTTAATTATGTTTATGGCTATTGGGTTGGAGTAAAAGATATTAGGAGTATCGATGGAATAAGTCAGTCGCAACTTGAATGTGTTTCTAAAAGAATAAGTAAGTGTATGGTATAGCGACATGAATTCAATTGATTTTGTTTTTAAGTTTGGTAGAAGAGTTTATACTTCTAATCTTGCTCTATTTAAAAATGCCACGATTTTGGGTTTATCAAAAAATTTAATGTATGCTTATGACAACTCTGTAGTTCTCGTTGGATGGAAAGATTTTCAAACGGGATGGAGCTTAAGCAATTATGGTTATTTTAAAAACTCTAAAATAAATGAAATATTCAGGCGTCCTCCTCCATCTGATTATTTTAATTATAAAAATGGCTATTGGATGTCTTTAAAAAACATTAAAAGCATCGAGGGGATAACTCAATCGCAACTTGAGTGTGTTATTAAAAGAATACAGAAAATTAGGGTTTAGAATATGGAAAAGATTGCTCAGGCCGGCGGTATTTTTGCTGTTTTGGCCTTTATACATTTTTTTAGCGACTTTATTTTTCAAAGTCATAATGAGGCAATGAAGAAGCATAATCATTTTTGGATTAGGGCTAAACATTGCGCAATATATACCGTTTGTTTCATTCCTATTTTGTATTGTTTAAATATGCCTAAAGCAGGAATGTTTATTAGTCTTAATATTCTTTTTTGGTCGCACTTTATTGAGGATACTTATATTGGTGTTTTTCTTTGGGCAAAACATATTAGAAAGCCGCCAGAAATTCAAAAAATTTATACACATTCATCAAATCTAAATCCAACCGAAAATGATCTTAAAAATTGGGAAATGGCTGGATTTAAAGAATTTGTTGCAACTCCTCTTGGTAAAATTCTAATGATTGCTATCGATCAGATTATTCATTTGTCATTCTTATGGCCTGTTGTTTTTATTGCTATGGTACGAAATTGAATTCAATAGATAGAATATTAAGCCCAGGAAGACAAGTTATCATAAATCGTAGTAGTGGTCTTCCTGCAACTATCCTTGGTCGTTGTAGAGAAACCAACACAAATATTTTGGTTGGATGGAAGCGCGAAGATGTTCATAGAAACTCTGGATGGGTTATATCAGACTATATGACTAAATACGAAGCGCAAAGAAAAGTTTATCATCTTCATTTAGATTATGAGTGGTTATTATAGACGAAATTATGCAAAAAGCATACTCTATAATATTCCATTAAACTTTAATGAGTTTAGAACTGGATATTGGTATCATATATCTTCTATTTTGAGCGTACAAGGCATATCTGATAAGCAGCTACAATGTGTTAAGAAAAGGTATTTAAAATGAAATCAATTCTTTTGGGGAAAGAAATTTATTTCTATCGTCTTGGAGTTCTTGAAAGAGGAACTATTATTGCGATTAATCCAAAACGATATTTTTGTATTGGATGGACCGAGAGAGATGCTCCTGGTTATTCATATATTGCATATAATGGTGTGCCATATCCACATAATGATTATGGTCTTCTTACCTGGAAGGATATAGATAAATACAATTATTTTTATAGAATTACTGCCGATCCGGTTTATAGTATAGATGGAATTTCGGAAAAACAATTATGTTGCATTAAAAAAAGAATGAGTAATTAAAATGTTTGTTGCCTTGTTGACATGCAAAGATGAGCAGTTGATGCAAGATATGTTTAACGCTGTAAAGGAAGAGTTTCCTAAATACAAATTTTCTTTACACGATATGGAGAACCGTGGTTTTCAGTTGAGGTTAGAAGGCTCTGATCTTGAGGATAAGCCGGTTGTGTATTGTCGTGGATTCTATGCGGCAAGAGTTTCAAAAAATAAATAATGTTTGAATTTTTACTATATAAGACTAAATTATTTTTTGGCAAAGCATATAAGGCATGTTTTGGTCATAAATATTGGCGTCTTAACGGAAAGCTTCATAGAGAGAACGGTCCAGCAATAGAATGGGCTGATGGTCATAAAGAATGGTTTCTTAACGGAAATCGCCATAGGGAAAACGGTCCGGCCATAGAGTTTACTAATGGAAGTAAAGTATGGTGTTTTCATGGAGAATATCATAGAGAAGACGGGCCGGCAGTAGAGTATGCCGATGGAAGTAAGGCTTGGTTTCTAAATAACAAGCGTCATAGAGTTGATGGTCCAGCCGTAGAGTATGCTAATGGACATAAAGAATATTGGGTTGATGGAAAGCGTTTAGGCTTCATTACCAGTGATCAGATGTTGGTCTATTATTTGAAGTATGGTTTTCTAAAGTGAGTATAGTTATTAAAACAGAATTTCCATATTTGGTCGTATATACTCTTGATGGACAGTATCATAGAGAAGACGGTCCGGCAATAGAGCACTCTCATGGAGATAAACACTGGTATCTTCATGGAAAACTTCATAGAGAAAATGGGCCGGCAACTGAATATTTCAAGGGAACTAAGGAATGGTATTTTCATGGAAAGCTTCATAGAGAAGATGGTCCGGCAGTAGAATTTGCCAGCGGAAATAAACTTTGGTATTTTAATGGAAAATTACACAGGGAGAATGGACCGGCAATAGATAGAATTGATGGAAGTAAAGTTTATTGGATCAATGATGAGCCTTTAGATTTCATTACCAATGATCAAATGTTAGCTTACTATTTAAAATATAAATTTATGAAATGATTTAGTTAAAAGAAAGAAGAGAAAAATAATGTTTACAAAACAAGGCGTTCGCAATTTAGATTCAATTAAAACCCCCAAGAAAGAAAAAGCCTTTATTCCTGATGAAAGTCAGTTTGATTGCAAGAATGGTCAACACGATATAGTTAAAAGTTTTCGTGGAGAGACATGTAAAAAATGTGGCCGTACTTGGAGGTAGTGTTTATTAAGGTAGTAAAATGATATATAGTTTTATTAAATCAAATCCTTGGAGGTTTTTATCATTTTCGATGGCCGTCTTTATTCTTTCTGAAAGATGGTATTTTCGCACTCAATATGATGAGTTAAAAGAATACATTAAGTCAGTAGATAATAATAGAAAAGAAGATTACTACAAACTAAATAGGGATAATGATATCTCTCGATTAGATAAAAATTATTCTGAATTGCAAAAAGAATATATGGATTTGAAAATACAAACCATCTCTACAGATAACAAAATAAATAGGCTTTGTGAATAATATGCAAGATATTTATAGAGAAAAATATAAGCAAAAATATATTCATAGAGTATATAGGTGTCCGTATATTTTTAAAGATAAAGACGAAAATAGTATTCTATGGTCAGAGTATTTTGAATCTGAAATAAATAAAACCCTGGAAGAAGGAATTGTTTTAGTCTCTCATTCCATAATATTTAATGTATTAGTAGATTATCGTAATCAAGATTATTACGGAGTTGTTATAAGCTGTATATTTTTGGTTCCATAATGAAAAAATTAGATAGAAAATGGTTAGATGACTTTGCAGAAAAAACAAAAAACCTACATGATATGCCGCCAGCCGGAAAGTCAAAGAAAACATCTAAAATATCTAAATTAATAGAAGAAATATTTTGTTTTTTTGCATCATTATTCTTTAAGACAAAACTATAAATGAAATCCGAATTTATTAAAAAAAGAGTAGTTTGTTTTTCAAAAAGAGTTTTACAAAATAAACTTGTATTAAATTTTAATCAATTTGGTTTGTATATAAATAACCTTGGAATAATAACCAACATTACATCTTATCATCATCCATTAAATTGTTTTTTAATTGGTTTAAGGGCTCATGATGTTGGTCGCTCTCAATACATCTATTCGGATGACATTGAAGATCGATTAGCAAGAATATTAGAAATAAATACATATCAATGTAAAGCGCTTATTTATGGTTTAGCTCAAATAGATATAGGAATAAATTCTGAGTATCGGGATCTCGGATACGAAATTAGACAGGAGATAAAAAAAGGATGAAACTCGATTTTATTAAGAAAAGATCTTTTTGTTTCTCCAAAAGACGAATGGGTCTTGGTTGTAAGGCTTGCGTAAGTCCGGCAATATTTTTAAAGAATAATAAAATTAAGTTATCATCAAATTATTTTAATCCATTAGACTGGGCCGCAGAAGGCGCTTACTGTTCTATTGATTTATATAGTAAATATAATGATATTATTATTAATAGACTTCAAATAAAAAAAGAAGAATATTTTAATCTCAAAGCGGGAATGACTGGTTCACCATTTTATGGTAGGCAATATATAGATTATAATTGCGAATATTATAAATTAGGCATATTACTTTATGAACAAATATTACGAAGATATATTTTATAAAAGCTCTTGACATTTATCGGCATTCACCATTATATGGTACAGATTATAATTGTGAATAATTGGGTATATTGCTTTATGGAAAATTATTACGAAGATATTTTGTTTTATAATTGTGTTACGCATCTTTTTTATAGTTGACATTGGTGTCTCGCGTGGTTATGTTGCTAGCGTCGAGGTGAGACTTGACGAAATAATAAACGACTCGGCGTATACCCTGCGGCTTCTACCCGCTAGAAAGGTTAATGGATACATGTAGGTTCGACCCCTATCGCCGAGGCCAATTTAAAAAAAAATGAAATTATTCAGATAGAATTGAGTATATTCTTTGACGGAAACTTTCATAGCATGATAATTAAAAAAGAATATGTAGATAGAATTGAGTATACTCTTGATGGAAAACTTCATAGAGAAGATGGGCCGGCAATAGAATATTCTGATGGAGAAAAACATTGGTGTCTTTATGGAAAACTTCATAGAGAAGATGGACCAGCAATAGAGTTTTCTGACGGAGAGAGGCGTTGGTTTATTAAAGGAAAGCGTCATAGAAAAGGTGGACCAGCAATAGAATTTGCCAATGGACGCAAAGAATATTGGATTAATGGACAACTTCATAGAGAAGACGGTCCGGCAATAGAACGGAATGATGGAAGTAAACAATACTGGATTAACGGTGAGTATTTAGGCTTTATTGCCAATGATCAAATGCTAAGTTATTATTTGAAATATAATTTTCTAAAGTGAGCGAATAAGGATTTAATATGTCAGCGTGTCCAGCTAAAGAGCGAAAAATGCTCTTCCCTATCCTTGACTTCATAGATAAGAGAGATGGGGGTTTAATTGAGTATAAGGCATTAAATAAAAAAGAATATGATTATGTGATAAATTATAAGGATCTCGTTTTTCATGGTGGGCGCCATAACAATTTATCACTCACCGATCTCGGAAGAGATAAACTAAAAAAATTCCGAGGCTCTTGACACTTATCGGCATGGTGGTTATATTGAGTGACGATGCTAGCTGATTAGTTTTTCAGTTAGTATGTTTTGAAATAATAAATGAAAGGGTAAATAAAATGTTTGTACTTGTTTCAACTGTTCTCGCTCCGGTTTCGGCTCTTCTTTTTCTTGGTGTAAAGACATTCGTGGAGAGTGTTCGCAGCGAATATTCTATCTGATATCTTTTAATAAATTGAGATTGGGTGTAATAAACTGCACCCTTCTTTAATTTTCTCTTAATAAAGAAAGTAGGGTATTAATGAAATGCACTGTTTGTCAATACCCCTTTCTTTATAAGGGAGGAGAAAATAAAGAGGATTTCGGCTGTTCAAATACCAATTGTCGAAGTAGGGAAATTCAATATTATCCTCATCTATCAATTAAAAAAGATTGGTATTTTGCCGCTGCCTATCATTTGCCATTTGAATATGTCGATACTCAAGGAAAAAGAAAAGATTATAATTTTAATTGGTATTCTTTAATTGGTCCAAAAAATGGAAAAACAATTCTTCAAGGTTTAAAGTTAACTTATGTTGAAGTTTATTCAACTTGGGTAGAATGCCGACAAAAGGATTTATATTCAATTCCTTATGTTGCCTTACCTGTAAATGATGATTTTAGTGGTTCCTTTGATTCTCTTAAACACTATATGATGAATCAATGGTTGAATCAGGGGCCAAAAGAAGATTATCGCAGTGTTTATGAGGATTTTTGGGCCGGAATGTATGACCTGACTAGTTTTCCATTTAATTCGACTGGCGGCATATCAATAGATGATAAGACTAAAAAACTAATAGAGTTGGCTACAAATAATTCAAATTTTAATGAGGCTTCTAACGCTGCCATTAAAGCGTGTCAAAGAATAAAGAAACTATTAAAATAATATTTTTTAAAGATTTCGCCCCGCAAAAAGGCGGAATGGTTGTGTGATCCATAATAACACTCTCGATATTAGAAAAACAATAATACGAAAAAAAGTATTATGGGTTTTAATTGAATAAAAGTATAATTCAATATGGCTGAATTTACACAACAAAATAATTAGGGCCATATCTTAATCGTTTTGTTGGAATTAGAAAATGTAAAATTTTTCAATTCTATTCAATTGCAGTTTCGATTACTGCTCTAATACCCAAAGGTAATTTTATGATTGATAATAATCTTGATAAAGCATATATTGTCGCAATTCATACGCAGAATATTTTTGAATACATAGTACATAATGTTTGTATTGAGTTTAGTCATGATAAGGCTTCAAAAATTGCCGATAGAATTAGGTGCTTGTTAAGTAGAGCAAAAAAGCGTACCACAACGAGATTTCTCATTAATTTTAATGAAAGAAGTTATCAAATTTTACAAGGCGATTTTTCCGTAGAGATTCAGGAAATTTGCCGTCTTCCCAGCCTGTTATAAAGGAAATAAAATGAAAAACATACGACATAGTGTATTTGAAACAAATTCGTCAAGCAGTCATTCTCTTTCAATTTCAGAAGATTCTGATGGAGTTCTTGATACTATTATTCCAGACGATACCGGAAGCATTACTCTTACAGGCGGCGAATTTGGTTGGGGATATGAGAGCTATAATGATCCAATGAGTAAGGCGAACTATCTTGCCGTATTTGCAGATAAAAATGCCGATATGACTGAAATGCTTATCAAGGTATTAAAATCTCATACCGGAGCGAAATCTATTATTTTTGATTTTTCTACCGAAGACTATAATCATATAAACTATAGTTATATTGATCATCAATCCTCTATGAATGAGGGCGGGGATGGTCTTCGTGCTTTTAAGTCTATGAAGGTTATGAAGGATTTTATTTTTAACCCAAAATCAGAACTTATTATTGATAACGATAATCGCTGATCATAAGGTAAAAATGTGGCCCTTTAAAAAATCGAACAAAGACATTGCAAAAGAATATTGTGAAAAATTAGGATATATTTTATGTCTGAATTATCGTTCTTATTATGATTGTGACAATTGCGGCAAAGATACTTATCGTATTAAGCAAAATAAAATTATTCCCAATAAGTTATTTGGCTATAAAGAAATCGTAGTTGGAACAGATTATTATTATTGTTCAGAATGTCAAGCGATTAGTATTTATGGTGATGAACCTTTCTCTAAAGAGGTTTTATATTTTCACGAATGGGTAGCCAAGCAAAATCCATTATTTGCCGATGAAAAGTTGTTGGAACATTCGTTAAATCTTTTGGAAGAAGAAAAAAATAAAATCCTAAATAAATTGGTAAAAGTTAAAGAAGAAAACAAAACCACAAATGATTTCCTAAAAAACAATAATGTAAATAAAGCGATCGTAAATAATCCATATAGAACCTAACAATGGAAATTATACATCAATATACTAACGGCAATATTAATGTTGTCCTTTATGATGACGGAACCAAGGAAAGGGTTTTTTCTGGCAATCCAAATCCAATTCATCCAGAATCTATTGATGTAAAGATTACTGATTATTGTGATGCTGGCTGTAGATATTGCCACGAACAATCTACAAAAAATGGATTGCACGGTGATTTGGATAAATTGTTTGAGGTATTGTCTGTTTTGCCTGCCGGTTGTGAAATTGCAATAGGTGGAGGCAATCCGTTAAGTCATCCTGATTTAATTCCTTTCTTGCAAAAATTAAAACAAAAAGGAATTGTCTCTAATATTACCGTTAATCAAAAACATTTAGAAAGTTATAAGAAGTTAATTCTTCAGCTTATCAATGATCGTTTGGTGCATGGAGTTGGGATTTCTTATTCTTCTACTTCTTTTTTTCCGCATATAACTCCGATTTTACAAGCATCAGACAATGTAGTATTTCATGTTATTGCTGGAATTAATCCGGTTGAAGATGTTGAGATACTTCGACAATACTGCATTCAAAATAATAAGAAGACAAAAATATTAATTCTCGGCTACAAACAATATGGTTTCGGATTACACTACTATAGTTTGAATAAACACATTGAAGATAATAAATATAATTGGTATATCAAGCTGGCAAAACATTTTAAGAACAAAGACCTCGTATTGTCATTTGATAATCTTGCCATTGACCAATTAAATCTTCGTCGATACTTTACAGATGATGCCTGGAATAAGTTTTATATGGGAAATGATTTTGTTTTCACTATGTATATCGATGGAGTAAAACAAAATTTCGCTCCTTCTAGCACCTCTAATAATAGGGTTGATTTTAAAGATATGACATTGCTGGATTATTTTCAGACCAATAGGAATAAAGAAGGTATCTAATGGATGAATTTTTTATCGAAGGATTTTCTATTATAAAAGATTATAATAAACTAATTTTTAGTGGAGATCATTGTGCTTATAGTTTTTTTGTGGAGAGACTTTCGTTTAAAGATATTGGAGATAATATTTTAAAGTCAATTAATGAATTAGAGTCAAAGGATGAAAAATATACATTTTCATGCTCGCCGCGTCGATCCTACGATTTAGGAGACTATTTACTAATAAAAGTAGATGATATGCATTATAGTCTTGCTTTAAATAATAATTTTTGTATTTTAATTACAGAAAAAAGTCTTAAAGATTTTTGTAATTGGTTAATTTATGGATAATATATGAGTGAGATTGATCCTAAAATAAAAAAAAGAATAAGGTCAATAGTTTTTTGTGCCTTACAGGAGTGCATCAAAAAGAAATATAGGATCGAACTGTCTTCACATTCGATTTTAATCTCATCAAATAACAAATATTTTTATAATTTAGTAGATTTTTATAATCCACTGGAGTTCAGATTAAAGGGGAAAAATTTTAAGTCTTATCATCATGACTTAGGAAAATTATATGGAATTAGTGCAGATGATGCCAGTGATTTGAGACAAGGTTTTATGCACAGCGATGATTGTCGTAATAGTCCATTTGTAGAATTTGGGAGAACTCTTAATTTTGAATGTAGGCTGATATTGAAGATGCCATGAATAATGATAAAAATTTCATCCAACAGTGTCCGAAGTGCGGAACTGAAATGGTAAATAATACAGATTATGATCATGCTAAAAAGCAATATTCCCAGACTATTTTTCTTGATTGTCCTAACGAAAATTGCCAACTCCAATTAATGGAAGTTAAACAAAATGTCCTATAATGAGATCAATCCTAAAATAAAAAAAAGAATAAGGTCAATAGTTTTTTGCGCTTTACGAGAGTGCGTCAAAAAGAAATATATAATTAATCTGACTGGGCGCTCAATTGAAGTTGAATATCCGGATATAATTAATTCGGACTCAATTACAATACATAATAAAAAATATATGTATTACAATGATGTATGTAGTTATAATCCAATTGAATTCAGATTAAAGGGAAAAAATTTTAAGTGTTATTATTCCGACTTAGGAAAATTATATGGAATTAGTGAAGATGATGCCGCTAATTTAATAGAGGGCTTTGTTTACGGAGATTGGGATAATCCATTTCAAAGTTTTGGTCGAAGTCTTAATTTTGAATGTAGGGGTTTTTTGAAGAAAATATCTTATTCTCGTAAGATTAGAGAAGGGTTTTAATTAATGCCATATAAAACCATGTTAGAGAGCGATTATGAGATTGACCCCAAAATAACAAAAAGAATAAGGTCAATAGTTTTTTGCGCTTTACGAGAGTGTATTAAAAAGAATTATAGGGTAAGCCTGATCTCATGTTCAATCTCAGTATATAATAACAAATTTGTTTGTGATATAGGATTTTATAATCCGCTTGAGTTAAGATTGAGAGGAAAGAAAGCTTCTGATCATTATTATTCCGACTTAGGAAAATTATATGGAATAAGCTCAAGTGAAGCTGTTGAAATGGCAGCGGGTTTCATTTACGGACATAATTATAATCCGTTTCAAAGATTTGGTTGCGAGCTTAGATATGAATGTCAACTTTTATTGAGGAAATAATATGAAAAAATTAATTGCTTTATTGGTTGTTGTATTTAGTTCTTTGTTTTTTGCCGGAGATGTATCTGCTAATGATTGCGTTCCCGGTCAACAAAATCAATGTCTATGTCCGGCTAAACGACATAGGTTAGGTTTTCAAGTTTGCGAAGATGACGGAAAGCGATTTAGTGAATGTGAGTGTGCTGAATATATTAAACCTCATAGAGATTATAGAGTTAGAGCCGATCCTTCTTTGTTTGGAGGGGGAATAGCTTTTACTGTTTTAGGTGGAGCTACATTATTATTTGGTGTTCCTATTGAATTTGCGGTCCATAGCAAAAGTAGTCTTAGTAGAGAATCAGACAATATTTTTTACGGGGCATTAATTACTACCACTGTAATCTCATCCGTAATGTTAACCACTGGTATTATCATGACTGCTATCGGAGGACATAAGGTTGTTGTAAATAAAACCGGCTTGAATTTACCGCCATACATTCCTTCGATTGGATTTACAGATAAATCAGCAAATGTAGGATGGACAGTTTCTTTCTAAAATATAATTGGACCGTATTCTCTTAACAATAAGAAAAGCTTTTGGATTAAGGTTTAAAGTCAAGATATTTTAAAACTTTCCCAGGGCTTGACAAACGGTTTTCAGTGGTTATATTGTCTCTCAAGATATCCGGCAGCACATAATTCTGCCATCATAAAAAGATCCGCATTTCCGTCCAGGAAAATTCTCTAAAAAAGAGTTAAAGATAATGTCAAACAAAATTACAAACCTGCTGCTTCGACATAATTTTGTTGATTTCCCCGCTGTTGAAGATGGCGAGAAGGCAAATCAAGAAGAGATTACCACTGTTATTAGTAATCTTTCATATTATGGTTATGCCCTAAATGTCGAGGGCTATAAGCATCTTTGTTCGATCACCTCTAAACTACTTCAAGTTTGGTGGAAAGATGTTGAGGCAGAATTAAAGTCTCTTACCGGAGAAGATCGTAAGATTGGTGATTTTGTAGTTTATAAAAACTTCCCTGCCGAAGTTCTTGAAAAATCCGAGGCAGAGTATTGGAGTGCTCAAATTTTAATGTATTGGGGTTTTCCAAATGACTTCTTTACTCAAGAAGTTAAGCCCCGAGATAATATGAAAGAAGCCGGTAAGGCAATTGTGCTTCGTAAGAGCAAGTGTTTTACTTTGAAGGATATCTTAAACAATTATCTTAAGTCCCCGGCTCCGTGGAAAGAGTCTGAGTTTGATGATGTTAAGCTTCTTTCCGGTTCGCTCGCAGTAGATTTTAGTTTGTTTAATTTCAAACAAAATATGATCGATCTTGCAGCATTCTTTATTCAGCAAAATAAAATCATTTCGGTTGATACTGCTACCGATGTTCTTCGATTGGCAGCCGGATTAAGCAATTGTGATACCTCTCTTCGTGAAAAGGTTAGGTTTATTTCATTCAAGAAGCCGGTAAGAAAATTCCTTCTTGGTATGCTGGAAAACTGTAATAATCTTTCGGAGGATTTTGCTCGTCGTCCTGAAATGTGGAAGCGTCTTATTCATCAATTGCATCCTGGTGATTACGCTAAAAAATTCCATCGTGTTTGTAAGGCGATAGATGATCTTTATAACGACCGGCTAACGACTTTTAATTCTAAAGTTGAAGAGCTACTTCTCAAGAAAGACGCATCTGTTCTTGATTTGTTGGCTTCGCGACCTGGAGAGTTTCGTCGTCGTTTAATTCATACCGCCTCTCTTTTCGGTGATGTTGCAGTAAAACATTTCAATGAGCGAGCAATTGATAAGCTCTCGGTTTCTCAGATCGTTTCGCTGCGATCATTTCTAAATAGTGTTAGAATGAGGCAGCATCGAGTTTTTCCTCCGAAGGGCAATTGGAATAAGATGCAGATCGGCGAATCAAGAAAGCTTGATCAGAAGCAAATCGATGATCTTTCTTTGGCTCTTGGTAAGGCTCTATCTGCTAAAGTTCCTGGCGTTAAAACCTTAGATGTTTCCACCTCAATGATTAAACTTCCTAGCGGTGGTGAGGTGTCGCCATATACTCGCGGCACAGTTTTCCCAATTCCAGAAAATGTAAAATTCATTAGGACTGCTTCTTATTGGAAACAGCCGGGATACTCTAATACTTGGTTTGATAATGGCTGGAATTTTTTTAATGAGAAGTGGGAAAGCGTTGGAGTTTGTTCTTGGGATAGAACTCATTATCGTGATTCCAAAGTTATTGGAGCTATTTTTTCTGGCGATCCAACTAACTCAAAAGAAATGCAAGGTCGTGGTGCTCAGCTAATCGATCTTTA
>Ga0335069_10009043_pt1 | contig 14203 bp, 8 predicted proteins | sample Lox_Sample_11_FD_206714 | JGI IMG/M metagenome (GOLD analysis project Ga0335069, IMG submission 206714) | Soil microbial communities from Loxahatchee National Wildlife Refuge, Florida, United States - Lox_Sample_1.1 | ecosystem: Environmental > Terrestrial > Soil > Wetlands | place: USA: Florida... | reverse complement strand
AGTCGGAGTTAGCCCGCGTGCTCGCACGATTGCGAGCTTCACGCTATCGCTTTGGGGCCAGCGATCACATAGTTGCCAAGTCGCTTTATCTGAACGATCCCGACGGTATCGGGCTCGAGATCGCCTTCGAGACCCCAGAACGAGTCCGCTCGTTCCGGTGGGATAAAGGAACCGACAGCCCGGTGGTCATCGACGCTGAGGGCCGCAAACGTCATGGCATCGAGCCGCTCGATCTCGGAGACGTTATAAGCAAGCTAACGGATGACGAAATCATGCGGCCGCTTCCTTCCGGTACGAAGGTCGGACACCTGCAGCTTCAGGTCGGTGAGCTGGAAGCCTCGTATGGATTCTACCGAGACATCGTTGGACTCATCCCGAGCATGTATGCACCGTGGGGCGGCTATGGAGACCTCGGTGCAGGCGGCCGTGTTGCTCACCGGATAGCACTAAACACTTGGCAAGGTGCCGGCGTCCCACCGCGACCCGCAGGAATGGCTGGCATGCGCAGCTTTATGATTTTGTTCGAATCGCCGGCGCGTTTAGAAAATGCAGTTGCCAGAGTCGGGAACGCCGAACAGCGCGGTGATGACTACCTCGCATACGATCCAGACGGTAACCTAATCGTTCTGCAGGCCTCGTAACCCTCATGCCAATTTACAAGGTATGGAGGCCAGACCGGTTGCTGTCAGGGCGCTCCGCAAAAGCATGGCAGACAGGTGCTCCATGGTCTTCTCGAAACGATGTCGCCGGGCGACACGAGCCATTCCGTCGCCCATCAAAGCTGTCCCCAGCGCGAGCGGCTTCACTCTGACGGGCCACCAAGAAGTTACTCGGCAGGAGCTAATCAAAAGTTCGGTACAACTCGGTACAAATCAGGATCGAGAAAGACTGGCTTCCTGGTCCTAAGCGACGCCGAATGAAGCACTTAGATTTGATCAAGTCTTTGTTCGGGAATAGGGCCTCGCCAATGCAAGTAGTTCTACATCAGACGTTTACGCCCAAATCGCTCGGTATGAATGCCTGGTGTTTTACCCTCATCAATCAAGCCCCCCGCACGACGGCGATATCTGCCTCCGCTGCCCAACTCTGCAAGTCCTTTCCAGTGAGCACGGACGCCATCATTGAAGGGAACTGATCGGGAGTGCAGGCGAAGACGGGGCATCCATAACTTGCGATTGCTTCGGCGTGTTTCGCTTCATACGCTGGGTGCCCTGAATCGGAGAGGGCCAGCAGCACGATAACGTTCACGCCACTCTGTTTGATTGCGGCGACACGTGCCAGCATCGCGGCGGCATCTCCGCCTTCATACAGATCCGTGATGAGCACGAGGTGTGTCTTCGCAGGAATCTCGATCTGCTTTTCGCAATACGCAAGCGCGGCGTTGATGTCGGTGCCTCCGCCCAGTTGAACTCCGAAGAGCACCTCAACCGGATCAGCGAGCTGATCGGTCAGGTCGACGATCGATGTATCGAAGCAAATCAGCTTCGTTGAGAGTCCAGGAATCGAGGCCATGACCGCAGCGAATATTGACGAGTAAACGACTGAGCTCGCCATCGATCCGGACTGATCGACACACAAGATGACGTGATGAAGCTCCGCACGAGACTTCGTGTGTCGCGTGTGTCCTACCAGCGTTTCTGGGACGACCGTGCGATGCTCCGGTTGATAGTGACGCAGGTTTGCCCCGATCGTTCGCGGCCAGTCGATGTCAGCGTGCCGAGGCCTGCGCGTACGCTGGGAGCGGTTGAGAGCACCTCGCAGGGTCTCGCGTGTGTTGTGTTCGAGTCGGCGCATGAGATCATCTACGACTTTGCGAACGACCTGTCGTGCCGTCTCCAGTGTCTTTCCAGGGATCGCAGCACGGAGCGAAATGAGGTCGGCGACGAGATGGACGTCTGCTTCGAGCGTCGATAGGAACTCGGGCTCAAGCATCAGGGCTTTGAGATTCAGCCGTTCGAATGCATCTTTCTGAACAATTTGCACGACTGGAGTCGGAAAGAACTCGCGGATGTCGCCGAGCCATTTCGCAACCCGCGGAGAGGATGCGCCCAGCCCACCCCTGCGCTTCTCACTACCACTGTCGTACAGCGCGGAGAGGGCGACGTTGAGGCGGCGGTCACGGTCAGAGAGTTCGTTTTGTTCGTCCTCGACACCGACAGCGAGTTGCCAACGACGCCAGCGCTCCTTCTGCGAGATCATGCGGGATCTCCAAGGCCGAGGATTTTGTAGAGCAATGGCAATGCGGCTTCAAACGCGGGGTTCGACTCGGCGGCGACGTGAGAAGACGATGTGCTTTGTTGCCTGCCGCGCTGTATTTTTTCGAGTACACGCCGCCGCGCTACCGTATCGAAACTCGACATGCTTCGACGCAGCAGTGGAAGTGAATCGGTGAAGTCCGTCTCGCTGAGTTCGCATAGCCATGCGTCGAGCAACTGCAGCAACGACTCGTCCTGCAACAACACCTCTGACCCGCCACGCAGAAATCCCTCAAGGAAGGCCCCGGATTCTTTCGGCAGGCGTGAGCCCGTATGCCGGGAAAACTCGGCCGCGACCTTATCCGCTTCCCAGGCGTTAACGTCATGCAGGCGACGAAGGCTTAGTCCGGCTACCGACGGGGTCACTTGATCATCCTCAACCATGTTTCCCATCTCGCTTCTCCATGATGAGGTGAGCGCATCATCGCCAAACAATCGAAGTGCCTCATCGTAGGCTTCCATGGCAGCAATACGTGCCGCGGCGGTCTCATCATCCAGTCCGCGCGAGCTAATACGTACGCCGGCATTGATTTCTACGCTGATCGACAGGATCAATGAGCGAAGGGCATCTTCGGGCAGCCGGCGAGCAGTCCCATACCGAAGCACACGCACCAACGGAGCAACTGCTTTCATCAGGTCAGTAATGTCGCTGGAGTTTACGGCGACCGCCTGCAACTGTTCGATGCACGAAGCCGCAGTTTCCGGCAAATCTGCTACGAGCGCGCCCTGGATCAGTCCCGCGAGCGTCGTGATCGAAGTCGTCTCGCGTGCCTTCTTGAGCGTCGCGTTCGCAGCCGCCTGCTCGATCGTGATTCCATACACGAGAGCTTCGGCCAAAGAGACCGAATACCACGGCTCCCATTCGATCACCCAAACTTCGCGGAAGGTGCCTCGGCCTGCCTGGGCATCAGTTAGCTTGCCCCAGGGCACATTAATTAGATTCAACCGATGCAGCAGGGTTGATTTCAACAGGCCAGCTTCCGAACGAAGATCGAGCTTGATCTCCAATTCCAGATCTTGCGGCTTCAGGCGCGTTTTGCGTTGCCATGCTGCGAGGTCACGAGCAAGCGGGTTCTGCGGAACGCGCTCGCCGATCTCGCCCACGTGCTCGCCGATGAACAGCTTGCGCTCGAGCATCGCGAGCGGGACTGGATTCCCGTCGCACATTGCGGCCAGCGACGCTTCGCGCATTTCTGCAATTCCCGGCATCGGCAGATCGCGTAGCGCAGCGAGTCCGAGAGCGAGGCGCGTCGCTTCAATCGCCGACGCAGTAGGAGCCAGATAACCTTCTTCGCGAAGCTTGAAAGCGGTGCGCGACTGCCACACCGAAGCAAACTCCTCTGCACTTGGCATTTTCTTTCGTGTATACAGTGCCCACAGGTGTCGATACCATCCCGGCGAAATCACCCCAGCACCATATCCTGAGAATGCGCTGAGACGGCTGTCCGTCCACGGAACCCACGTGGCCTCGACCTTTACGCGCGGAAGGTCTTTCACTAGCGCTCGATCGTCTGCCGGCTTCGTCTCCTGCCGCAATCCGCTGATGTGCCAGGCTCCGTTGACGACCGCTATCTGTCCTTCGAACTCTTTCAGTGCTGCTCGGAGATTGGTTCGCATGAACGCCTCGCGCTGGAGATTGCGCGAAGCCTCTTGTGGCGACTGTACCCCCAACTCCTCCTGCGCTCGCGCTTCCGTCATTGCAGTCTCGATTGAGGCGAATACCTTGAGCGCCTCCTGTCCGTTAGCGCCGTGCTGCTCTATGAGGCCGTTCCAGAAAGTCTCGCCGTCCTCATATCCGGCGGCGCTTGCGAGCAAATCGAGCGCGTCTTGGCGCTGTTGCACCGGCGCACTTTCCGAGTTTTCTCGTGCAGCCTTCTGCAAAGCCAGTGAAATGGCGGCAGGCCAATCACAGAAACGGACTGGACGCGCGTGTTTCAGTGCCCATTGGATCGCCTGCCACTCGGGGGAAAATTCGGCAAACGGGAAAAACGATGCAAGGGTCTCCTCTTCTGGAGCATGCATCAGCATCGCAACTGGGGGCTTCAGTTCCGGGTCGGCGATGTACTGGATCAACTCATCACCCTCGGCAGGCCCTTCCACCAACACACAGGCAGGATCGATCGCATCAAGTGCCTTGCACAACAAGGCAGCAGATCCCGGACCGTGATGACGGATTCCGAGAATATGCACTCGATTATCGGTTCCGCGAGACATCGCGACTAAACCACCTCGCGGATAGCGGAGTAGAGATCGGACCAACCGTCCCGCGTCCGGACGACGCTTTCGAGATATTCCTGTAAGGCGACGGTATCTTGCACCGGGTCTTTGACGACGGCCCCGACTACATTCGGAGCCAGGCTTTCTGCCGTTATCTTCCCATCGCCGAAGTGGGCAGCCGATGCCCAGGCGCTCACGCCAACGGAAATCGCCTCCGCTGTCGAAAGCGTTCCGCTGGGAGATTTCAGCTTGGTTTTGCCGTTGAGCGTCTTGCCTTCGCGCAGTTCGCGGAACAGCGTGACCACACGGACGAGTTCTTCATCCGCAGGCCGGATCGGTGGCAGTTCGAGGCTGGATCCGATCTCCTGGACACGCTTCACCACGATTCCGGTTTCTTCTTCTAATGTGGCGGGCGACGGGAGCACGACCACGTTGAACCTGCGTTTAAGCGCGGACGAGAGATCGTTCACACCCTTATCACGGCTGTTAGCCGTGGCAATTACATTAAACCCACGTTGCGCGTCGATAGCACTGTTGAGTTCGGGAATGGGAAGAGTCATCTCGGAGAGAATCGTGATGAGCGTGTCCTGTACGTCTGAGCCCATGCGCGTTAACTCTTCGAGGCGCACGATGCTTCCGTCTTCCATCGCTCGCGTCAGCGGAGTCTTAACCAACGCTTCGCGCGACGGTCCCTTGGCCAGTAGCAATGCATAGTTCCAGCCGTAGCGGATGTGGTTTTCATCCGTCCCAGCCGTGCATTGAATCATGCGTTGCGATGATCCCGAGATTGCCGCAGCGAGGTGCTCTGAAACCCACGATTTCGCCGTTCCCGGCAGTCCCAGCAACAGCAAAGCCCGATCGGTCGCGAGCGTCGCAACCGCGGTTTCAATCAGGCGACGATTGCCGACATATTTCGCCGAAATCTTGGTGCCGTCGGTAGCCTTGCCTCCCAGGATGTACGTCACCACTGCCTTGGGAGAAAGACGCCAATTCGCCGGACGAGGGAGTTTGTCTCCTGCGCTAAGAGCAGATAACTCTTGCGCATAAACTTCTTCAGCGCTCAATCGGATTCGGCCAGAGGTTGGTTCAGACATGCGTGCGTTCCTTCTCCATTCCATCGAGGATATCGACTAATGCGAGTGCGTTTACGGATTGCGACGGATCGAAGTCCGAGAGTTCGCCGCGAAGCTCCTGCCGTTGCGTCGCCGGACATACCGCGGCCATCACTTCCAGCCATGGAGCGCCGCCACGTTCGCGCTCGGGTAGATTCGCCAGCAACTTCGTTTGCAGGACCATCGACATGACTGAAGCTGGCGCTGCGACACCTGCAATTTTGTGCAGCCAATCCCAAGCATAGTAGTTAGTCGGCAGATCCTTGCCGTAAGGACGCGCGATGATCTCCTGCCATCGCTCGCGTTCCGAGTCTGTCATCATGCCGAGCGTATCGAGTCCGCTTTCAAACATTCGTTCCCAACAGTTCGGCAGATGCTTCACAACAACTTCGAGCAAGTCGAGACGCCGGTCGTTCGTCGTGGTCAAGGCCAAGGAAAGAAGAAGCGGTTCGTCTTTTCCGGCAGCTTCAATCAACTGTTCATCGTTAACACCTAATGCGGCGGCTAGTTCGCTGATCGAAACGTCTACGAAGGTCTCGCGCACCCATCGCCATGCAGCCTGATCTTTCACGTTTGCCGGAAGTTCGAGTTGGAGAGCTTTGCGCTTTCGCAGCACCCCACTCTCGCCCTGCTTGATTCGTTCCAGGCATTCTCGTAATGCGGGATTCTCGCCGCCGCTCCCCAATCGTGCGAGGTATCTTGACGCCAGTGCTCGCACGCGTGGCGCTCGATCCTTTTCCAGCGTGCTCAAGAACGGCTGGTCAGACGCGCTCAAACCGGCTTGCAGCGCTTGCAACAATCGAAAGCGAGCCTCGGGTTCGTCTTGCGCCCAAGTTGACTCCAGCAAAGCACGGGCCGAATCGGCGTCTTCCCTCCGGCGCCGCTCCATATACGCCACGCGTCGCGAAACTGCCGCTTGCGCCCAACTGCTTTCATCCAGCACTTCCGGATCGAAATAGCTTTGGGTTTGAGCTTCTGGCTTCTGTCGATCAGCCCAGTGCTGCGCTGTTGGACCAAGTCTCTCGGCATGAGAGCGAACGAACGCATCGATCAGCGGCAAATCAAAGGGATGAGGACGCAATCTCAAACGATCAAATGCCCGGGCCAGAGCACGCGCCGGATGCTCGGTGGTGCCCTTCGCCGTCAGCAAGCGAATCAAAGGACGGCGCAGTCCGTCGGCAATGATTTTTCGCTCATCCTTTATATCCGGTTCAATGACGAACGATTCTGGCCCGGGAGGGCGCTCGAACCGCAGCCCTTGCCCGGTGAGGCTCAAGAGTGCCATTTCAGCAAAGGAATTCGCATCGGATGTAGGGATCAAGTCATCTGGCAATGGACGCTTCGATGTTCCCGCCAGCAGCGATGGAATCGCTTTCGCGTAAAGCGTGCTCCAGTTCATGACCGCAACCACCTTCCCAGTTGCGTCTCTGCCCACGCTAGCGTGAACTCATATCCATTCCACAGCCCAATCCCGTCAATCTGACCGACACTCGCAAGTGGCACGGCCTGGGTGTTCTGAGAATTGTGCAGCGGCAGAGATAACCGGCTTTCCTCATCATGAAGGTAGAGTTGTTCTCCGCATCGCCGCACATGAGCAGACCGAAAACACAATGGAAAAGTGCTTAGCCAGGGAAGCTGCGCCAATGCCCGCTCGTACCTACCATACGAGTCGGCAAGAGTCTGTTGCGGTAGAGCAATGGCATCACGGCTTTGTTCTGCCCCACCGTTGAGGTTCGTTATGTGTGCACGAAGCGGGATCGTAGACGGATAGAAAGCCAACTCAGCAATGATCCGATCGCCGGAAAGGTAACCACCTACTGCCGCAACAGTAGAGACCGGCACGAAGTCAATCAGCACGGCATACTGTGGCGTGCCCTCAGCGATGCCTTCACATGAGAGCCACGTCTCCACTCGTCGCAATCGATCTGGCTGCGCTTCCGATATGACTGCGAACACTCGCCAGTGGGCGTCAACCCGCAATACATCGGGATCACTCAGCAGCGCCTCTCGCGTGATCGACCATCCCACTGCCTGCCGCGTGTCCGAAGAAAGTAATGAAGGAAGTTCCGGTGTACGGCGGTAGGCCTGACTAATTAGGTGAATCTGTCCGAGTTCTCGTATTGCCGCTGTAGGACGAGCGGGTTCCGGTAACGTGAATAGTCTCGTCGTGAGCGCATCAAGACGGCCTGCAAGCCCTGAGGCTTTTGCATCCACCAGTCTTTGCGCGATCGTGCGACAAGCCTGCGCAGTCTGCGCCACAAAGTTCGCCATCCCACGTTGAACTTGGTCGGACATCCAAGTATCGAGATCTTCAAGTCCGGCTTGCACCGCAGCCTCGCGCTCAAGCCGATTCCTCTCGCGTGCGGCTGCCGCCCGTTGCTCCACTTTGGGGTCTGTGCTTTCTTCCGCTTCCGGTATGGCAGCGTAACGAATGGAAGGCCGGGGTTTCGGCTCGGCTTCGTCTTCTGTCTTTGCAGGTGCGCTCGATCCGCGTCGCCGCGACAACCAGTCCTTCACCCATTCCGGAACAGTCGCCGGAACGAACGCGACGGATTTCTCCACTCGCATCCACATCAACGCCAAAGCGTGCTTGCAGGGGAATTTTCGGCTGGGACAGGTGCACTTGTATCCGGCGTCCGCTTCACTGACCACAACTCGATAAGGCGTCGCGCCCGATCCCTGGCATTCGCCCCAGACAAGCCCGTCTCCTCCCGCCAGCGTCGGCCAGGTGGACGGTTTCAGCAGCTTTCGAGCAGCTGCGAGCGACGCTTGGTCCGGAGCAAGCGCCTCAATTCTCTCAAGCGTTAGCGACATCCTGCCTCATAGCCGTGGGTCTACCGGCTCGCTCTCCAGCGCCAAGACTCCGAATACGCATTCGTGAACTCGGCGCAGCGGTTCTCGTTCAACGAAGCGCTGCAACGATTCGATTCCTAACGCGAACTCCCTCGTCGCGAGCGATCGCTTCCTGCCCAAACCCCGAGAGCGCAGCCGGGTGAGGTGTTCTGGCGAGGTGTATTCCGGACCATAGATGATGCGAAGGTATTCCCGCCCACGGCACTTAACGGCCGGCTGTACCAGATGTTTGCCCTTCGCTATGAAATCGAACGACTTCACCACCATGCCTTCTCCACCGGAACTAGTGAGTTCTTCCCACCAGGCGGTCCCTTCTGCTTCGCTTGCGGCGTTTGCAAGGTCAACGATTCTGTATGGAGTAGGTAGCAGCAGCTCGCGGTCAAATTCGCATAGGCGTTTCAATAGATCCATATGCCAGACGTGATTCTTGTCCGCGTGCACTTGTCCCTCAGTCGCCAGCAAATGAAATGGTGCGAGCTTCAAGTCCAATATCGAATGAACCGGCCAGCAGTAACGGCGATACGAATCGACGTACTGCCCTACCATCTCCGCGCGCTTTTCGTATTCTTCAGCAACGGCCTGGAGTTCTGGAACCCTGGCCGCCGTCATACGCAATGCCGCAACCGTCTCTTGCAATGCCGAACGCCCCGCAGCCCCGGTGGGTGCATATTGACGGATCAGCAATTCCTGCGCCTTGGAGGACCAGGGCATCAGTTCGCAGTCGAGGCATACCCAATCTGTCTTAAGCTCGTCCCAAAGGCCCGCCTTCGCAACCGCGTTTTGTACGCGTACCAGGAATTCGCGTTCGAGTGCGTCATCGCCGAAAAAGCGTCGTCCGGTTCGTGTGTAACACACCCCGATTTCGTCTTGCGTAACGCCGAATCGACGAAGCGTCGACGTTCGATCGCGGCAAACGATAACGACAGCACGCGATCCCATGTGCTTCTGCTCGCAGACCACCTTTTGCACGCCTTCTTTCCGGAAGTACTCGAACGCCTCTGCCGGGTGCTCCAGCAGATTCGGTTGCTTCGTTGTTTCCGAAGGTGACATCGTTGGAGGCAGGTAGATCAGCCACTTCGGATTCGTTGCGAACCGGCTCATCACTTCCAAGGCTGCGATCGCATTTTCTTCACGAATGGTGATATTTTGGTGCAGCCGGGTGTTGATGATTCTTTTCCCGATTACATCGTCGATGTCCAGGACATCGTCGAGTTCATGCTGTTGGCTGAGTTCAATCGGCGCGGCCGGCAAAAAGGGTTTCGGCGATTCGTAGTACGTCTTGAGCGCCGGAACAGCGACGAGCTCCTTCTCCGGATAACGCAACGCCGTCAACTTGCCGCCGAACACACAGCCCGTGTCGATGTTGATCGTATTGTTGAGCCACTGCGCCGCCGGTATCGGTGTGTGTCCATACACCACTATTGCCTTGCCGCGATATTCCGAGGCCCAGTCGAAGCGGACCGGCAGACCGAATTCGTCGGTTTCTCCAGTCGTCTCTCCGAACAGCGCGAACGAGCGCACCGCGCCGGAACTGCGGCCCTGCATCGACTCCTTCATACCGGCGTGGGCGACGACCAGCTTCCCGTCGTCCAGAACAAAATGGCCGATCAGCGAGTCGATGAATTTGGCGACCGACTGTTTGAACTCCGTGGATTCCGATGCCAGTTGCTGAATCGTGTCCGCGAGGCCATGAGTAAGCTTTACTTCCTTTCCGCTAAGATGGCGCAGCAATTTGACATCGTGATTGCCTGGCACACAAAACGCGGTTCCTGCGGAAACCATGCTCATCACGAGCTTCAGAACATCAGGGATTCGCGGGCCGCGATCGACCAGGTCGCCGAGAAAGATCGCCCTTCTGCCGTCGGGCGGTGCAACCCGGTAGGACTCTCCATCCCGTTCCACCGTGTAGCCGAGTTCGCGAAGAAGCACTTCCAACTCGTCGCAGCATCCGTGAATATCCCCAATGATGTCGAAGGGACCATGCTCGTCTTTCTTGTTCGTCCACAACGGCTGGCGCTCGATGACAAGGGCGTCCGCCTCTTCTGGAGTGGATACGATCTTCAGATGACGAATGCCTTCGCGCTCAAGGCCGCGCAAACTGCGGCGCAATTGTTGCGCCTGGTTGCGAACCACGTGAGGACCGAACTGGCGGTCGGGACGATTCCGGTTTCGCTCGTGGCAAACCTTCTCGTCGAAATTGAAGACGATTGCCGCCGTGAAGAGGTGATATTCCTTCGCGATCTCAATGAGCGGCTTGCGCGACTCGGGCTGCACGTTGGTCGCATCCACCACCGTTAAGCGGCCTGCCGATAAACGCTTCCGCAGGATGTAATGAAGAAGTTCGAATGCGTCCTTCGTAGACGACTGGTCGTTCTCGTCGTCCGACACCAGCCCGCGGCAGAAATCGGACGAAATCACCTCAGTAGGCTTGAAGTGCTTGCGTGCGAACGTGGACTTTCCGCAGCCAGAGGGGCCGACCAGTAAGACAAGCGATAGTTCAGGGATCTTGAAGGTCACCGGCTGAACACTCCCATCTGCGTGGGGGCCCCAACTGCGGGATCTTCATCACCTATTGGGAAAAAGCTCACGGCATAGCTGTAGCGCTCGGCAATACGTGAAGCCCAAGCCTGAAATTGTGCTCGCGTCCATTCGAAGCGATGATCTTTATGTCGCATTTGCCCACTGGGTAGCGTTTCGAACTTCACGTTGTATTCCGAGTTCGGTGTGGTGACGACAACAGTATTCGGCTTGGCAAACTCGAACAGAACTCGCTCAAAGGCGGCGAGCCGTGCTTCATCCAAATGTTCAATCACTTCCACTACGGCAGCGCCATCAAAGCCCTGCAACCGCTTATCTCGGTACATCAACGAACCCTGCACAAGTTTGATCCTCTGCTTCTGCATCGGAGGCATCGTGTCGAAGTGCAGGCGCTCCGCCGCGAGTTCGAGACTTCGATAAGAAACGTCCAGCCCGAGAATTTCTTTGAACTGGCGCTCCTTCATTAGTACCCGTACCAGTTTGCCTTCGCCGCAACCCAGGTCGAGCACTCGTTGAGCGCCACTTGCCTTCAATCGTTCTGCAACATCATTCAAACGGCGATCGTGCAGTTTCAGAGGTTTCTCGATTGCCTCTTCCTGCTCGAGTCGCTTCTCTTGCTCGGCATCGGGATCGACACTTTCATCGACCAGTCGGGCCAGCGCCAGTCGGGTCAACCTGCCTCTACGCTTGAGATAGCGCCGAACGATGTAGTCGCGCTCCGGATGGGCCTTCAGCCAACCCTCACCCTTCCGCAGTAACTTTTCCACCTCGTCATCCCCGACCCAGTAGTGCTTGTCGGGATCGAGCACCGGGATCAGAACATATAGGTGGTTCAGCAGATCGCGAGCTGTGGAGTTCTTTCGCAGTTCCAACCCGTAGTACGGCCCTGGTCCCCATTCGGGAAACTTCTCATCCAGCGGGTGTTTCTCAAGCTTCACTTCGTAGCCGAGCGGTTCAAAGAGCTTGCGGAATGCTTCTTCTCCACCTCGGCTGGCAATTACCGCGATTCTCGCCATCAGAGGAAGTTCCTGATCCACAAGTTGCGGACGCCCTTTACTGCGTCCGGCCATGGCGGTTCCGAGTACGCGAGACATGGCGACGCTGAGAAACGAAGACGCCACGTATGGCCGATCATTCACGTATTGCTCCAGCGCTCCCGCTTCGCCGCGAGGTCCGCGACGGTTCCGGACCAACCCGATGGGATCGATATCGAGAAGAAGAGCGAATGTGCACCGTTCCGGCGTTGCTTCCGGATAAAAAACGTGCGCCTTTCCGTACGCCAGCGAAAATGAGTGCAGGCGGTCGGGGCTCTTGTGTAGCAGGTATCCAAGATCAGTGGCCGGCGACTGCGTGTTCGTGATCGTTAATAGCATGAGCTGTTATCGTACCGCTTCACTGCGTTTGGCGACACTATGTCGACTTACTTCCGCAAATCCGGAACCTATTGATCCACTAAGGATTCCGCAAGTTGCACTGCGCGGCAAGATCACTGAATTGTGGCGTTAGTTTCTGATAGGACGGCTCTCGAGGAGAAGTGAGGGTTGCAACTTCGCGTTCACCACTCCCACCTTGTAGGAGGAATCTCTAGTCATGCGCTATACGTCTGACCCAAAGAAGAGAGCTCTGGGAAAACCCTCCGACGATCCTGAAGTCGCCCAAATCGAAGAGCTCCGGAAAAGATTGTCACAATCCTTATCAAGCGAGAGCTCAAAGGAGCATCCTCTCGCCAAGAAATCCGAGTCAGCCCTAGCAAAGGGCAAAACAAATGAGCGCCACATTCTCGAACCACGACTGCCCGGCGTACTGAACATCCGCGTGACTCGCGAGTCACTCGACCGCGCAACGCGAATTTTCTCGGCTTTACTCTTCGGGCTTCAGTCAGAAGGATGGCTGATCACCGTTAAAGTTGAGCCGCACGAGCGCACGTGCGTTCAGATCGACGGACAGGATGTCTTTTTCCGCCTCGAAGAAACCGTCAAACAGGTCGTAACAAAGAAGCCGAGAAGAGATCCCCCTCTTTCTTCATGGGACTATGACCGGACAGTGGCCTATGTCGCCACTGGAGAGCTCGCAGTCGTCATCGAGAATTACATATGGCGGGACCAGGTGCGGAAGACATGGCGTGACGGAAAACACCAGCGCGTCGAGGATCTCATACCAGACATCATCGCTGGCATCAGGTTAGTCGCGCTTGCAGAGCGGCGATATGCGGAGCAGCAAAAGGCTGAAGAAAATGCGAGACAACAAAGATTGCAGCGTATCGCAACGCTGCAGCAACAGATACAGGATGAGCAAAAGAGGATTAGACACCTGTTGAAGGAAGTCAGCCGCTGGAATAGAGCAAACACAATCCGCGCATTCGTTGAAGCGGCTTGCAAAATTCGTCAGGCACAGAACCCCGACATTTCGAATCCACTCGAAACAGAATTTTGGCGAAAATGGGTTCTTGAGCAAGCAGATCGCATCGACCCATTGCGAGAAAATCCTCCTTCGGTATTAGACAGACAAGAGGAACTGGCAGGGTTGATACGTCGAGAGCAGCGGCCATGGGAGTTCACAGACAATTGATCTCCCTAATCACCTCGGAGCGTGGACTTCCATAACCTCAGTTTGCGATGTCCGAACCATTGGCCGACGCCTCGCGTGAGAGTTCGGTACAACTCGGTACAAATGAGGCTCGAGAAAGAGTGGCTTCCGGGTCCTAAGCGACGCCGAATGAAGCACTTAGAATTGATCAAGTCTTTGTTCGGGACCAGGGGGTCGGAGGTTCAAATCCTCTCTCCCCGACCAATCCTTTCAAACAGATACCGACCTTTCAGAATCGCCGAAATAGTTGATTCTCGCGGTGAAGTCTTTAACTTCAACAAGCACCGGTGAACATTTGCTCCACCGCCTCACGTCTCTGCCGGCTGCGACCGGAAAAAAGGGCACAGACCCGCATAATCTGGCGAGTTCGTGACGAGGGTGTCCATTCGGTCGCGCTAGCTCTGATCATAAGCTTCCAACGCCAGGAGATCACCTGAAGTAGGCAATGGGGAGAACCCAGACCTTGCCGAAGAGTAGCATCGCTTTCTCGCGCTCCGTGGTCCTCGTGGGAGATGGTAACAAATCGCCCACGGCGCACTTTGGCGCAACCCGAAAAATCAGTCGTGAGCCAAGTCACGGAGTCAAATTACGAGGAGACAATTCCTATGAAATTGACATGGCACGGCAACAACGGGGGCAGCG
>Ga0335069_10009042_pt1 | contig 14203 bp, 12 predicted proteins | sample Lox_Sample_11_FD_206714 | JGI IMG/M metagenome (GOLD analysis project Ga0335069, IMG submission 206714) | Soil microbial communities from Loxahatchee National Wildlife Refuge, Florida, United States - Lox_Sample_1.1 | ecosystem: Environmental > Terrestrial > Soil > Wetlands | place: USA... | reverse complement strand
GTTATCCCGATGATCTGCTCTACCTGCAGGGACTCTCCTTCGTCGTCGGTAGCACTGAGGAAGAGGCGCGTCGACGTGAGGCTGAGATCGACGATTTCATGAGTCTCGATGGGATGCTCGCGCACGCCAGCGGTGGCCTTGGTATCGATCTCGGGAACCTCGAATGGGATCAACCTGTCGGTGATATCGAGGTCGAGGGCGTTCGAAGCATTATGCAAGCAGTCGTTGCAAGCGTCGGTCACACCAGGGCCGCTACGGTCGGAGACGTTGCGCGCCTGCTCGGCAAAACCACACGTATAACTGGGACGCCGGAGCAGATTGCGGATCGACTCGAAGACTGGGCCGCGGCTGGGGTCACCGGAGTGAACCTCATGTACAGCACCACTCCCGGAACCTTTGTTGATTTTATCGAGCAGGTTGCGCCCGAACTCCAGCGGCGCGGCCTCATGCAACGCGAATATCAACCAGGAACTCTACGCCAAAAGCTCTTTGGGCGTGGTCCCTATTTGCCGGAATGGCACCCGGCGCGCAGTTACCGCTTCTGGGATCTCGGTCGCTCACAGAAACGGCTTGAAAAAACCGACGAAGGTGCTGCGGCTGTCCGGGATGAGAAGGCCGATTCCGTTTCAACCAGTCAGACCGGCTAGTCCGAAAGGAGAGAAACCGTGGTCTTTGACAGCAGTCATCGCGCCGGTAAAGGTCTGGCGTACAAAGTGGATGTCTCGCGGGCGCAGTTTATTGCCGACAACTTGGACGGCCCACTCAATCTCGCGCTGACCCTGCTGAATTTGCCGCCCCACACGTTCCCCGCGAGTCGTAGTCGGAAGGGTTCCTCCAGTTGGTTCTTCCGACTCAGGAGAGATCGGAGGCTACCAGCAGAAGCAAAGGGCCATCCCTCGCGAGCCCACTTGGTACTTATCGAAGGAGCTAAATGATGAATGTTGTAGGACTCTCCGGGGCCATCACGAGGTCTTCAAAGGCGAAGGCGCTGGTCGATTTTGTGCTCAAGCAAGTAACGACCACGCTACCGCACAACATTATCTCAATTGACATGGTCGATCTGTTGCCCGAGCTGGGTACGACGTTCTCTCGAGCGGCTGCAGCGCCGCGCCTGGAGAAGTCCCTGCGGTGGATCGAGAGCGCGCATCTCCTGGTGATCGGCACCCCGATTTTCAATGGCTCATATACGGGCTTTCTCAAACACCTCCTTGATCTCGTGAAGCCATCGGAGTCGGTCGAAGCGGAAAAGGTTGCGATTATCGCCGCCACCGATCGGGGTGATTGCAATTCCTTGGCTCTGGAGCACTCTCTTCGCCCGCTCTTAAGCCAACTCGGCTACTGCACTGTCCCGACTTCGATTTATGCTCGTGAGGACGATTTTGTCGGGGATTACTTAGCCGAAGAAGCGGTCATGTTCCGCGCGAGAAGATCCGTCGGTGAGGCCTTCCGAATACTGGGATTGGAACCTCCACACGCTGCATTTCTGCCCGTGTCGGGTTCCTCGAGGGCCGCAGTTTCGAGGTGAGGGCAACGTGGAACGGTTCGGGGAATAGCTTAGGGAGGGTAGGAGAAACAGCAAATTTTTTTCACGCATTACTCTAGTCAATCGATCATTTTAACAGAGTGAAGGAAGTTTTTAACGTGGGCAAGTTACAACGATATTTTGCAGTTGTGGGACTATTGGTGGCTTTGGCGCCATCAAATCTATGGGCGTTCGGGTCAACCGACCGCAGTGAACTCGATCAGTTCCTCAAGGAGACTGCCAATCAGGGTACGCCGCCAGCGGACGGGGCCAAGATCACCTATGCGAATTGGCAGCAGTACAAGGCTTTTCTGCCCTTCGGTATGGTGAAACTGTTCGAGAAAAAGTATCCGTGGCAGATGCCGGATGACGTAGAGATTGACGTGGGTCCCACCCGGTACGGCAACTTGCCGAAGACTTGGCTTGAAGCCACCGAGAAATATGGCGCGCAGGATACTGTCGAGGTTCTGCCAAACGGTCACTTCAAGATCAACAACTACCAGGGTGGAGTTGTTTTTCCCAATCCGCAAGAGCCGCACAAGGGATTCAAGGCGCTCGCTAACGTTTTCTTCGCACACGCGCCCGCAATCTTCGGAGCCGGCCCCGAAAACACCTCAGCGATCTGGTTCGTCGATCGTTTCGGCAACATCTCGCAGGATACGTTCGACTTCATCTATCGACAGAGCGGCTGGAACACGGATGCCGAGTTCCCTAAGGACGAGACCTACGCCCCGGGCACCTGGTACACCGAGTGGTTCATGGAGGAGACACCCGAGCAGGCTCGCTATACGGCGAGTCTCGCTCTTTATTACAAGGACCAGGAGGAGCATCCGGTTCCTGATACATACGTCTTCGTTCCTGCCCTCCGACGTTCGCTGCGTCTTTCCACTACTGCGCGATGCGCGCCGCTGTTCGGCAGCGAATGGACCAATGACGATGCCAAAATCAATGGTTTCAACGGCGGGACCTCGATATTCGACGCGGATTACCTGAGTGATCGCAAGCAGCTTGAACTAGTTCAGCTGAATAACACCAGCGGCCAGTTTCCGGGGAACTACTACATGCCACTCGGCTTCCCGAAGCCGTCGTGGGGTAAATGGGAAGTTCGTGATGCCGCGGTCATCGATGCGCATCGGATTCCTACTGAAAACAATGGCTATTGCTACGGTAACCGCGTGCTCTGGGTCGACAAGGAGTTCTGGTTGCCTTACTGGGTCGATCTTTTCGACGGCGCTCATAAGCTCTGGAAGGTTGCCGCCTACGAAAATGCAACGGGTGACGTGCCGACCCTGGGACACGTATGGGTTGGTGTAGCAGCGATAAACTGGGATCTTCAGAACACCCACGCCACGGTTTGGAGCCCTTGGGGTAATCCTCAGCTTCGCGGCCATTATCTTAATCGCTTAACGCCTAAAGAATATCAGAACGGCGAAAAGTATGGCTCGCCCGCCGGGCTGAACGAGATCCTTCGCTGAGTAGGTAGCGCCAGGATCGAACAAGAGAGCTTCTTCAGCGTTTGGCGGCTCCACTTCCTTAAGGAATAGGAGCCGCCGAACCGAGGATGCGCTGCCTCAAGGCCGTTGCAAGGTCATCACGCTGCGTCGATCAGCGGAGCCATCGCATAACAAAGAAGAGCCGTTTTCTAGGGCAAGAATATGAGTGATCGTCAGCTTCATTTTGGGCTCAACGTACTTTCCGCCGGTATGCACCCGGCGGCCTGGCTAGCAAAGGAGTCGGACCCTCTCGGTTACATTAAACCCGAGCAATGGTCGCGGCTCGTGGAGGTGGCGGAGAAGGGTACCCTCGACGCAATCTTCCTGGCTGATGAACCAGGTCTCGCAGTCAGTCCGGACGGCACGCTGCCCGGACCATCGTGGGCAGCACTCGACCCGTTGGTGCTCCTCTCGAGTTTGGCCTCAGTCAGTACCTATGTGGGCTTGATCGGTACGGTAAGCACCACCTATGAGGAGCCATACAATTTGGCTCGCCGCTTTGCCTCACTCGATCATGTGAGCCGCGGTCGCGCGGCCTGGAACGTGGTTACGACCGTCGACGGCACGGTGGCGGGTAACTTTGGATTGCATGCGCATCCTCCCAAACCGGAGCGTTACGCACGTGCGGCAGAGTTTATCGAAGTTGCACGTGCGCTCTGGGACAGTTGGGACGATGACGCTTATATCGCCGATAAGGCGACGCGCCGCTTCACACGGCCCGGGGCCGTCCGACCAATCAATTTTCATGGCAACTATTTTCACGTCGACGGTCCGCTGAACGTGCCTCGGTCTCCGCAGGGACACCCGGTGCTCGTGCAAGCGGGCAGTTCGCCCGCGGGGCTCGACCTGGCGGCTCGCTACGCAGACGCCGTGTTTACTGCGCAAGGGACGTTGCAGGACGCGATCTCATATACCAGCGATCTTCGCAATCGAGCCGCTTGCTTCGGTCGGCCAGCCGATTCGATTCGCGTATTACCGGGCCTGTCTTATGTTTTAGGAGGGACAGAAGCGGAGGCGCAAGCTCGCAACAAGGATCTTAATGAACTTGCCGGACAACAACGACTGGAATGGTTCGCCTGGCAAATTAGCCTCGATCCCAACGACCTTGATTGGGATAAGCCAATCCCCGAGGCATTGCTCCAGACGGCACAACCCGCATCGGGTGCTCAGGGCGCTCGCGATATCGTCTTTAATATTGCGCGCCGCGAACGACTGACCGTGCGACAACTGATGGACCGTGTTTTGACTTGGCATCGGCTCGTGGTCGGCACCCCGGAACAATTAGCCGACACGATTACCGAGTGGTTCCTCGCCGGCGCCGTCGATGGCTTCAACATCATGCCTGATGTCGAACCTTCAGGGGCCGAGGCCTTTGTGGAACACGTCGTGCCGATACTACGCCGCCGCGGACTGTTTCGAACTGAGTATACGGGAACTACCCTGCGCGAACATCTCGGATTAGCGCGTCCAACGAAAGTGCGCGCAGCGGCTTGAAAGAGAGATAAACGTGACTCGAGAAATTCGTCTCAATGCATTTGATATGAACTGCGTAGTTCACCAATCGGCGGGCCTCTGGACTCATCCCCGAGACCAGGCACACCGTTACGCTAGTCTGGATTACTGGACCGAAGTCGCGCAAATCCTCGAACAAGGCAAGTTCGACGGACTCTTCATCGCCGATGTTTTAGGCGTCTACGATGTCTACGGCGGAAACGCTGACGCCGCACTACGAACGGCAGCTCAACTGCCGTTAAACGATCCCGTTTTGCTGGTCCCTGCGATGGCGCGCGTCACCAGGAATCTGGGTTTCGGGGTGACTTGTACGCTTTCTTTCGAGCCGCCGTATCCGTTTGCCAGACGGATGTCGACCCTCGACCACCTGACAAATGGTCGAATTGGCTGGAACATTGTCACCGGTTATCTCAACAGTGCCGCGAAAGGCGTGGGTCTCGATCAACAGACCGCGCACGACACGCGTTACGAAGTCGCCGACGAGTACATGGAGATCATGTACAAGCTTTGGGAGGGCAGTTGGGAGGATGATGCGGTAGTGAGGGATCGCGAGAGCGGGATCTTCACACGACCGGAGAAGGTTCATCGCATCGTCCATAAAGGAGCTAACTACGCCGTCGATGCGATACATCTATGCGAACCCTCGCCGCAACGCACACCGGTGCTGTACCAGGCCGGTGCGTCGACTGCGGGCCGTGATTTTGCCGCCAAACATGCTGAGTGTGTTTTTCTGCTCGGACCATCGAAACAGGTGGTCGCGCCTCGCGTCGCCGACATTCGGGAACGCGCGCGACGTTATGGCCGCGATCCGCGGGATATAATAGTGCTCACACTGATGACCGTGATCACCGGTAAGACTGATGCGGAGGCACAGGCCAAATTCGACGAGTACCGCTCTTACATCAGCCACGAGGGTGCGCTGACGCTCTTCTCGGGATGGACCGGAGTGGATTTTGCTCAACTGGATTTGGATGATCCCGTTACTTACGTGAAAAATGATGCTATCAACTCCGCGGTCGAGGCCTTCACAGTCGCCGATCCAAACCGGGTTTGGACCGTCCGTGAGATAGCAGAGTTCGTTGGAATTGGTGGGATGGGCGCGATAGTGGTTGGGTCGCCGGAAACTGTAGCCAATGAGTTGGAATCCTGGGTCAACGAAACTGATGTGGATGGCTTCAATCTCGCCTATGCCGTAACGCCTGAAAGCTTCTCGGATTTTGTCGAATTGGTAGTGCCGGAGCTGCAACGGCGGGGAATCTATAAGCGTGAGTATCGTCCCGGTACATTACGCGAAAAGCTCTACGGTTCCGGACGTTCTCGCCTTCCTCGCAATCATCCGGCAGCTGCCTTCAGGTGGCCAAATGGAAACAACAATTCTATCGAGACTTCGCCACCGGTCGATAGCAATGCAAACGCCTAGGGTTTAAGACGCAGCGTTTGGAGGCGAAAACGCGGTGCGTTGCGAGCATCGCGCTTGATCCTGCGTAACCGCTCGACCAGGCGGGTCACTTAGATTTGATAGTCGTCCTCAGATGAGGCCCCTCGCTTTTTGGGGGCGACGGCATCACGCTGAATTGCGTCCAGCTCGCTTCTTACTTGGTCCAGATGCTTGTGGAAGCCTTCCAGCTCTAGCTTGATCGTCCGATGACAGTGGCCGCAAGTGACTTCAGCCTCCGTCGCTGACTCAACCTCTCTAATCAGCAGCGAATTCTTGTGAGCGCAGTTGGGGCACGCTACGGCAATTGTTTCTTCCTCGAACATTCGCACCTCGTTAATCCAGTTAATCAATAGGGTAGCTCTTGTATCATGAACTCGGATCGTGTATCAAGGTTCAGTCCGACAATTTGAATGACCCTTTTGAGTGTGGTGAATCGAAGTGAACCCTTCTAGATTCTCGATGGCGGAAACAAGCGAAGCAAACGGCAGCTGGGAGCAAGTCCGTGATAATGATGCTCTCCGACGCCTGATGATTGCGATGCTTCGCGATGCCCTTGATTGTTTGAGCGCCGGCTCGTCGAACTTCGCCAGTAACAGCATACGTAAAGAGGCGCGATTAGCGGCGCAATGGATTGCCGATCGCGACGATGAGCCTCTGTTCTCTTTCGGCAATGTCTGCGAGACCCTGGGTATAAATCCTCAAGCATTGCGCGAATCGCTCAACGATTGGGTGGGGTCCGGAAAGCGCTTGGTGCGACGGTCGCCGGTGGTCCATACCTTCGTGCGCTCGGAAATGTACAGCAGGCGACGATCGAGACGAAGACGATCGGAAGAAATCAATCCTGCAATTGCAGCGGACTAAGGACACCTGCGCGTGCTGGCTTCGGCTTCTGTTTCGCCAGTTCCTTGTTCAGGGGACTACCCGACGATCGGGCACTACCTAATTCTTGTTTGGCACGTACGATTATAGGCATCAATCAGTGGTGGGGATCCGATATTAACGAGTCGATTTACTGGGTGCACGTCATTGCCGCCAAGTCGGATCGACTGTCGGTAGTTACCAGGGTCAGTATAAAAAGCAGGGCGCTCGATGCCTAGCCTCGCTGTTGGTCTAGCCGATGAGGAGAATCACTTCACCTGGATCGTCTTGATGTAATCGATCAGGCGAGTGATCTTGTGGTGAACTTCATTTTCAGTGAGAGGCGCGCCGCCGGGGCCGTTATGGCTGGATTGCCGATACATAAAGGCATAGCCCCAGATCGGCATGTCGCGTGTCCCGTGAGCTGCCTCGTATTTACCCCCATCGATGTATTCACGCACTTCCTTTTGCGGAAAGGTCCCACCGTTGCTTCTCGACAGTAGTGTGAGATTCGCGGGCTTCTTGCTCAAGGTCGACGCAACGGGGCCGTCGCCAATGCCGTCCTTGCCGTGACATTGGGCGCAGTACTCCATGAAATCCCTTTTGCCCGAGGTAAGCTGGCCCGTCGGCGACATCTCGGTCTTATCCTGAGCGAGCGTTGGCGTTGAGAAGAGGGTGACTCCGCAGAGTAGAGATAGAAATATCGCCAGGGCAGTCGAAAAGCGCATTTTCATATTCTTCTTATAATAGTTGGCACAGATACTCACTAATGCATTAGCGCCCTAAACGCCGGATCGCGTTCAGAGTACAGAACTCATAGTACAGCTTCGGATCATCGATGCTGTTGATGTAGCCGCCGGTGATGCGAGGCAGGATTCCCATTCGCGACATCCGACCGCTCTTCATGTCGAACATGTGCATATTGAGATAGCTGGCCCAGAACTCATCGGGCATCCCTTCCGGCCATTCCATCCCGGGCTTCTTTACCGCGTAGTCATAGAACCATTCAGATTGATGGAAGGGCTTGCCCTCGCGATCGTAGGTGACGATCAACGGTGCGATACCAGTGCGAGCATCAAACCAAGCGCGCTTTTTGCTGTAGGGCGAGTTTGGATATCCAGTCGGCTCCAGCTCCACGACATAGCCTTCAGGCACGAGTTCCATGTAGGTACGGAAATACTTCTTACCGTTCTTGCCGCCAACGAGGGGTACTTCCCAATTGGGATAGCCGAAGTGGCAGTTCCCGTGCGTCGCGGCGAGGAATGGGCCGTGGCCAACTACTTTGAAGTTGCCCCAGGTATAGACCGGGTCGCCGGCTCCCGCCGAATCGCTCGAGAACCACGCGGCGCCGGGAACACCGGTCTCGAAGCGTGCGTAGTCGGGGACGCTCCGGATTCGCTTTGTTTGGGGCGAAAAGGCGTGCGCCTTTGGCAGTTTATGTTGATCGTATGACCAGATTTCGAGCGATGAGTTGCCGCTCAGATCTTCGGGCGAAGTAAAGAGCGAACTGTTGATACGCAGTTGGCCCTCATGCCCCGGAAAGTAGGGCTTGGGCTCAAGAGTAGTGCGGCCGACTGTGCGATAACCGACGAAGATATATTCGTAGGTGTAATCAACGTCACCGTCGGCGTTGGTTTCCCATTCTTTCGAGGCGCAGGAGGTGCTGTCGTAGTAGAGCGTCGAAGAGGTCAGGGCATTTTGCAGCAACAGCTCGACCGCATTTTTGGCGTCTGGAAAGGGATTGCCCCCAATCCATGGCTTGCCATCCTTGGTCCATACGTTGCCGTCGGGTCCAACCTGATGCACCCCGCGATTACGCAGCGTGGCCTCGAGATAGGGCTTGGCGATTAGCTTGGAAACGTCGGTCTCGGTCGCGATAAGGTTGATCTCGCGCTTGTCGTTTTTGACTTGCCAATAGGCGACTTCGTCGAGCAGGTCCTTCACGAGGTCGACGTTGTCTGCCGTCAGGACATCACCTGGCTTCAACTTGCCCTTGGTGTAGGCTTCGATTGAGAGCAATTCAGGCGGATAGGCAGCAGAGCAGTCTCCATTGCGGCCGATCACATCGATAAGGGGGCTAAGCACTCCGGCGGCAAGGACGCCCTTGCCCATCTGCGACAGAAAGTGACGGCGTGTCCATCCCTCTCCATACCTAATTATATGCATCGAATAGTTTCCTAATTGCTGCGCTGCTTAGAACTTGTAGATAGCCGCGAAGACGATTTCGTCCATGTAGCGCGACGGTCCGAGGTACGACTTGTTGGTTCCCGTCGCGAAGTTCCAGAAGACGCGGTACTCCTGATGGGAGTCGGGCTTGTAGAGAACGGCTGGCTGCTCGAAGATCGATCCGCCCGCGTTACCTTCCACCGATTGGACCCAGACCAGAGTCCACTTGTTCGACGCCAACGGTTGCGTGATGCCGATAACCGCGAGGTTGAAGTTGTGATGGTTACCGTAGGCGGGCTGCGCAAGGTAGTCGTCGAAGAGATCGCTGCGGCTACGGAAGTTGTATTCGAGGAACAGGTAAGCGGAGGGGAGTCCCTCGATCCAGCGCACGTCGCGTTCGAGGTCGAGCGCCATGTTGATCTCGCCCACCTTCAAGGGTTTGTTCACGTCGGGGCTGGCCAGATTGAGCGTGTTGGGGCCGGTGAAGGCTTTGCCGGGTGTGTAGGCCACGGACGCTTTAATCTGATCACCGTTGAGTAAAATCGATCCGGGGAAGTGGTAGACGGGATCGATAGTATACGACGCCATTCCGCCGTAGATGTTGATTCGGGGCATCTCGCGCGTGACGATCGCTTCGTGGTAGCCGTTCCCTGCGCCAAGTATTTGGGCACCACGAAAATTATCGATGGGAAAAACCGTCGGATCAGGAGCGCCACCAATTAGAGGTGCAGCGATGTACTTGGTCCAACCGACGTGCTCGGGCGTGCTGTAGAAGTTTAGGCTCCAGTCGACGTCGAACATTTTTGATTCGAGCACAGCACCATAAACCAATTTGTGCCGTGCGCGACTGATGCCGTTCCCGTTCTCCAGAACGAAGTAAGCCGGATTCGCTTTGTACGGGCTGCCGCCGGGTAGAAAGACGTCGGGTTGAAAGTCGGGACTGATCCAGGTCGAGATCTGAGCGTTGTCCTGATGAAGAGGGGCCAGCAGATTGCTGGCATCGTACGTCGTGCGTGCGGTCCATTCGCCGATACGAGCGTCGGAGAACTCGAGACCGGAATAGTTGAACAGACTGTGGCGACGAAAGTCGAGCGAGTCCACCTGGTCCAGAGTTTGGATGCCCAATTCTTCGCCGTAGACGATCTGCTGCTTTCCGAGTCTCATCCAGAGGGGTCCGCGGTGGAGGTCGACGTAGGCCTCAGCGGCGTCCCACTCATACTCGTGTTCGGCCACTTGCGCTGCCCATCCGTTGCCTGCGTAGCGCTGACGAAAGCCCTCGGCGTTGATTGCCGGCAGGGAGCCATCGACATAGGGCGCGACATCGGACCAAAAGCGGCTATGGACGAACGCCTCGACACTATCGAGGCCGAGCGCATCGGCTTGGGACTGACGAAGGCGGAACCCAATCATCGTATCGAGCCGATAGGCCATCAGGTTCCACGAATTGCCGTTGGTGGAGAGTCCGCATCCACGCTGGGAATGAGCGGTACAATTCTGAAAGTTGGAGTTGTAGGAGTTGCTCTTGCCGGCCGTCGAGATTGCCCAATCGGTCTCCGCAACATTCTGAATGCGGATATTGTCACCGAAGACGGTGATGCTATCGTTGGCGCACGCTGCCGTCGCGACGCACAGAAGCCCGCATAGAAATAGCGCTGCTGCCTGAAAATAGCGGATCACTGGACCGCCTCGACTGTTATGACGCGGCGCGGCCAGCCAAGAAAATCTAGCGAACAGACTCCCTGCATCCCCGTTTCTCCCCATGAACGATTACCGACAACTGGACGACCGGTTGTGTAGTTGAAGAGGGTGCTCTTGTCAACGGCGCTGCCGCTAAGTAAGTCAATTACGTGGCGCCCACAGCAGATCAGAGCAACCGCGCACCGTTTCCAACTCCGCGATTGAGCCTTTGTCTCGATTTCGCGAACACCTGTTATGGTCGGGGTAGTACGCCGACCGAGTCGCTCCACGGATTCAGCGATCTGCTGCTATGGTGTGCGGAGAAAGTCCCGTTAGCAAAGTCGGTAGCGGACGAACTGGGGTCGTGGTCCGATGGCAATGCGGAATCGGGCGCTCAAGTCTTCAATCGGGCGATTGAGATTCGCGAATCGATTTATCGGATCTTTGGAGGCTTTGCTTCAGAACGTGAAACTCCACTGGCGGATATCGAGAATCTGAATCGAGCGATTGCGGCAGCTCCGCTGCGCAGCTTGATACAACGGGCTGAGGATGGTTTCGCGTGGAGCGTTCCGAAGGAAGGCGGTTCGCATGAAAGCCTGCTCGCCCCGGTGCTTTGGTCAGCCGGCGACCTCTTAACCGGCAAGTATCTCCATCGCGTGCGCCTCTGTGCGAATCACAAATGCCTATGGCTATTCCTCGACGATAGTCTTAGCGGACGCAGGCGATGGTGCTCGATGAGCGCTTGTGGCAATCGCGCCAAGACCCAGCGCCATTATCTGCGCCGCAAAGCCGGATGAATTACGGGGCTCTCCGCTAATCGGTCTCGATTGGCAACGCAGTATCCTTGGCCCATTCGCCCATCGAGGCGTCGTACAGCGTGATGTTCTCGTACCCGAGCTGGTAGAGCATGAATAGATCTACCGTGGCCGAGATGCCGCCGCCGCAATAGCAAATCACTTCCTTTTGCGGTTCGACTCCGGCCGCAGTGAACTTATCCTTGGCGTCGGCCAGCGGTACGAAGGCCTTGGTTTCCCGATCGAGCAATCGGCCTGCGGGTACATTTATACTTCCGGGAACACGACCTGCGCGCCCATAGCGGCTTGGTGTTTTGCCGGCGTGTAGCTCGGGCGGCAGCGCGTTGATCATCAGGGTCTTGCCGTCACCGAGACGTGCACGTACGTAATTCTTATCGACGAAGAGGCCCGGCCGCGGATGTGGCGTGAAGGTTGCCGCGGGATAGTTGCAGGGAGCCGTAGAGGTTGGGCGGCCTTCGGCCTGCCACTTATCCCATCCGCCATTGAGGACTGCAGCGTTATCGAACCCGAACGCACGGAACATCCACCAGAGCCTGGTCGCCCACATGATGCCACCGGCGCAGTAGAGGACGACTCGATAGCCATTTCCGACGCCATAGCGGGATACGGCTGCGGCGAACTGCTCGGCGGAGGGCAGCATGAAACGAAGGGAAGTCGAGTTATCCGAAAGTTCTCCCTGCAGATCGATAAAACCCGCGCCCGGGATATGTGCCGTATCGTAGTCAGCGCGTCCGCTGACAATGTCGTACGGCAGATCGCTGCCGGGCTTTGCGGGCTTCAAATGCGTGGTGCAATCGAAAATGCGTAAATTGGGGTCGTTGAGATTTTCGGCTAACCACGCCGTCTCGACCAATGCTTTGGGGTTGCGATATTCGTTCGAAGACATCAGTGTCACTCCAATAGTTAAAAGGTATAGCGTTTGCCGACGACCGAGGGGTCGACGACCTTATCTCCAAAGGCGTTTGCCAGGGCGCGGACCGCACGCCATCCGCTGCAATGGCCTGCACCGACAATCTGCAGATTAAACTCCTTCATCGCATCGACCGTTTCGGGGATGATCTTTTCGTTCACTCCCGCCAGATGAAAACCGCCAATCACCGCATAGATCGGCACTCCCGGTGCGCTCTCGCGAGCGTGACGCAGCACATTTACGACACCAGCATGGGAGCACGCCGTAAAGACGATAAGCCCCTTGCCCGTGACGCTTACCATCAGAAAGCGCTCATCGATGATGAGCGGATCGGGCTGCCAGCTTCCATCGGCAGCGCGTTGATAATGACCGGGTAGTCCGCGTTCAAAGCCGCTCACGCGCGGTATTTCGCCGCTCAGGAAAAACATCCCGTCGTGCAAGGCGCGCAACTCGCGAATCGATTCGACCGTGGCGCCGCGCGCGGCGAGGGCATCCGGCTTAGGCACGTCGCGCATCGGTCGATACTCGCCGTTAGGTAGGCGTCGCGCACGCGAGCTAAACATCCCCGGATGCGCATAGTAATTGAGCTGGCGACCACCGCTGCTCGCGCGCACCAGATCGATCGCTTTGAGCATCCCACCCGCGTGATCCCAATGGCCATGCGAGAGTACGACGCTTTCCACTTTGCCCAGGTTGACCTTCAGCCGGGCAGCGTTGCGCTCGAAGGCATACTCCTCGGGACCGCTATCGAACAGAACGGTATGGGCCTGATTCCCGCGCGTCGCCGTTATCAGGAGGGCGAGACCGTGACAGGCGCAACACAACATATCGCCGGACAGCTCTTCCATCCCGTGTCGATCGAGATAGGCGAACTCCGATTCGGCATGCGAGGAGATACTCGAAAGACTGTCGGTGGCATTGTCCACGAGAACGTGGATCTCGACCTTGTCGATGGGGGCAAAAGGTTCCATTGAGTCTCCTGAGGTCAGTCCTATGGGTTCCTCATAGCACTAGACTCCGCAAAGCAGGCAGCGTCTTTGCTGTACACTGCACAACCGGTTATGTAGTGTACAAAATCGCAGCGCTGGCCAGAAGAGGCGAACCGTATGAGTTTTACGCTTAAGGTTTTCGCAGATTTTATCTGCCCATTTTGTTACATTGGCTCCGCCACAGTACGTAAGCTCCAACCCGAATTTGGGTTTGCGATTGAGCCGCACAGCTTTCAGATTCATCCTGAGTGGCCACCCGAAGGACTCGAATTGGCGCGCCATCCCCGAATGATGGATCCCAAGGCGCGCCAGATGATCTGGAATCATATCGGCGAACTGGCTGACGCCGCGGGGCTGGAGATGAAGCCACCGGCGATATTGGCCAATTCACGCCTCGCACTCCAGACAGCGATGTTCGCTCGCGAAAAAGGTTGTGGCGAAAGGTTTGATCAGAGGGTTTATCAAGCCTATTTCAAGGAAGGGCTCAATATCGGAATGCGCGGCGTCCTGCTCGACCTCGCGATCGACGTCGGACTGGAGCGCGCTGAGACTGAGGGGGCTCTCGATTCGGAGGATTACGCGTATCAGATGGGGCAGGAAACGATGCTCGCTCGTCAGCTTGGCGTCACCGGCGTTCCCGCGTTTTTCCTCGGGCCGTACTCGTTCGGCGGGGCGCAAAGCGAAGAGGTGATACGTGAGATTTTCCGGCGTTACGGTGCCGAAGCGGCCGCAGCAAGATAGGCCATCACGAGTTAAAAAGATGTTTAACTTGAAGCAATTTATCGAAGATTGTCAGGGAAAATCGGCGGCGGAGGTTAAGGAT
>Ga0335069_10009041_pt1 | contig 14207 bp, 13 predicted proteins | sample Lox_Sample_11_FD_206714 | JGI IMG/M metagenome (GOLD analysis project Ga0335069, IMG submission 206714) | Soil microbial communities from Loxahatchee National Wildlife Refuge, Florida, United States - Lox_Sample_1.1 | ecosystem: Environmental > Terrestrial > Soil > Wetlands | place: USA... | reverse complement strand
CCAGGAGCAGAACCGCGCCCGTCCGAAACAGGATTAGCGACCCGTTCATGATGACGTAAAATCGCTGCCGCGCCACAACCACAAAGATCATCTGCACGTGGTGAGCAAGAGCATCAAGCAACGTCCAAATCGCGCAGAGCTCGAGCAGCGGTATTGCCTCCGTCCATTGTCCCCCGAGAATCACCCTAACCGCCCAAGGCGCGCTTACCCAAAGCCCCAACGAGAGCGGGGCAATGATCACGACGATGAGGGCAAGTTGCCCGATGAATTGTTCGCGGAGCGCCACTATGTTGTCACGCAATCTCGATAGTCCCGAATAAGCGGGCTGGCGGATCGGTGCGGCAATCTCGCTGGCCGGCAATGCGGCGATTTGGCTCGCTATCTGATATCGACCGACCGCCACAACACCATCGTGCGTCCCGATCACAAATGTCGGTATTTGGTTATCCATCATCGTAAAGACGTTATTGAGCCCGAGCCACCTCGTGAAATGAAAAAATTCTCGCCAGTTCGCAAAAGTGATCCGTGGGCGGTAGGGTGCCAGATGGTAGCTATTGACGAGCGCATAGATGGCCCCCGCGAGGTTTCCGAGCACGAGCGCCCAGTAGTTGCGATAAACGACGCTGACGGTCATCGACACGATGAACGCAATCAGTCGCCCTATGATTCCTGGACCATAGAGCCGGCCGAATTCCAAATTGCGCTGAAAGTCGAGCATCCGAATGCTTGGCAGCGATCGGAGAACATAGATGCCCGCAAGAACCCAGATAACCGCGGCAATGCGCTCATCGCCGAAGAGTTGCGCCTGCAGCCCAGCGGTCGCAATCATCAATACCGCGACGATGAGGCCCCGGAGTACGGTCAGGGTCCAGGCAGTATCGTAGTGACGGGCTTCCGGTGCAGTTATCCGGATGAGCGCGAGCCCGATCGAGCTCTCCGTGAGCATGTCCACGGTTCCAAGCACCATCATGGCCAAGCCGACGACACCGAAGTCCGCCGGGGTAAGCAGCCGAGCGAGTACAATAGAGCTGACGATGCCCAACGCGCGCGAGCTGAGACGGGCCAAGATCATATAGCCCGCGCTGATCGCAACCTTGCGACCAATGCCGGACCGACCATGTGCCTCTGGTCCGATTTTCTCTTCGTCGGGGGTAGGTAGCGGGTTGGACATCATATCGACTTAACGCGAGCCCGTGGCAGATTGGTTAACGACCGCCTCCTGCGGTGAGGGGCCGACACTAGAGCGCACGCCCGCTCCTATCGCAAGCCGCACCCGGTATCGGGAGGAGAGAATTGCCCCGCGCGAGGCTAGTGAGCTCGTCTACACGTGAAATTCCTGAACGTCTTGCGCTCCTCTCAAGCGTATCGCGATGGCAGGCGCCACTTGCGGCCGAGCGCCACCTCGAATTCCAGCGGGTCGTATCTTTCGAGTCCTGCTGCGGGGTAGTTCGTCAATTCACCGACAAGTATCCGGCCTCCGACATTGTATAAATCAACCCTTACGAAATCCAGTCCATGCCCCAACTGCTCCGCAAGAGAAAACATCGTCTCGATGTTCTTCGGAAATGGCGGATCTCTGGCGGCCGGGGGATGTGTAGATCGTGCGCTCAATCGCCTCAGCTGCCGATCATAGAGATTGCGTCGTTGGCCCGTGAATCGGTCCAGGTCAACTTGCAGCAATTCAACTCGACCTTCGAAGGTAAAAAATTTCCAGTCGATCGGAGCGATTCCTGCATAGTCTGAGAGATTTTCCTCGATGAGAATGCCGGGACGTATGTCGCGGTAGGCCCACTCCCGAAGATGGAAATAGAAGTTTCTTGCGAGCCAAGCGTCGAGGATCGATACGGTCTCCGCGATATCCAGCCGATCCTTGTCCGAGACGATGATATTCATCGCCGATCCGTGATTGGCCTTTATGACGAAGCGCTGTGGCAATGTCTGCCAATCGACCTCGGAAGTCGCATCGCATATCTGGTAGGCCTTGGTCACGTGCTGCGCGCCGATCTTCTCGACGACATAGTCCCGCATACGAATCTTATCGGCGATTCGTGTCAGAATCGGACGGCGGTCATGGAGCATCTTGTAGAGGACCTTTTCGTTGAAGGTCGTGGGGTTGCGCAGATTGGGCTTGCGTCCGAATTTCTCTCGAAAGCTCCGCGCCACGACAAGCCGATCATACAGTCGCTGCACAAATTCCGCTCGCTTAATATAGGCTCGCGCGCGGGTAGGAATGCACTCGCTCGCTGCTTCCAAGACGTCCAGTATGACCATGTGCCGCCTCGCCCTTATTCGGCGAAATTACGAGCGGATGAATGTTCACGGCACGAGCTGCAGCCTGTCAACTGGCTCGCCTGAAAGTCATGCCGCTCGATAGGGTTTCCTTGCACGCACGTTCACCATGTCCACGCCGCACTTCCATACGAAGTTGGATTCCCAATTTTTCACCCGCCGTTCAATCGCAAGCACGATCCACGCCGGCACATAGGGCGGGCGAAAAGGGAACCGCGGCGCAAAGGGCGCCCGCGCACGCACCTTGTCGAAACCCGCTGCCCGCAAGACGCCGCATAGGTCCGCATAGCTATATTCCCGGAGGTGAAATCCCTCAGCCGGGCCGGCCCCATCGCCGATCCATTGCGTGGAGTCGTGCGGTCCGGACAGTTTGCTCGGTGTGAGCGTAAAGATGGTTCCTCCCGGGCACAGAACGCGCCATGCGCTGCGGAAGAAAATCATTCCATCCTCTTCCGTCAAATGCTCGATGAAATCGTTGCTGTAGATGACATCGATGGACTCGTTGGGAATGCGCCCAAGTAGAATGTCATCCTCACGCACTTCCAAATTCGTTATGCCGGCGGCCGCAGCCCGATCGCGAATTATCTGCCGTGCCTCGGCACTGGCCTCGATCGCGCATACGCGGCGGGCCCAGCTTGCCGCGAGCAGCGCTGCGCTGCCGAGGCCGGCCCCCATCTCCAATACATCGCGATTGCGCATCGCCGCGTGTGGCCCCCAAAGAAAGACCGGATTGAACCCAAATTCGCACTTCGCAGCGGAGATGTGATTCCGCGTAAATACAAACATCTCGTCGTAGGCTTGCCTATAAAGCGCCTGGCGTCGATCGAATTGTGGTTCCCTCTTGATGCGCTCCGCCCACTTCCTTTGTATGGCGTGAAATTCAACGACGTACTCGGGTCGAGCATTGCGCATGAATCCGTCCGATTCCATTGACCACGTTCGGCGCCTTACCCAGCCCCCGCCTCTACCGCATCGCGCGCCATGTGCAGAGTAGCATGGACCGGCGGCTCGCCCAGCAGCGACCGGTTAACCATAGCGGATGGCGCTAGCGGATAGCTGAGACCGAGCATATTGTGCTCCCGTTCTGGCCTCGGAGGCATCAAACGAATCGATCCCGCTATTCGCAAATGGATAATCTAGAGTCCAACTCCGACGCCCCAATAGTTTCGATTGTGGTGTGTACTAGGAATCGGAGCGATAAGCTCCGTGCATGCCTCACCGCGATTCAGAGAATGAAACCGACAGCATCCTCGGAATTGGTCGTTGTCGACAACGGCTCGACCGATGAAACGCCACGAGTGCTGGAGGAATTCCGGTCGAAGATGGGCGCGACAATGATCACCGCGACCGAAGCACGACGGGGCCTATCGCGCGGCCTGAACCGAGCCCTTGCGCTGACCCGAGGAGAGATCATCGTTTTCGTCGATGATGACTGCTATCCCGCACCCGACCTAATCGAACGCACCGTCGAGGCGATGCACCTGCGGCATCTAGATTACGTGGGGGGACGCATCGAGCTCTACGATACCGCCGATGCTTCGATCACCACTAAGACTGACCCGGAGCCGCTGGACATACCTCCAATGACACACATAAGACCGGGATTGCTGCATGGCTGCAACATGGCCGTGCGCCGGAGCGTGTTCGACAAGATTGGAGCCTTCGACCCGCTCATGGGCGTCGGCGGTCTTCTGAGAAGCGCCGGAGATGTCGATTTGCTGCAACGAGCGAGCTTGGCCGGCTTCGTCGGTGGCTACGAGCCGAGCGTTGTGACGTTTCACCATCATGGACGGCGCGACGCAGCTGTAGCGCAACTGATGCGACGTTACTCAGTCGGCAAAGGAGCGTACTACGGAAAGATTTTGCTGCTCAATCCTCGTTTTGCAATACGCATTCTCGCCGAGCGCAGGGCGGCGGTCGGATCGACGATCGGGCTCCTAAAGAGGATTTATTGGGCGCTGCGTCGCGATGTCGTGGCGGCGTCATGCATCGCCTTTGGCTTTGGCAGCTGTGTGATCGTGTACCCGATATTCAGTGCAATCAGGTGCCTTCGAGTGGCATTTCGAGGGCGCCTTGCTTCTTGATCGGCGCGCTGTACGTGACACGAACGCCCATCGAGAGCGAGGCCGCTGATCGGGCCTCGTAACGCCACCTCCAACGACAAGTTTGGGAGCGAATGCCTGCACAACCGGTTCTCTGTCGAGACCGGAGGTATTTGCGATCCGATATTCAAATGACTGATGGAAGATGGTAGGTTGTTCCAAAGATAGGGGGTCGCACTCCGATGAAGTGCGGCGCGGACCTAGTGATGTTAACTATACTAGACGCAGCCAAGTCGATATTGCCGCCGACCACGCGGGCGCGACTCAAGCAATGGAGGCTTGCGGAGCGTATTTACGACTGGGCCGTCATCAACCGGACTTTCCGCCGGGTTTACGGCCGGAGACCGAACCTCCGGCGCCCGGTCACATACAACGAGAAGATTGCCTACAAGATGCTCTTCGATCGGCGCCCGGTGCTCACCAAGATCGCCGATAAGGTCAAAGCCCGCGACTACGTGGCCGACCGAGTGGGCGCCCATTTCCTCTCGACGTTGTATCAGGTCTGCGATTCCGTGGAAGGGATCGACTGGCAGTGCCTTCCTCAGGGCTTTGCGATCAAGATGAACCACGGATCCAAGATGAATATCCTCGTTTACGACAAATCAACGCTCGATATCGAGCGCACGACGGCCCAGCTCCGAGCCTGGCACGGTCGCAATTTCTATCACCATCTGCGCGAGTGGTGCTATCGTGATATTCGGCCGATGATCATGTTCGAGGAACTCCTGCATGGCGTTCCGGGGCAACGCCCCGTCGAATGGAAATTCTTCGTTTTCAACGGACGCACGGCCTACGTGGAGATTTCCTGCGGGCCCGACGGTGATCGCAAGAAAACTCTATTCGATCGCGATCTCAAGAGAGTGAGCGCGAGATGGATCAAATTTCCGACGATGCCGGAGGATCCCGCTTTCCCCGGCAACATCGGGGAAATGATCTCGACGGCCGAGGTGCTCGCGCGTGGATTGGATTTCGTGCGGGTCGATCTTTACAATGTGGACGGCAGAATTGTTTTCGGCGAACTCACGAATTATCCCGCCGCCGGTCGGTTGCCGCTCGTGCCCGCCGAATACGACGAGGTGATGGGCCAACACTGGGAATGTCCAAGGAGATACGAATAACCGCCGCTTCTAGCGTCCGACATCGAGGAGCCGACAAGCGCCGGAATTATGCTGCCCCGGAGCGAGAATGCTGAGCGCATTAAGCGTTGCAGAGCGATTAGCACCCTCTGCCGCGCGCACCTATCTCAAGCGCTGGTGGATCGCCGAGCGCTTCTACGATCGCGCCATCGTTACGCGGAATTATCGCAGCGCGTTCGGTCGCCGCCCAAATCTCCGACGGCCGGTCACGTTCAGTGAAAAAGTCGCCTACAAGATGCTCTTCGATCGAAGGCCTCTTCTTGCCTTGATAGCCGATAAGGTGAGAGTGCGGGACTACGTAGCGGAGCGCGCAGGGCAGCAATTCCTCTCGACGGTGTATCAAATATGTGAGTCCCCGGATCAGATTAAGTGGCACGAGCTTCCGGACAAATTCGCTCTGAAGACGAATCATGGCTCCAAAATGCACATTCTCGTCCTCGACAAGTCGAAGCTCGACATCGAGCAGGCGGTGTCCCAGCTCAAGATCTGGCTCGGCCAGAACTTTTACGACCACCTCCGTGAATGGTGTTATCGTGACATCCGTCCCATGGTCATGGTCGAGGAGCTGTTGCCCTCCGGCGAGGGGCATCCGGAGTGGAAGTTCTTCGTCTTCGACGGTCGCACGAGCTGCGTGGAGCTCTCGAGCGGCCCGCCCGGCGACCTCAAGAAAACTTTCTACGATCGCAAGCTCAAGCGTATGAACGTCAAGTGGGCCCATCGTGCGGCCCTGCCCGAGGACCCCGTCTTCCCCGAGAATGTGGGATCGATGATATCGGTCGCCGAGCGCCTCGGCAGCGGATTGGATTTTGTGCGCGTTGATCTCTACAACATCGACGGCCGAATTGTTTTTGGCGAGCTCACGAACTACCCGTGGGCGGGTCGCATGCCCTTCGATCCGCCGGAGTTCGACGCGGTGCTCGGTCGAGAATGGCGTTGCCCGCGGCGATATTGGTAGTTCAACGCGATCGCATCGCGCCAATTTCGAACGCGGGTGCGGAACCCTCATTGCCTTGTTCGCGCCCGCAGCGTCTCTGCAAAGGCAAGAACCTGCGCACGATCCCGGGCGAGCCTCCCACCTACCCTAACTGTGCCCCAGAACGCGCCCAGCAGAAAATAGAGGTCCGGCAGTGCCGGGCGCTCGTTTCGGCGCACAAACGCCATGCGCCCAAGCCTGCGGAAAAGGCGGAGCGCGGCCCAATAGCATTCTCTTAGCGCGAGGAAGCTCGCAACCTCGGCCGGTCGAGACGCCGGCCCGGCGCCGAGCGCGTAGCGGTAGTGCGCCAGATTCGCCTCCGCGACACCGCATCCGAATTGCAGCTGGCGAAGATAGGCGTAGGTCAGGCGATGGGCGGGCATGTAATGCTGAAAGACGAGATCGGGGTGGAAATAGAGCTGCCATCCCGCTAGGCGAAGGGCGAGGCATATCTCGACATCTTCTCCCGCGCTGAGCGCCTTGCCTCTGCGACCCAAGTTCAGCTGCTTGAACCCGGCATCGAACAGGCCCGATAGAGCGTCGCGCCTTATCGATAGTCCAGCGCCCGAGAGATAGCCACGCTCCTCTCCGACGTAGCCGGCCTGAGAGGATTGCGGCCCCACGGCGTATGCCCGCTCGAAATCGCGGAACCACGATGGCTCGGCGCCTTCGAATACGGCGACGCCCCTCCCGCCGCAGGCTGCGACTTGCGGATGCGCGGTGAAAACATCCGCGACGACCCGTATCCAGGTCGAGCAGACCCAGTTGTCGTCGTCCACGAAACTGACAATTGCGCCGCGCGCGGCGGCAAGGCCCGCTCGACGAGCGTGCACGAGACCCGGCATCGGCTCGCTCACGACACGAAGTGGCGCGCGATAAGCCTCGGGCCAGCAGCGCCGCGCAACGGCTGCCGTCGCGTCGCGCGAGGCATTATCGACCACGATCACTTCCCAGCGGATTGCCTCATCCAACTTCTGCTCCAGCAGATGCCGTAGGACCTCAGGCAGACGGCGTTCGCTGTCAAAGCAGCAAATCACCACACTAACGTCCGTCGGTGCGGTGCCCTGAGCCGTGGGGCCGCCGAACGCGCGAGGTTTTGACGTAGAGGCGAGGCAATTCATCGGTCGAGGCTTCGATCCTTTCATCGTCGCTCCGGCTCTCGCGGAGCGCACTATGAAAAAAAATTTAATATGCGGCCCTTGAACGTGCCAAGCGACGAAACATCCGATGGAGCGAGCGGATTAAAATTTCGGATCTCGGGCTCGCCTGCCCCTTTGTGCGGATATCGGCTCGCATTTCGAGGCAAAGTTGGTCGGGGCTCCTTTACGCCAAATGTGGCCTGCCCAATGTTGGACACAAGTTTGCGCCGTAAGCAGGTTGTTCCGGGATTTTCGGGGACATATTCTGGCATGGACGAAGGTGTGATCTCGGCAGTCGAGGCAGATCGTCATTCGATTGCCGCCCCACCTGCGCCGCGGCAATGGCCTTCGGAAGGGTGGCTACCGCCGGGAAATACGACTTGATTGTCAGGGCGTTAGTCAGTTTCCACGATTGATCGGCTAATAAACGCATGGCTCCTGAGGGCACTCGCGAAATACGATCTTTCGCCGTAGCGAGCGAGGCGGCGGACATCCTGCGCGGTAAGAAGCTGGTGTTCATCGTGGGAGCTCCCCGCAGCGGCACGACGTGGTTGGAGGTTCTTCTTAGTCGATCCGACTCCGTAATCGGCGTTTTTGAGACTGATTGGTTTTCGGCTTATGCGCGCTCATTCTTCGAGGTATGGGAGAAGCATCATCGCGAAAATCATTCGTTCGGACTCCACCGGCATCTGACCGATGGCGAGTACTTTTTGTTTCTTCGGACATTATATGGCGCCATCCTCAGTAGGTTCGCTAAGCGCAAGCCATCGGCAACGATAATCTTGGAGAAGACGCCCGCACATGCAATTTACTGGCGGGACATCCTTCGTGTCTTTCCTGAGGCCCATTTCATTCATCTCGTTCGCGACCCTCGTGCTGTTGTCGCGTCCTTGGAGGCGGCTTCGAAAAGTTGGGCGGCGAAATTTGGGCCGCGCACAGTTTCAGACGCATGCGAAATTTGGATTAGGCACGTCGAAGCAGCCTCACAGATCTCGTCCGCTACCTCCAAATATATCGAATTGCGCTACAGGGACCTAGCGAATGAAGGCGCCAATGTGCTGAAGACAATATTCGATTGGGTCGGAGTCAGTATCACCAACGAGGCCTGCCAGAAATTCCTCGAGGAATGCAACCTTCAGCGGTTGAAGTCCGGCTCTGGTATTGACGATACATCGCTCCGCGACATGCCAGCGGACTTTTTTCGTCGCGGCGAGCGCGACGGTTGGCGGAGTGAGCTTTCCAGTTGGGACATCGCATTGATTGAAAAGATGACAGTCCCTTGGATGAACCGGTTCGGATTTCCACTTGCGTCGAGCCACCCGCTGCTTTCGGTTCTGGCCGACCTTTCCGTCGCGAAGCACCACGTGAAGAAGGCTATTAGGTGGCGGTTAAATTCGATCGCCGCGCGTCTATAGCGAGCGATGCAGCTGTTCCTCGCAAGCGCATGGCGCGCCAAACCATAATTTGATAAACTTGCATGAAATTGGAGAGTGGCTCAAAAAAGGGAAAGGGGTTGTGGCGAGAGCTTCCAAAAGTGCATTACGATGCGCGATCAGTCGGAAGCTGTGAATTGCTGGTGCGAGGCGCTCTAGCGCTTTGAAAATGTGGTGAGATGGGGGGCCAGAGTCTTCGCGCATGCGCTTTGATGCGATCACTGAAACGAAGCTCATCCACCCTTCATCCTGGATTTTCAGGGATAGCCAATTAAATTCTGGGCTTGCATTATGACGCTCCGAGACCTTTTCCGAAAGTTAGCGCGCGGGAATCCCTTCGGAGCATATTTGAGCAAATTCAATTCTCAATCTTGCCGATTTCAGGAGCCCAGCCTGCTACAGAAGCATATGGATTCATTCAACATTCTCGAGGTTTCCGCGTTCATTGCGGCTGCGGAGTCCGCGCGGTATTTCCAAAGAAAGATGGGGAATTGCGTCGCCGCGAATGACGACCTTCAGCTGCTCGAATTAGCAGTCTCTTGGCGCCGGATGAAGGGGCTCGTGATGGAGTTTGGTGTCGCTAGCGGCCGCACGATCAACTATTTGGCCGCGAGGATGCCACAGGAAACGATCTTCGGCTTCGACTGGTTCAAGGGACTGCCGGAACCTTGGCGGACTGGCTTTGACCGGGGCGCCTTTGCTCACGCACCGCCGCAAGTACTGCTCAACGTGGAACTGGTAAGCGGCCTATTCCAGGATACGCTCGGAAAATTCCTGATGACACACCAAGAGCCCGCGTCTTTACTGCATATCGACTGCGATCTCTACGAATCCACGCACGTGGTCCTCAGTGCGCTTGCCGAGCGCATTGTGCCGGGTACCGTCATCGTGTTCGACGAGTATGTCAATTACCCCGGATGGAAGCAGCACGAGTTCCGTGCCTTCCAGGAGTTCGTCAAGGCGGGCTCGCGTCACTACGAGTATCTGGGCTTCGTACCGAAGCATCAGCAGGTATGCGTGCGCATGCTGCCTTCGGATGGGTCCTCGCCTAGATGACAGGAGATTCAGCCGAGCGATTCTCAATCGCCCGCGTCCTCAAGGCGCTAGTGCCATACGGCTTCGTACGCCTATATTGGGCCCGAGAGAAAAAGGCCGAGCTCGCACGAACGATCCAAAAACACGTGAACGAACGCGAGCGCCGGCGAGCGGAATTCAAGGCGCAGTTTCGACCGGGGAAGCCCCTTACATTCACCTATGATCGCGCGATGGCGCTGCTTGACGAGCTCGGGATCGATCCCGTTCAATCGCGGGGCGGAAGCATGCCCGAGGCAAGCCTGGATTTCATGCGGCAGCACTTCGCTTGCCTCGACCGCGACAAGCCTGTCGTCGCTCTGCATGTGGGCAACTTCCTGGGCATTTCGCTGGCCTATCTGGCTAACGCCCTCGCTGAGCTGAACCCAGAAAGCAAGGTCGTCTCGATCGACCCCAACATTCCTCATCGCGGCATCCAACGGCCCGGAGATGTCGTTTTGACACTGCTGACACAGTTCGGACTCGTGGGACGGGTGGCGATTTTGACGGGCTATAGCCTCGAGAAAAATCTGAGTGGCCAGGGTCATGTCTTCAAAGGCTACGATCCCATCGCAGGCTGGAATTCGGAGAAAGCCTGTACGCATCAGTTGCAACTCTTGCACGAGCTTGCCCCGTCTCGCTTCGACCTCTGCCTGATTGACGGCAATCACGAAGCGGAATACCTCCAGCGCGAGCTAGATCAGGTCTCTCGCCTGTTGCGGCCAGGTGGACTGCTCGTTCTCGACGACGTTGCGGATGCATGGCCCGAGGTGCAGGCCGTCTACGCCGCGATCGCTCCGACAATATTCAGCAAACTGGGCACGGACGGACGGATCGGCATCCTCGTCAAAACCTGATGGCTTTCGATTCCGCAAGCTGAAATAGCTTGCTGGTGGAGGTGAAGCATCGGACCATCATAAAACTTTCGCTCGAATTGGAATATGGTTAAGGACTGCATTCGATGTCGAAACCGCCCACGACGAGTAAGGCCCGCAGTTCCGTTTTCCTAATTCTGTTGCTCCTGGGGCTGTCGACCGCTTGGTCCACCGCGCCCGCGCTAGCCCAGAGATTAAGAATTGGACTCGCGGTCGAAACCACCTCGGTGGACCCTCAGGTGCTGGCGAACGTATCCAACGAAACCTTTGCGGCGCACGTCTTCGACACTTTGGTGCGCCAGGACGAGCGTCAGCGCTTGCTGCCGGGCCTCGCGGTATCCTGGCGCGTCATTGGGGACACCACCTGGGAATTCGCATTACGACCCGGCGTGAAATTCCACGACGGATCAGAATTCATCGCCGAGGACGTAGCGGCGACGATCCGGCGCGTCAGACGGCCACTCGCGACGCCGGCCGGATTTGTAATCTACGCGGACGCGATCAAGGAAATCACGATCGTCGATCCCTACACCATCCGCTTTCGCACCGAGACGCCCTACCCGCTCCTGCCAAATGACCTGAGCGCTCTCGCAATCATTTCTCATCGGTTCGAGCACGCGACCACCGAAGATTTCAATTCCGGACGCGCCGCGATCGGCACCGGCCCCTTCCGGCTGGAGGAGTGGCGTCCGGGCGACCGCACGGTACTGCGCAGGAACGATCAATACTGGGGCGTCAAGCCGGTTTGGGATACCGTGATCCTGCGCCCCATGAACAACGATCCCGCTCGTATTGCAGCTCTTCTCAGCGGCGACGTCGACATGATCGAGGGCGTCCCCACCTCGACCCTCGAGAGCATGCAGCAGAGGTCGGACATCGTGCTGAAGCGCGTAGTGACGAACCGCTTGATCTTTCTCACGGTGGATGTTGCGCGCGAGCGCTCGCCCTTTGTGACGGACCGGTCGGGACGGCCGCTCGACCGTAATCCGCTCCGCGATCGCCGCGTACGCCTGGCGATCTCCAAGGCGGTAAATCGTGAGGCCATCGCCGCTCGCATCATGGGCGGCGCCGCTCAACCCGCGGGACAGGTCCTCCCCGATGGGTATTTCGGCACCGTCCCGGAACTCAAGCCGGAGCCATTCGACCCCGACGGTGCGCGTCGCCTGCTCGCCGAGGCAGGATATCCCGACGGCTTCGGCATAACCGTGCACGGTCCCAACGATCGCTTCGTCAACGACGGGCAAATTTTGCAAGCGGTCGGCCAGATGCTGGCCCGCGTCGGCATCGATGCAAAGATCGAAGCGCTACCCAGCAATATTTACTATCCACGCGCGGCGAAATCTGAATATAGCCTGTTCCTCGTAAGTTGGAGCTCCGAGACCGGGGAGCCGTCAAGCTCCCTGCGTGGACTTTTCGCTACCCGCACCCCGGCGCGCGGCTGGGGCGTCAGCAATCGAGGCGGGTATTCCAATCCAGCGTTCGACGCCGTGCTGGCCAAGGCGATCACCACGGTCGACGACACCAAACGTGAGCGGTTGCTGCAAGAGGCCACCGAGATCGGCATCCGCGATCTCCCGATCGTGCCGATTCAGTTTCAGATGGTGGTCTGGGGTCTACGCTCTGGTCTCGACTACGTACCTCGATCCGATGGGTTCACCCTCGCGCAGGCGGTTACGAGAAAATAGAAGCGCTGGCGGGATTTAGGGCGATAGACGCGGCTCACCACTCCTCGAATTCGAAGGGCGAGGCGATGGCGACGCGAGCCCTCTTACCGAGTTCCCAACGGAACGCGCGCCGCAAGGCATATGCCCGAGCGACGGCATATCGGTAGCCCCACCGGAGCAGCGCGGCCAACACGATCGATCCTCGCTCGACATGTAACCCCCCGATTGTAACTGCAGCCTCGGTCTTGATGATCGTGTCGCCCAGGGCATGAGCGCGCTTGAACGACGCCGCTTCATCGTGCGCAGTAAGGCCGCGATCACGGAGAAAGCGGTAGTTGGCAGCCCCGAGCGGCCGGGTGTGGGTTACAGGAGCGGCGTCGATGATGGCCATACGTCGTCGTTGAGACCGGAGCATGTCGGCCCAGAGATGGTCTAGGCCCCATCCGCTCAGGTTCTCCGACATATGCGGTAGACATCGCGCCAGGAATTCCCGCTCGAAGCAAGGCACCATGATTTCCACGAAGTTCACGAACCGCATTCGAAGCAAGGGATTCCGGAGCGTCACGACCCAACTGAAGTAGCTGTCGAGCCTGAGAGCAGGCTGCGATAGGGCGAGGCGATACTCTCGAGTGAGGGCGAACAATCGTTCAATGTCCCGATTCCTGCATGCGATGTCGTCATCGGGCAGCCAGATGTAATCGTATTGGCCAATATAATCCCAATGGGAGTTGATGAGCGACTTGAGCGCGGGCCATTTCGGCCCCTTACCGTCAACCCGCAGGATATTTGGGCCGCGATATTTTTGTGAATCGTCTCCGAAGTAGCTTACGAGCAAATCCCAAGATCGATCCTGCGCGCCTTGAAGCCACATCGGATGAAGAGAGGTGTCGCCTGCACGGACGATGACGAGATTACGCCGGCGTTTCGCGGGCGCTGCCCCAATGTCACCAATTGCGTCTGCCGACCGCCTCACGCTTGCCACCTCCGCTTCAGTAGGCAAATTCTCCCTTGGGGCCACCATTTTATCAGATTCATCCAGGGGGATAGCTATGACAATTTGAAATCAAGCCCACCACCCCGCGAAAACACCGGATCGAGCCGGTTACGAAAGGGATATTCATAGCCTACGCGGCAGCACTAGAATTCGATTTGGCGCGGGAGCGCCGCCTCTATCACACCGCGATAGTCCTCGATCCGCTTTTCGGGCACCCGATAGGGCGTCTTAGTGCCGTGGTCGTAATGAGAAAAAACCTTCAAGTAACGATCCGCATACTCCCGATCGCGTGCGTCCATATAGGCTTCACAGCTCGACCGAACGATACTGTGGTACCGAATCAGCCACGCGATGCCATCGGGCAGATACGCCTTCAGTCGTGAATAGGCGAACTCATCGTGATTCCACTGCATGACGCAATTGTCGAGGCCGATGCCGTGCCGATATTCTCCGATCGGCTCGTTGAAGCAGACCACGTTTTCGGGCGCCTCGCCGGTAAGCAGGAGGATCTTGCCGAGATCGTGAAGAAGT
>Ga0335069_10009040_pt1 | contig 14210 bp, 13 predicted proteins | sample Lox_Sample_11_FD_206714 | JGI IMG/M metagenome (GOLD analysis project Ga0335069, IMG submission 206714) | Soil microbial communities from Loxahatchee National Wildlife Refuge, Florida, United States - Lox_Sample_1.1 | ecosystem: Environmental > Terrestrial > Soil > Wetlands | place: USA... | reverse complement strand
GCTTCGCCATGCAGATGTTCGCGCACTTGGCCAAGAACGAGGCGATCCACGACCCCGCCCGCGCCGCATCGGCAGCCGCCGCCGTGAAGAAGGTATTTGACTGACTCGTCTCCCTGCGCCTTTGCATTGTCGCCCCCCGCGGCCTACGCCTCACCGGACCGCACCCCGCTCCCCTCGCTCGGAGCGTCAGCTTGCGGAGCGCTGCTTCCCCCGCCTAGGATCCCCACCAACTTCACCGCCCAGAAGGGGCGGACAGAATCATTGACCTACGAAAAGTCCGCGTCGGGTACATTGCCGGGCGCCAGATCGTTTTGCTATCGTCGGACTCCCCAATGGCAACGATCGAAGACAACCTCCGCAAGCTGCCGCCCCAGAGCATCGAGGCGGAAGAATCGGTGTTGGGAGGCGTGCTGCTCGACAATGCCGCGCTTGATCGAGCCCTCGAGTTCGTCACGGCGGACGACTTCTACCGTGAGTCCCACCGTAAGATCATGCGCGCCATGCTGGATCTCAGCCAACGCGGCGAACCCGTGGATCTCGTGACCCTGTCCGAGACGCTCAAGATGCGTGGCGAGATCACCGACGTCGGCGGGGCTGTGTACTTGGCGGAGCTGGCGGAGAAGGTGCCAACCGCTGCCAACATCACGTACTACGCCCGCATCGTCCGGCAGAAGGCCATCCTACGGGGACTCATACAGACAGCGACCGAGATCGCCACGATGGGCTACGAAGCGACGGCCAACGTTGACGAATTTCTCGACCAGGCGGAGCACAAGATCTTCGAGATCTCGGAGCGCAAGGTGCGTCCGACGTTCTTCCGCATCCGCGACATCATGGTCGACTCGATGAAGGCCATCGAGCAACTCTACGAGCGCAAAGAATTGGTCACGGGCGTGGCCACGGGTTTTGTCGATCTCGATCGCATGACCGCCGGCCTGCAGCCGTCGGACCTCATCGTCATTGCCGGCCGTCCGAGCATGGGCAAGACCGCCTTCGCACTCAACATAGCGCAACACGCCGCCATGTCGTCCCAGACCGGCGTCGCCGTGTTCTCGCTGGAAATGTCGAAGGAACAGCTCGTTCTCCGCCTGCTATGCTCTGAGGCACGGGTCGACATGTCCAAGGTGCGCGCCGGGTTCGCGGCGGAGCGCGATTTTCCAAAGCTGGCGATGGCCGCGAGCCGCTTGTCCGAAGCGCCAATCTACATCGACGATACGCCCGCCCTCAGCGTCCTCGAGCTGCGCGCCAAGGCACGGCGGCTGAAGCGTGAGCGCGAGTCGAAGCTCGGCTTGGTCATCGTCGACTACCTGCAGCTGATGCGCGGCCACGACGCCGACAACCGCGAACAGGAGATCTCCGGCATCTCACGATCACTCAAGGCGCTCGCCAAGGAGCTCAGTGTCCCGGTGATTGCGTTGTCGCAGCTCAACCGCCAGGTCGAAACGCGTGCCGAGAAGAAGCCGGTGATGGCCGACCTGCGCGAGTCTGGGGCGATCGAACAAGACGCCGACGTCATCGCGTTCCTGTATCGCCCCATTGTCTACGACAAGAATGCGGAAGAACGCGCCGCCGAGGTGATCATTGCCAAGCAACGCAACGGACCGATCGGCAACGTCCCTTTGACGTTCATGTCGGAATACACCCGATTCGAGAACCGCGCCGAGGACGACATCAGCTTCGGTGAAGTGGATGAAGGATAATGGCCATTCTCAAAGTCGCCCGCCTTGGCAACCCGGTGCTGCGCAAAGTCGCCGAACCGATACCACCGCAAGCGATCGCTGCGCCGGAGATTCAACGCCTCATCGACGACCTCATTGAAACGATGGCCGAGTATGACGGCGCCGGACTGGCTGCACCGCAGGTGCACGTGTCGCAGCAGGTTGTCGTCTTCGAGGTGGAAGGCAATCCCCGTTACCCCGACGCCGAAGCGATCCCGCTGACCGTACTCATCAACCCCAAGATCACGCCGACGACACAGCGCATGGATGAGGACTGGGAAGGCTGCCTCAGCGTGCCGGACCTGCGCGGTAAGGTGCCGCGCTACACGCAGGTCCGCATCGAAGCGTACGACCGAGACGGCAAGAAGCTCAACTACGTTGCCAAGGATTTCCACGCGCGCGTCGCACAGCACGAGTGCGACCACCTGCTCGGCAAGGTCTTCCTCGATCGCATGAAGTCGATGGAATCGCTGTCATTCGTGCGCGAGTTCCTGCGCCATACGGCCGGGGTGCAGGCGGAGCGGGAGTGACGCTCCGCCAATTGTGAGTGCTGAATGGTGAATGCTGAATGAAGGGGGAATGCCGACACCGTTCACGGTTCCACTCTGACGTAACTGTTCGCCGGGATCTTCACCGCGAAGAAGCCGGGTTGAATGAGTCCGGCGAGTAGCTCAGCGCTCTCGACGATGCGTGGGCCCGGACGGTTGAGGTAGGCATTGCCGTCGACGGCGTAGACGCGCCGATTGCGCACCGCCGGAAGCCGTTGCCACTCGGGCCGTCGCGTCAGGAGTGGGAGCTCGCGTTGCGTTTGCCGCAACCCGAAGCCGCACGGCATGATGACGATGACGTCCGGAGCATAGTGCATGAGATCCTCCCAGCTGAGCGTCGGACTGTGTGCGCCGGCTGCAACCAACTCGTAAGTCCCGCCGGCGAGCGTCACCAGCTCGGGCACCCAATTGCCGGCGGCCATGAGCGGCTCCATCCATTCAATGCACGCCACCCGCGGTCGGCTGTGGACACGGGCGCTGCGCGTGCGAATGGCGTCGAGTCGCGCGCGGAGACGCTGTGTCAGCGCCTGTCCCATCGGGCTGCATTCGGCTGCATCGGCGACCCGTTGCATGTCGTCGAAAATATCGTCCAACCCCACCGGCTTCAGCGACACGATCGTGGCGGGGACATGCAGCAACTCGCGTGTTGCCTCGACGACCTCGCGATATGAAACGGCACACACCTCGCACTGCTCCTGGGTGACGATGAGATCGGGCTGTAGCTGCTGCAGCACATCGGATCTAATCCGGTAGACGCTCAAGCCGTCGCCTACCAGCCGCCGGACCGCGTCGTCGATCGCTGCCGAGTTGTCCGCCGGATCAATCTTTGGCTCCGTCAGGATGGGCCGTCCAGCGATCTCGGGCGGATAGTCACATGCGTGCGAGACGCCGACCAGTGCGTCGCTGAGCCCGAGCGCGCAAACGATCTCGGTCGCACTCGGGAGCAGCGACGCAATCTTCATTCCCAACTCAGCACCCAGGACTCTTCACATGTACCGCCGGTCGGCTTGCGGAAGGTCCGGCTCGATCTTGTCGCCGCAGATCGAGGCGCAGCGCGTACACACGTACTCGAACTTGTTGCCTTGCGGCAGGATGAGCAGCAGGCGCTTGCGCACTGGCACCGCGACACGGCACTTCGGGCACAGTAGCAGCGTGGCTTCCAGTTGTTCGAAGGCATCACCCGCCATGGTTCCCCCCTCGCATTTGTAACGCTCGTCGGCGACAGATATATAAACCTCTTCGGATCCGTTCAACATGCGCAGCGTTTACATCGAAACCTACGGTTGCCAGATGAACCTGGCGGATACAGAGTTGCTGCTCGGGCACCTCAACCGGCACGGATATCAACGCACCCAGGATCCGGCCGGTGCCGACGTCATTCTCATCAATACCTGCGCCATCCGCGAGCATGCCGAAGAACGCGTGCTTGGACGCCTCGGGGATTTGCTGCGGTACAAAGCCAGACGCCCCGACGTGCAGATCGGCCTGGCGGGGTGCATGGCGCAACACCTGCGCGACACGTTGATGGCAAAGCTGCCCCTCGTCGACTTCGTGGTTGGGCCGGATGCGTATCGACGCCTGCCGGAGATGCTCGCCAATGCTGCTGGAGATCCATTCATCGACGTGCGCTTGGATCGTGCCGAGACCTACGCCGACATCACGCCGCAACGCGAGGGTGGGGTGCGTGCCTGGGTGACGATCATGCGCGGCTGCGATAAGTTCTGCACCTTCTGTGTCGTGCCGTTCGTGCGCGGCCGCGAACGCAGTCTGCCGGCTGATGCGCTGATCGATCAAGTGCGGCGACTCGCTGCCGACGGGTACCGCGAGGTCGTGTATCTCGGCCAAACCGTAAACGCCTATCGCGACGGCGCTACTGACTTTGCGGAGCTGCTGCGACGCACCGATGCGATCGACGGTATCGAACGCATTCGCTTTACCTCGCCGCATCCTTCCGACATGAGCGAACGGGTTATCGATGCGATGACGACATGTGGAAAGGTGTGTCCACAGCTGCATCTGCCGCTGCAGTCGGGATCGGACCGTGTGCTCGAAAGGATGGAACGTGGCTACACGGCAGCCGAATATCTCGACCTCGTCACCCGCCTGCGCCGCGCGCTTCCCGACATCGCCCTCAGCACCGACATCATCGTCGGTTTCCCTGGCGAAGATGAGGCCGATTTCCTGGCGACTCGCGAGCTGATGCGCCTCGTCGGCTACGATAACGCGTTCATGTTCAAGTATTCGGCACGTAGCGGCACGAAGGCCTTCAAGTGGGAGGAGACTGTACCTGAAGAGGAGAAGAGCCGCCGGCTGCAAGCCATCATCGCGCTCCAAGAGGAGTGCTCAGCTGCCATCAACCGGATGCAAATCGGCAGGGTCACCAAAGTCCTTGTGGAGGGTCCGGCGCGGAGACGCGAGGGGTGGATGGCAGGCAAAACGCCGCAGTTCAAGACTGCGGTGTTTCCGGCCAACGGCTACCGCGTGGGCGACATCGGACCGCTGCGTATCACCGACAGCACCGCCCACACGCTGATCGGTGTCAGCCCGTAATATCGATCACGCTCACCGGATAGGCTGAATGGTGGTCTCGCACGGCACGGCGCCACACCGGTCAGAACTCCACCACAACATCCGGCGAGCCGTCGAGGTGGACGGTGTCGACAAAGCGGATTATGTGTTCCCGCATGCTCATCACCACGGAGCTGGTGCGTGCGCCGTGGCCGAAGAAGCGGACGCCAGTCAGCAGGTTGCCGTCGGTGACGCCGCTGGCAGCGAACAGGATGTCGGGGCCGGGGGCCAGATCGCGCTCGGTATAGATGCGATTCGGATCGAGAATCCCCATCCCCTTGAGGCGCTCTTCAAACTTCTTGCGCTCCTCGGCGCCGCTCTTGAACGGCACGAGGCGTCCTTGCATGCCGCCGTTCAGGCAACGGAGCGCGGCGGCAGTGAGGACGCCTTCCGGCGCGCCCCCGGTACCCATGACCGCATGCACGTTGGTACGCCGCACCGCCGCCGAAATGCCCGCGGAAAGGTCGCCGTCGCTGATCAGGCGAATGCGGGCGCCGGCGCTGCGGATGTCCTCCATCAGCTTCTCATGGCGCGGGCGGTCGAGGACGATGATCACCAGATCGGTCACGGCTCGATCGAGCCGTTTGGCGATCGCCTTGAGGTTCTCCGCGACCGGCGCGTCGAGGTGGACGGCGCCGCGTGCTGCCGGGCCGACGACGATCTTCTCCATGTAGCAATCGGGCGCGTGCAGCAACCCACCGCGATTCGACGCCGCGAGAACGGCGATCGCGCCGGGCGAGCCGGTGGCACACAGGTTCGTGCCTTCCAGCGGATCGACGGCGATGCTCACCTCCGGATCGTCGGGATTGCCGCGTCCCACCTGCTCGCCGATGAACAGCATCGGCGCTTCATCGCGTTCGCCCTCACCAATCACCACGGTGCCACGCATCGGCAGAGCGTCCATTGCCTTGCGCATGGCCTCGACCGCGACGGCGTCCGAATGCTTGCGCTCCCCTTGTCCCATCGTGCGTGCCGCGGCGACCGCCGCTTCCTCGACGACGCGCAGGAACTCACGTGACAGCAGAGCTTCCATCGACATGGCTGGGTGCCTCCTGACGCTCTAGTTGCACATTTGTCTCAGAGCGGCAATGGTTTCCCCATGACCGCCGTCATTGACGGACAGGTGGCGATCGTAACTGGCGCGGCCGGCGGCCTCGGCCGCGCGTATGCGATCGCGTTGGCACGTGCCGGCGCTATGGTGGTGGTGAACGACATCGGTAGCGCGGCGGGAACGACCGGCGCCGTCGTGGAAGAAATCCGCGGGCACGGTGGCCGCGCGCTCGGCATCGTCGAGTCGGTGACCGACTCGGGGGGCGTGCGACGCTTGATCGACGAGACGCTGGGCGCCTTCGGGCGTCTCGACATCTTGGTCAACAATGCCGGCATCGTTCGCAGCCGGCCGATCGTCGAGATGAGTGACGAGGACTTCGACGCCGTACTTGCCGTGCACCTGCGCGGAACGTTCCTCTGCACGCGTGAAGCGATGCGCGCCATGCGTCACCGCGGCGGTGGGCGCATCATCAACACGACGTCCGGGCGCGCGTACTACGGACACTCCGCGGGCACGGCAAACTACGCTGCAGCGAAGGGCGGCATCATCAGCCTCACCGGGGTGACAGCCGCCGAAGGCAAGGCATTGGGGATCACCTGTAACGCCGTGTCACCGCTGGCGCGCACGCCGATGTCGGAGCAGTATCTCGCTGGCGACACCGATCCAGCGTTGGACCCGGCGGCGATCGCACCCATGGTCGTCTTCCTCGCGTCTGATGCGGCTGCGTCGATCACCGGCGAGGTCTTCCGCGTCGCGCGCGGCGAGATCGCGGTCGTACGGACAACCATCAGCTCGCCGCTCCGCTCACGAGGTTTACAGTGGACGGTTGAGGAGATCGCGGGGCGGATCAGCGAAATCCGCGGGGAGCCTTAGGCGAACGATTCGGCGCAAGCGGGTTCCAGCGGTACAGGCTGGAAGCCTATACCACCGCAGTGGGCTTGTCGCGACCCTAGCGACAGCCCGCGACTTGGCACGCAACAGCGACCAACCCCGTCCTGAGCGCGGTCGAAGGAGGGAGCGGGCCATAGAAATGACGCTGACCGCAGGTCCTACGCGAAATGAGGAATGACGTGCTTGCCGAAGAGCCGGATCGAATGCATTGCCGCCTCATGTGAGATGCGGCCGGCTTGCATCAGACACAAGACCCGATCGATCCCTGCCGCCTGATACTTCTCCAACTTGCGCACGCATTTGTCCGGATCGCCGACGATCACCATGTCTTCGGTGTCCAGCTCCTCGAAGGTGACGGTGTTGTCGACGACCTTGCCGATGATCGGGTGCGCCTTGCGGAACTCCTCGTAGGGACCGATCTTCTGCGCGTCGCGACCGCGCGCCGCGAGCACCTGGAAGGCATAGCGCATGTACCACAACGCTGCTTCGTGGCCGCCGTTGGCGCGTGCCTGTTCCTCGGTTTCGGCGCAGTGCACGATGGTAAACGCACCGACCTGGTTGTTGACGAAGCGCCCGACGGGCCGCGCGTGGGTGATCTCTTTTTTGTAGCTGGCGATCTGCTGAGCGACCTCGCCGACCGTCAGGAACAACGTCAACCCGAGCGCGCCGATGCCGAGCTGGCCGGCGATCTGCCAGCTCTCCGGACTCGTTGCTGCCACCCACAGGGGTGGATGGGGTTTCTGAATGGGCTTGGGTAGGATCGAGCGCTCGGGAATGTTGAAGTGCTTGCCGGAGTAGGCAGGGAACGGATCCTCGGTCCACATCCGCGGGATGACCTCCAGTGCTTCCTGCCACATCGAGCGGCTGTCCTCGAATTGGATGCCAAATGCTTGCTGTTCGTAGAGACTCGAGCGGCCGGTACCGAACTCCAACCGGCCGTTGCTCATGATGTCGAGCACGGCGGCGCGTTCGGCGACGCGGATGGGATGGTTGAACGGGTAGGGCAGCAGTACGACGCCGTGGCCGATGCGGATGCGCTGCGTACGTGCCGCCACCGCGGCGAGAAAGACCTCCGGCGCCGACGAGTGCGAGAACTCGTTGAGGAAGTGGTGCTCGACTTCCCACAGCGTGTGGAAGCCCATCTGGTCCGCCAGTTCCGCCTGCGCCAGCGCTTGCCAGTAGCACTCGTATTCGCTGCGCTCGTGCCACGGCTTGAGCATCTCCATTTCGTACAGCAGGTCGATCTTCATGCAGTCCACCTCCGCCAGCGTGGTCGCGCCTGCTTAACACGTGAAGGCAGTCGATCGTCAAGGGCCTACGAGCGGCGCCTCTGTTGCATCTCGCGTGCCGCCTGCTGCGGGGTGAGCACCAGCGAGCCGCGGGCTTCCTCTTCCTCGCGTTGCTCCTCCATCTGCAGGAACGCGAAGAAGCAGGTGCGGACGAGCTGCTCACACAATGGAATATCACGGCCGCCATGCACGCTGCTTTCCAGCGCCAGCGCCGCCGCCAACGCCCGCTCGGCCGCCTCACGGCGTTCGGTGGCGTGGAAGAAGTACGCCATTTCTTCGAGCCGCCGCACCCAACTCACTTGCGGAGTGCCACCGAAAATCTCCTCGATTGCCCGTGCAATGAGCGCCAGGAAGCGCTCTTGTTGTTGCGACTGGTTGAGCAGGAGCGGGCTGTCTCTGATGCGCTGCGCCTCATCCAGGTAAGGCTTGAGCGTTGCCGGCGCGAAAAACCAGGTGCGCATTTCCATCTCTTCAAGCAATTGCGCCGAGTCGGCCAGCAACTGCGGATTGCCGCGAATGGCTGTGGCATCGAGGTGCGCCAGGATGAGCGGTTGCATCGTAGTGACCGGAGCCTTGAAGAGCTTGGCGCGCATGCCAGGATAGTCGCCGCCCGGCCGGCCGCGCGCTGCTGCCCAGTGGAAAGCGCGGTCGATGACGAAGTCACAGTAGCGCCAGTCCGCATCGACCATGCGCAGCTCGTGCTTTCGCAGCAACTCCTCGCGCGACGCGCGCACGGCCTTGCGCGTCGTCTCGAACAGGTTCACCTCGCGCAAACCCTCGGGATCATTGGTCACGGCGAAAAGGTGCGCCAGGCCGCCGCCCGCATGCGGTTTGATCAACCAGACGAGTTGGTCACCATGCCCGTCTACCGCGGAGAGATAGCCTTCCAGCACCGGACTCAGCAGGACCGCCGGTGGTGTCGGGGCGGCGGCGGAGGGGACCGCTACGCCGCGTTGCGCGAGCCGATACAGCGATCGCTTCACTTCCTTGTGAACGAGCTTGTCGGCACTGCCGGCATTGAGCGCTTGCAGCACTTCGACGCTGGCAGCGTCGAAGTGCGCGCCGAGGCGCGCCGCCACTGCCAGATCGGCGGCCGGGTCGCGACCCACCACAGGACGCAGCGCAGCGGCGGTGGCGTCGGCAGGCAGCCCCCACTCTCGTAGTCGCTGCTCACCCAGCCGCAGCTGCGTTTCACGGTTTATTTTGCTCATTCGTGTGTTCCGGCTCCGCTCTGGTGGCCGCTTGTGGGAACATCGTCAGCTTCGGGTTTACGTGGTCGTGCAACCAATGCGGGTCCCACCACTCCACCGGATCGACATGCACGCCGAACAACAGTATCGAGAAGTGCAGGTGATCGCCACCTGCCAAGCCCGTCTCGCCGGTCTGCCCGAGTGTCTGCCCAACCGTCACCCGGTCGCCTGCCTGCACCGCAAACGAACTCAGGTGGCCGTAGAGCGAGAAGATCCCCAGGCCGTGATCGAGGATGACGGTGTTGCCGTAAATGCCGAGATTGTCAGCGAAGACGACTTGCCCCGCCTGCGCGGCCTCGACCGGGCTCAACTTCAGCGAGGCGAGATCGTAGCCCAGGTGCGTCTGGTGATCGATGGGTTGGCCTTTGTACGTGTACGTGCGGCGATCGGCGAAAGCGCTCAAAGGTGCGGCATTCGACTGGCGGTGGAAGGAACCGCTCCATTGCGGCGCGGGTGCCGAGGTCTTCGTGAGGTCGTGAATGCGGGCCTCGTTCTGCCGGCGCAGATCGCCGTTGATGTGCAGATAGCCTTGCAACAGATCCGTAGCGATGGGCAGGCCGCTGGCTTCTTCGATCTCAGGTACCTTGCGTGCGAGAAATGCATCATCGATGCTCAGCTCTCGTTCGGCGAAAGTGCGCGGCTTGATGGTGCACGGCAGCGCGATGTCACGGTGGTTCCCGGCTGCATCGCTGGCGATGAGCCGGGGGTGGACGTCCGCGTTCAGGTCCTGCGGGATGGCAAAGAACGCCAGCGCTACACCCTTATCCGCGAAGTACCCGGTTACGGCTGGGAAGAAATACTTCTCGACTTCGATGCCGCTGCGTACCGTATCGGGCGATTGCCGGAAGACCGCGAGTTCCACGCCACCGAGACGGACGTTGTGTTGCGTGGTGAGCAACTCGATGCGCGGTGGCGTCAAGTCGACCGTTGCGGGCGCGGTCAGGCGAGGCGTGGTCTTCGTACCGAATGGATGCCAGGCGTAGGTGTCGGCGAGCACCTCCAGCGTCACGGGTCCTTCGGGTACCTTGAGCGCCAGGAGATCGGGCTCGATGTGCAGCCGCTTCTCCGTGATACCGCTGCCGCGCCAGCCAGTCTTCGGATAAGCCTCGCTCAGTAAGTCGTAAGCGTTACCACCAGCCTGTAGGCGCACCGTGACGCTCCGCAGGCCTTGAGCATCGCTACGCAAGTCGATGTCGATCGGGGTCTTGCGGCCGAGGGCCTCGATCGGTCCAACCAGCGACGCCTGCGGCGGGTGTTTCTCGAACTTGAGCCACCAAAGAACGCCGGCAACCAACAGCCCCGCGCCCAATAAGACGAGCGCGGCGCGCCTCACCGTTGTTCACCTGCGTCAGTCATAGGCGTGTGGTTATTGGTCCCGCGTCGCGCGATGTCAAGGTGGTGGTTAGCCGCTGTCGGACTTGGCACTTAACAGCAACCATTCGGAGCGGGCCATAAGAATGCCGCCGACCGCGGTTCCGCCGCCACCTTGCAGTTGCCCGCGACATGTGGAACTGCTGCCGCCCGTGTCGGATTCAGCAGGCTGGCGGGAGATCTACCGCGATAAGCTCGTGAGCGCCGACGAAGCGGTGCGCCGCGTGAAGTCCGGTGACCTGGTGCGTTTCGTCATGGGGCCGGTGCCCGTGACGCTGGTCAACGCCCTGGCGCGCCGCCGCGACCAGCTGCGCGGCGTGCGTGTCCACCAGGGTGCTGCTCGCTATCCGCTGCCGTGGGCGCGCGGCGAGGTGGGTTGGGAAGAGCACCTGCAATTCGTGACCGATTTCATCTCCGCACCGATCCGTCCAGCCCTCGAGGCACGGCGCGGCGATTTCGCCGTCACCGATTATGGAATTGGCACCAAAGTGCTGGAAGCCGGGCGACAGGACGGCTGGTCGGCAGACGTCTTCATGGCCCTGGTGTCCGCCCCCGACGCCGCCGGCGGCGTCAGTTTCGGCTATAGCCTGTGGCACTCGAAGGCCCTCATGCGTGCGGCCAGGCTGCGGATCGCCGAGGTGGGTCAGAATGTGCTGCGCACGTGTGGCGAGAACGTCGCCAGCCTGTCGGAGTTCGACCTCATCGTCGAACAGGTCGATCCGCACCAGCCGCCGCCGCCGCCCGAGCTCAGTCCGGAGCGTATCGAGGTGACCGAGGTTATTGGTGCCTACGTGTCGACGCTGGTCAACGATCGCGATACGATACAAATAGGTACGGGCACGCTCTCGTCGTGCATGGGAAGCTACCTGACGGAGAAACGCGACCTCGGCATCGACGCCGAGATCCTGGTCGCGTCGGCGGTGGAATTGGTGAAGTGTGGTGCCGCCTCAGGTCGCTACAAGAGACACCACCCTGGTGTGGCGACCGGCTCGTTCATCGTCCCAGGGGCCGACTTCGATTTCTGTTCCGAGAATCCGCTGATCGAGCTGCATGCGATCGAATGGACGAACAGCCTGCCGCGCATTGCCACCATCAGCAATCTCGTCGCCATCAATCAGGCATCGATGATTGACCTCACGGGACAAGTGGCGTCGGAGTCAATCGGCCCAGTGATGTACACCGGCCCGGGCGGGCAACTGGTCTGGACAATGGGTGCATTGATGGCCCCGGGAGGCCGTGCCATTCACGTGCTGCCGTCGACGGCGCGCAGCGGCCGCATCTCACGCGTCGTCGCCCAGCTCTCGCCTGGTACGGTGGTCACCGTGCCGCGGACGTTCGTCGACTTCGTCGTCACGGAGTACGGCATCACCAATCTGCAAGGGCTCACACAGCGCCAGCGTGCCATGGCGCTGATCGAGGTAGCGCACCCCGCCTTCCGCGACCAACTGCGTTGCGAGGCGCGACGCCTGTTTTGGCCGTGAAGAGATAGTTACCGCCCTCACCGCCGCACCTCGAACACCAGGTTGAAGGGCGTCTGGGTCGCACGGCGGAAGCGGGTGAAGCCGCCGGCTGTGACGACTTCGCGCAGGCGCGATTCGCCAGCTTGCGCACCCAATGCCAGACCGACCTCCTGTGCGAGTGACGCGGGCGTGCAAATCAGCGTCGAGGCGGAGTAGAATACCCGCCCGACGGGGTTCAGGTTCTCCTCCGTGCGATCACTTGCGAATGGCTCGACGAGCATCCACGTGCCGTCGGGATGCAACGACCTGTAGACATGTGCGGCAGCGCCGACGGGATCGCCCATGTCGTGTAGGCAGTCGAAGAAGGCGACGAGATCGTAGTTCCGTCCCGGATACTCCTTCGCTTTCGCTACTTCGAAGCGCGCACGATCCGCGACCCCGGCTTCGGCTGCGCGCCGGCGTGCAAATTCGATAGATGGAGCATGATAGTCGAAGCCAACGAACGTCGACTTCGGATAGGATTGCGCCATCAAGATGGTCGACGCGCCATGGCCGCAGCCGACGTCGGCGACGTTGGCTCCGGCCGTGAGTTTCGCTTCGACATCCTCGAGCGCGGGAATCCACGAGGTGGTCAAGTTGGCCCTGTAGCCTGAGCGGAAGAATCGCTCGGTGCCCTCGAACAAGTCCGGGTCATGCTCGTGCCAGCCGACTCCCTTGCCGGTTTTGAAGCCTTCGCTGACCTTGGGTGCCGCCTTCATTGCTGCGGTCATTGCTTGGAAACCGCCGAGCACGAAGGCAGGGCTCGTCTCGTCAGCCAGCGCCGCGCTCTGCTCGGGCGAGAGAGAATAGCGACCGCCACTGCTGTCGAAGGTTACATAGCCCGCCGCCGAGAGGGCATTCAGCCACTCGCGGATGTAGCGTTCTGCCGTGCCCGTGCGTGTCGCCAGCTCCGCCGGCGTTTGCGGCGGCGACCCCGCCAACTCCTTGAACAGCCCGAGCTTATCGCCAATGACGACGAGCGCCGCGGTGAGCGCCGCGCCCAGGTCTCCAACGGCTTTGCCGACGAACTGCTCCAGCTTGGTCTGGTCCACAGTCATGGGATTCCTCCTCGACTTTTCCTGTGCTGCACTTTCAGTGCGCCCCAGCCGCCGAGCTGTCAAGAGGGGCCACCCTCATCGCGGCCTGACGCTCGCGTACCCTCATTGCATCAAATACTCGATGCGGCGGGCGACCTCGATTGCAGCGGGGGCGCGCTCGATGACGCCGACCATTCGCTTGAACTGATCGCCAAAGATGAACGGACGCTGCGGCTACGCGTGTCGCCCACCCGCAGTGGCCAGGCTCGCGCTGGCAACGGCCGGACGCTCATCTGCGGCGCGACGAATGAGGTACGCAAGCGGACCGACACTGCCGAGCGCTAGCGTCAGCACCACATATGGAACGGCGGAGACACCACGTTCGCGCGCATCGCGCACCATCCACGCGATGATGAGGCTGAGCGCTATCACCAAGTCGACGAAGGCGACCATCGTGGCGGCATTCGCCACGACCAACTCGAAGAAGCCGACGTAACCGTACTGGTAGACGGCGTAGGCCGTGAGTCCCAAGAAGTCCACCAGGAGTACCGAGAGTCCAATCTGCTTCGCGTTCATGCCACGCTCCTTTCGTACCCGGCGGTCTGCTCGGGCGGTAGGTTGTTGGTCTTGCCCACCGTGCCATCCAAGCAGCGTGCCCGCGTCGGACTCGTCGTTCGGTCCGCACACGCGCCGCGCCGCGTTGCGAGCTCGTTGCACCCCGGCTACAGCGCGTTGCAGTGCGGCCACGTGCCCTGCTGGCGTGCGGTTGACAGCCGCATAGCGGCGGTCAATAGCTCGTGTGGATCACGATCCGCGTTCCGACGGTCTCGAAGTTGCACATGAGTCGAGCATGGAGAAGGAGAAAAACAGCGTGTCCGGACCTGCGGGTGGCGGTAGCGCCGTGCGGTCGAGTTGGCGCTGGTGGGCAGCCGCGGCGGGAGTGTTCGTTGGTCTGGGTGACGCCGGCCTGCTGAAATGGCTCGGCGTC
>Ga0335069_10009038_pt1 | contig 14211 bp, 9 predicted proteins | sample Lox_Sample_11_FD_206714 | JGI IMG/M metagenome (GOLD analysis project Ga0335069, IMG submission 206714) | Soil microbial communities from Loxahatchee National Wildlife Refuge, Florida, United States - Lox_Sample_1.1 | ecosystem: Environmental > Terrestrial > Soil > Wetlands | place: USA: Florida... | reverse complement strand
TCGTGACCGTCCAGTCCTGGCTCGGCCCCTCGGTGCGCCTGCGGCCCGCGGGCGAGCGCCCGTCGGGCCTGCCGTCCGGCGCCGGCGAACATTTCCGCGGGCACGCCCGCCCCTTCTCCGAGGGGGGCAACGAATTCACCCGCGAGGAAATCGACGAAATGTATGGCCGCGTCGACTACCAGTACATGCGCCCGCCCCGCCTCGCCCTGACCTTCACCTTCACCAACACGGGCTCCGCGCCGGTGACGTTCACGGTCGCGAACGTCGATTCGCCGCTCGGCAACTTTGCCGCGCGGCCCGAGACTTTCACGCTGGCCCCCGGCCAGCAGGGCTCCCCCGATCCCATGCTGTCCCCGATCGAGAACAACTTCGACCAGCTCGACGTCACGGTGACCCTCAAGCTGGGCGTGACCAGCGAGACCCACGTGCTGCCGCTGCGCCCGGCGCCCGGCGGGCCGCCCGCGGCGGCCCCGGCCGGCCCCGGCCGGCCCGATTGAGCCGGCGCCGCGTCCGCCGAACGCCGCCGGGCCAGTTTTTGCTGTCCTTTCGGGGACCGGCCGCCACAATCGCGCCACCGTTGACTATGAGAACCGCCCTCGCGCTCATTTTGCTGGCCACCGCGTACCGGATCGTCGCGGCGTGGAATCCGGACCTGGTCAATTTCTCCCCGCTCATGGCCCTGGCTTTCTGCGGCGGCGTCTATTTCCGCAATCGCTGGATGTGGCTCGTGCCCTTCGTTGCGCTGAGCGCGTCGGACCTTTATCTCGACCACTACCACGCGACGCATTTCGGCTACTCCTGGGATGTCGGCGGCGTGCTCGTGCGCACCGCGTGCTTCGCCGCCGCCCTCGCGCTCGGCTGGATGATCGCCCGCCGCAAGACGTGGCTGACGCTCCTCGCCGGCTGCGTCGGGGGTTCGCTGCTCTTCTACGTCGTGACGAACACGGCCGCGTTCCTCGGCGACCCGTACTATGCCAAGACCCTGGCCGGCTGGGCGCAGGCGCTCACGACCGGCCATCCCGAGTTCCCGCCCACGCTCCTCTTCTTCCGCAACACGCTCGTCAGCGACCTCGGGTTCGCCGCCGTGTTCGCCCTGGTCATGGAATGGTCGGCGCTGCGCGCCGGCCAGCCGAGCCTGCTGCGGCGTCCGGCGCCCCGCCCCGCCTGATCGGCCGCTGCCGCCACCCCCAAGCCGGGCCTCGCGCCCGGCTTGATCGTTTTCGGGAATCCGCCCGCCCTTCCCCGCCTCAACGCAAAGATCGCCCGCCCCGCCTCCCCATGGCCACCTACGGAACCTTCGACGACCGCCACCGCGAATTCGTCATCACCCGCCCCGACACCCCGCTGCCCTGGCTGAACATGCTCGGCCAGGACGAGTTCTTCGGCCTCTGCACCCAGACGGCCGGAGGCTACTCGTTCTGGCGCGACGCCCGCCTCCGGCGCCTGACGCGCTACCGCTACAACAACAACCCGATGGATAACGACGGCCGCTTCCTCTACGTGAAGCACGGCCGCTCCATCTGGAACCCCGGCTGGAAACCGGTGCGCGCGCCGCTGGATGCCTACGAGTGCCGCCACGGCCTCGGCTACACCCGGATCACCGGCGCCCGGGGCGGCATCGAGGTCGAACAGCTCATGTTCATCCCGCCCGACGAGAACCTCGAGGTCTGGCGGGTGGCGGTGCGCAACCGGACGCGGAAGCCCCAGAAGCTGACCCTCTTCTCGTTCGTCGAGTTCTGCTTCTTCGAAGCGCTGAACGACATGACGAACTACCAGCGCACCTACTCGATCGGCGAGGTCGAGGTCGAGGACGCCGCGATCTACCACAAGACCGAGTACCGCGAGCGCCGGAGCCACTACACCCTGTTCGGCTGCACCCGGAAGATCGACGGCCACGACACCGCGCGCGACGCCTTCGTCGGCGTCCACCACGGCCTGCACGATCCGCAGGCCGTCCTCGAGGGCCGCTGCCGCAACAGCCATGCCTACGGCTGGAACCCGATCGGCGCCCACCAGGTCAACCTCACGCTCAAGCCCGGCGCGGAGGAGACGTTCGCCTTCATCCTCGCCTACGTCGAGCAGGGCGACCTGCCCAAGTTCGACGCCCCGTTCGTGCTCAACAAGGCCCGGGGCCGCGCCCTCCTCGACCGCTATCGCGACCCGGCCGCTATCGACGGCGCCTTCGCCGCCCTCCGCGCCCGCTGGGACGACCTGCTCTCCGTCTACCAGGCCGACCGCGTGCCCAACGCCCACCTGCGCCGCATGGTCAACGTCTGGAACCAGTGCCAGGTCATGGCCACCTTCAACCTGTCGCGGTCCGCCTCCGGCTACGAGACCGGCATCGGCCGCGGCCTCGGCTACCGCGACTCGAACCAGGACCTGCTCGGCTTCGTCCACCTCGATCCGCGCCGCTCCCGCCAGCGCCTGCTCGACATCGCCTCGACCCAGCTCGCCGACGGCACCTGCTACCACCAGTACCAGCCGCTGACCAAGAAGGGCAACGCCGACATCGGCGGCGGCTTCAACGACGATCCCCTCTGGCTCGTCCTCGCCACCACCGCCTACATCCGCGAGACCGGCGACCGCTCCATTCTCGACGCGCCGTGCGGGTACGCCGACCGGCCCGGCTCCACGGAAACCCTCCACCACCACCTCGAGACCTCGATCGCCTACACGCTCGGCCATCGCGGGCCGCACGGCCTCCCGCTCATCGGCCACGCCGACTGGAACGACTGCCTCAACCTGAACTGCTTCTCCAAGGAGCCGAACGAGTCGTTCCAGGTCACCGGCGACATCGCCGGGTCCCAGGCCGAATCGGTGATGATCGCGGGCCTGTTCCTCTACGCCGCGCGCGACCTCGCCGCGCTCTACCGCTGGCTCGGCCGCGCCGACGACGCCGCCCGGCTCGACGCGGCCTACGCCGACATGCTCCAGACGATCGAGACGCAGGCCTGGGACGGCGAGTGGTACACCCGCGCGTTCGACGCCCACGGCGATCCCGTCGGCTCGAAGGCCTGCGCGGAGGGCAAGGTCTACATCGAAAGCCAGGCCTGGTGCGTGCTCGGCGGCGCCGGCCAGGCGAACGGCCGCGCCCGCCGGGCGCTCGCGGCGGTCGATCGCTACCTCTACCGGAGCGGGCTCGGCTGCGCGCTCCAGTATCCGCCGTATTCGACCTACCACCTCGAACTCGGCGAGGTCTCCAGCTACCCGCCGGGCTACAAGGAGAACGCCGGCGTCTTCTCGCACAACAACACCTGGATCCACATCGGCTGGACGCTCTTCGGCGAGGGCGAAAAGGCGCTCGACTACTACCTGAGCATCTGCCCTTCCGCGAAGCGCGACCACGATGTCTACCGCTCGGAACCGTACGTCTACGCCCAGATGACCGCGAGCCACCTCTCGCCCACACCGGGCGAGGGCAAGAACTCGTGGCTCACCGGCACCGCGGCGTGGGCCCTGGTCGTCGCCCAGCAGCACATCCTCGGCGTGCGCCCGGACTACGACGGCCTGCGCATCGACCCCTGCGTGCCCCGCAAATGGAAGGGCTTCACGGTCCGGCGGAAGTTCCGCGGCGTGCTCTACACGATCGAGGTGAAGAACCCGCGCGGCGTCTCCAAGGGGGTCAAGTCGCTGCGGGTCGACGGCCGCAAGGTCGCCGGCAACGTGGTCCCGCCGCCCGCCGCCGGCCAGACCGCCGTCAGCGTCGAGGTCACCCTCGGCGCCTGACGCGCCGCCCGCCGGGCCCGCGAGCTGCAGCCGTCCGCGCGTTCGCGCGCTTGCGGCCGCAGGCCCGCCGGCCTTGGTTTCCCCGTCCCGCCGTGATGCCCGCCTGGCTCGAGTCCGCCGTCTTCTACCAGATCTACCCGCAGTCGTTCCGCGACGCGAACGGCGACGGCATCGGCGATCTGCGCGGCATCATCAGCCGGCTCCCCTACCTGCGCGATCTCGGCGTCACCGCGCTGTGGCTCAATCCCTGCTTCGTGTCGCCGTTCCGCGACGCCGGCTACGACGTCGCCGATTTCTACCGGGTCGCCCCGCGGTACGGCACCAACCGGGACCTGCGGGCGCTGTTCGCGGCGGCGCGCGCGCACGGCCTGCGCGTCATCCTCGACCTCGTCGCCGGACACACCTCGAACGAGCACCCGTGGTTCCGCGAGTCCTGCCGGGCGGAGCGCGACGCCCGCAGCGATTGGTACGTCTGGACGGACAGCGTGTGGACCCGGTCCGGGCTCGATCAGCCGGTCGTGGCGGGCTACGCCGCGCGCAACGGCAACTACGTGCCCAACTTCTTCTGGTTCCAGCCGGCGCTCAACTACGGCTACGCCCGGCCCGATCCGCGGCGCCCCTGGCAGCAGCCCGCCGGCGCGCCCGGTCCGCGCGCCGTCCGCGCCGAGCTGCGCGCGATCATGCGCCATTGGCTCGACCTCGGCGCCGCCGGGTTCCGCGTCGACATGGCGGGTTCGCTCGTGAAGAACGACCCCGGCGGGCGCGCCACCGCCGCGCTCTGGCGCGGGGTCCGCGCGTGGCTGGACCGCGCCTACCCGGAGGCGGTGCTCGTTTCGGAGTGGTCGGACCCCGCGGTGGCCGTGCCCGGCGGCTTCCACGCCGACTTCCTGCTGCCCTTCAACAAGCCCGGCTTCACCTCCCTGTTCCGCCGGACGCGCCCGGCCGACACGCCGTACCTCGACCGCAGCGGGCGCGGCCGCATCCGCCCGTTCCTCGAGGAATTCCTTCCGCTCCTCGCGGCCACCCGCGGGCGCGGCTTCCTCGCGCTGCCCTCGGGCAACCATGACGCGGGCCCGCGGCTCGGGACCGGCCGCGACGCGCGCGACCTGGCGGTCGCGTTCGCCCTCCTGCTGACGCTGCCCGCCGTGCCGTTCATCTACTACGGCGACGAGATCGGGATGCGGTCGGTCGAGGGCCTGCCGTCGAAGGAAGGCGGTTACGCGCGCACCGCCGTGCGCACGCCGATGCAATGGGACGCCTCGCCCAACGCCGGCTTCTCGGCGGCGCCGGCCGGCCGCCTCTACCTCCCGATCGACCCCGCTCCGGACCGGCCGACCGTGGCGGCGCAGGAGGCCGACCCGGCCTCGGTCCTGCAGGCCGTCCGGCGGCTGATCGCCGTCCGCCGCGCCCATCCCGCGCTCGGCGCCGGCGGCGGCTTCGCCCCCGTGCTGGCGACCGGCGGCCGGGCGCCCTTCGTCTACCGGCGGACCGCGCCGGGCGAGGCGATCCTCGTCGCCCTCAACCCGGGCGGCAAGCCGTGCACGGCGCGCCTCCCGCGCGGGGCGGTGGCCGGCCCGCCGCGCATCCTGGCCGGGGAGCCGGGGGCCCTGCGGCGGGAACGCGGCGGCTGGCGGGTGCGCCTGCCGGCGATTGCCTACGCGGTCGCCGCCACCGGCCGGTGACGGCCCCCCGGGCGCACGCGGACCTCAGAGCAGATCCGCCGCCAGCTCCGCCAGTTTCGACCGCTCGCCCTTGGTCAGCTTGATGTGCGCGGCGATCGGCTGGCCCTTCATCCGGTTGTGGCAGAAGACGAGCCCGTTGCTGCGGGAATCGACATAGGGATTGTCGATCTGCGCCGGGTCGCCGATGAGCACGATCTTGGATCCCTCGGAAATCCGGGTGATGACCGTCTTGACCTCGTGCGGCGTGAGTTGCTGGGCCTCGTCCAGGATGAAGAAGCGCCGCGCGATCGACCGTCCCCGGATGAAGCACAGCGCCTCGATCTCCACCGTGCCGCTCCGGATCAGGCGGTCGTAGGGCTTCACCGGCGCACCCGGCGCATGGGCGCCCGGGGCCGCGGGCAGCGCCGCCTGCAGCGCCGCCTCCTCCTTCCGCTTCTTCTTCCGGCTCGAACGCTTGTCGGCAAACTGGGGCTCCTTCGGCGGCCGGGAGGGCATGAGCACCTCGAGGGCGTCGTAGTACGGCTGGAGCCAGGGCTTCATCTTCTCCTCCAGCGAGCCGGGCAGAAAACCGATGTCCTTGCCGAGCGCGATCACCGGGCGCGAGATCGACACGCCGTCGTAGCGGCTGTGCTCGCCGCACACCTGCTGCAGGGCGCACGCGGTCGAGAGCAGCGTCTTGCCGGTGCCGGCCTTGCCGAAACAGGTGATGAGCGAGATGCTCTCGTCGAGCAGCGCGTCCACGAAGAACTGCTGTTCGAGGTTGCGCGCCCGGATGGGGATTCCCGCCGGCGCCTTCACGAATTCCGGCAGCCGCAGCCGCCGGACCACGCCGGCGCCGAAGTAACGCGCCGGCATCGTCTTGCCCTCCGGCGAGGTCAGCAGGAGGTATTCGTTGATGCCGAGGGGCGCCGCCACCTCGGCGGCGACCTCGAACTCGCCCTCCGACGCGAAGCGCTGCAGGTCGTAGACGCTGACGGCGACGCGCCGGTAGGAATCCTCCTCCGGGTCCTCGGGCACCTTGTCGTTGAGGTAATCCTGGGATTCCAGGCCCACCGCCCGCGCCTTGAGCTGCACGTTGACGTCCTTCGTCACCAGCACGGTCGGCGGCGGAAACGTCTCCTGGACGAACAGCGCGCAAGCGATGATGCGATTGTCCTTTTTTGAAAGATCCGGCAGGATCGTCCGCAGCCGCTGGATCGCCGGCGGGACCGGGCTGCGTTCGTCGAGCAGCCAGCGGTTGATGATCACCGAAAGCGTTCCGCCGGTGGGCAGCTTGACGCCCTCGAGCATCGAGCGCGAGTCGGGCAGCAGCTCCTGGAGCAGGCGATGCACGCGCCGGGCGTTGCGGCCCCGCTCGGTCGATTGCTCCCCCTTGATGTTGTCGAGCTCCTCGAGCACCTCGACCGGGATCGCGAGGTTGTTGTCCTCAAACTTGAATATCGACTGCGGATCGTGCAGCAGGACGTTCGTATCGAGGACGAAGGTCTTGACCTTTCCCGTTACCTTGAGCTGCGGCTGAAACGTGAGGCACCCGCTCAGGTGTTCCATCGATGTGGATATCTTGTGAAGAAGTCTGTAACCTTTTGTCAGATTGTCGACACCGGAGTTGATTTTCCGCACACGCACGCAAACTTCGGATACGTCCGGCGCCGCCGGCGCAGGCCTTTCCCGGACAAAAGAAGGCGGGCCGCCTACCCCTAAGCGGCCCGCCATTTGCTTTCTTTAGTTACCCCAAGTCTCCCGCTACGCGGGAGAGCTGTAGCTACATCGTAACTATGAGACGACACTCTAGAGCAAAGGATTCAAATATCCCTTCGGCCGCAGCGGTAATCGCAGCGGTAATAGGCGCCGGTGCGTCTCATTATGAAATCTCATTACCGGTGAGTCGGACGGACGGACGCGGCGCCCGCGGCGGGCCCCATATCCTCATCAGATGCTCGGCGAGGTTGCGAAACCCTGAAAGCTCTAGTCCTTTCTTGTCATGTACTTGCACCGGCAATGCCCCGACGCTGCCGCGCTCCTCGCCATACCTCCGGAGCTCGCCCGCCAGCGCGGCTGCCGTCGCCGGGTCATTGCGGCTGGCGCTCATGAGTTCACGAACTTTCGCCTGCCAGAACTGTCTTTCTTCGACGTGGCTTTCGAGGTAGGCGAAGAGAGTTTGCTCTGTTTGGTTCAGGCTCATGCGGCGAACGTTGCCGCGACCCGCCGAGCGGAGCAACTCCGGAGCCCGGTGAAAGCAGCATTGCTTTTGCAGGTGGCGTTGCTACGCTTCACAAAATTTTTAACCCCAGTAATCCCATGTGGCACAAACTGAAAGAGCAGCTTCCCGCGATTATTATTACTGCGCTCGTGATCGGCGGCGTCGTCTTTTGGATCCATCTCAAGACGGTCGATGAGATGTCGAATCGCCAGCAGCAGGAGATGCAGAATCTGCGCGACCAGACCAACGCGCAGCTGAAGGCCAACGCTGAGGAGACCCGCAAACAGATCAGCGCGGTGAACGATCTGCTCAAGGATGCCATTCAGAAAAGGGCCGCCGATGTCTTCATGACCGAGCAGGAGGTCGCCAAGATGAACGACCAGCGCGTCGACCAGCTTGCGGACGCGATCGCCCACAAGATCCAGCCCTACAATCCGCTGCCGAAGTCGCCGGAAGAGGCGGAGAAGATGCAGAATGAACAGGTCGACAAGGTGTCGGCCCGCATGGCCGAGCGGATCCAGCCGATCCTGGCGGACATGGCCAAGGACCAGAACCTCACCCGCGAACAGATCGCCACGTACAGCCAGAAGATTTCCGACCAGATCGCCAACGTCCTCACCTCCGAGCTCGCCTCCAAGCAGCAGCTCAACAACAACCTGATCGCGACCGAGGCCGTCGCGCGCGACGCCCTGAAGCTGTCGCAGCAGGTCACCGCGCTCTACCTGAGCGGCTTCAAGGACCAGTCCCTGGTCACCCGCCTGCTCACGCTGCCCGCCAACGTGGTGCGCGACGCCGCCAGCCTGAGCATCATCGACAGCAGCGAGCGCAAGAAGATGGAGGAGCAGCTCGTCGGGGAGATGAACTCCCTCCAGAAGCGCCTCGCCGACATCGAGGCCCAGGCGCCCAAGAACTGACCGGCGACCGGGGTTCCGCCCGCTCAAGCCACGCGGCCCGCCCGCGTGGCTTTTTTGTGCGCGGCCGCCGGGAGGCCCGCGCCTGGTCCCCCGCCGCGCGTCCGCGCGGTCAGGCCGGCGCGGCGCCGTTCACCACGGCCACGCACTGGTAGAGCACGCGGCCGCCCGCATAGGCCGTCGACGCGAGGACGAACAACTGCTGCCCGGCCGCCGCCACCTCGCCGCCGGTCGCGAGGCCCTGCGCCAGGCCGGCGTCCTTTTCCAGTGCCGCCACCCATTCGGCATTCTGCGCGAGCACCACCACGCCGTTCGGCGGGGTCACCACGATGCTCAGCGGGACCAGTCGCGAGATCCGCCGCTCGGCCGGCCCCGCGGTGACCACGGCCGCCTGCGCCTGCCTGACCTCCAGCTTGATCATCCGCGCCACGGCCTCCGGCCCGGTCTCGCCCAGCACCGCGCTGACCCAGTCCAGCAGCAGGTTGCGGACCGCGTTCAGGTCGGGCGCATGGGCGATCGCCTCCATGCCGCCGCTTTTCCGGATGGCTTTGACCAGGCCCGAGATTTCCTTGAGGTAGACGTTCTTCTGGGCGCCCGGGATGTGGTACATCACCACGAGGTGCACCAGCCCCCCGTCGGCCGCGCCGTAGTCGATGCCCGCCGAGGACCAGCCGATGGCGCAGAACAGCTCACCCTCCTCCCGTTTGGCGCGCACGTGCGGCACCGCCACGCCCATGCCGATGCCGGTGTTGCACTCCTCCTCGCGCTTCTTGATCTCCTCGATCGTGTCCGTGCCCACCTCGATGTCCGGGTTGGCGTCGAGAATCCGGGCCAGGAATTCCAGCGCGCGCGCCTTGCCGGCGTCGGGCAGTTCAAAAAGGCGGCCTTCCTGGAGGGCGTTGAGAATGCTGCGCATGGGTTAGTCCAGTCCAAATCGTCGGGCGAACCACCGCTTCACGGTGTGCGTCAGGATGCTGTACGTCGCGACAATGCCCGCCAGCCAGAAAAAGAACGCCGCCGGCAGCGGCACCAGGCCGAGCACCGGCGCCAGCGGTGAGAACGGCAGCCAGGCCCCGAACGCCATGACCGCGAGCGTGGTCAGCGTCATCGTCCGGCTCGCGCGGCTCTGGAAGAACGGGATGCGCTGCGTCCGGATGATGTGGACGATCATCGTCTGGGTGACCAGCGATTCGACGAACCACGCGCTGTGAAAGAGCGCCGCGGCGTAGGTGTGGTCGGGGCCGGCGGCGCTGGCGAAGCGAGCGGCCAGCCGCGCGGGCGCGGCCAGCCCGAGGTCGCGGCAGCGGAAGAAGAACAGCATCAGGCCGAAGGTCGCGTAGTCGAAGATCGAGCTGATCGGCCCGACGAAGACCATGAACTTCTGGATGCTCCCGATGTTCCACCGGCGCGGCCGCTTCAGGTAATCGGGATCCACGTTGTCGAGCGGAATCCCCGTCTGGGAGAAATCGTAGAGCAGGTTGTTGACCAGCACCTGGATCGGCGCCATCGGCAGGAACGGCAGGAAGTAGGCGCCGCCCACCACGCTGAACATGTTCCCGAAGCTCGAGCTGGCGCCCATCTTGATGTACTTGACGATGTTCCCGAAGACTTTCCGCCCCTCGATGATGCCGTCCTCCAGGACGAGGAGGCTGCGCTCGAGCAGGATGATGTCAGCCGACTCCTTCGCCACGTCGACCGCGGTGTCCACGGAGATGCCGACGTCGGCCGCCTTCATCGCCAGGACGTCGTTGATGCCGTCGCCGAGGAAGCCGACGACGTGCCCGCGCGAACGCAGGACCTGGATCACCCGCTCCTTCTGGTCCGGCGTCAGGCGCGCGAGCACGTTGGCCTCGTCCACTTCCCGGGCGAACGCTGCCTCGTCGAGCGCGGCGAGCTGCGGGCCGGTGGCCACCCGGGTGACCGTCATGGCCACGTCGCCGCACACCTTGCGCGTGACCAGCTCGTTGTCCCCGGTGAGGATCTTCACCGCCACGCCGGCCCGCGACAGCGCCTCGATCGCGCGGCCCGCCGTGTCCTTGGCCGGGTCGAAGAACGCGATGTAGCCGAGCAGGATGAGCTCGGATTCGTCCGCCACCGAGAAGGCCTGCTTCGCGCGGTCAAACTCCCGGTAGGCGATCGCCAGCACCCGGTAGCCCTGCGCGCTCAGGGTCCGGTACTCGTCCATCAGGTCGTCGCGGATCAGCCGGATGAGCGGGTTGATGTCCTCGTCGACCTGGTAGTTCTCGCAGACGCTGCTGACCTCCTCGACCGCGCCCTTGCAGATGAGCACGTGGCGGTCCTCGTAGTCGATCACCACCGACATGCGGCGCCGGCGGAAATCGAAGGGGATCTCGTCGACCTTGCCGCAGTTGAGTTCGACGTCCAGGTCGGTGTGCGCGAGGATCGCCCGGTCGAGCAGGTTGCGCAGCCCCGTCTGGTAGTAGCTGTTCATGTACGCGTAGCGCAGCACGTCCTCGCTGGGGCGGCTGGTCACGTCGACGTAGCGTTCCAGGACGATGTGGTCCTGGGTGAGCGTGCCCGTCTTGTCGGTGCACAGCACATCCATCGCGCCGAAGTTCTGGATGGCGTTCAGGTGCTTCACGATGACCTTCTTCCGGGCCATCATCAGGGCGCCCTTCGAAAGGCAGACCGTGATGATCATCGGCAGCATTTCGGGCGTGAGCCCCACCGCGACGGCCAGCGCGAACAGCAGCGCCTCGGTCCAGTTGCCCTTCGTCAGCCCCACGATCACGAAGGTCAGCGCGACCATGACGACCATGAAGCGGATCATCAGCCAGGTGAAGCCGCGCACGCCCTGGTCGAAGCTCGTCGCCTCGCGCCGCGCCAGGAGCTTGGCCGCGAGCGAACCGAAGTAGGTGCGGGCCCCGGTGGCCACGACGATCGCGCGCGCCGTGCCGCTGAGCACGTTGCTCCCCATGAAGCAGGCGTTCGTGCACTCGAACGCCGCCCGGTTCGCCGGCTGCGCCGCGTCCGCGTTCTTCTCCACCGGCATCGACTCTCCGGTCAGCGCCGACTGCGTGACGAAGAAGTCCTTGGCCGACAGGATGCGCAGGTCGGCCGGGATCAGGCTGCCCGCCGCCAGGATCACGAGGTCGCCGGGCACGATCTCCTCGAGCGGCACCTCCGTCTCCCGGCCGTCGCGGATCACCGTGACCGTCGTCTTCACCAGTTTCTGCAGCCGCTCCACCGCGCGGGAGGAGCGCGCCTCCTGGACGTACGACAGGACCACGCTCAGGAAGACCATGCCGCCCACCACGGCGGTCGAGCGGAGATCCCCGAGGAGATATGAGACCACCGCGATCACGAGCAGCTGGATGACCAGCGGATTCCGGCAGCGGTCCAGAAGGTCGAGGACCGCCCCCTGCCGCCGCCCGGCCGCGACGACGTTGAGCCCCGCCGACTCGGCGATCCGGCCCGCCTGCTCCGACGACAGCCCGCTGGCGGAAGTGCCCAGCCGGCCGAACAATTCGCCCTCGGGGATCGTGAACTGGCTGTTGTCGGTGGGCACGGGAAATCCCGGAGATCAATGGCTCACCGCGGGCGCGCCGCCCCGGCCCGGCGAGATCGCGCGGCCGCAGGAGCAATCATCCGGTGGGGCGGGAACATCGGCGTCGATGCTCAACCGGCGAAAACCCCGCGCAAGCCAAAACGCCCGCGCGGGGCCAGGCTCCGCGCGAAGCCAGCCACCGAGGCCTCGCCGGTGACACGTGCGCTGAGCTGAGCCCCGTCTGGAGTGACACGTTGCCCGCTTCCGCGGTCGCAGCCGGGCCCCGCATCGGCGCCGCGTCCCGCGCCGAACGCGGAAGCGAGGCGACGCGCCCCGGGAGCGGCCGGCATCGGCCGAAACGGCGACTTCACCCCATCGCCGCCCCGGCGATTGCGAGCGAAGCAGCCGGCGGGCCGGCGGGGCCGGACCCGTTCGCCCGCGCCGCGAGGCCGGGCGTCGCAAGCCACGGCAGGGCACCGGGAAACACAGCCGAGCGGACCATCCGGCCATGCATTCTGCAATCCCCCTGCACCCCAGCCCATTCATTCTGCACGAAGCGTCATCAGCCGGAGGCGGGGAATAGTAATTTATCTCCAAGTACACAAATAAGTTACAACACCAGCCAACTAACTGGCATCGTTCTAGGTGAGATGGCGTGTGGTTCAACCAACCATCGCCATGTCCTCACCTTCAACCACGGCCCAGTGGCAGCGCACTCCGGGGGACCCGTCGAACGGTGACACTCAGGCCCGCGAGGCCGAGATCGACGCCGGCCTGGTCCAGCGGTTTACCCTCGGCGACGAGGCGGCCTTCACCGAGATCGTCAACCGCTATCGCGGCCGTATCCACGGACTCACTCTCAATTTGCTGCGCAACTCGGCCGACGCCGAGGAGATCACGCAGGACACGTTCATCCGGGCCTATCGCGGCCTCCGCAACTTCCGCGGCGACTCGTCCCTTTCCACCTGGCTCTACCGCATCGCCCTCAACCTGGCGCGCAACCGGTACTGGTACTTCTTCCGCCGTTGCCGGCACAACTGGGTGTCGCTCGACCGCCCGTTGGGCGACGAATCCGAGTCGACGTTTGCCGACCTGGTGCCCGCCACGGACCACGACCCGGCCCAGGAAACCGCGGCCACGGAGTTTACCGATCTGGTCGCCGCGTGCATGGAGCGGCTCGATCGAAAACACCGGGAGATTCTGACCATGCGCAACGTCCTCGACCTGTCCTATGAGGAGATCGCCACGGCGCTCGCCATCAATGTGGGCACGGTCAAGAGCCGGATCGCGCGCGCCCGCGAGAGCCTGCGCCTCCTGCTGACCGAATCGCATCCCGATCTGCAGCCCGCGCTGTCCGTCGCCGACTTCTTCCTCACCGCCCGGTCCGTCTATGGGCAACCCGCCATCAGCTACGCCTGAACCCGGAACTTTCGCTGCGGCCGGTTGACGCAACCCCTGCCCGCGATCGCACGATGAAATCCCACCCCCTTTGCCAGCGATTGGCCGCCTGGATCCACACCCACCGCCCCCTGCGCTGGGTCGAGACCATCGTCCCGGATTACTCCGTGTGGACGCCGTGGTGATCGCCGGCCGCGGCGCGAGCCGCCGCAGATTTCCCCGCCGGGGGCCGCGCCGTGAAAGGCGCGGCCTTTCCTTTTCACCCGGCCGGGCCGCGGCGGCGACCCGCCCGCCGGCGCGTTCTCAGAACCTCCACTCCGCCCCGCCGAACACGCCGGTCCCGAGGGCCGGATAGCCGTTGATCTCCTCGTAGTGCCGGCGGAGCACGTTCTCCGCGTGCACCTTCACGGTCAGGCGGTCGCTGGCCACCCACGCCGCGAAGACGCGTGCCACGGCGAAGTCCGGCGCGTCGACCGTCGCGAACGTCTGCGCGTCGACGTCCTGGCGCCCGGCCACGGCGCGCACGCCCGCGCCCAGGCTGAAGCCGCCGCCCAGGTCCCGCCAGGCCTCCGCCGCCAGCAGGTGGCGGGGCCGGCGCAGCAGCCGGGTCTGCGTCGTGAGGTCCTCCGCCTCCAGGTAGGTGTAGGCCAGCCGCGCCTGCCACTTCCCCGCGGCGCGCGCCCGGGCGGACAGCTCGAGCCCCCGGGTCCGCGCCCGGTCGACGTTGATCGTCGTGCCGGGGAAGACCGAGAAATCATACTCGATCAGGTCGCGGGTGTCCGTGTT
>Ga0335069_10009037_pt1 | contig 14213 bp, 12 predicted proteins | sample Lox_Sample_11_FD_206714 | JGI IMG/M metagenome (GOLD analysis project Ga0335069, IMG submission 206714) | Soil microbial communities from Loxahatchee National Wildlife Refuge, Florida, United States - Lox_Sample_1.1 | ecosystem: Environmental > Terrestrial > Soil > Wetlands | place: USA... | reverse complement strand
TGGGCCGGCCCAACGTGGGCAAGAGCACACTGTTGAATGCGCTCATCGGCGAGAAGGTCGCCATTGTGACTGCCAAGCCGCAGACCACGCGCAACCGCATCGCGGGCGTGGTCGAAGTGCCGGCGCGCAAAGGAAAGCATCCGGCCGCGCAGATTGTCTTCGTCGATACCCCGGGCGTGCACAAGCCCGGATCGCAGCTCGACCGCCGCATGCTGCAGGAAGTCTACAATGCCCTGGAGACGGGCGACCTGGTGCTGGTGCTTGTGGATGCGACGCGGCGGGTGAAACTCGAGGGAACAGGGATCAGGGATCAGGGATCAGATACCACAACCGGGGTGCCCCAGATCTCGAATTTGAGATCTGGGATGGATGCCGGAACAGGAACAGAACCCTCACCTCGATCGCCCGCCTGGTCCAGCGAGGACGAGTTCCTGTTCGGCACGGTGCGCAAGCTCGATTGCCCGGTGTTTCTCGTGCTCACCAAGATCGATCTTGTTCCCAAGGACCAGTTGCTGCCCATGATCGATTCGCTGGCAAAGCAGCACAATTTTGCCCAGATCGTCCCGGTGAGCGCGCGCAAGCGCGACGGGCTCGATGTGCTGGTGGAGAAGATCGTGGAGACGCTTCCGGCTGGCGAGCGCTACTTCCCCAGGGATCAATACACCGATCAGCCTATGCGCTTCATGGTTGCGGAACTGATTCGCGAGCGCATCCTCGTAGAGACCGGGGAAGAAGTGCCCTACGCATCGGCGGTGGTGATCGAGCGATTTGAAGAACCACAGCCCTCGTCCAAGACAAAGGAGATAACCCGCATCAGCGCCGCAATCTATTGCGAGCGCGACGGCCAGAAGGCGATTCTGATCGGGAAGGGCGGATCGAAGCTGAAAGAAATCGGCACCAGCGCGCGCAAGCAGATTGAGTTGCTGCTGGGAAACCGCGTGTACCTTGAACTGCACGTCATCGTTGAGCCCGGATGGAGAGAGTCGAAGACCTTCGTCGAGTCGCTGGACTGGCGGAATCAACTCGAGAAGCTGGCAGAGAAACAGGCGGAAGAAGGGGAATGATCTAGGCTTCATCCATCCCTGGTCCCCTGGTCGCTGGTCCTGCGTCCCCAGACTAATCGTCGTCCGGCTGCAGGGCAGGCAGGGATGCCGGAAGCGTGAGAAAGTAAGTTGCGTTCTTTTGCGCCGGCACAAGGCCGTAAGGTCGCGGCCTCGTCAAAGTAAAGAACTCGCGCAGATCTTGGGCGACACAACCGTACAAACGTGCAGCTGAGGCAATTGTAAATTATGACTGCATTTCGACGGATTTGTTTACAAGTGGGGCCCGCGGCGGGATGGAGGCCGGATCGGAAGTGTATTTTTAACGCCTCGAGGCGCGGAGTTGGTAGCTCACTATATCCATAGTGCGCCCTCATTATGCATACACGGTTTCCGGCGAGTTAAAAACCCGCGAAAAGTGCGTAGTAACCGGCGGGGAAATGCATGTCCTCCCGGCTCCGGCGGATACCCCTTGAAAGTCGTGTCCTGACCATCACTCATCGTCAGGATCGATGGCGCGCGCGCCCTTGAGCGACAGGAAGAAGGCCCCATTCTTCTCCGCAGGGATGTAGTGATATGCGCGCGGCGTCGTCAGCGTGAAGAACTCATGCAGATCGGTCGTGGCCCGTGCGTCGGCGAATCCCAGCTTGCCTTCGGGAATATGATTCACGCCTTCGATCATGCGCAGGATACTGCCGAAATCATGACGCTCATTGCTGATGAATCCGGCCGGTGTGTAAGCCGAGATCACCACCAGCGGGACGCGGAAGCCCTGTTCGTGGTCGCCGTGGCAGTTCATTGAGCTGCAGGGCAGCTTCGAAGCCAGGTGCGGAATCTCGTGGTCTGTCCATCCTCCCCAGTCATCCCATGTCAGGAGGATGGCGGTGTTTTGCCAGTATTTCTGTCCCGCGTCCGGGGTGCCGGCGGGACAGGTCTGTTGGAAGGCGATCGAATTCACGATCGTGGCCACCCAGGACGGCCCGTAGTGGTTGTTCCCGCCGGCGTGATCGGACCAGCGGTCGTCGGGCGTTATCCAGGTCACCTGGGGGAGGGCGCAATTCCAGATATCGTTCAGGATGTCCGTGCCCAGGTTGCTGACATCCACATGCTTGCGCCATCTTGCGCCGGAGCAGGTCAGCGTGGACGTCAGACCGTTGGGATTGACGAACTGCGGCTCGCAAATCTGCTTCGAATTCACCGCGGCATTGGCCAGGGGGGCGTTAGTGGCAGCGTAGTACCTCCAACTGATCCCATGCTGATCGAGCAGGTCGGCCATGGTCTGATGGGACACGCAGAACGTTCCGACAGGATTGGTGGGGTAAAGAAGATCCACATTTGGCGCCGGGCACTCCTGCACGGATCGGTCGTCAAACGACGAGCACCCCCGGCGCGGCGAGCTCAACGCCGGAGAGATGATGTTGTTGGTTGCACTGGCCGGGGCGAGGCAGCCTATGTAGGTGTTGTAGTTAAAATCCTCGGCGATAAACGTCGAGTTTGCGTCGTCTTGAGCGGTCGCGGCCGAAGTTCCGGAGAACAGATACTGATGAGCTGCATAGCTCGGTCCCTGGTTGGTCTGGAACATATAGTTGGCCCAGCCGTACCTTTTTGCCAAGGTCAGATAAGGATCGAGCAGATGCCCCGCCGAACCGTCGGAATTCCAGACCGGCGTGTTGTCCACGTATGAGTAGGCCCCGTTAAAAGGGTCGGTGATCCTCCAGGCGCCATCGTTGCGGCACTCGAGCGTGGCTGGATCCGGGTCGCACATCTTCTCGAAGCTCCAGTGCGAGTGCTGCGGCAGGATCGGGCCGTACAGGGAGGTGGGCATCAGTGGGATCGGAAACGGAAATCCGAATTGGTTGGAAACGCCGCAGGGCGCGATGTTGTAGCAACTCGAAGTTACCGGGGCGGGCGTGCATGCCGTCAGCCCCTGCGCATTGGGCGGAATCGGGCAGGCAGGGGTGAGAAAGTGGAACAGGTTATCCGGAGTCCGGTTTTCCTGAATAATGATGACCACGTTTCTGATCTGCGGTGGGAACTGGGCCCATCCGCCCACCGCGGCAGATAGTAACAACATGCAGACGGGAAAACGCATCTCGTAAACCTCCTTGTTCTTGCTTCTTGCACGCAGAATCCGCACGGGCGCAGTCTCTCCGCGACCTGCACCAAACGAGGGATTTCAGACCGGATTCGTCACTCGGATTTCCTTGCTTATTCCGATTACGGCGTGCCTCAAGGCAAACGGCAGCAGAAAGATCGAGCGCTTGGGGCGCAAAAGAAAGAGGCAACGGTTTTTGTAATCAAGACTGCAAACTGTTCATTCAATGAACTCGGCACACAAGGGGACGTGCCGCCATCCAGCGACGCAATACCACTCCTGAAAATTTCATAACAAAATATCCGACCGGCCGGTGGAAGTCTACTGCCCAAACGGATGAGACGCCCCCCTCTTCCCCGCTGCAGCCGGGTCCGGCGCCAGGAATGCCGTTCGCAATCCTGAGTTACTGGTTTTCCGGAACCCCCTGCGCTCCAGTCGGCGCGCTTCAAGACCGGGAAGGAAGGAGTGGCGGCCCTGCACAGAACGCCGAAAGGCCACGGCCACCCGGGAATTGCGTTAGATGCCGCGCACGTGCCCGCGGCCGTTGGTTTTAACGGCGTACATGCGGGTGTCGGCGGCCCCGATGATGGCATGAACCGTGCTCCCATCCCGGGGCGCGCTGGAGAGGCCGACGCTGGCGCTGACGCTCAGCTCGAGGCCGTTCTTCATGCGAAAGTGCGTGGACTGTAGCGCGCGATGCAGCGCGGTGGCCTGTTCCATGGCGGCGTACGCGCTGGTGTTGGGCATCATGATCACGAACTCGTCGCCGCCGTACCGGAAGCAGTAGTCCTGCTTGCGGCTCAGCTCCTGGAGGCGCTGGCCGGTACGGGCCAGGAGCTCGCTGCCGATCAGGTGGCCGTGAACATCGTTCACCAGCTTGAACTGGTCGAGATCGATGAAGGCCAGGCTTACCGGGCGTCCCATGGGAAGGCCGTGCTCCAGTTCACGCCTCAGCACCTCGTAGAGATGGCGCACGTTGAACAGGCCGGTGGTGTCGTCGGTGATGGTGAGCTGCTGAATGCGGGCGACGTCGTGCGCGTTCTCGATCGCAATGGCGGCGTGATCGGCGAGGATGTGAAGGAAGGCAATCGTGTAGTCGGTAAGCTGGCCGGCGCGCGGATTGAGGATTTCGATCACCCCGTGGGTGCCCTTGCGCCCGCGCAGGGGCAGCGCAATCACCGAACGCACCTTGTGGAGCCTTGCCGGGTAGGGTGTCTTCAGGCGGGGATCGTCAAAGGCCTCGGGAACGATGAGGGTTTCGCCGTTCTGGGCAACCCAGCCGGCCACGCCTTCGCCCACCTTCACTCTCAGATCGCGAAGCGCGGCTTCTTCTCCGCCGGCAGCCAGGGCGTAGTAGAGTTCCTGCGTACGCTGGTCGAGCATGAGCAGGGTCCATAGTTCCGCGTCGATGAAGCGCTCCATGTGGTCGAGGATGGTGCGAAGGATGGTGTCGAGATCGAAGCTCTCGGTGAGCGAGCGCGCCAGCCTGTGGAAGACGAGCAGGTCTTCGAGAGCGATGCGGTTTGCAGTCTCGTTCGTCATCCGGAGAACCAAAGGCCCTGGAAGATCCTGCAGATACTTTGAGTCTACTCATTACTGTCACACACTGCTGCGCCCCGCGAAAGCGGGATGAGTGGATTGTGACGAAACAACGAGTTGCGACGGGGTCCTGGAGTTGCTCTGAATCAGCCGCCGATGTGGACCATCGATCGGGACGGTTTAAGGAAGCCCGGCTCACCGATGTGATGGCGCGCTTCCTTCTGCTGGACAGTACGGTAGATATAGCGCCGCAGTTCCACATCGCTGGCGCCGGCGCGCATGCGCCCATAGAGATCATGCTCCACCTGGGAGAAAAGGCAGGTGCGGATTTTGCCGTCGGAGGTGAGCCGCACGCGGCTGCACGCACCGCAGAAGGCCCGGGTCACGGGCGCGATGATGCCGATCTCGCCTTTGCCGTCGCCAAAAGTGTACCGGCGCGCCGTCTCGCTGGCTTCATTGGGGGGCAGTTCCCGCAGCGGAAGAATCCGGCCGATGCGCTCCACGATCTCGCGCAGCGGCACGACGATCTCCGGCGACCACAGGCGACCTTCTTCGAGAGGCATGAACTCGATAAAGCGCACGATTACGTCTTCCTGGCGGGCGAAGCGGGCGAAGGTTTCCACCTGGTCGTCATTGAAGCCCCGCAGCAGCACGCAGTTGATCTTGACGGGAGTCAGCCCGGCGGCGCGGGCGGCGCGGATTCCGCCCAGGACCGCTCGAAAGCTCCCCGGGACGCGGGTGATGCGCTCGAAGGTGGACTCGTCGACCGCGTCCATGCTGACCGTGACACGATGGAGTCCGGCGGCCCGGAGCGGGGCGGCGAGCGAGTCGAGCAGATGTCCGTTGGTGGTGACGGCCAGGTCGAGCGGCTCGCCGGTGACGGTGCGCAGGCCCGAGAGCTCGCGAATGAGATCGACCAGGCCGCGGCGCAAAAGAGGCTCCCCGCCGGTAAGGCGAACCTTGGTGATACCGAGGCCGACGAACAGGCGGATCATGCGCAGATATTCGTCGATGGCCAGGTCCGGGTATTGAGGACCTTCTTCGCCGGTGCGGCAGTAGACGCACTTGTAATTGCATCGGTCTGTGACCGAGACGCGGAGGTCGTGGATCACCCGGCCATGGCTGTCGGTGAGCCTGGCAGTGCCCATTTCCGTTTGCGGTGAGGTAAGGGAAGCAGCCATCGCCACTCTTCAGGCTATACCCTTTTGCAGCCGGGCGCATGGGGAAGACAGCGGCGGCTGAAACTTAAGCAGGGAAACCATGTTCCGGGCCCGCTGGAGTGAGAGCTGGGTCGATGCGCGCTAATCGATGCGTGGGGACCCACGGCGGAGGATCAGGCCGGCCACGCCGAACACCGCGATAATGGCGCACGCAATCACGAAGTAATACGCCATGGGATGGACCCATCCGGGCGAATAGCTCAGGTCCTGGCCGACCCAGAGAAGGAGCACGGTGGCAATGACCGCGAACTGGCCCGCGATGACCAGAAACGTGTGCCCCAGGTCGCGCCGCTTGTCCAACGCCTCCACCTGATCTGGGGTCAAATTGCGCTCTTCCGGGGGAAGCAGGGGATTCGGCATTTTATTTCTCTCCTGACGGGTCTGTGGCGACCTCCGCCCGCAGACCGCTTTCCATTTCGATTCAATCACATCAGGGCTGTCTGATGCCACAGGTTAGGAATTCCCGCACTGCGAAAGAACGCGGGACGAGGCCGGTTGTTTACCGTGCTCAACTTTTGCTTGTTGAACAGAGGCAAAATCCAAGAGCCCCCATTCCAGCGGGCGCGTGAGCGGCTGCCAGGGTGGGATATCTCAATCGTTGAGGAACGCCAGCGACTGGAGGCCGACAATCTCGAATGGCTTGCGGCAGCGGACGTTGCAGCAGGCCAGTTTATCGTCCCGGCGCACCATGTAGGATTGCATTTTGGCAAATTTGGCGCGGTCGCGCTCATCGGCGTTGCGGGGAAGCTGAGTGCGCTTGCGTCGCACCACCCAGGTGACCTTGTAGTCGTTGGCCTGGCCGCACCTGGGGCAGATGAGATTGTGCGTGCGCTGTTCTGTCGTCTCTGTAAAGAACTCCCGCTCGTCCATGGTCGCCATCTCCAACGTTAATTTAGGATGAACCGCACCCAGACAACACCATCAAAGACTCGTGACCAGGAGAGCGGTGCTTGCTCGACACTCAATATTATTTCGCATGACCCCGGGGAGGCTCCACTGCTCTTTCGCCCGAGGCGAATCTATTCCATACTCGGGGAGGCGGGATCACACGCATTAGGGAACGGAAGGGATCAAAGCAGTGCCCAGGCGCAAACCAGCCCGGTTTTCGGCCATCAAGGCGGTGAAGGCCAATGCGCGCGACCGTGTGGGCCAGCCCAAGCCGGTGAAGGTGGTGGACGATGCGCCCCGCACGGGCCGCAAGACCAAGCACAAACCCAGGCTCCAGGAAATCATCGAACGCGGGGAATGAAAGGACCGACAATGGCTAAGGCTGTGGGAGTGGGCGGAGTATTCTTCAAGGCGCGCGATCCGAAGGCGCTGAGCCAGTGGTACGAGACGCACCTGGGCCTGGGCGGGCGGGTAAGCGACGACGCGCTAGTGTTTGACGGTCCGGATGCGGCGGGAATGACGGTGTTCGGGCTGTTCAAGGCCGACACCAAGTACTTCGGAGACGGCCCCCAGCAATTCATGGTCAACTTCCGCGTTGACGATCTGGACGCCGTGCTCTCGAAGCTTGAGGCCGACGGCGTGCGCATCGATCCCAAACGCGAGGACTACCCCTACGGTCGCTTCGCCTGGATCTGGGATCCGGAAGGAAACCGCGTAGAATTGTGGGAGCCAAGCCCCGAGCCGGCATGAACTCTCACGACTCGAGCGGTCTTGCTCCAAGGGCGTGCTCTTCCAACTCCCAGCCGAACCATGCCTATACGCGGAATTCGCTCGCGGCAGGCTCCGGGCTCTCCTCGCGGCAGCGAGTTCTTACTTGACTGAATAGCCCTTCGCGTCGATGCAGGCCGAGAACGCCCGGCGGAACGTGTCCAGCCGCTCCTGCTGCTGGCCCTGGCCCTGCTGCTGTGCCTGCTGTTCGGCGGCCTTGTTTGCCTTCTTCTGCTGCCTGCGGCCATGAACAGCCCCTGCCGTAGCGCCAATGGCCGCGCCGGTTCCGGCATCGCCTGCAATGGCTCCGATCGCCGCTCCTCCCGCGGCTCCACCCGCCGCGCCTTTTACCGCTCCGCCCTGCTTTTTCTGCGCCTCGGGCGGCGGAGGTGGCGGAGCAGCCGGGTCGATTCCCGTCTGCTGTTGTGCGGACGCGTAACAGGTCTTTTCGTCCTGCGATTGCTGCTCGGGTGTCTGGTCCTTCTGCGGATAGACGAACAGCCCGATTTTCCCGGAGGGCGAAGTCGCGGGCTTCGGAGCAGTAGCAGATCCTGGCGTGGACGGCGGGGTCGGATTCTGGCCTTGCTGTGCGATGGCCGGGATCGCGCAGATAAACAGGAATAAAAGCGGTAAGCTGGATTTCACGGCTGCATCCTCTCAGGCTTTCGTGCCCAACCCTGCACCATACCTGTCGATGAAGCCCATGAGAACTGGGAGTTTTCATAGGCGTGGCATCCTGCTCAGGCTGCGCACCCGCCCTTTTCCACAACTAAGTGGGAACGACCGTCGGCTGTTTCACAAGCTGTTTACGCCGGTTGGGCCGCCAGCCAGTCCGCCAGTGCGGCGTGGCCACGCTCGCGGGCAAAATCGGCGGCCGTCTTGCCCAGGTCGCTGCGATGGAGCGCGTGCGCGCCGCATTCGATGAGCATTTCCGCCAGGTCGCGGCGGTTGGCGGTGGCGGCCGAAAAGATCGGGGTAAATCCGCCCACTTGGGTGGCATTGGGATCGGCGCCGTGAGCGAGCAGCAGGCGTACGCTCTCCGCATCGCGGCCCAGGGCCAGCGCGGCGTGCAACGGTTGATTGCGCTGGGGATTCCTGGACACGGCGTCTACCTGCGCGCCGTGCTGCAGAAGCAGATCGACCGACTGCGGCGTGCCGAACGCGGCGGCCAGGTGAAGCGGCGTCCAGCCATCGCCGGAAAAACTGTGCACCGCGGCCGGATCGGCGTCCAGGATATCTTCGACCCGCAGCACGTCCCCGACAGCGGCAGCTTCGAAGATGTCGAGCAACTCGCCGCGCGTAGCCAACTGCGCCAGCAGGTAATCCCGCACTATCGGCTGGCCGGCATACACCGACCAGAGCAGCATCGAAACGCCCTGCGGATCGCGCGCCTGGATGAGGGAGGGATCCGCTTCTGCCGCCGCGGCGATCTCGGCGGTGGCTCCCTTCTGGATCAACTTCAGGAATTGCTGGCTCACGTTCTCGTCCGGCGCCCTACGGTTGCTTGGTTGCGGGCTGGTTTGCGGAGTAGGGGCCGGGGAGAGGAGGCGCCTCCGGCTCGCTGAGCGTGGCGCTGGCCGCTTCGCTTCCGGACCCAACCGCGGTCCGCTGGGAGTAAATGCGGAACTGCACCAGGAGATCGAGCAGCACCGACACCGGCTTGCCGTCTTTCATGGCGGGCTGAAACGAGGCTTTGCGAATGGAGGCGACAGCGCTCTCGTCGAGGCCAAAACCGATGGGCCGGCCAACCGCGATTTCGGCCGGCTTGCCGTCGCGGTCGACCAACACGTGATACTGCGCGACTCCGACTATTCCCGCCTTCTCCGCGAAGTCGTTGGATGGGGGCTCGAAATTCGTCAGCAGGCGTGCTTTGCGATCCACCATGGATTGACGAAGTACGGAAGGATCGCTCGGCTTGTACGCCGATTTGGCTGCCACGGCGCGGTAGTAGAACTGCCAGTAATCAGGCAGTGTGGCGACCATCCGTTCGTTGAGATCCGGGGATAATACGCGATCCACGGCCTGTTCGAGAAACCGGTTGGCCGCCGCCTGGGTGGTGATCAGTCCTTGATTGGACACGGATGCCGGCTGAGCAGGCTCGCCTTTTGAAGATTTGGACTTCTTCTTTTTGGTCGGCTCCACCCGGGGGATGCTGATCCTCAGCACCTTCTTCTTGGGAGTGATCCGCAACTGTTCGGAGGCCGCGATTGGATCTTCTCTTGTGGGGTCCACATCGAGAAAGTGGATCCCGTAACGGATTCCTTCGAGCTGCAACTGGTGCTTGCTCAGGTGCACTTTCTCTATCTTCACGACGCTAAGCGTGTGAGACACCTGCGGAGAACTGCCGGTCAGGCCACCGTGCACATCGAAATGGAGATTGTTATCGATATACCCCCCGCGCAGGTAGAACGTCTTGCCCTGCAGCCGATTGCGAAGATCCCCCTCGGAGAGGGGCTTGGCGTCGGGCGTTTCTGCATGACTGGCATGGGACTTGTGATTCGTGCCCTGTTCGGGCGGGTTGGGCGGCCGCTCCACAGGCGGCGCCTGCGCCCCGGCGACGAGGGCTACCGCGAGAAGCAGTGCCGAAAGTGAGGCCGGCGCTGCATGTGTCGCGCAGGGGAGACTGCGGTTACAAGTGTGATCGGAATGCATGCGGGAAGCACCTCTTGCCGTCAGTTTCCAAACAGAATACACGCCGCGAAAGAATGCCGGATGAGCGAAGTTGCAGGGAGATTCTCCCCAATGGTTACTTATTTGCGGCGTGAGGAACCCGGCGGATGCTCGAGGCGGTGAACGATCCGGCGGAACAGGCCCATCATGCGCCGTGTGTCCAGCGCCGACGGGGCCAGCCGGCGCAGCATGACGCGAAGATCGTGGCGGTTGGCCGGCTGCATGGCGCGCGGTGAGTAACCGGCGGCGATCATTGCCTCCTCGATGAGGCCGGCGAGGCGATCCAGATTTTCTGAATTCGCGGTGGGAGCCTGCGAGAACCCGGAATTTGCGCCTGAGCAGGTCGGATTGCGCTCTCCTTTAGAAGGACGCGCCAACTCGTAAAGACAGACGGCGACCGCCTGCCCAAGATTCATGGAGGGCTGGCGCGGGTCGGTGGGGATTTCGATCAGCATGTGGCAGTACGAGAGATCGTCGCGGGTGAGGCCATGTTTTTCCGGGCCGAAGACCAGCGCCGCGCGGCCACCGTTGGCCAACCGATCCCCGAGAATCGGGGCCGCATCCGGAAGGAGCAGGACCGGCTGATCCGGCTGGCGGTGCGTACGTGTGCCGGTTCCGGCGACGAAGGTGCAGTCGGCGACTGCCTCGGCCACTGTTGCCGCCTCCCGCGCGTTTCGCAGCAGATCAGGCGCGCCCACCGCGGACCGGGCCTCGCGCCAGTGAGGTTCATACGGCGCGACCACAGTCAGGCGGGAAAAGGAAAAATTGGCCATGGCGCGCGCCACAGCGCCGATGTTGAGCGGATTGCGCGGCGAGGCCAGCACGACTTCAATGCGGTCGCGTTGTTCCGGTGTGAGCAAGAAGCAATTCTAGTTGCCACCCGCTCAATTCGGCTTCCTGTTGGCCCCTGCGGGATCGTGCGCTGCCACCTTGGTGCGGCCGGACTCCGCGGGGAGCGCGACTTCCAGCGTTCCTGCTTTGCTGGTCTGCCAGTCGTAGACGCCGGTTTCGAGGAAGACATCCTTGTCGGCGGGCACATCGAGATCGAAGTGCGCCGGCAGTCCGGATTTCTGCACCGCGGCAAGGAGTTCGGGCGCGAGATTCAAGGCCTCGGTGCCGCCGACCCAGTTCAGCGCGTTGCCGTCGCGATCGTAGGCCAGCAACTCCACCTGGATTTTGCCGGTGTGCTTTCCATCGGCGGCCGCATCCAGCTTCACATCCGTCCAGCGGATCATGAAGTCCACGCTCAAGCGCTTCACCGGCTCGGTCAGCTTCGCGTTCTTGCCGGCTCGCGAAGCGTTCGCAGGCGGCTGCGGTGAGGCGGGCTGCACGCGCACGGCGTAGAGGATTTGCGTGGAACTGGGCATGCCGCGCATCATCAGCGGCTGAAGAGGATTGGAATGCGGCGCGGCGTCGGATGGCGGAAGCTCGTCGGCGTTGTAGCCGCGGCGGTAAGCGAGTTTGTACTTATACCCGGGTAACTTGATCTCGATGCGGCGATAACTTCCATCCATCTTCTTATTGATGGGGGAATAAACCAGCGTGTAGTAGTGGGAGCCGTCGGCGATGGCGCGCTGCGTGGCACTGTTGAGGTCGTTGGTGTTGTAGTAGGCTTTGCCGCCGGTGTCCTGGGCAAGCTGCTCCATGGCCATGATCTTGTCGGAGCGGGCGGCGTTTTCGTTGATGTAAGGTGTCATCCGGTCATTCGGCCGGCCGCCTCCGCCGGCCTGTGAACCGCCTTCGTAATCTGTTGGGCCCGGCACGTCCGATTCGAAAATATGTTCCGACATCACCCCTTCCGCACCGACCGGATACACAGCGATTTTGGAAATCGTAAGCATGTCGGCGGTTTCGCGGATGGACTTGCCATAGTCGCGCAGGTCGGTGGTGTTCATCGGGTTGGGGCGCTCGTTCTGGCCGGCGCGCGGAAACACGGCGACGGGGAAGCTGGTCGAAAACCAGATCAGGTTCTTTCGGCCCGGCACTCCTGATAGATATCGAGCGAGAATCTGCAGCGCTTCCAGTGTCATCCCGACGCGCTGTTCGCCCTTCACCGCAGCGAAATCCTGCTGAAACGCTTCGATGGCGTCCACTCCCGCTGTCCGGTGCCCGTTATTCATCATGATCATTGTTGCGACGTGGGCGACGTCGTCTTTCTTGTACTGCATCGAACGCGATTCCACCGGCTTGGTGATCTTGTCGCCGAATTTCGGATCGTTCAGAGCCTTCACCAGTTCCGACGAATCGGATGTAAAGCCCTGCACCATGCGCAACTGGGACGTGAGCGTGAAGATGGCCGCCCGGGTGCCCGGAGGCATGTTCTTGAGGAACTCGAGGATGTTCTGCCGGACGTAGCCCTGCTCCTGCTGGTCGGTATTCAGGGCGTCGAGCAGCAGCACGTTTACGGCGTCGTTCGGCGGGGCCGGCGGCACATTGGTGTAGACGCCCGGAGGCATGGCCGGCAGCGGCTGCAGCGCACCGGGCGGCAGCGTCTTTGCGGTGTGTTCCTCAAAGAAGTCGATCGCCTGCGGCTTGCCGTCTTCGAGCACCTGGAAATCAGTAGCGCGCAGGCCGTTCACCGGCTCATCGGAGCCTTTCGTGACCACCACGTCCACGATTACATCGCGGGCGTGGGCCTTGTAGACGGGTGTTGCGTTCGGGCTGGTAGCGTCCTGAGCGGAAGCGAGGAGAGGGACCAGAAGTGAGCAAAAGACCAGAATAAGCACAGTACGGCGCTGGAGCACGAGCGCCTCCGCGATCGTGAGAGTATATCTATCAGACGGTTCCCCCGCCCGATAAGTCACGCGGCAACGACGTATGATTCCCGATACGCACCTGATGGAAACCGAAGCCGAAGCCCTCTGTGCTACCGCGCGATGGTGCTATGTGCGCGGCTGGGTTCCAGCAACCAGCGGCAACTTCAGCGTGCGCGACCGCGGCGGGAAACACATTCTGATTTCTCCCAGCGGCCTCGATAAGGGTCTGATGACCATGGCCGATCTGCTGGAAGCCGATCTCAACGGCCGCGCCTTCCATCCCTCGAAAAAGCCTTCCGCCGAGACGGCGCTGCACGCCGTCATCTATCGCGATCGCCCCGCCGCGCACGCCATCCTGCACGTGCACACCATCTGGAACACCATCCTGTCGGGAAGATTCGCCGAGTTGGGATATGTTGCGATCGGAGGATATGAGCTGTTAAAGGGACTTTCCGGCGTGAATACGCACGAGTACGAGGAAAGGGTGCCCATTCTTGAGAACTCCCAGAACTACGCAGCCCTGGCGGTGGAACTGGGGGCGGCGCTGAGCAAATTCGACCAGTCGCACGGCGTTCTGCTAAGCGGGCATGGGCTATATACTTGGGGCAAATCGGTGGCCGAGGCGCGACGCCACCTGGAGGCGCTCGAGTTCCTGTTCGAGGTGGAGGGGCGGCGGCTCACAGGCGGGATTGAATAGATATTCCGTTCCCAGGTCTCAAAATCGAGACCTGGGGCACCCCGATTCACGGAGAGGGAACCATGGCTGTTCTTCGCTTCCCCGATACCAACGAAATGATTGAGAGCGAAGCGGGCATCCGCTCGTCGCTGGCCTCGCTCGGCATCGATTACGAGCGGTGGAGCCTGGATCGCGTCCCGCCGGATTCGAGCGCCGATGCGGTGCTCGCGGCCTACGCTGCCGAGATCGCCGAAATGAAGCAGCGCGGCGGCTACGTGACGGCCGATGTAATCGACGTGAATCCGTCCACGCCCAATCTCGAAGGCATGCTGGCGCGCTTCGACAAGGAGCACACCCACGACGAAGACGAGGTGCGCTTCATCCTTGCCGGCCGCGGCATCTTCTTCCTCCACATCCATGGCCGCGTCGCTTCGGTCGAAGTCGGTCCCGGCGACATGCTCCGTGTTCCGCGCGGCACCGCCCACTGGTTTACGCTCTGCGAAGACCGCCGCATCCGCGCCATTCGCTGGTTCCAGGACACGTCGGGCTGGACGCCGCACT
>Ga0335069_10009036_pt1 | contig 14214 bp, 10 predicted proteins | sample Lox_Sample_11_FD_206714 | JGI IMG/M metagenome (GOLD analysis project Ga0335069, IMG submission 206714) | Soil microbial communities from Loxahatchee National Wildlife Refuge, Florida, United States - Lox_Sample_1.1 | ecosystem: Environmental > Terrestrial > Soil > Wetlands | place: USA... | reverse complement strand
GTCCTGCAGTCGGATCGCTGGGTGCGCGTGCGAACGCAGCTCTGCGGCATCTGCGGCAGCGACATGAGCGCGTTGCATCTGCACGGCAGCGTCGATTCGCCGATTACGCCGTTCGTGACGTTTCCGATGGTGATGGGTCACGAAATCGTGGGCACGGTGGTCGAAGTCGGCGGCGCGGTGCGAGATGTCGCAGTCGGCCGGCGCGTGGTGATCAATCCGATGCTGTCGTGCGCGCCGCGTGCCATCGATCCGCCGTGCCCGGCGTGTCAGGCCGGTGAGTTCAGCTTGTGCCGCAACTTCGCCGAAGGCGCGTTGCCGCCGGGGATGTTGATCGGCTCCAATCGCGCGGTGAGCGGCGGCTTTGCGCCGTTCTTCGCGGTGCACGAATCGCAATGCATCCCGGTGCCCGACGAGGTGAGTCAGTCTCATGCGGTGCTCGCCGATCCGATCGCGGTCACGCTGCGCGCGATCTTGCGCCACCCGCCCGGCCCGCGCGACGTCTGCCTCGTGTATGGCTGCGGTATCCTCGGCCTTGGTGCGATTGCCTGTCTGCGCGCGCTCCATCGCAATGTTCAGATCATTGCGGTCGCCAAGTACGACTTCCAAAAGCAGCTCGCGCAGAAGCTCGGTGCCAACGAAACGGTGAACCCGCGGCCCGAGCGTGATCTCATCGCTGAGGTGGGCAGACTCACCGGCGCGCGCAGCTATCAACCGATGCGCGGCAAGCCGATTCTGATGGGCGGCGTGCAGCGGGTTTACGACTGCATCGGCAGCGCCGCGACGATCGAGACCAGTCTGCGCCTATGTGACGGCGGTGGCACGGTGGTCATGATCGGCGTCGACGTCCCGAAACGCGTCGAGTGGACGCCGATCTTCTTTCGCGAAGTCACGCTCGCCGGCTCGATGGCGGTCGGCACGGAAACTTTCGAAGGCCAGCGCCTCCACACCGATGCGCTCTATTTGAAGCTGGTCCGCGACGGCCGTCTGCCCACCCTCGAACCGCTGCTCACGCATCGGTTCCCGTTGCAGCGCTATGCCGACGCATTCGCCACCTGCAGCGGTCGCGGTGGCAGCGGTGCGGTGAAGGTCGCGTTCGAGTTTGTCGATTAATCGTTGACGCAGTCTTATTGCGAGGCGCCCAATCGCGTCACGACGCACGTGACGTCGGCGGCGGTCACGGCACCGTCGTGATTGCAGTCGGCGTCGCACGCGGCGCGCGCCAGCGGATCGAACATCGCCGTGCACGTCGCGTCGGCGTCGCCGGCGTCGAGCGTCTGATTGCAATTCGCGTCGCCGGCAATGGGAGTCGGCGTGGGTGTTTGCGTCGGCGTTGCGGTTTGCGTCGGGGTCGCCGTCGGTGGGGGCGTGGGCGTCGCCGTCGGACGCGGTGTGGGTGTTTCCAACGGATCCTTGGGGTTGGTGGGATCAGTCCCGTTGTCGATTTCGTCTTGATCGAAGACGCCGTCGCCGTCGCGATCGAGTCCGAGCCGCACGCCTTCACCGGGCGGAACGCAGGTGTACGTCACTTGCTGGCCGTCGACGTTCGCCAGCGCGCGGAGCTGCGCGTCCGTCAGCGGCGCTTCAGCGGCACGATCGCTTTGAAACGTGCCGGTGGAGGCACTGAACAAGAATCCGCGAGACTCGCCGGCGACCACCGCCTTCGCGACCAGATCGCATTCCTCTGCGCTGGTTTGGCCGACCAGGGCGAAGTCGGCCTGCGCACGGGCGATCAGCAGATCGATGCGCGGACCGGCGATTGCGGCGTTGCCGTTGGTCAAAGTGATTTGCTGGCCGACGATCGGGGCGAAGGTGGTGTCGAACGCGAATACGAACTGCTCGAAGTCCCGGCGCTGATCGTCGCTAAGAGTGAAGAAGTGCGCGCGCAGGAAGTCGAAGATCGTCGCCATGCTGCCGTCGTGCATGAAGCCGAAGCCGCGGATCTGATCGCCTTGGAACTGCGCGTGCTCAGGCAGAATGTCGACCGCCTTGACGTTGGGTGTGCCGAACATGCCGACCTTCTGATAGAGGTTTTTGAGCTGCGGAACTTTGAACTGCTGGGTTTCGTCCTCGAAAGTGGTTTGGCCGAGGGTGCCGAATTCACCGAGCGACGGCTTCAATGTGTGACAGCCGGCGCAGTGAGCGGCGCCGTCGACGATGAACGTTCGATCGAGGAACATCGTCCGGCCGTTGGCTTGCGCAGCGGTGAGCGAGTTGTCGAGGTTGCGGACCGGGTTGGGCGGCGGTTGGACTTGCAGAATGAAATCGGCGAACGCCTGCATGTCGGTGTCGGAGATCGGGCCTTCGTCACGGCCGAGCAACGAACCGAAGGCAACGTTGAACGCCTTGAACGCCAGCGTGGTATCGAAGGCCGCCGGGTCGCCGATGAAGGTGGCGCCGGTGCGATCGCCGCGCCAATGCATCGGACCTTGATGCGCGAGGCCGCGCAATGTCTGCGTGGTCATCGGCCCCTTCATTGGATGAAACGGAACGATCGCGCCGGTGGGTCCGAGCGGGTTGAAGTCGGGCTTCACCACGTCGTCGGGATTCCCCAGATCCCAACCGAGGCTGTCGAAGTCGGCGAATACGTGGCAGCTCGCGCACGATGCTTCGCCGTTACTCGAGGTGAAGCGGGCGTCGTAGAGGAAGCGCCGTCCGGTAACGACAGTGGGTGGCTCGGGATTGTACAGCGCGTGCTGAGCGATCTCCTGGCGCGTCCCGGTGTCGATCACCTTCACCGCGTTGTCGAAGCGGGTCAACACGTAGAGACGGTGATTGGCTTCGTCGAGCGCCAGCCCCGATGGACCGCCGCCGCTGACTTCGATGTGATGTGACGGGTCGGGGACGAAGGTGTCGTCCTCCAGCTCCGCAGCGCGGAACACGCCGACCTTGCTCGAACCAAATGCGGCCACATAGACCGTGCCGTCGCTCGCGATGGCCATGCCGAGCGGTGTGGCCAGGCTGGCGTCTTTGACCGCCGCCGGCATCGGCACGGTTCGATAGCCTTGCGGAAGCGCGTCGATGTGCTTGTTGAGATGCCGCGGCAACACGTTCGTACCGTCGACGATCGTGATGCGCGCCTCGTGGAGGTGTCCGCGCACCGTGGTGGCCGAATTGCCGGGACCTTCGAAGCGCACCTCGTTGTGCGCATCCGAGTTGCTCACGTAGAGTTTTCCGTTGGCCGGGTTCACCGCCATGTTGAACAGCACGGTGCCGACGTGCGCGAACGCCGCCGATTCCTGCGGCGGGTTGGCGAGCGCGTCGATCGCGAACACGTCGCGGTCGGGCAGATTGAATCGGACCGCATTCGTCCAGTTGCGGCCGAGCCGATCCTCCCACAGACCGCTCGCGGCGTTGCGCTTCACGATCAATCCGACTTCGGGACCGGTGGTGCCTTCGACGTTCGCGTTGGGTGCCGGCAGCCCGCCCGGAACTTGAGCGCTCGCGAGCCCACCCGGTACTTGCACGCCGTCGACGTTGCACGGCGCGGCGCTCGCGCCGCCGTCGCAGACGGCGCCTTCGGTGACGGTTGTGGTCTGGTTGCCGGATTCGAAGACGGCGGCGTAGACAGTGTGCCCGTCGGGAGCGGCTGCGAGCGCGCGCGGCGTGTCGCCGAAAAGTTGGACAATCGTCTCCGGGCTCCCGCCGAGTGCGCCGCCGAGGTTGGCGACGTTGAACACGTACACCAAGGCGCGCGGCGTTCCCGGCGTGGTCAAGTTGAGTGGAAGGGAGTCGGGAAGATTCTGACCGAGGCGCGCCGTGGTGATGAACGCACGGGTGAAAGCGCCGCTGCCGTCGGTCGGTCCGGCGAAGACAATGTCGCGCGGTTCATCGCCGACCAGCAACGTGCGCACCACACGTGGCGGCGTGGCGCCGAGGTCGACGATGCTGATGCTGTCGGACACGTGATTGACGACCCAGACCTCGGTGTTGGTTCTTGCCGCCACCGCCACCGGTTCGAGACCGACTTGAACCGAACTGACATGCAGGATGTCGCCGCCGGCGACGGCGAAGATCTCCAGCCGCGCATCGGGAGTGTCGAGCGCCAGCAGCGTGCGGCCATCAGGCGTGAGCGCCACCGGTCTGACTTGGCCCACCTCGAAGGTGACGAACGCCGCACTCCGATGTGCGAAGACGCCGAGCGCGAGCGCAACGGCGACCGCGGTCCCCGTCCACGAGTGGACATTGGATCGGGCGGGGCGGCTCTGAATTGGCATCGGGTCCGAATAGCCTGCGTCGAACTCTTACAGGTCGCCTGCGACCAAAGCAATTTCATGCAGCGCGGGCCTCGCGGACAAATCTCCTCTCCCGCCTCACCGCGGGAGAGGATTGAGGCGAGGGTCGATCAGTGCACAGGCTGACGGCGACCATCGATCGCGCTAGACTCCGCGCGATGTCGCATCAGACTGACTTCGAGGTCATCATCATCGGCAGCGGCATTGCCGGCGCATCGCTCGCGTACTTTCTGAGCCAGCGTGGCGTGAGCAACGTCTTGCTGCTCGAACGCGAGACGCAACCGGCCTACCACTCCACCGGGCGCAGCGCGGCCTCGGTGGTCGAATGGGATGCGGTGCCCGCGCTGCAAGAGCTGAAGGCGCTGGGCGCCGCGTTCTTGCGCCATCCGCCCGCCGGCTTCTGCGAACATCCGGTGCTGATCCCGTCGGGAATCTTGGTGACATTTCAGGAGCCGCTATGGAGCGGGGCGCGCGCGATGGTGCCGCTGCTTCGACAACGCGGGACGGTGGCGGAGGTGCTGTCGCAGGGCGAGGTGTTTGAACGCATGCCGGTGTTGTCGCCGGTGTACTTCGACGGCGGCGTGTGGATGCCGGAGGACGGTCGCGTCGACGTGCACGAATTGCTGTGGAGCTACCTGCGACACGCCGGCCGCAGCGGCGTGCAGCATCGCTGGGGCGTCGCGGTGACCGGTATTCGCGTCGAGCGCGGACGGTGCCACGCGGTCATCACGAGCGACGGCGAGTTCAGCGCGCGCTGGATCGTCAACGCCGGCGGTGCGTGGGCCGCGCAGATCGGTGCGCTTGCCGGCGCCACGCCAGTTCCGTTGACACCGCATCGCCGCACCATCGTCACCTGCGCCGCGCCCGACGACCTCGACGTGCGCGAGTGGCCGCTCGTCACCAACGAGTCGCTGCACCTGTACTTCGCGCCCGAGTCCGGCGGCCTGCTGGTGTGTCCAATGGACGAAGCCCCGATGCAACCATGCGACGCGCAACCCGACGAGCTGATCGTCGCCGAGGCGGTCGAGAAACTGCGCAAGCTGGCGCCGCGGCTGGCGCCGAAGACGTTGCGGCGGACGTGGGCGGGTCTGCGGACGTTCACGCCCGATCGCGCGCTGGTGGTCGGCGAAGATCCGCGGATGAGAGGCTTCTTCTGGCTGGCGGGTCAAGGCGGATGCGGCATCGAGACCAGCGGAGCCGTCGGCCAGATCGCCGCCGATCTCCTCGTCGATGGACATACCGACCGCTTCGACGCGACGGTGCTGTCGCCCGCTCGCTTCACCACCGCCTGACCGGTGCTGTCGGCGCGCACGATGGCGATCGTTTGCGTTACCATCTTGCAGCGGCGGCGCGATCGTGATTGTAAGTGCGGTCGATTTTGTCAGGAGGCGTTAATCGCAATGGCGAAGAAAGCAACGGCCAAGAAAGCCGCCGCAAAGAAGAGCAAGACGGTTTCGGTGAAGAGCGCACCGCGCAAGGCCGCCGCGCGCGCGGCGGCAACCAAGTACGATCAACCGGGCGCGCCGTGGTGGAAGAAAGTGTTGCCGGCCGGTTGAAGCCGGCTACTCCTTCTTCTTGAGCGCTGCGCGGTTGGTCTCGATGAAGGCGCGGAGCTCGTCGGCGGCGGCGAGCAGTTTGTCCCACTGCTCCTGATAGAGCGTCACCGGGAAGCGGCCGAGGCCGTACACCGACACCGCGCCTTTTTCCGAGACGCGGAAACTCAGCGCGCCGGCGCGGCGTGTCGATTTGAGCGCCTCGTTTTCGGCCCGCAGCCGCTCGAGTTCCTTCTGCAGATCGTCCTCGGCCACGGCGGTCCTCCTTACGGCTGCAGCACGGAGCGATCGTAGTAGAAACGCTCGCGCGCGATCTTGCCGTTCACAATTTCGTGGATCGCGATCTCGTCGAACGGCGCCTGTTTGCCCGTGCTGGCGAAGGTCACCCGCCCGGCCCACTCGATGATGATGGTGTTGCCGTCGACGTAGACGTTGCGCGCCTCCCACGTCGAGTCGCTCACCATCCCGTGCCACATCGCCAACTTCTGCTTGATGCCGGCGAGTCCCATCACGGGTGGCATTCCCATCTCGGTCGACACGACGTCGTCAGCGTAGAGCGCGAGCGAGGCTTCGTCGTTTTGTGCGATCGTCAGATCGACAATCCGCTGCGCCAACGCCCGCACCGGATTGGGTGCCGGCGCCGCCGCGCGCGTGCTGCGCTGCCGGACTGCACGGGCCGCGGGTTTGCGTTGCGCCGGCTTGGGAGCCGGAGCCGACTTCGCCCGCGTCGCTTTCGTGGCCTTGGCTTTCTGTGCGGCTTTCTTCGCCTGCTTCTTGGCCTTCTTTTCCGCCTTCTTTTGCTTCTTGTTCTTCTTGCCCTTCTTCGCCATGCGCTGGCCCTCTCCGATGCGGCGGCTTATAGCATCACTCGCAACGTCCGGTCACGCGCCGACAACGGGGCTGGCGACCGCTCGGCCGGTGTCGTATGACTGGCTGGCGCGACCATCAACATCAGGTGAGTGACGGGAGGAACGCATGGCGCGGAAACTAGCGATATCTCTAGACTGGCAAGGGCACTTCGATCGCGAGAAGGCCTTCGAACGAGTCAGGATTGCCGACGAGGTTGGCGTCGACTCGGTCTGGATCGCCGAGGCGTGGGGACGGGATTGCTTCACCCTGCTGACGCAAATCGCCGAACGCACGAAGCGGATTCGACTCGGCACCGGCATCGTCAACGTGTACTCGCGCACCCCGGCGGCGTTGGCGCAGCACTTTGCGACGCTCGACGAACTGTCGGGCGGCCGCATGATCGCGGGCTTCGGGACCAGCGGCATCAACGTCATCGAGCACTTCCACGGCGTCAAGTTCGAGCCGTCGCTGACTCGCCTGCGTGAGGTGGTCGAGATCTTCAAGATCATCATGCGGCACGAGCCGCTGAAGTACAGCGGTAAACTGTTCCGCCTCGAACGCGGCTTCACGTTGCGTTTCGCGCCCGTCCGCCCAGACATTCCGGTGCATCTGGCGACGCTCAATCCCAAGGCGTTGCAAATGACCGCGCAAGTCGGTGACGGCTGGCTGCCGGTGATGATTCCGATCGACAAACTCGGCGGCGAGGTCGCTGCGATGCATGCGCGCATCAAGGAAGCCGGCCGCGATCTCGGCGCGTTCGAGATTCACGCGCCCGGCGGGGTGACGGTGGCGACCGGCGCGGCGCGCGCCAAAGCGGAGATGACGCTGGCCGGCACGACCGCGTTCTACATCGGGCGCATGGGCGTCTATTACGCGCGCCAGCTCGAACGCTTCGGTTTCGTCGACGAAGTGGCGAAGGTGAAGGAGGCCTGGTCGGTCGGATCGGCGGCGGCCGCGGCCGCGGTGCCCGAAGCGATGCGGCGCCGGCTCGGGACGGTCGGCGAGGTCGCCGAATGCCGCGAGCGACTCGCCGCCGAGGCCGCGGCCGGCGCCAACATTCACCGCGTCAACGTCATCGCGGAGAATGCCAGCGAGTACGGAAAGACGCTCGAACAGTTGCTGGCGTGATTGGGTTCGGAGAGGTTCCCGTGTTCCATTCTCTGATGTCCTCGGTGCGCATCCTCGGCCAGCGCGATCCATCACGATGAGCCAGCTTCGCATCGGCATCGACCTCGGCGGCACCAAGATCGAAGGAGTCGTGCTCGACGAACAGCACCGCCCGATCTTCCGCACGCGCATCCCAACTGAACAGCACGGCGGCTACGATCACATCATCAATCGCATCGTGATGCTGGTCGACAAACTGCGCGCGCACGTTCCAGCGTGCACCGCGATCGGGATCGGGACGCCGGGGGCGTTGTCCAGCGTCGACGGCACGCTGAAGAATTCCAACACCGTCTGTCTCAATGGTCGCGACGTGCACGGCGATCTGGAGCGCCGACTGGGACTGCGCGTCGTCATGGAGAACGACGCCAACTGTTTCGCGTTGGCGGAAGCGGTCGCGGGGGCCGCGCACGGCGCCGAGCTGGTGTTCGGCGTGATTCTCGGCACCGGCGTCGGCGGCGGCCTCGTCATCAACGGCAAGGTGCGGCGTGGGTTGCAGCACATCGCCGGCGAGTGGGGGCACCATTCGATCGATCCCAACGGTCCGGCCTGTTTCTGCGGCCAGCGCGGCTGCGTGGAAGCGCACATCGCCGGTCCGGCGATGACGCGCCAGTACGGTGCGCTGACGGGCGAACAGTTGCCGATGCGCGAGATCGTGACGCGCGCGCGCGCGGGTGAAGCGCAGGCGTCGCAATTGTTCGAGCGTTTTCTCGACCGCTTCGGCCGCGCGTTGGCCAACGTACTCGACATCGTCGACCCCGACGTGGTGGTCCTCGGCGGGGGCTTGTCCAACATCGACGAGCTCTACACGCGCGGGCGCGACGCCGTCCGCCGCTATGTCTGCAACGACGAGCTACGGACGCCGATCGTCCGGCACCAGCTCGGCGACTCGGCGGGCGTCATCGGCGCCGCGCTGCTGGTCGCCTAGTTCGACGGAACGCGTCAGTCGCCGGGTTTGGCGATTCGGCACCGCAGCATGACGTTGCGATTGAACTTGGTCGTCCAGCGCTCGCAGTCGCGCAGTTCGGGGAAGTCTTCGACCTTCGGGATGAATTGATCGTGCGCGAGCAGGTATCCGGCGCGTCCGTGAATCGCTTCGGGCGCGCCGAACACTTTCACTTTTTCGTAGTCGTACCAAAAGGCGTAGTCGTTGGCGACCGCGAGGTGCACTTGATCGCTCACCACGGTGATCGGTTCACCCGGATGCTCTCGCTGCAGCTTGGAGATTTCTCCCGACAGCACCATGCTGAGATCGTAAAAGACCTCTTGTACTTGCGGATCCCAAATGGCGACCGCGAAGAAGCGCTCCGCATTGACGATCCCGAGCGCGACCGCTGCCGCGATGAGGACAAGCGTCAACCAGCGCCGTAGGCGCGGGAGTCCGAAGTCGATCGCCTCGACCAAGAAGCCGATTGACAGCAGGTAGTATGGGATCGCCGGCAACAACCGATAGCGCGCGAGTTTGCCGACCAGCACGCTGCTGAGCACGGTCAGCAGCGTCATCGCGATGACCGGATACAATCGCAGCGGCTGCCACCAGGCGCCGAGCAAGCAGAACGCGAGCGCGACAGCACCGAGTGCGCCTGTGTTTGGATCAAATTCTCCCATGTTGAGCGGGAGCACCTCCGCATGCTCGCCTTGCATGAGGAGGAGTTGCAGGTTGGTTTCGAACTTTGAACCTTCCTCGGCGATCAACTGGCTCCAGGTCATCGCGGCGCGGCGCGCCTGAAGATAGGCGTCATGGCGCCGCAGGGCTTCACCGAGAAACTCGAACGGATTGTCGAGATCCGTGACGATCAAGAGCCGAGCGACCTCAATGGCGACGACGAATGCACCGAACGTCACCAAGCACCCGAAGCTTCTACGCCAGCCGGCCGCCACGTGCGGGGTCGGATCGTCGGGCGGGCGGATCGTGAGCCGCATCGCCAGGAAGATGAAACTCAACACGGGAACCAAACGATAGCTGTCGTACTCCGTGAGCAGCAGGCCGTTGCACGCACCCGCCAATGCGCAGTTCCCGATCGTGGGTCGCCGTCCGGCACGGAAGACCACGGCCATCGCGATCACCGTGGTGACGATCGGATGCATGGTTTCGAGTGCGATGCGGGATGAACCCGCCAGCATCGAATTGGTCGCGAACAGCGCGGTGGCGAAGAGCGCCGCACGCGGACTGCGCAGCAGGGCGCGAATGGCGATGTGAAAGATCGGCACGCTCAGGATCCCGACGATCGCAAACGGAACGCGCATGCCGTTCATGGTCGGCCCCAGCACCCGAAAGCCGGCCTCGCAGATCAAATTGACGATCGGAAAGTACGGATCGATGTGCCCGGAGCGAATCGACCGCACCGCGTTCCACGCCGTCTGCGGTTCCTCCAACAGTTGGCCATCGGCCGGCGGAAACACCTCCCACCGCGCGGTTCGCATGGCCGCCCCGACCGCCGTGAGAGCGATCACGGCGATGATTTCCCATCGCGGAAATTGAATCGGTGCCGCCGCATACTGCCGGCGGGTGGTGATGGCCAGCGTCGTCGCAACCACAAACACCACGGCGACGTTGGCGAGGAAAACAAAATGCGGCGTGAACGCGAGCGCAGACCTGCCCCAATGCAACACGGCAAGCGCGGCCACTCCGCCGGCAACCGCAACCAGCGAGATTCCCGCGGTCGAGGCCAGACCGGGGCCCGCGACATCGGGCTTCATCGTGCCCGCCTTGCTGTTCGCGCTGTGCTCCGACTCATCGACTCGCGGGATACACCCCGGGGCCTCTATACCGATTTCTTTCACTCAGACATAGACAAGCGAGGTGCCTCCGTTCGACGGCCTCGAGATACGTGCACGGGCCGACTCACTTCAATCGTTCCAGCAGATGGTCACCGACGCGCAGCGCGTTGGCCATGATCGTCAGCGCCGGGTTGACCGCGCCGCTCGACGGGAAGAACGCGCCGTCGACGACGTAGAGATTGTCCAGCTCATGCGCCTTGCAAAACGGATCGAGCACCGAAGTCTTGGGATCGTCGCCGAAGCGACACGTGCCGTTCTGATGCGCGACGCCGGCGAGCGGAATGCGCCCGGGGATGTACGCGTTGAGCGGCACCCAGTGATCGTGGCAGCCGATGTCCTTGAGAATCGTTTTCATGCGCGTCTGGAGTTGCTTGTGCGCTTCTTCGTTGTTCGGCGCGTACGACAACCGGATGGCGCCGGTCTCCGTCAGCGTCACGCGGTTGTTGGAGTCGGGGAGATCTTCCGTCGTCATCCAGAACGGCAGCGTGTGATCGGCCATGATTTCGAGCGTCATGTTGGGCGCGATGCGCGGCGCGCCGAGACGCAGCACGTTGGCGTCGACGTTGCCCATCATCGACACGTGCCCCATCGGATGGGGGAAGTCTCGATCGCCGTAGTAGAAGTCGTTGAGCCCGAAGGTCTTGTTGAAACGCGTCGGATTGCGATCGCGCGACACCGCGAGGAACATGGTGTTGACGTGACACATGTAGTTGCGCCCGATTTGATCGGAGCCGTTGGCAAGCCCGCGGGGATGCTTGTCGGTGGCGGAACGCAACAGCAGCGCCGCCGAATTGATCGCGCCGCACGAGGAGACAACGACGTCGGCGGTGTAGGTCTCCTGGGCGCCTCCGCGTTCGACGTGCACGGCGGTGATCTCGCGTCCTGAGGCGCTGGTCTCGAGACGCGCAACGTACGCGTCAGTCAGCAGGCTGACGTTCGGATATTCGAGCGCCGGATCGACGCAGATCACCTGCGCGTCGGCCTTGGCGTACAGCAAACACGGATAGCCGTCGCAGGTGTTGCAGCGGATGCACTTGCTCTTGCGGGGGTTCGGCTCATCGAGCATGACGCCGACCGGCATCGGGAACGGCTTGTGGCCGAGTCGCGTCATGTCTTCGACGAGTTGCTTGATGCGAGGCTCGTGACTGAGCGGCGGATGTTGGTACGGCGCGCTCGCCGGCGGCTCGATCGGGTCGATGCCGCGTTGTCCGTGGACTTGATAGAGGTGCTCGGCGCGCGTGTAGTACGGTTCGAGATCGTGGTAGCCGATCGGCCATGCCGGCGAAATGCCGCCGTGGTGCCGAACTTCGCCGAAGTCTCGTTGGCGCAAACGAATCAACGCCGCCCCGTAAAACTTGGTATTGCCGCCGACGAAGTAGTGGGCGCCGGCGTGAAATTCTTTGCCGTGCTGGTCGAACCAGGGCTCCTTGATGTGATAGCGCGCCTCGACGTTGACCGCGTGCGAGTCCCAGTTTTCCTTCTCGCGCGGAATATACGGACCGCGTTCGAGCAACAGAATGCGCTTGCCCGATGGCGCGAGTGTGAAGGCCAGCGTACCGCCGCCGGCGCCGCTGCCGATGATGATGACGTCGTAGTGATTGTCGCCGGCCATAGAAGCCTCCCGCGTTTGACGATCGATTCGATGCCGCGGCGCCGCGCGCCGTTACGCGTTGACGGCGCGGGCGAGCCGTGCCGCATCCGACGAATGGTTGTGATCCATATGATCGGTGTGCGACACGGTGGGCGCCCGCAGCGTCATGAACTGCACCAGATCCTTCGAGAACAGCAAATCGAGGGTCCAATCCAGCGCCACCCGCACGCGCTTCTCGAAGCGCGGCAACTTGCCGAGGTAGATCGTCCGCCAGAGGAACCAGGCGATGAAGCCGGAGAAGTTGACGCCGAACATGTTCGCGACGCCGGTCCGCCGTCCGATGGCGGCGAGCTGGCCGAGCGTGGAAAACGCGAACGCCTTCTTCTTGCCGCCGCGCACCGCCGCGGTGAGGTTGTGCGCGAGCACGCGACCCTCGCGCAGCGCGTGCTGCGCCGTTGGTGGGTACGGCTTGCCGGTCTTCGGATCCGGAATGACCGCCGCATCGCCCAGTGCCCACACGCCGGGGCAGTCCGGCACTTCCATGTATTCGTCGACGACCAGTCGGCCGTTCTGCTTCTGGCACGGCAGCGCCGCCAGCAGCGGATTCGGCGATGTGCCGGCGGTCCACACCAACGTGTTGGTCTGGATCGTGGTGCCGTCACTGAGCGTAACGCCGCCGTCGGTGACGCCGGTCACGCGCGTCTTCGTCCGAATTTCGACCCCGCGCGCCGCGAGCTTCTTCTGCGCGTAGGCGCCGAGCCGCTCGCCGAGTTCGGGCAAGACGACCTCGCCTGGATGCACCAATACGACTCGCAGCATCGCTTCGTCGAGGTGTGGGTAGAATCGCAACGCCTCGCGTACGAAGTCATTCAGCCCGGCGAGGGTTTCGACGCCGGCGAAGCCGCCGCCGGCGACGACGAAGTTGAGCAGCGACGCGCGCTCGGCCGGATCGCATTCGAAATCCGCTTGCTCCAGATTCTCGATCAGACGGTTGCGCAGATAGATCGCATCACCGAGCGACTTCATCGTCAGCGCGCGCTCTTCCAGCCCGGGCAAATTGAAGAAGTTGGTGATCGCGCCGAGGGCGATGACGAGATGGTCGTACGCGAGCACGTGATGATGGTGGCCGTCGCCGTGAGTGACGTGCACCCGGCGGGCATCGAGATCGATCGACTCCACCCGGCCGTTGAAGAAGTTGACGTGTCGCAGCAGCTTGCGGATCGGGCTGACGATGTGGGTGAGATCGAGATCGCTGGCGGCGACTTCGTGCAACATCGGCGTGAACAGAAAGAAGTTCTCGCGGTTGATCAGCGTGATCTCGACGTTCGGGTCGCGCGCGAGCGTGCGATCCAGGTGCATGGCGGTGTACAGACCGCCGAAGCCGGCGCCGAGGATGACGATGCGCGTGTGCGGTGTGGTGCTCATGATTGACTCCGTGAAGAAACGGCGCCCGCCCCGTTACGGCTCACCGAGGTGGCGTGAATCGACGCGAACAGCGTCGCGTCCCCCGGCGTCGCCGACTCGTCGCTGCGGAAGCGATAGAAGAGATTGGCATCCTTGAACCCATGTTCGTCGAGCACGTGGCGCACGTCGCCGCGTTCGACCAGGAGCTGACCCAACTCGACCGCTTCGACGCGCGTCAAACCGAGCGCGTGCGTCATCCAATCGACCGCTTCGCGGCCGACGAAGCAGCGGCGATACACGGTCAACAAGTGACGCCGGTCGGCAACGGCAATGCCGTCCGCACCGCGCATATGGTCGATCACGGTGCGCAGCTTGTCGGTGCTCCACGCGCGCGGACCCAACTCCTCGCCGAGACCATGCGAGTCGGCGCCGTGCGACCCGTTGCCTCGCAGGTCGGGCAAGGTGCTCGTTTCGGAGGCCACGGGCGCCGGGAGGTCGCCGAACTGCTGGCGACTCCATGCCGCGAGAAACTGTTCGAGCTGCGGCGAGCGGAGGTGGAGGTCGCGCTGCGGAAACGGCACGCTGACGCCGTGGCGGCGGAGATTGACTTCGATGCGGTAGTTAAGGTCGCTGCGCAGCC
>Ga0335069_10009035_pt1 | contig 14215 bp, 10 predicted proteins | sample Lox_Sample_11_FD_206714 | JGI IMG/M metagenome (GOLD analysis project Ga0335069, IMG submission 206714) | Soil microbial communities from Loxahatchee National Wildlife Refuge, Florida, United States - Lox_Sample_1.1 | ecosystem: Environmental > Terrestrial > Soil > Wetlands | place: USA... | reverse complement strand
GTCGGCGGCTGGAACGTGCAGTCGCTGCTCGCGTGGCTGAAGGGCGCGACCGTCGTGCTCGAGCGCGAGTTCGACGCCGGTCGCGCGCTCGACCTGATCGAGGCGAAGCGCGTGACGACGATGATGGGCGTCCCGCCGATCTACCTCTTCCTCGCGCAGCATCCGCGGTTCGCCGACGCCGACCTGTCGAGCCTCGAACGCGCGGTCGTCGGCGGCGCGCCGATGCCGGAGGCGCTGCTCGAGACGTGGGCCGCGCGCGGCACCGCCGTCATCCAGGGCTACGGCCTGACCGAGGCGGCGCCGAACGTGCTCTGCCTCCCGCCCGAGCACGCCGTGCGCAAGACCGGCTGCGCCGGCAAGCCGTACGCGTTCGTCGACGTCCGCCTCTCGGACGAGAGCGAGCTGCAGGTGCGCGGACCGAACGTCTTCCCCGGCTACTGGCGGAACCCGGAGGCGACGCGCGCCGCGTTCACCGAGGACGGCTGGCTCCGCACCGGCGACGTCGCCGAGCGCGACGACGAGGGCTTCTACCGGATCAAGGGGCGCCTCAAGGACATGTACATCTCCGGCGGCGAGAACGTCTATCCGGCCGAGATCGAGGCGGTGCTGCACGAGCACCCGCTCGTCGCCGACGCGGCGGTCGTCGGCGTGCCGGACGAGCGCTGGGGCGAGGTCGGCGTCGCCTTCGTCGTCGCCGACGGCGTCTCCGACGAGGAGCTGCTCGAGTGGTGCCGCGCCCGGCTCGCTCGCTTCAAGGTGCCGAAGTCCTTCCGCTTCATCGGCGAGATTCCCCGGAACGGCATGGGCAAGGTGCAGAAGCAGGATCTACGGGGGACGGAGGTCGCGCCGTGACCGACATCACCGGGGTGAGCGGCCGCGCCCTCTCGAAGAAGGGCGTCGAGACGCGGCGGCGCCTGCTCGAGGCGGCCGAGCACGTCTTCGGCGAGCTCGGCTACTACGACGCGTCGATCGTGAAGATCACCGAGGCGGCCGGCGTCGGACAGGGGACGTTCTACCTCTACTTCGCGTCGAAGAAGGAGATCTTCGACGAGCTCGTGCGCGATCTGAACGGGCGCATCCGCCTCGCGACACGACAGGCGGCGGCGAAGGGGAAGACGAGGCTCGAGGCGGAGCTGCTCGGCTTCCAGGGCTACTTCGAGTTCACGAGCGCGCACCCCGAGCTGTACAGCATCATCCGCCAGGCCGGCTTCGTCTCGCCCGAGATCTTCCGCTACCACTACGAGCGCATCTGGGCGGGCTACGTGAAGGCGCTGCGCGAGGCGGTCGCCGAGGGCGGAGCGGGTGAGATCGACCCGGAGGTGACGGCCTGGGTGCTGATGGCGATCGGCGAGACCGTCGGCATGCGCTGGATCGTCTGGGGCGACGGCAAGGTGCCGCGCAAGGTGACGGCCGAGCTCACGCGCATCGTCTCGCGGATCCTGGAGTCGCCCGAGTGACGCACGTGTCGCTGGCCGCGACGGCGGCGTACCTCCCCGAGCGGTGGATGGCCGCGGCCGAGATTGCCGAGCGCAGCGGCATCCCCGAGCAGGTGATCGTCGAGAAGTTCGGGCTGCGCGGCAAGCACATCGCCGCGGAGGACGAGCACGTGAGCGACCTCTCCGTGCGCGCGGCGGAAGCGCTCCTCGCGGAGAGCGGCGCCGATCCGGGCGAGATCGACGTCGTCATGTACTACGGCTCGATGTGGAAGGACTACAGCGTGTGGCAGGCGGCGCCGTGGATCGCGCACCGGATCGGCGCCTCGCGCGCCTACGCGGTCGAGTACGACAACGTCTCGTGCGGCACGCCCGTCGCGCTTCGTGTCGCCCGCGACATGCTCCTCGCCGAGGACGAGCTGCGGACGGTGCTCGTCGTCGCCGCGTGCCGCGAGTCGTACCTGCTCGACTACGGCAACGAGCGCTCGCGGTTCATGTTCAACTTCGGCGACGGCGCGGTCGCCGGGCTGCTCGTCAAGGACGGGGGCCGCAACGAGCTGCTCGGCTGCCACGGGATCACGGACGGATCGTTCTCCCTCCAGGTGAAGATGCCCGCCGGAGGCAGCGTCTCGCCGAACGGCGGCTACCGCTACCTCGACGTCGAGGATCCCGCGGCGATGAAGGAGGGACTCGACCGGGTGAGCCTCGCGAACTTCGTCGCCGCGGCCGAGGGTGCGGTCGAGCGCAGCGGTGCGACCCCGGCCGACGTCGGCTACCTCTGCGGGATCCACATGAAGCCGTCGATGCACCGCGCGATCGTCGCGGAGCTCGGTCTCGACGTGTCGCGCGCCGCCTACCTCGACGACACCGGCCACATGAGCGGCGTCGACCCGCTGCTCGCGCTCGACCGCGCCGCGCGCGCGGGCGAGCTGCGCGACGGCGAGCTCGTGCTCCTGCTTGCGGCCGGGACCGGCTACACGTGGGCGGCGAGCGTCGTGCGCTGGGGCGAGGTGTGAGTCTCGAGACGCTGCCGGCGCGCCACGCGCGCTACCGGCGGAACGACCTCGCGCTCGTCTTCGAGGAGCGGCGGTTGACGCACGCCGAGCTTGACGCGCGGACAAACCGTGCCGCGAACGCGCTCCGCGGCCTCGGGCTCGACCCCGGCGATCGGCTCGGGCTCTTGCTCGACAACTCGGTCGAGCTCCTCGAGCTCTACCTGGCAGCGATGAAGAGCGGCATCGTCGTCGTCCCGCTGAGCCCGCTGCTGCGGGCGGAGGGGCTGCTCAACCTGCTCCTCGACGCCGGCGTCGCCGCCCTCGTCGCGTCGGAGCGGCTCGTTCCCGAGGTGGACGCGATCCACGGGCGGCTCGGACTCCCGGACGACCGGATCCTCGCCGCTGAGAGCTCGTACCGCGCGCTGACGGATGCCGCCTCGCCGGAGCCGCCGCCGCCCGCCGGGCTGACGCGCGACGACCCGTACGACATCGTCTACAGCTCCGGCACGACGGGCGAGCCGAAGGGGATCGTGCACACGCACGGCATCCGGGAGGCGTACGGGACGGGCTTCGCGAGCTCGTTCCGCGTCCATCCGGAGAGCATCGTGCTCCACGCCGGCTCGCTCGTCTTCAACGGCGCGTTCGTGACGCTCATGCCGGCGATCTACCTCGGCTGCGCGTACGTCCTGCTCCCGTCCTTCGACGCTGCGGCGACCCTCGAGGCGCTCGCCCGCGAGCGGGTGACGCACGTGATGCTCGTGCCGTCGCAGATCGTCGCGCTGCTTCAGCACGACGATTTCGACGAGGCGCGCCTCCCGCACCTGGAGATGGTCGGCTCGGTCGGCGCACCGCTCCTGCTCGAGCACAAGCAGGAGCTGATCCGGCGGCTTCCCGGCCGGTTCTACGAGCTCTACGGGTTGACGGAGGGGCTGATCACGATCCTCGATCGCGACGACGCCGGGCGGAAGACCGCGTCGGTCGGCGTGCCGCCTCCGCTCTACGAGCTCCGGATCGTCGGCCCGGACGGCGCCGACCTGCCCCCGGGCGAGGTCGGCGAGATCGTCGGCCGCGGGCCGATCACGACGCCCGGCTACCACGGCCGGCCGGACCTCACGGCGCGGGCGCTCGTCGACGGCTGGCTCCACAGCGGCGACCTCGGTTGGCTGGACGAGGACGGCTTCCTCCACCTCGCCGACCGCAAGAAGGATCTCGTCATCTCGGGCGGCGTCAACGTCTTCCCTCGCGACATCGAGGAGGTGGCGATCCGGCATCCCGACGTGCTCGACGTCGCCGTCTTCGGCGTGCCCGACGAGCGCTGGGGCGAGAGCCCGGTCGCGGCCGTGCGGCTCCGTCCGGGCGCCACGGCCGGCGCGGGAGACGTGCGCGACTGGATCAACGAGCGGGTGCAGGCGCGCTACCAGCGCGTGCGCGAGGTCGTCGTGCGCGACGAGTTCCCGCTCAGCGTCTCCGGCAAGACCCTGCGGCGCATCATCCGCGACGAGTATCTCGGCGACGCGATACGGTACGCGCCGTGAGCCGGGAGCTGAAGCCGGGCGACGAGTTCGGTCCGTCCTCGTGGGTCGAGGTCACCCAGGAGATGATCGACGGCTTCGCCGACTCGACCGGCGACCACCAGTGGATCCACGTCGACCGCGAACGGGCGAAGGCCGGGCCTTTCGGCGGCACGATCGCGCACGGGTACCTGACGCTGTCGCTGATCCCGGTCATGTCCTTCGAGGTCGTGCCCTCGCCCGAGGGCGGGATGGGGATCAACTACGGGCTCAACCGCGTCCGCTTCCCGGCGCCGGTGCCGTCCGGCTCCAAGGTGCGCGGCACCTTCCGGGTCGACTCCGTCGAGGAGATCGCCGGCGGGACGCAGACGACGCTGACGGCCGCGCTCGAGCGCGAGGGCGGCGACAAGCCGGTCTGCGTCGCCGAGGTGGTCGTCCGCCACTACCGCTGAACGACCGCGAAGGCGGCGGCCGACCGCCTGCGCCAGACGTCGACGGCGACGACGCCGACCGTGAGCGGCCCCGTTCCCGGCGGCTCCGCGGCACGGCAGGAGACGACCCCGCGGCAGAGCCGGACCCAGCGGCCGCCGCGACGAACGCCGGCGACGAAGCCGAGCAGCCGCGGGTCCGGAGACGCCGCGACCGACACGTTCAGCCGGCCGTCCCTCACCGCCACCGCGAGCCTCGACGGCGCCGCGGGCCGGGTCAGATCGTCGAGGGCGTTGCGCAGGAACTGCTGAACCCGCGGATCGACAGGGACGCCGCGCCACGGCTCGATGGGCGGCTGCGGGAAGAGCGAGCCGTCGCTTCGCCAGTCGTCGAGCGCCCACGCGAACTGCTGCGCCCCGGAGGCGAAGACGCGTGCGCCGCTCGGCGCGGTGAAGCGGACCGCGTCGCCGTTCTGGTCGACGCCGCCTCCGTCGTAGTGGAAGAGCACCGTCAGTCCCGGATGGAAGCACGACATCGGGTACGGGTTCAGCTGGTCGTGCTCGCGGCCGACGACGCCCGTGAGCGTGTCCCCGGCGTGCAGACCGGTGCGGGCGAGCCACGGGTCGGCGGCGCCGGCGGCGGTCACCGTGTAGTCGAGGGCGTGCGGGATCACGGTCACCGAGATGTTCTGGACGCCCATCAGCATGCACTCCGGCCGTCCGATCTCCCTGAACATCGCCGTCTTCTGCGACAGGATCGGGTTCGGATCGGAAAGCGACTTCGCCGAGACGATCGTCCGGTCGCCGTCCGCGTACTTGACCTGCCAGTAGCCGTCGTTCGATCCCATGAACGCGAGGTTCGTCCCGTCGGCGAGCGCCGTGTCGAACGCGTCGCGCATCGCGCCGCTCCAGTACTCGTCGTGCCCTGCGACGACGACGAGACGGTGTCGCAGGAGGCTCGTGCCGTCGACGTCGGTGTCGACGTCGGTCTGGTACGAGGCGTCGTAGCCCTCCCGTTCGAGGAAGCGCACGAGCTGGATCTCCCACCACATCGGCGACTGCGCCATCAGCCCGAGCGGCCGGTCGAACGAGACGGCGTACGCGCGCGGCGAGTGGAAGTCGTAGAGGCTCTTGCCGCCCCACTCGTTGTACGCCTGCCACGTGTTGACGGGCACCTGGACGAGGATGCTCGAGCCCGGCGTCGTCGGCGGCTGGTGGACGACGAAGAACGTCGTCGCCGCCCTGCCGGTCCACGGGCCGCTCGTGAGCACGGCCTCGGCGAGGTAGTAGCCGCTCGTCCAGTCGTCCCCGACGCGGATCGAGTCGGTGACGGGCCAGGCCGCGCGGGTCGGGTTCACGCCGACCGGCGGGCCCTGGACGCGGCCCTGCACGTCGCCGTCGCAGGCCGGCGTGCATGTGACGAGTCGCGCACCGGCGCCGCCGTACCAGCCGAGCCGGTACACGACGATCCGGTAGCGGTTTGCCGTCGAGACGTGGAAGTCGACCTCGTCGCCTTCGCCCGCGCTGATCTGCGACGCATACACCTGGATGTCGCCGCCCGCGCGCGCCTGCCACGCCGTCGTGCCGGGAAGCGCGTTCTCACGCTGGATCGGGTTCGGCGCCGGTGAGCCGGGCGTCGCAGCAGGCGCGATCGCACCGCACAGGAGCACGGTCACCACCATCGCCACAGGCTTCGCCCTCGCCACCGCCCAGCGGTTGTAACCGGTCTCGGGGGCGCCTACAAGCTTGCGTCGGACCGCGATCGGTTCTCGATTGGGATCCGATCGATGCCGGCATCTGGATCCAAGATCGGGGGAGAGTCGGCGTTGCGCCGGATCTCCAGGCCATCTAGGATCCGAAATACTGCAAACGCGCCGAACAGGAGTCGACATGAGCCGGGAACTTCGGATCCAAGACGAGGGAAAGGCCCTCGAACGCCGCTGGCGAGAGGACGCGCGCTGGATGGGGATCGAGCGGACGTACGGGGGGGCCGACGTCGTCCGTCTGCGCGGCTCGGTCGTCCCCGAGCAGACGCTCGCCCGGCTCGGGGCCGAGCGGCTCTGGGAGCTGCTCCGGCGCGAGGAGCCGGTGCGGGCGCTCGGTGCGCTCACGGGCGGCCAGGCGGTGCAGATGGTGAAGGCCGGGCTCGAGGCGATCTACCTCTCGGGCTGGCAGGTCGCGGCCGACGCGAACCTGTCCGGGAGCACCTACCCGGACCAGAGCCTCTACCCGGCGAACAGCGCCCCGGCGCTCGTCCGGCGGCTGAACGCGGCGCTCATGCGCGCCGACCAGATCGACTGGGCGGAGGGCCACGAAGGGACGCATTGGCTCGCGCCGATCCTCGCCGACGCGGAGGCGGGCTTCGGTGGGCCGCTGAATGCGTACGAGCTGATGCGCCAGATGATCGAGGCCGGCGCCGCGGGCGTGCACTACGAGGACCAGCTCGCGTCCGAGAAGAAGTGCGGCCACCTCGGCGGGAAGGTGCTCGTCCCGACGTCGCAGTTCGTGCGGACGCTGAACGCCGCGCGGCTCGCCGCCGACGTGCTCGACGTCCCGACGATCCTCGTGGCGCGGACCGACGCGCTCTCGGCCGCGCTGCTGACGAGCGACATCGACGAGTACGACCGCGAGTTCGTCACCGGCGACCGCACCGGCGAGGGCTTCTTCCGCGTCCGTGACGGCATCGACGCGGCGATCTCGCGCGGACTCGCGTACGCGCCGTACGCCGACCTCGTCTGGTTCGAGACGTCGACGCCGGATCTCGGCGAGGCGCACGCGTTCGCCGACGCGATCCACGAGCGCTACCCGGGCAAGCTGCTCGCGTACAACTGCTCGCCGTCCTTCAACTGGCGGGCCGCGCTCGACGAGGACGAGATCGCCGGCTTCCAGGACCGGCTCGCCGGCTGGGGCTACCGCTTCCAGTTCATCACGCTCGCCGGCTTCCACTCGCTCAACGCCGGGATGTTCGAGCTTGCACGCGGATACGCGCGCGACGCGATGAGCGCGTACGTGCAGCTCCAGGACCACGAGTTCGAGCTCGAGGAGCACGGCTACACGGCGACCCGGCACCAGCGCGAGGTCGGCGCCGGCTACTTCGACCTCGTCGCGCAGGCTGTCGCGCCCGACAGCTCGACACTCGCGCTGAAGGGCTCGACGGAGGAGGCGCAGTTCGAGCACCACGAGGCTGTGGCATGAGCACGCTCGCGAGCGGGATCGAGGTCGTCGCGTCCGCCGACGAGTCGATCTTGACCCGGGAGGCGCTCGACTTCGTCGGGCGCCTCCACCGCGAGCTGAACCCGATCCGGCTCGAGCTGCTCGGGCGACGGCATGAGCGCCAGCGCGAGCTCGACGCCGGCGCCCTGCCCGGGTTCCTGCCGGAGACACGCGGGATCCGCGAGGCCGACTGGCGGGTCGCGCCTGCGCCGGCCGACCTGCGCGACCGCCGCTGCGAGATCACCGGCCCGGTCGACCGGAAGATGATGATCAACGCGTTCAACTCGGGCGCGCGCGTGTTCATGGCCGACTTCGAGGACGCGAACTCGCCGACGTGGACGAACGTCGTCGAGGGTCAGCGCAACGTCTCGGACGCCGTCCGCCGGACGATCGCGCTCGACACGCCGGAGAAGTCGTACCGGCTGAACGAGGAGACCGCGACGATGATGATCCGGCCGCGCGGCTGGCATCTCCCGGAGCGCCACGTGCTCGTCGACGGCAAGCCCGTCTCCGGGTCGCTGTTCGACTTCGGGATGACGTTCTTCCGCAACGCGCGCGAGCTGCTCGATCGCGGAAGCGGGCCGTACTTCTACCTGCCGAAGCTCGAGTCGCACCGCGAGGCGCGGCTGTGGGCGCAGACGTTCGCGCTCGCCGAGGACATGCTGGACGTCCCGGCGGGCTCGATTCGCTGCACGGTGCTGATCGAGACGGTCCTCGCCGCGTTCGAGATGGAGGAGATCCTCTGGGAGCTGCGCGACTACGGCTGCGCGCTCAACGCCGGCCGCTGGGACTACATCTTCAGCGTGATCAAGAAGTTCCGCGCGCGAGACTGGGTGCTGCCGGACCGGGCGCAGGTGACGATGACCGTCCCGTTCATGCGCGCGTACACCGAGCTCCTTGTCGCGAGCTGTCACAAGCGAGGGGCGCACGCGATCGGCGGCATGGCGGCGTTCATCCCGTCGCGGAAGGATCCCGAGGTGAACGCCGTCGCGCTCGCGAAGGTGCGCGAGGACAAGCTCCGCGAGTCGGGCGACGGCTTCGACGGCACCTGGGTCGCCCACCCGGATCTCGTGCCGACGGCGACCGAGGTGTTCGACGGCGTGCTCGGGGCTCGTCCGAACCAGGTCGAGCGGCGGCGCGAGGACGTCGTCCCCGACGAGGCTGCGCTCCTGTCGATCCCGGAGACGCCCGGCGAAATCACCGACGCCGGGCTCCGCACGAACGTCTCCGTCGGCGTCCGCTACCTCGACGCGTGGCTCCACGGGGTCGGCGCGGCGGCGATCGACAACCTGATGGAGGACGCCGCCACGGCCGAGATCTCCCGCTCCCAGGTGTGGCAATGGGTGCGGTCGGGGCGGTTCGACGCGGGGCGGGTGCGGGACGAGATCGGGCTCGTGGAGGCGGGCGGGGAGGCGAAGGAGCTGTTCGCCGGGCTCGCGCTCGCGGACGAGCTGGTCGAGTTCCTCACGCTGCCCGCGTACACTCATCTCGAGTGAGTCTCGACAGCACCAAAGCAGACGACATCGCGCTCGTGATCGAGGAGGCGATCGTCTCCGGGGAGCTCGCCCCGGGAACCGTCCTCCGGCAGGAGCAGCTGTCCGAGCAGTTCAACGTCTCGCGCACGCCGGTGCGGGAGGCGCTGCGGCGGCTCGCCGCGCTCGGGCTCGTCTCGTTCGTTCCGAATCGCGGCGTCCGCGTCCGGACGATCTCCCGCGACGAGCTGCACGAGGCGTTTCTCGTGCGGGCCGAGCTCGAGGGGCTCGCGACGGAGGTGGCGGCGTCGAAGATCACGCCGGAGGAGCTCGAGGAGCTCGACGAGTGCGAGCAGCGGTTCTCGCGGATCTCGCAGGAGCTGCGCTCGCGCGAGCCCGGTGACGAGCGGCGCACGATCATGGGCGACTGGGTGCGAGCGAACCACGCCTTCCACGACGTGATCTACCGGGCAGCGGCCCTGCCGCTCGTCGAGCAGCTGGCGAAGAGCGCCCGGCGGACGTTCTCTGGGCCGGCGGTGTGGGCGCCGGGCGACCACTCGATCGACGGGCTGTACATCAAGAATGCGGAGCAGCATCGTGCGATCAAGCAGGCGTTGACGGCGGGGAGCGCGGCCGGCGCGCGCGAGCTCGCGCGGGAGCACGTGATGTCGTCGTTCGTCCTGCTCGAGACGATCCTCGAGCAGGTCGGCGCGCAGCCCCGCGACTGGCAGAAGAGCCGGGCGACCCGTTCCTAGGCGCCCGGGTTCTCGCGCAGGAGCTGCAGCAGCTCGTCCGGGTTCGCCGTGACCGCGACTCGCACACCGAGCGATCTCGCCGTTCGCTCGGTCACACCGAGCGCCCAGCGCTCGCGTCGCTGCTGGGGCCCGTCGAGGCCCGCGACGACGAGCAGATCGCAGTCGCGCAGTGTCCCGACGAGCTCGCGGGCGGCCGCGGGCGTCGGCCCGGCGCGGAGCCGAAGGCTGCGCCAGAGGAGCGTCGCGCCGAAGGCGAGACGTCCGGGCCGCGCGTCGTCGAACAGGTAGGCGCGACCGTCAGGCGCCTCCGGGTACCCGGATGGAGTGCGCGAGGGCGTGCGCCGCAGCCGGACGAACTCGAGCTCCGGGAACGTCTCGAGCAAGACCGCGATGTCGGCAACGGTGTCGTCATCGCCCACGATGGCGATCCGGCGTGCGCGCCGGACGACGACGTCACAGCCGTCCGTCCCTCCGAACCAGCGAACGTGCTGTTGGATCAGCTCGACCTCGACTCGATAACGGCCCGCTGTTGCCGGCGCCCGGACGTGCACCGGCAGCACCTCCTCGCTGCCGGGCGGAAGAGACGCACCGAGCTCGGTGTGTATCTGGAGCTCGGGCAGCTCCCGGCCCGTTGCGTCGTACCAGCGCGAGCCGATCCGCACCTCTGGGACGCCGTCGGCGCCCCACGGCCAAACTCCTTCGCCCGTGTTGTGGATGCGGACATCGAGCGTGCGCGCCTCCGCCGCGAACAGCTCCGGCGGACGATCGATCAGCTCGAGACGCCCTGCCTGCCGGTCCGGATCGGTGACCGGCCAGAAGCGATCGATCTCGTCCCGCGACACCGTCTCCACCTTTGCGCGCGGCGGACCGCCCTGCGGACCGGCGCGGAGCACCGCGTCGACATGCGCCCGTTCGTCCGCGGGCACGGGGGCGACCGGCGGCTTGCCGCGCAGCTCGGGGACGTAGAAGGCGTAGTTGAAGGAGCGGCCGCCGATCCGCATCCCCGGGCGGGCCCGCTCGTAGCGCCGAGCCTTCGCGATGCGCTCCTCGAACGGGCGCAGCGCGGTGTCCAGGTGCCAGAGCGGCAGCTGCAGGTAGCGCCCCGGTCCGCCGGCGAGGATGGGCCGGTGGGTCTGGTCCCCGAAACGGATCAGTCGCCCGTCCGTCCGGAGCAGGCGTGCCGCCCAGTGCGGCCGCCACGGCCAGTCGTCGAGATACGTCGCGGTGTCCGGGAAGAGCCAGCGCACGGGGAACGAGCAGTGGAACACGGAGTCGTCGGCCAGGAGCCCGGGCAGCGCGTCGAGGAGCGCGAGGCTCGGGACCTCGTCGTCGTCGATCACGAATGCCCAATCCGAGCGGCATTGCGCGAACAGCCAGGGCAGCGTCCGGTTCTGCGGCTCGAGATACGGGTAGACGAGGACGCGGTCCGCGACGGCCGCGACGTCGGCGCGGGTCGCCGGATCCGAGCGGCTGTCCGCTGCGACGACGATCTCGTCTGCGACCTCGCGGAACGTCGCCAGGAGCGCGGCGGGCCGAGGACCGGCCTCGGCCGTCCGGCACACGACGGTGAGCGATCCGCGCACCGGCGGCAGGATAACGGCACCGTGTCTGGCATACTCGCCGCATAGTCGCTGCCTGACCACACCGGATTGCTGGCTAGGATCGGCCCCTGATGGAGATGGAGCCGCTCTACCGGCCGCACGGCGTCGAGGAACGCTGGCAGCGCGCATGGGAGGACGAGGGCCTCTACCGCGCCGACCCGTCCTCGGACCGCCCGAGCTACGTGATCGCCGTACCGCCGCCGAACGTGACGGGCGCGCTCCACATGGGCCACGCGCTCAACGGGACGATCCAGGACGCGCTCGTCCGCTGGCACCGGATGCGCGGCTTCAACGCCCTCTGGCAGCCGGGCTACGACCATGCGGGCATCGCCACGCAGGCCGTGGTCGAGAAGGAGCTGCGCCGCCAGGGCACGTCCCGGCAGGAGATCGGGCGCGAGGCGTTCGTCGCGCGCGTCTGGGAGTGGCTGCACGAGTACGGCGGCCTGATCATGGGCCAGTTCCGCCGGCTCGGCTCCTCGCTCGACTACGAGCGGGAGCGCTTCACGATGGACGACGACTACATCCGCGCCGTCATGCGCTTCTTCGTCCATCTCTACGAGCGCGGCTGGATCTACCGTGACAACCGGATCATCAACTGGTGCCCCGACTGTCACACGTCGATCTCCGATCTCGAGGTGGAGCACATCGACGTCGACGACGCGCTGACGTACGCGCGCTACCCGCTGGCCGACGGGACCGGCCACGTCACGATCGCGACGGTGCGCCCGGCGACGATCCTCGCCGACGTCGCGGTCGCGGTGCATCCGCACGACGAGCGCTACAGGGAGCTGATCGGCCGCGAGGTGATCGTGCCCGTCGTGGGACGAACGGTGCCGGTGATCGCGGACGACCGCGTCGACCCGGCGTTCGGAACCGGAGCATTGAAGATCACGCCGGGCCACGATCCCCTCGACTTCGAAATCGGCCGCGACCACGGGCTGCCCGAGCTGACGGTGATCGACCTCGACGGGCGGATGACCGGCGACATCCCCGACAAACTGATCGGGCTGACGGAGGAGGAGGCCGGCGACTATGTCGTCGAGTGGCTGCGCGAGGAGAAGCTGCTCGAGAAGCGGGAGAGCTACCGGCACGCCGTCGGGCACTGCGAGCGCTCCGGGACGCGCATCCAGCCGCTCGTCTCGCTCCAGTGGTGGTGCGCCATGGAGGAGCTCGCGCGACCGGCGATCGAGGCGATCGGATCGGATCGCGTCCGCTTCCATCCGCCGGTGCACGGGCGCGTCGCGCTGGACTGGCTGATCGCGATCCGGCCGTGGAACGTGTCGCGGCAGCTCTGGTGGGGCCACCAGCTGCCGATCTGGTACTGCCCGGACGGACACGTGACGTGCGCGGAGACGGAGCCCGACGCGTGCGCCGAATGCGGCTCCGGCGAGCTGCGGCGGGACGAGGACGTGCTCGACACGTGGTTCTCGTCGGCACTGTGGCCCTTCGCGACGCTGGGCTGGCCGGACGACACGCCGGCGCTGCGCGCGTTCTACCCGGGCGACGTCAACTCGACCGCGCGCGAGATCATCTTCCTGTGGGTGAACCGGATGCTGATGGCCGGGCTCGAGCTGCTCGGAGACATCCCGTTCCACGACGTGATCATCCACTCGACGATCCTCGCCCCGGACGGACGGCGGATGTCGAAGTCGCTCGGCACGGGCATCGATCCGCTCGACGTGATCGACGCGCACGGCGCGGACGCGACGCGGTACGGGCTGCTGAAGATGTCGTCGGGTCAGGACGTCCGCTTCTCGTACGGGCCGATCGAGGAGGGGCGCAAGCTTGCGAACAAGCTCTGGAACGTCGCGCGGCTCCTGCTGGCAGACGCCGGCGACGTGACGCCGGCTGCCCGCCCGCGTGAGCTCGAGGAGCGGTGGATCCTCGCGCGGATCGACTCGACGCGGGCCGAGCTCGAGGCCGATCTCGAGAGCTTCGACTTCGCGCACGCCGTCGACCGGCTCTACCACCTGACGTTCGACGACTTCTGCGACTGGTATGCGGAGGCGACGAAGTCGCGGCTCTACGCCGGCGACGCGGACGCGCGGGCGACGGCGCTCGCGGCGCTCGAGCGGCTGCTGAAGCTGCTCCATCCGGTGATGCCGCACGTGACGGAGGAGATCTGGACGAACCTCCCCGGGCGCGAGACGCGCTTGATCGTCGCGCCGTGGCCCGAGGCGGACGAGCGATTCGCGGCCGACGAGAACGCACTCGTGCGGGTGCAGGAGGCGGCCGAGCGGTTCCGGCGGAGCGGCGTCTCGACCCCGCTGGAGGGCGACGAGAAGCGGATCTTCGACGCGGTCGTCCGGCCGGAGCGCGCCGGCGGAGGCGCGAACGGCAACGCCGAGGCAGAGCAGGAGCGGTTACGCGGCGAGATCGCGCGCGCGGAGCGGATGCTCGCGAACGAGCGGTTCGTCGAGCGCGCGCCGGCCGAGGTCGTCGACGCGGAGCGCGAGAAGCTCGAGCGGTACCGCCGCGAGCTCGACGCACTCGGCGGCTGACCTGACACGGCCCGGGGTCAGACCCCGGGACCTGTCCCCGCGCGACAATGAGTGAGACGCGAAGCATGAGCGCAACCGAGTGGATCGCCTCCCTCAGCCCCTGGCCGGCGGACGGCTTCGGCGTCGACCGCATGCAGGCGCTGCTCGCGGAGCTCGGCGATCCGCAGCTGCGCTATCCGGCGATCCACGTCGTCGGCACGAACGGCAAGTCGACGACGACGCGGATGACGGAGGCGCTCCTGCTCGATGCCGGCCTCGGGGTCGGCGCGTACACCTCGCCCCATGTCCGCGGCTGGAGCGAGCGAA
>Ga0335069_10009034_pt1 | contig 14215 bp, 13 predicted proteins | sample Lox_Sample_11_FD_206714 | JGI IMG/M metagenome (GOLD analysis project Ga0335069, IMG submission 206714) | Soil microbial communities from Loxahatchee National Wildlife Refuge, Florida, United States - Lox_Sample_1.1 | ecosystem: Environmental > Terrestrial > Soil > Wetlands | place: USA... | reverse complement strand
GGCTGTGGACGCGAAATCATCGATTTCGGTTCTGCCAAACGTGAGTTCCTCGTGGACGCAGCTGCCTTTCCGTCGTTTTCTCTGGGCGGAAACATCCCGCCAACCCGTGCGGTCTTATCATTGCTCACACCGGCGTAGTGGGCGTGCGTGGTCTCTTTACTGGAGCTACTGTCTCGTCTTGGCTCTGAGAAACGCGACGAGATGCTTTCCGCTGATTCGAAGCAGCTTCTTTCCCCGTTTGTACCGCTTCGTCTGCGTTCCCATGTCGACACAACCCTTCATGCTTTGCATACGGCGGACCGCGGTGTCATAGCTCACGTTGAGGAGCGCGGCAACTTCACTCGGTGTGTATAGTTTTTCTGGCTTCAATTCTACGGTCTGTTTGCGAGCACGTTGCTTGAAGCCGCGGCGACTAGGATAGGTGAGCAGTTCATAGATGTCCTTGCCGACCTTGCGGAGGTCAATCTTGGCCGACGCCTGTGCTGTGGTGGCGGTCATCGGAAGCAGCGTCTGTATTCCGGCTCGCTCTAAAATCCCCATGTTCTTTAATACCGGTTTGTACTAGTTTTTGTCCTAGTTTCCTTCGAAGAAGGCGAACCCTGCGAAATCTGAGAATAGTGCGGCTGAGCATTTTCAACAAGTTACTGATAGCATTGGACTTGCGGATTGACTTCAGAGTTCGAGTCCTACCTGAGGAGCCAATTTTTGAAGCACTTAGGGCCGCTATCATGAGCGGCCCTTTTCAATTTGATCTCGTGCGTAGATGTTCAATGAGTCAATCCGCCGTATGCTGTCTGGATATTTACCGTGATTTTGGGACGGCCAGGATTCGCTTTTCCGCGAGGAAGCGGCGAATTCCGTCCAGCAAATCCGGAAACAGATATTCTTTCGGCAACCACAACGAAACGTGCTCACAGTGGACTTGTTCATAGGCACTCATTACAATCACCGGGAACCGCGGATCCTTCTGGCGAATTGCCTGTGCCAGTTCCAGTCCGTTCATTCCTGGCATACGGAAATCGGTGACCACCAAGTCGAATTCTTCATGCTGCAACGCCTGAAGGGCGGCTTCTGCACTATTGACGCTGACCGTCTTGTAGCCCTCATTTTCCAGGATTTCACAAGCAATTTGGCAGAGCAGTTGGTTGTCATCGACCACTAGGATTTTATTCATACCGCCCCGCCCCCGGGTACCCAGCCCTTTGCTGATTGCACCTTCGTGAAACCTAAGCCCCGCTCGCCCACGTCGACATTGACGACATCGCCGGCCAACACCTGATTGGTTGCCACCAGGTTTGCCAAGGGATACACAACATTCCTCTCGATGGTTCGCTTAAGTGGTCTTGCCCCATATCTCGGATCTGTGCCCTCCTTCAGAAGCCAGGCCTTTGCCCCAGGAGTACACACGAACTTGAAATGCGCTTGGCCAGCAGCATTCAGGATGCGTTCTTGTACCTTCTGTAACTCCAAACCCAACACCGCTTCCAATTGCTCCGGACGCAAGGTCCGGAATACGACGACCTTGTCCAGGCGATTCATGAACTCGGGTGCAAACTTTCGTCGTGCCGCTTCCATCGCGGCACTAGCGATTCGGCTGTCAAAATTCGCCTCTTCCGTCGTCGGATGGGATGCAAATCCCATGCCTCCTTCCACCAGACGGCTCATCTGTGCTGCGCCGAGATTGGAGGTCAAAAAGATCACGCAATGTGAAAGATCCACGTGGCTGTTATCTCCCAATGTCAAACTTGCCTTGTCGAGTATGCCAAGCAAGAGTTGCCACAGCGACTCCGAGGCTTTTTCGACCTCATCGAACAACAGCAACGTCAACTTCAGCTTCTCTGTGTGCCACCGTGCCAAAGCCTCTTGTGTCAGCAGCGGCGGAGTTTGTCCGTGACCGACATACCCTGGCGGCGAGCCGATCAACTTGGCGATTTCGTGGTGTTCCTGAAACTCCGCGCAATCTATTTTCAAAAACGCATGCCGGTTCCCGAAAAGCGCCTCTGCCACAACTTCCACTAAGTAGGTTTTCCCTGATCCGGTAGGCCCGAGGAACAATAAATTGCCCACCGGCCGGTCGGGAGAATTCATGCCTACAAGAAAGGTTTGATAAACATCTACAATGGCTTCGATTGCTGTTTCCTGCCCCACAATTTTGTGACGCAGGAAGGCTTCAAAGTCTCGCGTGGCCTCGCCGCGCAACGCCGGGTCAAGCGTATGAAGTTCTTCGACTTCCCGGACGATCGCGTTCGTTTTGGCGCTCGGTGTCTCCGGGGACATGCTAGTACCTCATGCTACGCGTGCCGCCGCGACATGCTGATGGGCTGCGCTTTCGTACTCCATGGCTGCGAAGTACTCCGTCACTACCGCAACAGCGGCACGTACGGCTCAAGCCACATTGGGCGTCCGTCGGTACGACGCAGGGTAAAGGTCTCGGCTCCTCGTGCCACTTCGCGAGCGATCATCGCGTCATGCGCTTGGAACAGCACCATCGATCCGATTACAGCGATGTGGTCTCCGCGACGGAATTCTATCCCGTTGCCCCGAAGATACCGGCACGGGGCCACATGGATGTCCAGGACATCGATATCGGTCTTGAGCATCAGGTGGGTTCCTTCTTCCCCACTGATCGGACACCAGTAGTTTTGAACCTCCTCAATAAGGCCCTCCACCCTGACCTCCGACGAAGTGTTGTATTTCGGAGCGCGTTGCTGTGAGCCACTATGCAAGATGAGTATGGTCACCAACACAAACGCCGCTATCGTTAGAACTTTGAGAACTCTCATGACAACCCTCCCTTCATACCACGAAGGTCGGCCGAGTTTCGCAGAGCTTCGGTCGTCTGAGAACCGTAGCGGCGCCCGCGCGACGAAGGCCTTCGGCAGCGCAGGTCCCTCTAAAATGGCCTCGCAATGTCTCAGTCACGCTCAGCGGGCAAGCAGGTTACAGCCTTGGTCTAGACACGCTCGCCCTGTGCTCTTTCTAGCGCAGGCGGGAAACAGAAGTCTGTGACATGGGCCCCCAAGGCTTGGCATTCTTGCCGAAGCAGCATATTTGCCGTCGGCTAAGTAGACCACTAGTGTCGGGAAGGGACATCGCCAGAGAAAGCATGGACGTGATCCCAATTGCCGTGATGCCGTGAAATTCGTGGAGACCCTTGCGAAGTTGCCCGAAGCTGTTGCGGAATCGGCATGCAGTACCTATCGGTACGTTGCCCGTGCACAGAGTAGGAGTTGGCTTGGCTGCATTCGATCCCTGAATCCGCGGCCTCCCGTCTTCACTCATGTGATTTCTGGGGTGGCAATCATTCTGAATCCATTAGGTTGCAGCCTGGCGCGGTGGCTCAAGACCAGTCGTCCGGGGTTTGGCTTTTGTGGGCCTCTCGATGGCGCAGCCATGCATCCAGGTTATTGGGCTGCAGAATGACCTGAATGGGCTTGGGCCCTGCTCGAAGTTGTCCTGGTTGTGGGACTGGATCTGTCGCAAGCACAACGCGAAGAGCCATCTCTGGCTCGAATAACTCTGTTCGCGATTGTAAATTTCGTTTACAGAGTTGGATCTACTGATCGACGCGGATCTCAATCCCGCCTTCTTTGTGAAGGATTTCGTGAACGATGCGGTTGCGCTCACGCCGGAAGAGGATAGCTACGCTCGATCCGCCCAGTCGCAGATTCGTGAGCCGAAGATCTTCCAGAAAATTTGGCAGATACGGCGAGACGAAGTGCACTGACGAATCGCTGCTCTTAACCTGCATGCCCAGGCAAGCCTCCAGAAGCAGGTAGAAGGCCGCGGCCGCCCACGCCTGAGGAGAGCACGCTACCGGATAGAGTGTTGGACCCTCCGACTCGGAACGCTTGTGAAAGCCGCAAAAAAGTTCCGGCAATCGATTCAATTCCATGAACATGCTCGCGTCAAACAACGCGCCCATTAACTGCGATGCCTCGCGTTTGTAGCCATAGCGCGCAAGCCCGCTGGCGATGATCGCATTATCGTGCGGCCACACCGAGCCGTTGTGATACGACATCGGGTTATAGCGAACTTCTCGGGCTCCCAGCGTGCGAATGCCCCAGCCACAATAGAGATCTTCTCCGAGTAGCGTAGTGGCGAGGCGTGATGCATGGTCCGGAGTCGCGATGCCCGCAAACAGGCAATGCCCTGGGTTCGAGCTCAGAACCCGGCACGGCTTCTTCTCGCCATCCAGTGCCAGGACGTAGCTGCCGAGCTCGTCGTCCCAAAATTTACTTTCGAAGGTCTGCTTCAGTATCGCGGCTTGCTTAGATAACTTGCGTGATAGTTCGACCTGTCCCAGCCGTGCCGCCAGGCGCGATGCGGCACTCTTCGCAGCAAACACGTATCCCTGCACTTCGCAAAGCGCAATGGGAGGAGCTGCTAAGGAGCCATCCTGGTGAGAAATCGAGTCATGCGAATCCTTCCAACCCTGATGCACCAATCCCTTTTCCGATTTCGCCTGATATTCCACGAAGCCATCGCCATCAATATCTCCGTAATTATCAATCCAGTCGATGGCCGCAAGGACGTTCGGCCAGATTTCCTTAAGTAAAGCCAGATCGCCCGTGCGCTCGAAATATGCCCCGGCCAGCATGACAAACAGCGGAGTCGCATCGACCGTGCCGTAGTAGCATCCGAAAGGCACCTCATGAAGATTCGCCATCTCACCGTGGCGTATCTCGTGAACAATTTTTCCGGGTTCGGCCTCCTGCTCAGGTATGACTTCGGTCGCTTGGGTGCGCGCCAGATATTTCAAGACGCTGGATGCAATCCATGGCGCCGACCACAAACATTCCATCGCTGTCAGAATGCCGTCCCTTCCGAATACGGTGTTGTACCAGGGCACGCCGGCGTAGGGATAGGCTCCTTCCGGATTTCCGGCAATCATCATCAACAGGTCCGCTTCCGAATGCGATGCCCAGCGGTTGAAGAACGGATTCGAGCTGGTGACGCTGCAAAATCGTGATCGGACGTTCTCGATATTGCCTACGACCTCTCCCATGGCGCGGTCAAAATCAACGATTCTTCTGCCATTGCCCTGGCCATCGCACAAAATGCTGATCGTGAAAGTGGTCTCCTGCTTGGGCTCAAGCTCGATGGAAAAAGTTGCTGCATTGGCGCTCAACTTGCTTGGTGCGGAAGAAAACTCAAGTCGTGTACGCCGTAGAACGCCATCTTTCCCCTGGTAGGAAAGAACTACGTGGTCTTCCTCTATGACAGGCGCTAACAGTTCTCCAATCGACTCCCGTTTCATGCCGCGTACTTCAAAGATGTCGGCATAATCTGCCGCGAACTGCAGATGGATCGCGCTCTGCACCGGGTACAAACTGAAGTTTGACAGTCGGATCTTGTCGTAGCAAATTCCTTCCCACAAGAACTTCGATCGGAAAAGATGCAGCGCCCCACGAGGCAAGATTACGCGGCCTTCCTCATAGACGTCGGGGTTCATCATTTCCAAAGTCAGGAAGGCATTGTCGTCGCGCACTGAAGAACGCAGCAGTTGGGGAGCGCGATCTCCCATCCGCAATACGAATCTGGACAGATGCCGAGTTCCGCGATGGTATATACCTTGTTCGCCTAAGCCAAGTCCGCCAATATCCCCAAGACGATTGAGAACCGCGAAGGTTTCGCCATGCTTGAGGACACGAGTGCGGTCGTCCGCCAACGAAGAAGTTGCAAGGATGTAAAAATTATTTTCGACTTGGATTACATCTTCCAAAACTAGGCAGCATTTTCGGCAAGTGGTTCTTGCATTTCGGAGATAACATCTTCCGCTTCGTCGTAGGTTTCCAGTGTCCTCTGAATATTCTTTTCTGATATCTCCTGGTAGATGCGCAAATAGTCGTCCGCCATCCTTCGCGCTGTGAATCTGCGTTCGAAGGCATTACGGCATGCTTTGCGGGAAATCGTATGAATCCGCGCCACCGCCGCTGCTGCTTCTTCCATGGTCTGAACGATAAACCCGCTGACCCCTTCTTCAATGAGTTCAGGCACTGATCCATTTCGAAAAGCGATGGTCGGCGTGCCGCAAGCCATGGCTTCAATCATGTTCAGGCCGAAGGGCTCCGGCCAATCGATCGGCGCCAGGCATGCGAGCGCGTTCCCCAGAAAATCGCCTTTCTGCTCGTCTCCAATCTCTCCAATAAACTCCACATTCGGCGCATCCAGCAGCGGCTTGATCTGGGTTTCGAAATATTCCCGATCCGCGCGATCCACCTTGGCTGCAATCTTCAGTTTCTTCCCCGTGGCGCATGCGATCGCGATCGCACGATCCGGGCGCTTCTCCGGCGACATCCTTCCGATGAACGCCAGATAATCTCCAGGGCGCTCGTGAAGCTTCAGCAAGTCGCGAGGCAGGCCGTGATAAACGTTGCCAACCCAATTCGCCTGCGACAGCGGCCGACGCTGTGCCTTCGAGATCGACACCACCGGCGCCTCGGAGAACTCACGGTAAATCAGGTCGAGCTCCGGCATGTCCAGCCGCCCGTGAAGCGTGCTCACATGTGCCATCCCGCATTCGCGCATTAAGGAAAGATGCGTGTAGTCGGTATGAAAGTGGACGATATCGAAGTCACTCTTGTGCTTGCGCAACGCCTCCAGCATCAGGACTTGATACGCCAGAAAGTCCTGGCATTTCGCGTCCTTCCGCAAGGCCTTCGCACAGCCCGGCACAAGCTTCGCGCTGGTCCGCGAATCGCCGCTGGCAAACAAGGTGACGTCGTGTCCCTGGCGAACTAACTCCTCGGTGAGCCAGTACACGACCCGCTCTGTTCCTCCATAACCAGCCGGCGGAACCGCTTCGAACAGTGGTGCTACCTGGGCAATTCTCATAACTTGCGCACTGGGTCGAGTATAGGGATCGTGTATCACGCCAACAATCAGTCGAAGGCTGTAGTCGCTGTCGCTCGGCCCCTGACGCCACTTCGACGCCGCGCAAGGTTGCCCCAGCGCAACGATCATTCTCCTCTTCTCTGCGATTATCGATGGACGGGTCCGAGCAAGTGAGTGGCGTGATTGTTGAATCTTACAAAATCAAGATCTGATCTTGCTGCGCCGGTGAGAGTTCTGCTGGTGGACGACTTTGAACCCTCGCTCAAGCGCCTGCGTCTTCTGCTTAGAAAAGAGCCGGGATTTCAGATTGTCGGCGAGGCCGCCGACGGGCAACAGGCCGTCACCCTGGCAGCCGAACTCTTTCCTCATGTGGTGATTCTTGAAGTGGCGCTTCCCAACCTCAACGGGCTCGAAGTCACGCGGCAGTTGCGCTCGGAGTTTCCCGAGTTGAAGATACTTTTCCTTACAGGAAACCAGTTCCCGCAGGTGGTTCGCGAGGCCTTCCACGTCGGCGCCAATGGTTATGTCATCAAATCCGATGCCTCCAGCGAACTCCTGACCGCGGTTCGAGCCGTGCTGCAAGGCCAGCGCTACGTGAGCAAGAGCCTGTCTGCGGGCTGGCGGTGAAAACCCGTGACGCGTGATTTCAAAGCATAGTTGTCATCCCGAGCGAAGCAGGATCGTTGGCTTGAGCTGACACCGGCTTCGTCCATATGCGTACGGTAAGTGCTTTGTGTTGCTTCGCCCACCCAAAAAAGCGGCTTGAGTGGGGCACCGCTTCGCCCACCCCAAGCGGGGTATTGTCATAAAAGTTATCTCAAAGACCCTACCCCCCTGGCCCCGGTTTGGAATCAAGGGGATAGGCAGAATTTCCTTTCGAATCTTTGCGTTTAAAGGGGTTGCACGGAAAATCTAGAAAACAAACGTGTTTCATTGTTGCGTTACTGCGTCTACAGCGAATCGGGGAAATTCCTGGGTACTGCATATAGATATACATGTAGCGTGTGATATAGCCGAAAGGGAAGTCAAGGAAAATCGCAAGTTATTTCGCGTTTTTTTTGCGGGTCGGTTCCGAAACGGGAAGGGGAAAGGCGGAAGTTAGAGTTTTCCCCGGCCTTCGCGGAAAGCGCACAAGGCCGGACCACCCGCGAGGAACAAAATTTACCTGGTATCAAAAGAATGCGGGATGGCTGCTCGTCGTTCTCGAGGTTGCACTTACAGCATGGGTGGCTTATCTGATTCAACACTACATTACTAAGGCGTCCACAACATGAAACTGGGGGACATATGAAATTGGGGGACAGGCGAAACTGTGCGGGACCTTCTCTATTTTTTGCCCGGTGCCCCAGGTTCCGCGAGCGCCAGCGAACTAACCTGGCCCCTAGAACTTTGGGAGGGATCGTACCCAATTCCCTTGCGCAATTCCGCCTTTTTCGATGTACTTTACGGTTGTTCGAAAGGAAGCAAACATCTTGCTAATACACCCCAAATTATCGACTATTTATGGCCTTGTCGTCTTTACCTTTCTAAGTGTTTGTGCTGAATCCCAGGTCCGATATCGCGTGGTCAAATTGCCATCGGTTCTTTCCTCCGGCGACGGCTTGTACCTTGCCGATATCAACGACCAGTCTGGACTCGTCGGCGTGAGGGAAGTTCTTAACACTCCAACCCAGGCTTTCCTGCTCACCAAAGGGACCGGAATTGCATTCCTGCCATCGCTCGGCGGATCATGCAGCTCCGCCATGGCCCTGAACGAAATGAACCATGTGGTTGGCAATGCTTGCCTGCCGGGCGATGAGATAGAACATGCGGTCTTGTGGCAAGGAAAGACAGCAGTTGACTTGGATACATTCGGTGGTGTTGCCAGCGATGCCTACGGTATCAACAACCTTGACGATACCGCCGGTTCTTTCGTACTGCCGGACGGCAGCCTGCACGGGTTTTTCTGGCGGCAGGGCATATGGACGGATGTGGGCACGCTAGGTGGTAGCAGGACCTACGCAGAGGATGTGAACGATTCTGATGCGGTAACTGGTGGTTCCGATATCTCCAACGACGCCCAACCGCCTTTTAAGATTCCTCCTTTTCACGGCTTTGTATGGAAGGCTGGGGTCATGACGGATTTTGGCAGTCTGTTTGGTTCGGACTTCAACTATGGCAGCCGGATCGATTCAGCCGGGCGGGTAGTAGGCAGTTCCGACCTTGCGGGCGACACGGCAGCCCACGGTTTTGTCTGGGACCAAGGCAAGATCGTGCAGGATCTGGCTCCGCTTCCTGACAACCAGATTGCATGGGCTTTTGCGATGAACAGTTCGGGATCGATCGTGGGTTCGTCGGGGCTCTACGATGGAGGAAACCTGCCTCCAGCCTACGAAATGCTGTGTCCGTGTTACGCCGTGCTTTGGGAGCACGGTCAAGCTGTTCGTCTGAATGACGTACTTCCGCCAGGCTGGACCATGGATTTGGCGGCGAACATTAACGATCGAGGAGAAATTATCGGAACTGGGATGCACGAGGGAGACTATCGAGAGCAAAACATTCTGCTTGAGCCGATCCGCGAGCGTAACGCACCGATAGAAGCCCTGAGTTCAAAACCCTATTCGGGTCCGACACGAATATTTCGAGATAGAAAGGGAAAGCTAAGACTCGCGCGCAGATGAACCGCCAGTGCCCCAGGTTCCGCGAGGGCTTAGCGAGCTAAATTGGTGATGGCTGATTTTTTCAACTAACGCAATGTCAGAAAACTCCAAACCGACGTGCGGGTTCATAGTGTTCGCGACTTTAGTCTTGGCCGCAGTCACGATTCTTATCCAAAGGCAACTCCACCAATCCACGAATATTTTTATACCTGTGATTGTCGGCGGCACGCTGGAGCAAATTGATCAGCAAGTGGCGGCATTAGATCGCCAGTATGACGCCCAGATGGCTGAACTGATCCGGCGGGTTCACACCGAGTTGATTGCCCTGACCGTGTTCATCCTGGTGATGTTTTGCGTCTTTTTTGGACTAAAATTTCAAAGTGGAATCGGTATGTAATCGGAGCAGGGACAGCCGCGGTCCTCGCAGGCTTGTGGCTGGCCTGGTGAGGCGGGCGGCGGTTTCCCGTCTGGAGAACGGTATCCGCCATGACTGACATCGAACTTCCCGCCCTCGCAAGCGACCTCAATCACCAAGGCCGGATACATTCTCGCCGGCGCATTTCTTGGATATGTTGTCCCGTGGATGGTTTCAGTCGCGCTCGCGCGGATGTTTCCCCGGTTGGAGCTGTCCGTCATCCTTTTAGTCTCGTACCTTATATATGTTCCGGCGCTGATGGCGGTGCGGGGAAGGCGTTACCTCGCCATCGGAATTGCATTCGGCGCGGCTGTGCGGAGTCTGCCCATGCTCATTGCGGTCGTCCTGTGGGCGGTCTCCCGATATCGGATCTAGGTTCTTCATAGAGCGTTGAGCGCCGGCGAGCTGGAAGCTGCGTCGTCGTGCGTTGGTCGGATTTCATTTCTACCCAGGACTTACGTCCTGGGCTAAGTTATGTCGCGCGATTGCGCCCACTCAAGCAAAATCGGGTTGAGTCGGCACTCGACGTAATTGATGTACCCCACTCAATCGCAAAGGGCGCGATTGAATGGGGCACCCGGCGAACAGCAGGTCTCTCCACTCCGCAGATCATCGCTGCGCGATGATCTGCTCCGGTCGGGATGACAAAACTTGAACTGCAGATCCCTCGCTTCACTCGGGATGACAATGATTTAAAGGGGAAAGAGGGAATTTTCCATAATCAACTAAATATTTAGTTGACTTTCCTGCGGGGATTGCGTCTAATAAAGGAGGAACGGAGGACGGTTTGCCACCCCGGGTGTCACCAAACTTGACCGAAGCGGAGCTCAGGCTCATGGACGTGCTGTGGTTGCATGGCCCATCGAGCGTGCAGCAGGTGCTCGACCAGCTTCCCAGGAACCCGCCGCTGGCCTACAACTCCGTGCTCACCACCATTCGCATCCTGGAAAAGAAAGGTTACGTCCGCCACGTGAAGGACGGCCGCGCTCATATCTACAGGCCGGTCATCGAACGTGACGAGGCGACGCGCACCGAGATCAGCCACCTGGTGCAGCGCTTCTTCAAGAATTCGCGCGAGCTGCTGGTGCTGAACCTGCTGGAAGAGAAGAAGATCGATGCCGCCGAACTGAAGCGGCTGCGGCAGTTGCTGGGACAGGAGGAGGCGCGATGACGCCACTGGTCTCGGAACTGGCGCGGATGTCGGCGACACGCATGGTGAATGGCGTGGCCGAAGGCATGGTGATGGTGCTGCTGGCGTGGGTGCTGGTGCGCACCATCGGGCGGCGCAATGCCAGCACGCGCTTTGCGGTGTGGTTTGCCGCGTTGTTAGGGATCGTGACACTGCCGTGGATCGGCGTTGTGAAGACGGGATCGGTGACGGCTGCGGCTGCTCCGGTACATTCAGCGGTGACGTTGCCGGCATCGTGGGCGATCGGAATTCTGGCGGTATGGGCAGCGTTGGCGGGGATCGCGCTGGTACGGCTGGCGGTCGGGCTGGCGCATTTGCGAAAAGTTCGGCGGGAAAGCCGCGAGTTGAAGGTTGAAAAATTGTCGCCGCTGGTGCGGGCGACGCTGGAAGATTTTCAGAGCACGCGCGCGGTGAAGCTGGCGGTGTCGGACGAGTTGCAGGTGCCGACCGCGATGGGCTTCTTCAAGCCGTTGGTGGTGCTGCCCGGATGGGCGGTGAGCGAGTTGTCGGCGGAAGAGCTGAACTCGATCCTGATTCACGAGCTGGCGCACCTGCGTCGCCGCGATGACTGGACGAACCTGGCGCAGAAGCTGGTTCATGCGGTGCTGTTCTTCCATCCCGCGGTGTGGTGGGTGGAAAAGCAGCTGTCGCTGGAGCGGGAGATGGCGTGCGACGATTTTGTGCTGTCGCAGACGAGCGATCCGCGTGCCTATGCCGAGTGCCTGGTGGCGGTCGCGGAAAAAAGTTTTATGCGCCGAGGGCTGGCGCTGGCGCAGGCAGCCGTGGGACGGTTGCGGCAGACGACGCTGCGCGTGACCCGGATTCTGGATGGGAACCGGCGTGGCGCGGTGCGAGTGTGGAAGCCGGCGGTGGGACTGCTGGCGGCATCGTCGATGTGCGTGGCGGCAGGATTAGCGCATGCGCCGGAGTTGGTGGCGTTTCAGGATAGCGCGGTGAGCTTGCCGACGGCGGCGAAAGCGATGTCAGCGCCGGCGATTGCGAAGTCGGTGAAGCCGATGGTGGTCGCAGCAAAGGCGAAGGCTCCGGTTGCGCCGAAAGTTGTCATGGCTCGTAACATGCAGTTGGCGCCGCCGTTGCCGCCAGCGTTGCAGGCCAAACTGGCTGAATTGCCGGCGCAGATGCCGCCCGGCGTCGAGAGCATGATGGTGGTGCTGCAAGAGAAGCAATGGGATCCGCAGACCGGCGGGTGGAAGATTTCAGTGTGGCATCTGACCGTGGTGAAAGCGGATCTGAAACCGGAACAGGTTCCGGCAGGATTGCAGCTTCCTGCGAAGCAGATTTAGGCGAGAGCAAATTTTTTTGGGTGGCAGCAACTAAATCTTTAGTAGGTGGTTTAAGTGAGGAGAGGAAGAACATGAAAACTTTGATTACCAACCTGCGGCAGGCCATGGGACGCCACCTGGCGGTTTCCGTGATTGCGCTGGCCGCGATTGTTTCGGTGGTGGGCTACGACGTGGCGAAGCCGACCTCGGCACACGCAGCGACGCCTGCGCCGGCAGCCGCAGCGCTCGATGACTCGAGCATCAACGCTATTACTTCGCTGGACCGCGCCATGGAAGCGCTGGCCGCGCGCGTCACACCGGCGACGGTGAACGTTGCGGTTACTTCCAAGGGACGCCAGGACGATGCCAATGCGCAGATGCCCGACGACCTGCAGCGCTTCTTCGGGCCCTTCGGCGGGCCTGGTGGCCCGCGCATCCAGATGGGTCCGCGCCAGCCGCAGATCGAGCGCGGGATTGGCAGCGGCGTCATCATCTCTCCCGACGGTTATATTGTCACGAATAATCACGTCGTTGAGGGCGCGGTTGATATTCGAGTCACGATGAGTAACCGGAAGATTCTGCCGGCGAAGCTGATTGGGACGGACCCGCTGACGGACCTGGCGGTGATCAAGATTGAGGGCGAGAACTTCCCGAGCGTGCCGTGGGGAGATTCGACGGCGCTGCATCCGGGGCAGACGGTGCTGGCGTTCGGCAACCCGTTTGGCTTCCGCTTCACGGTGACGCGCGGCATTGTCAGCGCGCTGAACCGGCCGAACCCGTCGGATGACCGCCGCAAGCCGGGCGAGTTCATTCAGACGGATGCGGCGATCAATCCTGGCAACTCGGGTGGGCCGCTGGTGAATGCGCGCGGGGAAGTCATTGGCATTAACACCTTCCTGATTTCAGGTTCGGGCAGCTTTGCCGGGATGGGCTTTGCGATCCCGACGCAGATTGTCCGGCCGACGGTCGAGACCCTGATTAAGGATGGAAAAGTCACGCATGGTTACATCGGAATCGGAATTACCGATGTGACGCCGGAGAACTCGAAGTTCTTCCAGTTGACGGATGCCAGCGGCGCGCTGGTCAGCCAGGTGGAAGATGACGGGCCGGGCGCGAAAGGCGGGCTGAAGATCGGCGACGTGATCACGGAAGTGAACGGGAGCAAGATCACCGATGCCGGACAGCTGCAGGTTGAAGTCGGACAGAAGAAGCCGGGGACGACCGTGAAGATCGGGCTGATCCGCGACGGAAAGAACATGACCGTTCCGGTGACGCTCGAAGCTATGGGCGCCCGCGACAAGCAGGGCGCAGAGATGGGCCAGAGTGGCAGTGGCAAGGGTCGTTGGGGAGTTGCGCTCAGCGATGTGACACCGGATGTGCGCGACGAACTGCAGATCCCGACGAACGTGCAAGGCGCAGTGGTCGAGCAGGTGCAGCCGGGCAGCTCGGCGGATGATGCCGGGTTGCGGCGCGGCGACATCATTGTGCAGGTGAACCGGCATGATGTGAAAGACGCGTCGGATGTGAAAGAAGCGCTGAGCAGCGTGGCCAAGGGACACGATGCGCTGGTGCTGGTGTGGTCAAACGGTGGGAATACCTTCCGCGTCCTCCATGCGCCGGAAGGAATGTCGGGGATGGAGTAGGTAGGGGCGAGTAGTTAGAGCAGGCGAACAAGGCAGCGGAGCGGATGATCCTCCTTCATCCGCTCCGTTTTTTTTAGGAGTCAGGAGGCGGGGCATTAGGGCCATTTCCGTCTGTATGAATGCATAAGTGAAATGAAGAAGGGTTCTCTGAGCGGTTACGATGCTGAGACCGGCGAGGAAAGCGCAGGCTCAGAAAACGCACTCGGAGA
>Ga0335069_10009033_pt1 | contig 14217 bp, 15 predicted proteins | sample Lox_Sample_11_FD_206714 | JGI IMG/M metagenome (GOLD analysis project Ga0335069, IMG submission 206714) | Soil microbial communities from Loxahatchee National Wildlife Refuge, Florida, United States - Lox_Sample_1.1 | ecosystem: Environmental > Terrestrial > Soil > Wetlands | place: USA... | reverse complement strand
GAAGCGAGCGCAGGCGCGAAGAGAAAACGGTCATCGCGGGTCCCCATCCGGTGCTGAGGGTGGCGCCGGAAGCGCCCGTGCACGGGGCGCGCCGTTGCGCCGAGCCCAGAGTTCACGCGCCTTCGCGCGATCTACGCGGCGGCGCCAGTCGAAGAAGCCGACCACGACGAGCGTGATCACCAGAAGAAAGAAGAGTCCACCTGACGCCCAGTGCGGGCCGCTGGTGGACGCCCCTGACAGGACACAGGCGCAGGACTCGACGAGGCACGGGACGGTGGCGAGCACCAGAATCGCACCCAGGACCCCCTTCACGATCTGACCTGCGAGATTCTTGGCGCCGAACATGAGGGCGAGGCCGGCAACCACGAGGAGGATGGCGAGCATGAGCTACCTCGCCATCAGCACCTTGGGTTCCTGGCCGCCGACCGGCGCAACCTTCGGGCAGTGGGGTTCGAAGGTGACAAGCTCCGGCGCGGTGAAGACCTTTCGCCAGACATCCGGCGTGATGTCAGCCCGCCTGGCACCGCGGGTCCTCCGTTCGCTCACCACCTTGCCCTTGCCGTCGGTCGGTCCCGAGGTCTCGGCGGTCCCGCAGACGTGGACCCGAATGCCCCGATTCTCGATGGGCGCCGGCAAAAAGGCGTCTTTGTCACCCAGCAATGCCTTGCGCAAGCCAGGCTCCGCGTTCTCCGAAAGATCAGACTGGACGTGGAGGATGCAACGGTTCTCCTCACGGCAGCCGAGCGCATGCAGCTCTTCCAGAGCCCGGCGGATCGCCAAGTAGATCGGCGAGCGGTCGGTGGTGCCAGATCTCTCGCAACGGCTCACGAGTTCGGCGATGAGGGCGGCATCGCGACGGTCGGCCGAACTACGCCCGTCCCTCACGGAACTCCAGCGAACCTGCGACAGACGGGCAAATTCGACCGGTTCGTCGTTGGAACGTCGGTCCCCGGTCGCGAGCGCGATGATCGTCGAGAAGCGGCCGGTCTGGCCGGAACGGAGGCATTCTCCGGCCAGGCCGCCGATGGCGGGGCAGCCCGAGGTGGTCGAGTCCGAGCGGTCACGGACGATGGCGGCGTGTGAAGCCGTCTCCTTGGCCGACGGCTGGGTCGACCGGTACGCACCGTAGCCGAGGACGGCTAGGACACCGCCTCCGACGACGAGAACTGGAACCAGCGCCTTCATCGTGGCCTCCTGACGGTTCCGAGAAGGAATCCGCGATTTTTCGCGATACCGATGTGGTAGCCGTTGAGCTTGCGGTTATTCATGGCGGCGATGGTTTCTTCGAGCGAGCCGAAGCGCGGCTGGCGATCGGCGATGTCGCGGACATGCTCGTCGAGCTCTCCCTGCACCTCGGAAAGGAGAGACTCCTGCCGGCGAAGCTCTGCAACTGCGGCGTCGCGCAAACGGAGTTTCTCATCCTCGACGCTCTTGCTCGCCTCCCACCCCTTGAGGGCCGACTCCAGCTTGATTGCCTGTAGCTCCACGAAGAGCACGGCGGCCAGCTCGATGGCCATCAGAGCTAGCGCCCAAACCATGTCCCCTAGCCCTTCCGCCGAGCGCAAGCGCAGAAGCACACAACCGAGGATCATGAGAAGTCCGGCCCCCAGCCCCATCCGGCGCATGATGGGCGGTAGATCCTCATGCCGGCGATGCGACCAGAGCGCGACGAAGACGACTATGCCGGCGAGTGCGGCACCGACCGCGACCGCGCACACCCAACCCCAGAAACCATCCTCGATCGAGGCGAACAGATCCTCGCGGAGGGTGGGGGCCATCGAGACGGCCATGACCAGCACCACCACGAAGACGAACAACCAGTGGACGGAGGGCTTCTGCCCGCTCGGCGGTACGGCGGCGGCCGCCTCCTCGGCCTCGCGGACGTCAGCCCGGCGCTGCCGGACCTGCTTCTCGCAGTCGACACGTCTGGAGAGGATTGCCTCGTACTCCTTCTCGAGCAGCGCGTCGCTTGGCTTACTCTCCGGATCCCAGCGGCGTTCCCACTCCTCGTGCCCGAGGGCCGCCGAGCTCAACTTGATGATCTCCAGGTGTTCGGTGAGCGGCTCGGTCACGCCGCTCTCGCGGGCGAGCTTTTCGCCGTCCTCTTCGGGCACGACTTCGATGATCGGCCGCCGGCTGCGCCGCCTTTCTCCTTCCTTCTGCTGGTTGTTGCTTGATGGTTCTTGGCTCGGGTAGTGGATTTGCTGGTTGTTCGTCATGCCGAAGCTATTCCGGCGGCACGAACGGAGTTACCGGTCAACCCGTGATCTTCCACTTCGACCGCTGAAACACGACGAGGCGCAGATTCCTGGTAACGCTTTCCGAATCCCCGGCTTGGACTAGGAGAAAGGAGGTGATGGTCCCGAAGGCGCGAGCCTACTAGGCACTTGCACCAGGAGGCTCGCGCCCGTACACTCCTCACAACGACAACTCAATAGCGGTCCGATCCATCGGGCCCGGATTTCGTGAAGCAACGCGTTTGCGTTGGGAAACGACTCAGTTCGAAACCCCCTTCACGAAAGGAGATCGACCGATGGACAACCACGAGCCGCTTGCGTTGACCAGCGCCGAAGCATTCTGGGCTTCCGCTGCACCCAAGCTCCACGCGCGAACGATCTATCAGATCGTCCAGATGCGTTGGCTCTCGGAGGAGGCTCGCAGTGGGATCATCCAAGATGGGGCCGTGATCGACAACATCGTCGATAATCTCAAGGAGCAATTCTTTGAAGCTACAAGAAGGGGAAGGATCTGGATTGATGCGGTCGAACGATGGTTTGCCCGAACACACAGAAGGACTACGCGCAAGGCTGCGGTCAGGGAGGCAAGGAGATACTTCCTGGCCATCCATGGCCGGAAGGACGGCAGGGCTGGCCATTTCGAGATTCCGGGACACTGGGACTCGCCGGAGCGCTCGGCCGAGAAGCGCGAAATCCTCGAAAGAATCGCCCTGCACTGCTCAAGGTTACCCCCGGCAAAAGCGAGGCTGTTTCAGGATCTCGTCGATGGCCTTGCCGCCGAAGAGATATCCGCACGAGACGGAATCCGCCCGGGAACCATCCGGAAACGCATCCACGACCTGCGCCGGGACCTACGCGAGCTCGTTGAAGGCAAAGGAAGAAAGCCATGTCCGCTGAAGGCGCCGACTCCGATCGGCTCGGACGAAAAACAGAGGCACAAGAGGAATGTAACCCCTCTCGGGGCGGTGTCGGTATTGCCGTAATCGGTTCCGGTGAAGGTTCAGGCGCGCTTGACCGAACTTCACCGACGGAATCAGTCTCGGGGCGGCGGACGAAGCTCGATGAAAACGGATTTCTTCGGCTCGTTGAGACGCTCGCCGGGCTTGATCGTCTGGAGATGGATGCGGTCTACGTCGCAGCCTGCCACCACAGGCAACGCGAGGTGCGCGACTCAAACAGAAGACGACTTGATCGGCGAGAGTACTAAGAGCGAGCCGTCATGACCTGTGGGGTTGTCTGGCGGCGGCCTGAAAGATGATGATGGCGCAGGCAAGCTGGACGAGGGCGCCGTAGTTCTGGGCTTTTCGCTCCCACCGAATTCGTAAGGCGCGGAAGTTGTTGTGCCAACTGTTGGTGCGCTCGACAACCCAGCGTCGTGGTTTTCCCCGAACGCAACCCACCAACGGAGGCTCGCCTCGGCGCCGAATGTGCGGCTTCACGTGACGGTCGCAGGCCTCCTGCTCGCAGTCCTTGTAGTCGTAACCCTTGTCCAGGCAAAGATGCTTGGGCAGCAGCGGCCTGCCGCCGTGCTCAAGGGGGATGGCGTCCAGCGTGGCACCGACCATCCATTTGTCGTGGGTGTTGGCGCCGGTCAGCGTGACGGCCAGGGGAATACCGTGCCCGTCGGTCAGAACATGCCGTTTGGTGCCGAGTTTTCCGCGATCGGTGGGATTGGGGCCCGTGATGTCCCCCCTTTAGGCGCCTTCACCGAGGCGCTGTCGAGTGATGCCCACTCAAGGTCGAGCCCGACTTTCTCGTGGTAGTAGCAGAGGGCTTCAGCATGAATCTTCTCGAACACATCGGCCTCGACCCATTCGACAAACCGCCGGTAGCAGGTGCTACCACTGCCGAACTCTCGTGGGATTGCGTCCCACTGGCAGCCTGTCCGTAGGCGATAGACGATCCCAGCGAATACTCTCCTGTCATCGAGGCGACGAGGCCCGCCCCATGGACTCCGTCGCCAGGGCGGGATCCATTGCTTCACGCGCTCCCAGAGTTCATCAGGTATGTCGGCGTAGTCGGCTTGCATGGACAAGTAGACATCACGCCCCCAGCACCACCGCAAGTTTTCGACAGGTCATGACGGCTCGCTCTTAACCTCAACGAGCAGGTATTCGTTTGGCTTCCAGAGCAAAAGGTCTGGCCAACCGAGATAGTGATGCCAGTAGTCTTCGACCAGGTATTGAAGGATTTCGACGATCGTAGCCGGCGGGAGAATCTCCACTAGCCTACGGGCGGTGCGAATGTCCTCGTCCTTGTGCGCCCACAAGTAGTTCCTGAGAGTCCAGCTCGGTTCAATCCAGTAGTCAAATGTCCACAGAAGGTCCGAGCGGTTCAACATCTCCGGCGAGAGGTGCTTCGCGATGGCTTCCGCCCGACGAAGTCCATAGGCTGCTGACCCGAAATCCTTCGGCTTGGAGAACCAGATAGGCTGTCCCTTGCGCTTGGCGTCGAAATCTCGCCGATCCGCGGTGCCGACGATCTGGACCTCCTCGTCGCATGGATCCTGGATAAGGAGCCACATCATCACACCGAAAAGGGCGTGGAACGGTCTACTCTCGAGCACACAGGATTCCCAGCCATCGCGCGCGAAGTGCCTCGCCGCGTATTTTTCGACGGAAACGCGTTCCTTGCCATCGAACACCTGAACCCGCTTCGTCTCACTCGTGCGCGCATACGTGACGGGCAGAGCAAGCACGTTCACGCCGCATCGCTTGATGACATCTTCCTCCGATTCCTCGTCGTAGACATACCGCGGGCTCTTCTCGTGCAGCTCCTTGATCTCCGCGAGTGCCCGCGCATCTGCCTCGTTCCAAGCGGCTTGGGCCGCCGGCTCCCTGCGCGAGATGGGATCCCAACCGTGTTTGCGGGCCCAGCCCAGGAGAAGCTCATACCGGCGTCGCCAGATTTCGCGCCAATAGTACCGCTTGATCTTGCTCGTCTGACCGTGAATCTCCGCGCGTGGGTGCGGCTCGGGAGGCAATCCTCGGCAGTCGCGGCAGATGTGCGGCTGGAACCCGGCGGTCACGGCCACACGATTTCTGGTCCCGTACTCCGATCCGACCTTGAGCTGGTGGGGGAGGAAGGCTCGTCCGATGGTTTCATCGCAGTCGCACATCATCACAGCACCGCAGTCCTTGCAGCGGTACTTGCGAATGAAGTCGTACTCGTTCAAGCAAGAAAGCGATTCGTGTGGGCACCGATCCCTGTGTATAGGCATACGCCTCGATCATACTGCGCGCGCGCCGATCGTGGAATGTCGCTCCGGCAAAGCGGTACAATGCCAGTTGGTGCGTCCCGGTGCGGCCAGGATTTGGCAAGAAAAGGAAGGTCGACTCCGTTTCGGGCCGGCGGGACGAAAAGTGTCTTGTTGGTCGCAATCAGCATGCTCAGGGCTATGCCCATGGTCGAGCGCTCTCTGCCGAGTCGCAGCGTCTAGCCGGGGGTCGCACGTCCGCGTCTTGGGCAATGTTAGGTGGAGCGTCGCTTGACCGGACCACAGGACAGCGCTTCAATGATATCAACATGGTCTTTTGTCGCAATGAGAGCGGTTGCCATCGACGAATTGCATCCTCGTCAAGTGTAAGACAAGCCAACTTTCAATCACTCACGCAGGCATGTGCACAGATATGAGACTCTTCAGGATCCAAATCAGAAACTTCCGAAATTTCCGGGACGTCACATGCCGCCTCGGCAAGCATGTCGTCCTTCTCGGCGAGAACGGTGCCGGCAAGTCGAACTTCCTGTACGCGCTGCGATTGCTCCTCGATCCGGCTCTGCCCGACGCGGACCGGTACCTCGACGAGGACGACTTCTGGGACGGCGGCCCGGCGTTCGCCGGTTCCGAGATCCTCGTGAGCGTCGACCTGACCGAGTACGAGGATGAGCCGGGCGTGCTCGCCTGTCTTGCAGACCATGAAGTGGACCCACCATCAGGATGGTCGCACTCAGTCGCGCGGCTCACGTACCGCTACGGACCGCGGGACACCATCGAGGAAGCCAAACGCCCGTCGACGACGAAGGACGACTACGATTTTGCGATCTATGGCCGAGACGATCCGTCGAATGTCGTATCCTATGAGGTTCGGCGTTTTCTGGACTTCAGGGTACTGAACGCGCTTCGCGACGCCGAAGGCGATCTCCGTGCCTGGAAGCGCTCGCCACTGCGGCCTCTTCTTGAGAACGTGCGTGACAAGTTGGATACGCAGGCGTTGTCCAAGGTCGCGAAGGAGGTGGACCATGCGACCGAAGCCATCGCCGCCGAGCCGCCGCTCACGCAGTTGAGGTCAGAGATCGAGGCGCGTCTTAACACTACTGATTGAAAAGGGGAGTCGTCCGTCGGTGTTCACGGGCATGTGCACCAGGCGGTCCCAGCGCCTGCGGTCGGTGGCACAAGGGGCATCGGGGTAACCATGTGGCCAGGACGCACGCGACGGCCAGGCGCACGGTGATGAAGGAATCCCGGAAGTGCCGCTCCGGGCGAGTTGACGTCCGCACCGTCGTGAGAATGCGATGCTTTCCGCGTGGCGGCTTTTCCGGCCGAGGGGGGAAAAGCCCTGGAGCGCTCGGCGACGATGAACGCGAAGCAAACCAGCACTATAGAGACATGATGGTTCCAGCCGCGGAAGGAGCGGCCCTCGTAGTGGTCCAGCCCAAGCTCTCCCTTGGCGTCCTCGTACACCCGTTCGGTGCGCCACCGCTGCTTGACTCTCCGGACGAGTTGGGGCCGTGACATGTTCGCCGGCAACGTGGTCGCGGTGAAGTCCGTCGCTGCCTGCTCGCCACGAGGCCATTCCATGAGCAGCCACACCGCTTCGCGCTGCGAGGGATCAACGAGGTCGTCCTGCGCGAGCACCACGCGTTCGGCGGCGAAACGCGACGACATCTTCCCCTTCGTTCCTTCTCGCCAGGTCACCCGCCGAAAGCCACCTCGCCCGATGGCGTCGGCCAGATCACCGACCGCCACGGGGTCACCGGTTCGGCGTCCCAGAGAATCCAGGCGCCATACCGTGGTCGTACGGTGCAGGCCGACGGCGTAGTCCAGGCCCTCGCAGCGCACGTGCCGGCGAAACTCGGAGTTGTCGCCATACGCGCTGTCAGTCAGCACCAGCCCAGCCGGCACCCCGTCCGCGACGGCACGCTCAATCATCTCGATCCCCAACTCGGGCTTGGTCTTGAACATCACCTCGTCGGGAATGTGGGCCTCGGCTCGTCGCGATGGGTCCTCGGTCCAGCTCTCGGGTAGATACAGCGCGAAGTCCACCGGCACGTGCTCTGTGCGTGTGGCAATGGTCAAGCTGGCCGCCACCTGGCAATTGGCGATCTTGCCGATCGTGCCAGAATACTGTCGCTGCACGCCCACCGAGTGGGTGCCCTGCTTCGGAAAGCCCGTATCGTCGATGATCCAGTCCGTCACGGGCTCCCGAGCCGTCATGGCCGCCAGCGCGTAGCGCGCGGCTTCGCGGCGGACGTCACGGTCGGACCATTCCGCGCCACGGGTGAAGTACGTCAGCCGCTGGTGCGCCCCATCGACGAGTTCCGGGTCAGGGCAACTTCGCGCTGCCATCGGCTCCGCACTCTTCCGCTCCCCGTCGCCCATCAAGCCCATGGCGTACGTGGCGAAAGATGCGCGCTGGGGTGCCGTCCTCAGGACACCGCCGATCCGCTCGAAGTATGCGGCCAGTCGGCGCTCTCCCTTGCGATCAAGCAGGTATTCCATCCCTATGATGTCGCCGATTTCGCGGCAGACTGGCAACTTTTTCAATCAGTAGTGTTAATCAGATGCTCGGCCAGCAGCACGATCTCGTGCCCGCCTTTGGTTTCAACTCGACGGATCCGCGACAGCTCATCCAGTCGCTGCGACTCTTCATGGATCCGAAAAGACACCGCCAAGTGTCCGACACGAGCCTCGGACTCGCCAATGTCCTGTATTTGAGCCTCCTCATCCTCCACACGGAACAGCAGGAGAGCTCCCACATCACTGCGGCGACGATTCTCGGCATAGAGGAACCCGAAGCCCACCTCCACCCGCAGATGCAGAGGGTAGTGTTCCGGGACCTTCTCCGTAGCAAACGTTCAATTCTCGTTTCCACGCATTCCCCGAACATCGCGAGCGTCACTCCGGTCGAATCGCTCGTCATTCTTCGAACCGTCGGGGGTGAGTCGCAGATTGCGTCATTCGCGGACGCGACTGGCTTTTCCGTCGAGGAGCGCGCGGACCTGGAACGCTACCTCAATGTCACGCGCGCGGAGATCGTCTTCGGACGCGGCATCATTCTCGTCGAGGGCGACGCGGAGAGATTTGTCATCCCGGCAGCCGCGGGACTCTTGCCCACGCCCGTCGCCCTCGACGAGTTTGGCATCAGCGTCTGTTCTGTCGCGGGGACCGACTTCGTGCCCTACGCCAAGCTCCTTAAGACGCTCGGCATCCCATTCGTCGTCGTGACGGACGGGGACTCAAGCGATGCTACCGCGGCGTCGTCACCCGGCATCGAACGCGGCACCCGCATCGTCGATGCCATCGGCGACAAAGCATCTGCCGCTGCCATCAAGGATGGGATTGCGGATGCGAAGGTGGACGAAGCTCGTGCCGCCCTGGCGCGAGCCGGGATCTTTGTCGGCTCACGCACCCTGGAAACGGACCTCGTCGCCAAAGGCGCCGGCCCCAGGTTGAAGGCGGCCTTCAAAGCGCTGTTTCCTGGCAGCCGCGAGGTGACGCTGAGCCCGTTCGACACCACGGGTGCGGTCACGGATGCTCAAGAGGGCGCCATAATCTCCCTGGCGGAGCGGGCGGGTAAGGGCCGTCTCGCGCAGTCCTTCGCCGCGCAGATGTCGGCCAATGACGTGCCCACGTACGTCCGTATGGCCATCGAGGAAATCATCAAGAAATGTCGCCGTGTCTAAGGAACCAAAATCCTATCATCAGGCCGTCGCAGAACTGAACTCGCGGCAGCGCGAGGCGTTCGACGAGCCGGGACACACGGTCCTCCTGGCCGGTCCCGGGAGCGGGAAGACCGCGACACTCGTGCTGAAGGTCGCCCGGCTGCTGAACGAGATCCCGCCGCCGCAAGGGCTCGCGTGCCTCACCTACGGCAACGAGGCGGCACGCGAATTCGAGCAGCGCCTGAGGGCTCTCGGAGTTCGGCCCAGCAGCCGCCTGTTCATGGGCACCGTCCACTCCTTCTGCCTCGCGCACGTCCTCCGTCCTTTCGCCTCGCGCCTTGGGTCAAGGCGCGGCTATCTCGTGACCGATGAGATAGCCAGCGACAAGGAACTCAAGGCGGCGCGCGAAAAGGGCCTTGAGGCGGCTGGCGTGAACGAGCCGGAAGACTGGTGGCGGGCTAAGCTCGAAGAGTACCGCAGGCTCGCGCTAGTCGACCTCGCGTTCGCCGAGCGCCTCGATGATCGCCTTCCCCACATCTCACGTGGCTACGAGGCCCACCTCCGTGCGGCCGGCCGTATCGATTTCGACGACATCGTGGTCGGCTCGCTCGAACTCGTCCGCGGCGACGAGCACGTGCGCCGCGCGCTTCGTGCGAAGTACCCATGGTTCGTGATCGACGAATACCAGGATCTCGGCCTCGCGCTGCATCGCATGGTCAGGACGCTGCTGGAGCAGGCGGGCGTGAAGGTGTTCGCGGTGGGCGACCCGGATCAGTCGATCTATGGTTTCTCCGGCGCGCGTCCCGAGTTCCTCGATGAGCTTGCGGCGATGCCCGACGTCCGTCCGGTGCGCCTGCAGATGAACTACCGGTGCCGCCAGACCATTATCGACGCGAGCCTGCACGTGCTCCAGCCGGAAGAAGGCCGCGACTTTCGGTCCGCCGCTGGCGGAGACGAAGTCGGCGAGGTCATTTTCGAGCATCGCAATGGCGGGCTCGCCGATCAGGCCGCGTACGTTGCCGCGCGCGTCCGGGAACGTCTGGACCATGGCGTTCTCCCGGGCGAGATCGGAGTCTTCGCCAAGCGATGGAGCGACTTAGCCGAGTGCGAAAAGGCCCTGTTGGGTGCCTCGATTCCGTACCGGATCGTCCGAGGGCGCGAGTACAGGCAGACGCCCCTCACGACTTGGGTCGAGGAAATGGCCGCTTGGTGCGCCGGTGGCTGGCGCGCCGGGCGGCCACGCATGGCAGACATCTTCTCGGCCTGGGAACGGCTGTCGCACGCGTGTCGCGGGTCATCGGGCCGGACCGCTGACCTGCCTGGCAGGATCAGTCTGTACCAGATACTGTCTGCCCTTCGAGATCCAAGCATGACCGTCGCGTCGTGGTCGGGAGTCGTCGACGCCACCCTTGGGCTGAGCGCCATCGTCAAGGGACCGGACGCCGCGCCGTTGCACATGCGTCACGACCTCCGCGAGTTGGGCACGATGCTGGAATGCCTGGCCCGCGGAATCCCCGGCAAGCAGACGCTCGCCGAGTTTGCCGGAATCGACCGCGAGAAGGTCGTTCTTCAGTCCCTTCATGCCAGCAAGGGACTTGAGTACACGATCGTCTTCATGCTCGCGCTGGAGAGCGGCGTCCTACCGCGGTATCTGGAGAACGAAAGGGAGGCGCGTCGGCTTTTCTACGTCGGAATGACCCGCGCCAGACGCGAGGTACACCTCCTCTTCTCCGGCTTCTATTACAACGCCAAAGGGCAGATCATGACGAAGGGTCCGTCACCGTTCCTGCCCGAGTTGTGGAGACGGCTGCACCCCGGGTCGAAGTAGGCGATCGCGGCGGGGCGGCGCCAACTGGCATTGGTCGCGCCTGCGCTCGGCGGTCCCACCCGCACCGACTCAATGGAATCTCAGACCGACCACCGAGGTCCTCTCTGCGCTCCCGGCCCAACGCGCAGATCGAAGAACACCGCCGACAATGTTGTCGGCGGTGTTCCCTTCATCCGCGAGTTCAGTGTGTGCGCGTTGCCGTCGGGTTGCCATAGCGGTGGCAAAGCCCGAAGAGTCGAGCAATGGGTAGAGATTGGTGGAGTCCAATTGTTCGTCCCTGCTATCCCGTTGTGGAACGCCCTTGCACCGTCCTGTTCACCGACTCGCGAAGCTCCGCGCCTGATTTCTCGGGAATGCTCTCGAGCTCACGGGTTGCCCAGCCCATTGCCCAATTCGAACGTGATGCCCAAGAGGCTTCAGTGGTTCCCTCGTTGACGGGATGAAAACGGTATCTCCCTCCAGATCGTTGGTCGCCTCACACTATGTTCCGACCCGCGCGTTGCCCAATTGTTGCCCACGAGCAACCGAAAGCAGGCGAATCCGGTCGACAAGAGCTGACACCTGCATCTGACCATTTCAGTCACATTCAGCGAAATTCCACCGGATCAGGCCGTTTCGCACCCCCAGTCTCGGTTTTGTGCTATAAAATCCGCTCATGCCGGGAACAAAGCTCGGCAGTATGTATCGTTTTTGCCCAATTCGAGCGAAGAAACCGGTGCTTCTGAGGTGGCAGAATTGCCCTCGGCCGGTGTCGCAATCGGGGGGCGTTGACCGCCGGGTGCCCATGAGTATTCAATAGGCGCCGGACTGCACCGGCGTTCCAGCACGTCGATAGCACTGCGGAATGAGGATGGCGCCATGTGCGAGTAGCGCATCGTCATCTCGATGTTGGCGTGCCCGAGCAGACCTTGCACGACAGGGAGGGGCACGCCGTCGGAAACCAACCACGAGGCGAAGGTGTGGCGCAGAACATGCCAGCCTATCTTCCGCAAACCGGCGAGCTTGCATACTTTGATGATCTGGTTTCGCGCCGTCGCGTGGAGAAGGGCGCCGCCATCCTTGCGATGGAAGACGAGTTGATGATCGCGAGGCACTCTCGCTAGCGCCGCGACGGCTGCCGCCGAGAGCGGAATCTGGCGCTCGCGGCTGTTCTTGGTCGAGCCCACGATACCCCGCACAACGGAACGCCTCACGACCAATTGTCGTCCATTCATGTCAATGTCATTCCACTGGAGGCCGCATATCTCTCCGATGCGCAGGCCGGTGTTGAGCGCGAGCGTGGCCATCGCTTGCCATGGCCATGTTGGCATCGCGGCCACCAGCCGGTCGGCTTCTTCGTGGCTGAGAAAGTCGAACCGATGGCGTGGGTGTCGCAAGAACTTGGTCTTGGGTGCAACCGTCAACACGCCCCATTCCACGGCGTCATGCAGACACTTCGCCAGAATGCTGACGTAGAGATTGATCGTGCCGGCCGACAGACCTTCGGCGAGCTTGGCCATCTTGTAGCGTTCCACCTTCGTTGCATCTATTTCGGCGAGCGGGAGGTCGCCGAACGCTGGTACAAGGTGGCTGGTGAGCGCGCTCCGGCGCAAGACTTGCGTTGATGGTTTGTTGTTCTTTCGCACGTAGGTCTCGAACCACTCCTTTGCAAAGTCGGCGAATGTCCGCGTGGCGGTTTTCGCCGCGGCCGGTTTGATTGGTTCTTCGCCGATTGTGAGCCGGTGGCGCAGCACGGCCTCGTAGGCCTTGGCGCCGGCTTGAGTGTTTTCTGGACTGCGAACTCGGTGGCGGATGTCGTTCAGCCGGAAGTCAACCCACCATGAGTTCCTGATTTTTCTGATGCTCATACGAATATTTGCTATGTGCCCATCGGCTCGACGCGGCCGGCACCAAGGAACAAGTGAACGTCCTCGCGCGCAAAGCGGAGGAGGCCACAGACACGGTAGAAACGAATAGCTCGACGTTCGACGAGGCGATACACGCTGGCCTTGGAAACGCGGAGGAGTTCGGCGACCTCGTCTGGAGTCAGCAGGTCGCGGGCCGACGGTGGAGATGGTGGGCCGAAGGGCAGATGGATTAGGTTGTCGATGAGCAATGGTTGGGCGATGCTGGCACGCGGACCGTTGCATTGCCCTGGGCAACCATTGCCACCGTACACCTTTGAATTGTGATCAGGCAAACCCCTCGACAAGCGGGGCGGGCCTGACTTCATGGTCACATATCCGACCGGTAGGGTAAGTGATAGAGGTTTGAGGTTGCGGCATCAGTTATCCACAGCGAAAACAACAAGAGAGCCCCCAATAGGCTCTCTGTTTTTGTACCGGCCAGCAATTGGGCTGTGGATAACCCAACTTTCCCGAACAAACCTCTATCACTTACTTAGCCGCCGCCATCTGGAATGATGTTCTTGGACCCACTGGGTCCGCGGAATCGGGGGCCTTGCTTGTCGGCTTGCCCGCCGGTTCTGGCCTAACTTGTGCCACCCACCCTCCTCTGGCGGCGGCTTTCGCACTTTACGGCAGCGCGCCGCAGGCGGTCAAGGGCTCGGGTGAATCGTCACATCATGCCCGCCCGAACACCGCCGGTAGATCCGGCGCGCGTGCTCGTCATCGTGGCGACGTCGCAGTTCTCTGGCCATGCCGTCGTTGATGGCTGGGGCCTAGCTCCCGGGAGCTTCGCCACATGGGATCTAGTCTCGTTTGCGACCAACGCAGCGCGAACCCGTTCATTCAAGCGTCATCTCATCCGGTCTCTGCGCCGATATCGGCCCGCGGTCCTCGTTCTGGGCGTTCCCAGATATGATGGAACACGAGCACGCGGTCTGCGTGAGGCCGCGACTCAACTCGCGACCGCCCTTGGCGTGTCTGTAGTCGAGCGCCCTGTCGCCGCTGGCCGACGCCTATTGCTGGGCTGCCTGCGCGGCTCGAACGACGACGCGCTCGCCGAGCGCATCTCCACTGGTTTCTTTCCCGAGCTAGCCAACTTCCGGAACGACAAGCAGACGATCCAGCGTCGATACCGCAGTCACTCTTTCGAAGCGGTGGCGCTGGCTCTTCATGAACTGGTGGCGCGCTCGCCACTTTCCGCCGCGGCCGTTGCGCGAAATGACGCCTTCGCGATGGGCTTGTTCAACACCGCCCTCGCGGAGTCCGCGAGACGACACTTTCCCGACAACCTATGACCAACCCGACTTCATCGAATTCCGTCGGAGATCTTGAGATCACCCTCTCTCGCTCTGGCCGCTCCTGTTCGTTCACCGGCGCGGGACTA
>Ga0335069_10009032_pt1 | contig 14217 bp, 18 predicted proteins | sample Lox_Sample_11_FD_206714 | JGI IMG/M metagenome (GOLD analysis project Ga0335069, IMG submission 206714) | Soil microbial communities from Loxahatchee National Wildlife Refuge, Florida, United States - Lox_Sample_1.1 | ecosystem: Environmental > Terrestrial > Soil > Wetlands | place: USA... | reverse complement strand
CGGCCGGTCTTGTCCCCGCCGAGGTCTGGATCAACAAGCCGAAGCAGACTTCACCCACAGAGGAGGCTGCTCAGTAAACTCATCTGCACCCTGTCCCATTCATGTTGACAGGTTCCGGTGGGCAAGACCAAGCTCGGGCTCATCCTGGGGGCGCTCCTGGGTGACGAGAACACGGCCTCCATTAGCCAGGCCGACCTGGAGAGCCAGTTCAACGGCCACTCCGTCGGCAAGCTCTTCGTCATCGCCGACGAGGTGGCGAACCAGGACAACATCCGGGACACGGCGAGCGCCCAGCCCCAGCCGTGACGCATCGTATGTCCTGAATCCGACAGGGTCCCGCCCATGAGGCCCCGAACCGGCAGTTGCCACGTTCCTTGGCCGGCGCGCTCTACTGGTCGCCGAGCGCGTCTACATCCCTCAGCGCGGCATCTCGAACAGGAGGGAATCCGCTTGGCCTGGGCCGACGAAGTGATGCGAGGCATCGTTGCCTTCGGCACTTCCCTGGGCCGACTCCCCGCGGTTGCCTTCCGCAGGACGCGCGAATCCCACGAACGACCGCGGGTCATCCTTCTGAAGCACGCTTCGCGCATTCGTAGCAGGGTCGGCGTCAGCTATACGCTCGACGGCGAGCCATTGCGGGCCGACCAGTCGTTCGTATTGGTCTACAACCAGGCATCCTTCGTCGAGGACCTCACCACCCGGAGGTCCTGGAGCGGCTCGGAATCGACCGGGCCGTGTTCGCCGCGGAGTACCGCTGGATTCCCTTCTTCGCACGCGCGGCGTCGCGTTGGGGATTCGTCCTCCTCCAGCGGGGACACCGAGACGAGGTCGAGCGCGTGCTCGCTGACCTCGTCGCGGCGCTCAAGGCAGGGGAACGCGTTTCGATGGCACCCGAGGGGCATCTTTCCTCCGATGGCAAGGTGGGCCACTTCAAGCGCGGCGCGTTCCTGGTCGCCATCCGGGCCGGTGTACCGGTGGTGCCCATGGCCGTACGCGGCGGCCACGACATCCTTCCTCCCGGTACGCTTCGGATGCGACCCGGGGTGCTGCGCTACCGCGTGGGCAAGTCGCTGACGACGCAGGGACTATCGGAGGCCGACGCGCCCGCACTCGCCGACCGAGCGCGTTCAGCGGTGGCGGAACTCTTCGAGGCCCTTCCGGCCTCCTGAGTGCCAGCGACGGGGCCGCCCGTTCCGTGTCGGGGCTACTGTGCCGGTGCGCTTCCGCCCCGGCTGCCGACGGTAATCCATCCCGGGCTCCCGTACGAGGTCGAGCTGCGCCAGGCCGAGTTGGCCGGAGCGCGACGTGAGTTCTTAGGTGAAGGCGGTTGACGCGCTGGAGAACAGGTTGAAAGACGTGGCCGCGTTCGACCGGATGCCTGGACGCCCAGGCCGAGAGGAACGGGTCCGTGGTCATGGCCTGGCCCGCCGCGCCGAGACCGGCTTCTGGACTACGCCCGAATGCGCTTGCAGGCCGCAATGAGTGGTTCAAGAAGCTCGAACGGGCGCCGCTCGCTGATGTCCAGCCAACGCCTCCGCTCCCTCTCGGGCGTCTCACCGCCGCTCAATGGTGACTTCGCCATGATGGCGAGCAGGTCCTGATTCAGTTCGTCGCGTGTTGAACGAGACACCGTCAGCACATCGTCGGGGAACTCCCTCACCGCTTCGATGGCGGTCCAGTCAGCCCCCGCCCGGTTGACCTGCTCCCAGCCCGAAGCCACTCGACCCCCGTCTCCAGTACCAGCGAAGGTCCACGAGACGAGTTGGTGCATCCGAAGAGCCGCACCCAGAAGTTCGCGCTGCGATTCGAGCACACGGCGCTCCTGCTCCAGCCTCTTCTCCATCCGGTGCTGGGAGTAGAGCAGGATACCCCCCACAACGAATCCGGCGATAGTCTGTGTCGCGATGTCGTAGAGCCAGTTGCTCACGGCGGAGGCCCTCCATCCTGGCAGCACGGCGTCCCCTGTGGAAGACGTAGGCGGGCCCTCGCGGCCTTTCAACACCTTCAGGGAACTCTCCCGCCTCAACGTGAGGCTCCTCTCGGTCCAGGACCCCTGGACCGACGTCGATGGCCCGCACGCGAACTACTCGTCGCCGTGATGGCCTGGGTGAGTGGCTTCGAGCGCCAGCGCCTAGTCGAAGAGGAACAAAGCAGGCCTGGAGCGAGCAAGGCGGCAGGGGAAAGAAGCTCGGCCGACCCCGGCTGTCCCCCCTCAAGGTCGCGGCAGCCGCCCAGGATGTGGAGCGCGACATGACCCAGCGCGGTGCGGCCAGGAAGCGTGGCATCTCGGAGGCGGCGCTGCGCCCGTACCTCCGGCTGGCCCGAGAGCACGCTGCGAACGATAACGCCGATGAACCCCAGTCCGTCCACTTGGAGACTGACGCCGTGGATGAGTGCGCAGATGAAGGGGTCCTCGGCATCGCACCGGAACCGCACCCCCAGGTGGTTTGAGTGAGTGCGTCGGAATCGGTCGTCTTCTGCGCGGTCCCGATGCTGGGCTCAGTCTTGTCCTGCCAGGCGGAGCCCGAGCGCCCCGAGGAGTCTGGGTTCCTTGACGAACTCAGCGATGTTCAGGATGTACCCGCTGCACGAAGGCTCAACCCGGAGGGCTTCGCGAAGGTGCGGTAGGCCATCAAAGGCCCGAGTCATGAGTCCGTACCAACCGAGCAAGACGTGGCCGTAGGGCCATGACGGGTCCGCGACAACTGCCAGTCGGGCGAGTCGAACGGCTTCCTCCTGCTTCTGGGCCCTCCACCGCCAGAGGCTTATCCGCCACAGGCAAGAAGCAGCGTGCATGCCACTAGGCGCCCGGGCGTTCTCAACGAGTGGAGCGACCTCGTCCTGAGCTTCGACACCGACGTATTCGGCTTCCAGGACCGCGTCTTCTAAGAAGCTCCATAGAAAGAACTCACTCCCGAGGCCCTTCCTCGCCAAGAAACCTTCCCGCTTCACCTGGTAACGCTTCACGCCCTCCATCGCTGCAGCGAATGCCGCTCGGTGGTCACCCCTGTTGCTATTCCGGAAGACCTTTCCCCGAAGACCAACCGTGGTTTGGTCCATTGCGTGGCCAAGTACGGGAGTCTTGCGGAGCAGGCTGAGGAAGGGGACAACAGCCGTGACGAGACGCTTCCCGAAGGAGGTCCAGCGACGGACGGACCGGTCTTTCGCCCACTCTAGATACTCGCGGTACTGGAACATCCCGCAAGAGAGTATCAGGCCGCGAGCAAACCTGGTTGGTCCCGTCGGCGCCCCACGCGCCTTATTGCTTCGACGTCACCAGCAGTTCCAAGTCGTAAACCGCGGCGGTGGGAATGCCCACGCGGAGCAGGACCTCCTCCACAGCTATCCGGAATCGTTCCACGATGGATGCGGACTGGCGTCGATGAGAACTGGCAGGAGCGTCCTCTCGCTGACCGAGAGCACGACCTGCACGCCGGGAGGGAAGAGGAGGTTCGCGTACCAGTCGCCCCGAGTGGTGGGCTCGATGTCGTCACCCATCGAAGGTGAGCCGAGCCGCGTGAGGAGCTTCCTGGTGCAGCGAAACGTAACCACGCAGTCGAGTCCCTACACCAACGCGCTCGCTGTCAGGATGTGCATGGTGTCGTCTCGGCGCTCAACTTCGACTGCGGCCACCGAGCGGGGCTCCCAGCCGAACTGAGCCGCTCTCCGCGCTCTCAGGTCGCTGAGTGTCTCGGCCACGTTGTCCTCCCATCCCATCGTCTCGAACAGGTCCCGGCCCAGGGAAAGTACCTTATCGCTCAGGCCGTCTTCCGCCGCGTTCCAGACCATCGCAGCGAAGTTGAGGACGACCTTCCAGTCGTCAGCATCGGCATCATCTGGGAGCCGGTCAAGCAAGGGCTCCGCGAAGTGCTTCAGCGTGACTGACATGGGCTGCGGAACCCACTCTCCGGTCTCCAACCTCAGCGCACGCCGCCTCTCCTCGCGCTTGCGGCGCTTGCGTTCGAGCTTCCTCTGCCGCGCTCGCTCGTTGGCCATGGTGATAGCGTACTCGACGTGTCTGTCACGCGAGGAAGCCGGGCTGCAGCCGCTCCGCGGCCTTGGCGATGTGCTGCTCGTCTGCTACGAAGCCGCGATGACCCTCATTGTGGACATCAACCACTGGCTCGTGGGCGACGACATCCCCGACGGTCCACCGCGGCTGCGGCGCAACGCTCTCCGCATCGTCCGCTTCATCGAGTACGGGGGGTCTCTCCCACAACTCCACGGTCGCGAGACACTCATCGAGTGCAAGAGGCGACCGGGAGGGAAGCCGTATCCCGCGGGTGGATGTGGGTCTACAAGCAGAACGACGACCGCATCCAAGTTCACTGCGCGACCTGCCACGAGGTCGAGGCCGTCATCTCCGGCTGGCAGGACACCCTCTGGGCGGAAGGCCCCATGGAACCCGTACCGATGACGGACGACTAGTTGTCCGCAGGGGTCGTCTTGCTTCCGAGCGCATCCATCAGGCCAGCCGGGTCCTCGACGCTGACCAGCAGGTTCCGAAGTCGCACTGGGAAACCCAAGACGTACGCACCTGAGTCGGCCGCAGCATGATGCTGACGATGCCAGCGCCCGAGCCGTTCACGAGCCATCGACCTGCAAGCCCAGCGACTCCGCGGCTGATAGTAGGCCGGCGGTACTCCGAGACCGCGACGACCGCTGACCGGGGGAACCGCGTTCGGAAGCTCCAAGCCATCCGCACCCGCACCTCGTCCCCCTCGTGACCTCCACGAAGGAGTCTGCTGGACTCATCAGGAGAACGGTCGAGAGAACTCCATAGGCCCTGTCAAACCGAATCGGGAAACGAGACCTGGGTTCCATGTCTGTCGTTGGCCACCGCGCCCGCCCCTATGCGACTCGCGGCGCCCTCCCTGGGACGGCAGCGCTCGGAACGACGCCTATTCCTTCTTCTTCAGCCGAGCCTCGTTCTCCTTGATGAACGCCCGGATGTCATCGGCCATGTCGAGCAGCTTCAACCACTGCTCCTGGTACAGCGTCACGGGGAACCGACCGAGGCCGTAGACCGAGACGCCTCCCTTCTCGCTAACCTTCATCGAGACGCGCTGGTCCCGCCGCGCCTTCAGCGCCTGGTTCTCGGCCTTGAGGCGCTCCAGCTCGGCCCTGAGTTCGTCTTCGGTGCTCAAGTCTCCGCCTCGCTCATGGTAGCGGTGCCCTCAGCAACTCTACGTCCTTGACCCACAACGTGCCTTTGTTGCCCTGGAACGCGATGTTCAGCTTGACCAGGTCGGCCTGCTGGCCCTTCTGCAGGAAGAAGGGGATTTCGATGCTCACCCAGTCGAGGGTTCCGGACACCGTCTGGTCGAGTCCCCGAGAGAAGAACTGCCCCTTGTCGGGCAATCGGACCCACATCTCAAGGAACGCGGGCGCCGACAAGTCACTGGTCTTCACCTTGGCTCGGTAGAGGAGCCGGCAGGATTCACAAGTCGCGCCCGCGACCTCGAACAACCTCACTGGACCAGCCTCCGCGGGCTGGATGCGCCATCCACCCTGCTCTGTGGTCACTCCGGTTTGTGTGAGGGGCTTGTCACGGGTAGGGGAGAACGACTTCAGAACGACGATGCCGGAGACCGCGGTGGCCTGCGCCAGTGCGAACTTCGGGAGGACTAGCAAAGCGAGTACTACGAGTGTGCGGACCACGACGGCAGGGAGCTTGTTCATTCGGTCCTCCATGCGGCGTCTCCTAGCTCTTACCAGAAGACGTACGGCTCGCGTCAGCATCATCTTGCCACGGCCACAGGCGCGGAGCCCAACGTCGCACCGAGCCCAAGTACCGGCTCCACTGCTTCGGGAAGGTCCTGGCCAGCGGGGTTCCTCGTATCGGACGACTCTGACGTGGAAGGCAACCGCGAGTCCGACGGCGTAGATGCCCACGACTGGCGATGTCCGCCAGAGGGCAATCCCTGCCACCAGCATCTGGACGCCGAGGTGCATGGGGTTGCGAACCATGCGCTACAGCCCGACCACAACGAGCCGCTTCGGAGACGACCAGGGCGCCAGGGCCCCTTCCGAACACGTAGAAGTCAAGGACGCACCAGAGCAGGACTGCGATGCCGGAGCCAGCCAACCAGGCCCCAGCGGGGCACCCGCTGTCGCGCCAAGGGTCGCTGCGAATGGCAGCGAGGGGATCAAGACGCCTACGACAGCGGGGAGCGCGAGCAACGCCGCTATGGCTCGCACAAACAGCACAGGCCGTTCCCTCCTTCCGGCACGCTTTCACAAAGCAGTGGAGCTGAACCGCTAACTACCTTGGTTTCCAGCGCCCGCTAACGCTCTCAGTTTCGCGATAGCGCCGCGCAGTTCCCCGTCATGGCAGGTTGGGCAGCCGCCAGCCCCGTAGGTTTCCACCGCTCGAAGCCGCTCCTCAAGGACCGCGGTAAGGTGTTCTAGAGTTTTCTTGTCGAGGGGGGGAGCGGAGAGCGCGGTTGGCGGAGCATGATGGGCACCCTAGCACAAGCACTGGCCGCATGTTCAGTCCGAGGGGGAGGTCCTATGGCCCGCCCGGTGAGCGTCCTGGTGACCTACTTCCCCACGAAGGGCAAGGAGTTGGCCTTCCTGGGGGTCCTCAAGCGGCACTGGCCCGCGCTGAAGAACGCCAGATTGGTCGCGCCAGGGCGCCCCCAGCTCTGGAAGGCGAGCGACAAGAGCACCGGCCGCAAGTACTTCGTGGAGATGTTCGCGTGGAAGGACGCGAGGGCGCCTCGCGAAGCCCACGAGACCCCCGAGGTTCTCGCTGTGTGGGAGGCGATGGAAAAGCTGCTGGACTCGATGGACATCGGCATCGTGAAGGCGCTCAAGTTGACCTGGTAGGAGTCAGACATGGTCCTCGGCACCCGCTTCCATCAAGCGGTAGGCGAAGCGCTGCGGCTCCACGCGACCCAGAAGCGCAAGGGGACGGAGATACCATACCCGGCCCACCTGCTCTCGACGGCAGCGTTGGTGCTCCAGTTCGGCGGTGACGAGGACCAGGCCATCGCAGGCCTCCTCCACGACGCTGCCGAGGACGCGGGTGGTCGGCCCACCCTTGCCCGGCTCCGGGATATGTTCGGGGACGTCGTGGCCGACATCGTGGAGGGCTGCACAGACACGTTCCAGGACCCGAAGCCTCCGTGGCGCGCCCGCAAGGAGGCGTACATCGCGACCATCCCCAGCAAGCCCCCCAAGACACTCCTCGTGTCGGCCTGCGACAAGCTGGACAACGCGAGGGCCATCGTCGCCGACCTTCGCCGAGACGGCGTTAACACGCTCGGCCGGTTCACGGGCGGCCTCGACACGGTCTGGTACTACCGCACCATCACCGAGGCGCTCCGGAAGGTCGGGGATTCCCAGGTTGGCGCCGTCGTCCGGGAATTGCACGAAGTGGTACGGGAGATGGAACGGCTGGTGCCTGGGTAGCCTGAGCCCCAGAAGCGCGTGGAGGCCGACAGCGGCAGGGAGAGGAGCGGCCCGACCTCGTGGAACGCACCAGGAGCAGCGAGAACGCCGCGCCCATGTCGGACATGGGCCGAGCAGTTTGCGCGTCCCATGGGCCATCCTGGTGCGTTCTAGGCGCCGCCAGTGAGCCCATCTCCACCTGCAGACGTTGGGCATCGGACCCGCTCGAACAGGACGCGCTTCGGCCGCGGCATGAACCACGAGCATTCCGGCGGAGTGGGGATTGATTGAGGCAGTTGCGGGCCCCCGCAACTCCTTCGACCCTAGGATCCTGGGTCGAGAAGACAAAGCGGCCTGACGCCCGGTAATAGGGCTTCGGGCCGTCGTTGTTCGGGGTGAGTTTGATCGTCCTGACGTGGAGCCGTAGCATGTCGCGCCCGCGCTCCACGTCGCTGGTCAGCACGCGGTTGAAAGCATCGACGTAGCCCCGAACCGCATCGGGGGAGGGGAGTTCCTTCACCCGGTCGGGGCGCCTCTCGATCGCCGCGACCTGGGCCGCGGCCCGGTCACGCCCAACCTCTGCGGCGGCGACACGGTCCGCCACGGCGCGGCTGGACGCCAACTCTCCGGTCTCGACGAGCCGAAGCAGGTTTGCGAGCTTCCCTTCGGCCTTGGCCAAGGCAGCGCGGGCGAGGCGCAACTCGGCCTCCGACGACTTGGAGTGTAGGTTCTCGGCAAGTCGCCTGGCCACCCGTGCGAGCAGGTCAGGAGCCGAGAGTTCCCGCCGGAGGGCGGCGATCACTGACCGTTCGATCTTCACCTTGGAGATGGAGAGCGCGTTCGAGCAGAGTGCAGGGTTCCGCTTGTGGGCAGTGCAGGCGTAGCTCCGGCTCGGGCCCTTGCCGCCGGAGATCCCGATCGGCGCGCCGCAGTCGCAGCGGAGCAGAGCCGAGAGGAGATGGCGAGGTGGTGAACCGCCGGCGTGTGAGCACGAGCCGATCGGCCCAGATGCAAAACCGGGGAACGTCTTGCGCATCTTCTCGCGCGGCGTGCGGCAACCAACTCCCAGAGTTCACGGCCAACGATCGCGAGGGAAGGGTCTTCGCGGGGGAGGATCCACTCGCTTGGCGGTCGCTCCACGTACCGTCGCACCCCGGAGCGCGGATCCGTGATCCACCGTCGGCGGTTCCAGATGACTCGACCCCGGTAGATCTCGTTGTCGAGGATGGCGACGATCGAGGACTGACCCCAGCCAGGGACGCACCGGCGCGCCGTCTTGGCGCTCGGTGGCGGCACGTGGTCTGCGTCCAGTCCCCTGGCGATCGCCTTCACCGGAGTACCCGAGGCGTAAAGCTCGAAGATGCGGCGTGCCACCGGCGCTTCGTACTCATCGATCACGAGACGCTTCCGCGGATGATCGCGGTCGGGAGGGTCTTCTTCCGGGACCGTCGTGTATCCGTAGACTCTCCCGCCAGTCCAGAAGCCGGCCAGCGCGCGCCCTTCGAGGCCCCGGTGTGTTTGCTTCCTCACACTCTCCAGGTACATGACTGCCACCAGGGCCGAAGCACCGAACTGGAGACGAGCGCCGTCGTGGTGGACATCCCGGTGGAGACGTCGATGACCGCGATCGCCGCCATGCGCAGGTCGGAGAAGACGAGAGTGTGCGTGTTCCCCAGGTCGCGCGACAGCCGCGAAAGATCGTCCACAAGCACGGCCCGGAACGGGCAACGCTTGCCCTTGTGCGTCTCGGCAAGTAGCTGCCGCAAGCCAGCGCGATCGAGAGAGGCGCCGCTCTCCGCCGCGTCGCCGTACTCCGCCACGACCTCGAACCCGTGCTCCTTGGCGAACGCTCGGCAGCGCCGCGCTTAGTCTTCGAGCGATCGTGCATCCTGCCGTTCAGTTGAGAACCGCGTGTAGATCGCGGCCGGTGTCATCGCTGGGCCCTCCTTCTCGTGAGCTTCGTGTGGCGCCGCGCTCCTGCCAGAACTCCAGGAGGCAGCTCGCCAGCTCGATGACGAGGATGATGGCCGCGTCGGTGAAGTCCTGGAGGAAGAGCGAGATGGTCGTCGCGCCGAGGAGGATGAGAACGATCGGGCTCGCGAACTGTCCCAGGAGGAGCGTCCAACGTCCGTGCGCTTCCTTGGCAGCAGGCGCCGCGCGGCGTACACCTTCACCCGCGAAGCGGCCTCCTGGCTGGACAGCCCTCGTGACGTGGTCTCCAGGCGGGCTAGAGGAGCTGCTCGGCGGGGAGGCTCCAGAATGGAGGTGCTCGCTGCTCCATGTGGGCTCCGTCCTTGTCGCCGGGGGGTAAGCACTGGGCGTGCCAGGCTCCGGGTCTACGGCACCAGCGTCCGTTGCCAGGCGGCCCGAAGCGGCATGTATCCGGGAAGGGATCATCCAGGAGGTTGCCGCACCGCGCCACTGTAGAAGACCTCGCACTTGCCTCCTTGAACCAAGCGCCTGGCTCTCTTGAAGAGATCGGTGAATGGGCCCCCCAGAGACTTGGCCGCGCCGGCTGCGCCGCCGACCTGGGGGCTGCCCAGGAGACCGCCAATGCCTTGTTGGAGCTTTGCGCACCCCTTCTCATCGAGAAGCGCCACGATTGCACCGTCCTCGTATCGTCCATTGACGAGATCCAGCTTGCCTTTGAGGGCGACCCGGGTATGGCGCGTCGCAAGGGCACAGTCCGTGGCCTCCGCAACGCCGTCCTTGATCTTCCAGTGGGAGATGAACTGCATGATGGTGCCCTGGCCCCCACTGGCCTGCCTCAAGACGGCCGCGAAACCGTACCCCCTGAGCGCTATGACACTGAGAGGGCCGGCGATGAAGAAGGCGCCCAGATCTACCAGACTGAACTGCTGGCTCGCCTCATACGACGAAAGGACCTTGTCGAGGTCCACCGTGTAGGTGACGAGATCGTCGCCCCGGAGAGAGAGGGTACCCGCCACTTCGCTCATCGGATTGCGATTCTTCCGCTCCTTCATCGTCAGGGAAGCATTGAGATCACCTCGCCCACCGATGACCTTTCCTCCGCCGAACGACTCCTCGAGCTTTGCAAAGTCCAGCCTCGACACTCTCAAGTTGATTCCGTAGACAGCATCGGCCTCGGACTCGTCTACGGTGACATCTCCTTCACCCCTCGAGCCAAAGATATCCATGGTGAGTGGCGTGAGGTGGATGACCCCCTTCTCCATATTCATGGAGCTCTTGACGTTGTCGATGCGGAGGTTCCCCTTGCGCATTTCCTTGCAGTCAAGACTTCCTGTAAACGAACTGCCGCGGATGATGCTTCCTGAGGTACTCCCAATCACGAGATCGTTGATCGCAAGATTGAGATCTCTGAATTCGGTCTTTTCCCCGGTCTTTTCGTCGAGATGGACCAGTGCGCCGTTCGACAGCTTGAGATCGTTCAAGCTGAAGGCTGCTACTGGGGGACCTCCGGTCGATCTTGTCCCGCCACCCTGGAAGTTGAATGTTCCGTCCGAGGCCTTGACAATGGTGACGGTAGGCTTTTCCACATCACAGCTGGTGACCCTGAGCTCCTTCTTCAGCAGGGGCATCAGCTCGACCCCCAGCCTGATGCGCTTGAGGGAAGCGATTTCGGCGCCCCGGTTTTCAACGTGAACGTCCTCGGCCGAGAGGCCAAGCGGAAGGAAGGAGATCGCCATCTTCCCTTGGATCCGGACGTCCAGGCCGGTCGCCTCGGAGGCAACGGATTCGATGCGCGGCTTGCAGAAGTCCGCGGCGAGGTTGACGGCGAATAGGAAGGCTGCGAGAACGAGGGCAACGAAAGCGCCGCCGCCGAGAATGAGGATCTTCTTTTGTTTCGCGGTCATTGAAGATGCCAAAGCCGATCGCTTACAGGATGGGTCTAGTCCAACTAGTTCTCACGCCCCCGCCAGTGATCGAGGCAAGGCTCCCGGAACTCGATGGTCGCCCCATGAGGGGCGGCCTTCCCGCGCGCTGAATGGCCGACCGCGCTATCGACCTCAGGAAGCGCTTGCCCGAGGGAATCGACTGGCTCATGCCACCATGATAAGAGCCGCTGGCGCGTCTCGCTGCGACATCTCGGTCGCAAGCCATGTTGCGCAGGTCGCCGCTCCGATGCCGCTCAGAGATAGGGCGACAGCAACTTGGCCGTGCCATCGCGCAGACGGGCCGGGAGGCTCCGGCCATCCCCCTCCTCCATGGTCACCGTGTGCGACCTTGCGAAGCAGTCCTCGAAGTGGCGCGCCAACGCTCCGGTGGTTGCCTCGTCGTAGACTTCGAGGTCGAGCTCGAAGTTGAGGCGCAGGCTGCGGGGGTCGAGGTTTGCAGAGCCGATCAGGCTCCAAAGGTTGTCCACCAGGAGGAGCTTGGTGTGGACGAACGGGGGCGGCTGATAGCGGACCTGGATCCCGTAGGGGAGGAGCTCCCAGAGATAGGACCGCGTGGCCCAGTGCATGAAGAGCAGGTCCGTTCGTCCAGGGAGCAGCAGGCTCACTTCCACGCCACGGAGCGCGGCCGTCCCCATGGCAGCGGTCAGCGCCCGGTCGGGAATGAAGTAGGGAGTCATGATCTGCACCTTGCGGCGGGCACAGGCGAGCGCGCCCAGCACGACCCAGTGGAGCTCGCGAAACTCCTCGTCGGGGCCGGCATCGATGGCCCGCGCTGCGCAGCCTCCGGCCGCGGGTATCCGAGGGAAGCACCTCACGTCGTCGTGGAGCTCACCCGTGGCGAAGAACCAGTCTTCGAGGAACACGCGCTGCAGGTCGGCCACGACGGGGCCTTCCACCTGGAAGTGGATGTCCATCACCGGCCCTCGCGGGCTGGGCCGGCCCACAGGTGACGAGCGCCGATGTTCATTCCGCCCGTGAAGCCGCGCAGGCCGTCGGCCACCAGGATCTTCCGGTGATTGCGCAGATTGATGTAGCCGCCACGGTGCAGTGGAAGGATGCGGCCGATTCGAGCAGACGTCCGTTGCAGGAGGCGCCGCGCCGAAGGCCGCGCGTATCTCGCGCCGAGGCCGTCGATGAGGAGGCGCACGTCCACGCCGCACGCCGCCGCCGCCGATAGCGCGTTCGCAATGCAGAAGCCGGTCTCGTCGCCGTCGAAGATGAACGTGGACAGGTGGACCGAGTGCCGTGCCGCAGCGATCGCCTCGAGCATGGCGGGGTAGGCCTGCTCGCCCCCGTGGAGCGGGACGAAGCGGTTCCCACCCATCAGCGACCGGAGGCTGACTCGGTCGACCAATCGGCGCAGCGGGTCCAGATGCTCCGTGCCGGACCCGGGGGGCAGCGCCACCGCGGAGGCAGCGCCAAAGGCACCCCTGCCGGTGAGGCGGCGCCCGACGCGACGATTCGGAGAGGTGAAACGTAGGGAGGAAACCACTGGAAGTGGCTTCTGACGGGCGTAATCTTGAGTTTGCGAGAAACAAGAGCGCCCGAGCAGGGAGGTCACTTCCAGTGAGGTTCAAGCATAGCGAATACGTGCGGCGCAGCAACGGAGATCTGCGGGTTGAGTTCGTGGATCAGGACCTGTCGGGTTATTCGGGTCTGGAGTTGTTTCGCAGGTACTTCCGGCCGATCCAGCTCAACTCCTGCATTCGACAGGCGTTTCGCGAGCAAGGGCTCAAGGGGGACTACGGGCTGGTCCCGTTCACACTGGTGTTCGTCGCCCTCTGGCTCACCGGGGGTCGACGGTTGCGCCACATCGGTTTCCTGAGCGATGACCCTCTCGTGAAGCGGCCTTGCGGGCTGGCACGGATACCGTCTGACCGTAGCGCGAGCAGGTGGTTGAGGCAGTTCACGAACCAGTCCCTCCAGGCCCTGGTCGCGCTCAACTCGGAGATCGTCACCAACAAGCTCAAGGCCCTCGGGCTGCCCAGACTGACGTTGGACTTCGACGGTTCCGTGCTGACATGCGGGCACACGGTCGGTTGGGCGTTTCGCGGCTACAACCCGCATAAGCGCTACGCCCCCAGCTATTACCCACTCCTTTGTCACATCGCCCAGACCGGCCATTTCCTAGAGGTGAAGAATCGTCCCGGGAATATCCATGATTCCAAAGGGGCTTTGGAGGTGATCCGTCGCTGCGTGGACCAGCTACGGGCCGCTCTCATCGGTGTGACGCTTGAAGCTCGGCTTGATGCGGCGTTCTTCCAGAAGGAGATCCTTGGTTGGCTTGATCGCCATGGCAATTTCCAAGTGGACACGCGGCTCGCTCTGGTCCGACCCCGAACGGTCCGCCGGACGAACCTCTTCAGCTTCTCGTTCCTGGCCACCCTACGCTTCGAGTGGATCGCTGCCGCAGGCCGCCTCGTCAACCGCAGCGGGGCTCAGGTCCTCAAACTCTGCCACAACGCCAGGCGCCGCGAACGCTTTCAGTCCATCGCCTACAACCTCGACCGCCTCGTCGCCTGACCGCTCAGTTTTGTCGCGTTCAGGCTAGCGCCGGCGACTCCCGGCCACGACCCGTAGTGCCCGATCTCGCGAGGAATCGTGGGCGCAGTCGCCCTCGCGCGGACGAGGAGGCCCCGGGGCTGTCCCGGAGGCCTCTCGATGCGTCCGGCTCGGAATAGCTACATCCCCATCCCGCCCATGCCACCCATCCCGCTCATGCCAGCGCCTGCCCCGTCGTCCTTGTCCTTCGGCCGGTCGGCAATAATGGCCATGGTCGTCAGCATCAGCGATGCCACCGACGCGGCGTTCTGGAGAGCCGTGCGCGCAACCTTGGTCGGGTCGATGACGCCCGCCTTCACCAGGTCCTCGTACTCGCCGGTCTGGGCGTTGAAGCCGAAATTCTGCTCCTTCGACTCCTTCACCTTGTTGACGATGATCGAGC
>Ga0335069_10009031_pt1 | contig 14218 bp, 11 predicted proteins | sample Lox_Sample_11_FD_206714 | JGI IMG/M metagenome (GOLD analysis project Ga0335069, IMG submission 206714) | Soil microbial communities from Loxahatchee National Wildlife Refuge, Florida, United States - Lox_Sample_1.1 | ecosystem: Environmental > Terrestrial > Soil > Wetlands | place: USA... | reverse complement strand
CCAGCGCACGCTCCTCGGCGGCACCGCGCTCGCCCTCGGCCTCGCCGTCGCACCGGCCGCTACCGCTGGGCATGGGGTGCTTCCGTCATTTTTGCGCGGCGCCGGTTGACGCCCCGGTCGGCGCAGGGCACAAGGCCGCGCCATGCCCAAGCGCACCGACATCGAATCGATCATGATCATCGGCGCCGGGCCGATCGTCATCGGGCAGGCCTGTGAGTTCGATTATTCGGGCACCCAGGCCTGCAAGGCCCTCAAGCAGGAGGGCTACCGGGTCATCCTCGTCAATTCCAACCCGGCGACGATCATGACCGATCCCGATCTCGCCGACGCCACCTATGTCGAGCCGATCACGCCCGCCATCGTCGCCCGCATCCTCGAGCGCGAGAAGCCGGATGCGCTGCTGCCCACCATGGGCGGCCAGACCGCCCTCAACACCGCCATGGCGCTCGCCAAGTCGGGCACGCTGGAGCGGCTCGGCGTCGAGCTGATCGGCGCCAACGCCCACGCCATCGAGACGGCCGAGGATCGCCAGCTCTTCCGCCAGGCCATGGACCGCATCGGCCTCGAGAGCCCGAAGAGCCGCCTCGTCACCACCGTCGAGGAGGCCATTGCCGCGCTTCCCGAAACCGGCATCCCCGCCATCATCCGCCCCTCCTTCACGCTCGGCGGCACCGGCGGCGGCATCGCCTACAATCGCGGCGAGTTCGAGCAGATCGTGCTCGGCGGCCTGCGCGCCTCGCCGGTCGGCCAGGTCCTGATCGAGGAGTCGGTGCTCGGCTGGAAGGAATATGAGATGGAGGTCGTGCGCGACCGCGCCGACAACTGCATCATCATCTGCTCCATCGAGAACGTCGATCCCATGGGCATCCATACCGGCGACAGCATCACCGTCGCGCCGGCGCTCACGCTGACCGACAAGGAATACCAGATCATGCGCAACGCCTCGATCGCGGTGCTGCGCGAGATCGGCGTCGATACCGGCGGCTCCAATGTGCAGTTCGCGGTCAACCCGGCCGACGGCCGCATGGTCATCATCGAGATGAACCCGCGCGTGTCGCGCTCCTCGGCGCTCGCCTCGAAGGCCACCGGCTTCCCCATCGCCAAGGTCGCGGCCAAGCTCGCCGTCGGCTACACGCTCGACGAGCTCGCCAACGACATCACGCGCGTCACGCCCGCCTCCTTCGAGCCGACCATCGATTACGTGGTCACCAAGATGCCGCGCTTCACCTTCGAGAAGTTCCCCGGCGCGCAGCCCCTGCTCACCACGTCCATGAAGTCCGTGGGCGAGGCGATGTCGGTCGGGCGCTCCTTCGCCGAGTCCGTGCAGAAGGCGCTGCGCTCGATGGAGACCGGGCTCTCCGGTTTCGACGAGGTCGAGATCCCCGGCGGCGATGATCCCAACACCCTGCGCGCCGCGCTCGCCCGGCCGACGCCCGACCGCCTGCTGGTCATCGCCCAGGCCATGCGTCTCGGCATGGCGATCGACGAGATCCACGCCATCTGCAAGTACGACCCTTGGTTCCTGCGCGAGATCAAGCGCATCGTCGACGCCGAGCAGTCCGTGCGCGCCATGGGGCTCCCGTCGGATCCGCGCGAGCTGCTGCGCCTGAAGAAGCTCGGCTTCTCCGACGCGCGCCTCGCCACCCTCGCCGACAAGTCCGAAGAGCAGGTCGCGTCCGCACGTCGCGCCGCCAAGGTCACGCCGGTCTATAAGCGCATCGACACCTGCGCCGCCGAGTTCGCCTCGGCCACGCCCTATATGTACTCCTGCTACGAGGGCGACGGCATCGCGCCGGCCGAATGCGAGGCCGATCCCAGCGAGCGCAAGAAGGTCATCATCCTCGGCGGCGGCCCCAACCGCATCGGCCAGGGCATCGAGTTCGACTATTGCTGCGTCCACGCCGCCTACGCGCTCAAGGACGCCGGGTTCGAGACCATCATGGTCAACTGCAACCCGGAGACGGTCTCGACCGACTACGACACCTCCGACCGCCTCTATTTCGAGCCGCTCACCGCCGAGGACGTCATCGAGCTGGCCCGCGTCGAGCAGCGCCGCGGCACACTGCTCGGCGTCATCGTCCAGTTCGGCGGCCAGACGCCGCTCAAGCTCGCCGCTGCCCTCGAGGCCGCGCAGATCCCGATCCTCGGCACCTCGCCCGACGCCATCGACCTCGCCGAGGACCGCGCCCGCTTCCAGAAACTGCTGGCCAAGCTCGATCTCAAGCAGCCGGCCAACGGCATCGCGCGCTCGCCAGCCGAGGCCGAGAAGGTCGCCGAGGTCATCGGCTATCCCCTCGTCATCCGCCCGTCCTACGTGCTCGGCGGCCGCGCCATGGAGATCGTGCACGACGTCGCCGCGCTGCGCCGCTACATGACGACAGCGGTGAAGGTGTCCGGCAAGAGCCCCGTGCTCATCGACTCCTATCTGCAGGACGCCATCGAGGTGGACGTCGACGCCGTCGCCGATGGCAAGCAGGTGCATGTGGCCGGCATCATGGAGCACATCGAGGAAGCCGGCATCCACAGCGGCGATTCCGCCTGCTCACTGCCGCCCTACACCCTCGCCGCCGACATCATCGCCGAGATTTCCCGGCAGACCGGCGACCTCGCGCGTGCGCTCAATGTCATCGGTCTCATGAACGCCCAGTTCGCCGTCAAAGGCCGCGACATCTACGTGCTCGAGGTCAACCCGCGCGCCAGCCGCACCGTGCCCTTCGTCGCCAAGGCCACCGGCGTGCCGATCGCCAAGATCGCCGCGCGCGTCATGGCCGGCAGCAAGCTCGGCGAGTTCGCTCTCGATTCCCGGGCGGGCGATCACGTCGCCATCAAGGAGGCGGTGTTCCCCTTTGCGCGTTTCCCCGGCGTCGACATCATCCTGGGCCCCGAGATGAAATCGACCGGCGAGGTCATGGGCCTCGACCGCGACTTCGGCCATGCCTACGCCAAGTCGCAGCTCGGCGCAGGCAACGGCCTCCCGCTCAAGGGTCGCGTCTTCATCTCCGTCAAAGACAAGGACAAGCAGGCCATGGTCGCGCCGGGCCAGCGACTCGTCGCCCAGGGTTTCCAGCTCGTCGCCACCGACGGCACGGCCGCCTATCTGCGCGCCCAGGGCCTGCCGGTCGAGCGCATCAACAAGGTGCTGCAGGGGCGTCCGCACTGCGTCGATGCCATGAAGAGCGGCGAGATCCAGCTCGTCTTCAACACCGTCGAGGGGGCGCAATCCATCGCTGACAGCTTCAGCCTGCGCGAGGCCGCTTTGCTCGGCAATATTCCTTACTGCACCACCGTTCCGGCGGCCCGGGCCGCCGTCGAGGCCATCGCCGCCCTCGCCCAGGGCGACCTTGAAGTCGCCCCGCTCCAATCGTACTTTAAAGGCTCATTTTCGTAGCGCCGACCGCGAGCACTCGCGGCCGGGCGTTAATTTTATTGTCATCCGGCGACCCAAATCGCTGGCCAGCCATGATCGAGGGGCGATGACCAAGATACCCATGACCGCCGACGGATTGCAGCGGCTGGAAGATGAGATGCGGCATCTGAAACTCACGGAGCGGCCGGCCGTGATCCGCCAGATCGCCGAGGCGCGCGAGCATGGCGATCTTTCGGAAAATGCCGAATATCACGCGGCGCGCGAGCGGCAGAGCTTCATCGAGGGCCGGTTGGCGGAGCTCGAGGACAAGATCGCCCGCGCCGAGGTCATCGACGTCAGCAAGCTCTCGGGCAAGCAGGTCATGTTCGGCGCCACCATCACGCTGGTTGATGAGGATACCGACGAGAAGGCCAGCTACCAGATCGTCGGCCCCGACGAGGCCGATGTGAAGGCCAAGCGCCTGTCCATCACCTCCCCGCTCGCCCGCGCCCTCATCGGTAAGAAGGTCGGCGACACCGTCGAGGTGACGACGCCGAGCGGCTCGAAGTCTTACGAGATCGTTCGCGTCGCCTTCAAATAGGCGACCCTACTCGGCCTCGATCGGAACCCCCGGCGCGTTCTTCCCGGACCGGATGGCCAGCGCCGACTTGACATGGCTGACATTGGGGGCGGCCGTCAGCTTCGTCGTCAGGAAGCGCTGGTAGGCGTCCCAATCCACCGCGACGATGCGCAGCAGGAAGTCCATCTCGCCCGCGAGCATGTGGCACTCGCGGGCCTCGGGCCAGGACTGAACCAGCGCTTCGAACGCCTTGAGGTCGGCCTCGGCCTGGCTCGACAGCCCGACCTGGGCAAACACCGTCACCCCGAAGCCGAGCGCCTCCGGATTGATGTCGGCGTGGTAGCCCCGGATGTAGCCGGCTGTCTCCAGGGCGCGGACCCGGCGCAGGCAGGGGGGCGCCGAGATGCCGACACGGCTCGCCAACTCCACGTTGGTCATGCGGCCGCTGTCCTGCAGATCCCTGAGGATGCGCCGATCGATCCGATCGAGCTTCACTCGACGCAACGAACTTTCCTCCGAATCGGGGCGCCAGAGCGCAATTATATTACACGCGCGGCCCGCCGCCAAGCCGCGGCGCTGGCGCCGGACGCCTGAACGCTGCGAGAGGTGCTCAGTAGCGGTTCTGCTTGCCGCCGCGGAAGAAGCTGCGCACGCGCGCCGGCAGGCTCCAGTCCTCGATGACGACGATGAACACCTTGCGCAGGGCTTCGGGCGGACAGCGGATCTCCTTGACCCCGTGCCAGGACTGTTCGCGCCGCATGAACAGCATGCTGTAATTGCCGATGGCGGTCGCCGGCATGATGCGGTCGAAGTCCTCGAATTTCGGGGCCGAATCGGTCTTGAAGCGGCCGCCGTCATCAAGGATGAGCGTCTCGCCACCCCATTCAGGACGCCAGTCCTTGTCGGTATTGAGGTAGAAGATGTGCGAGCCGAGCTTTCGGCGCGAGTCGCAGTGCGGCGATACCGAGCAGCCGTTCGGCGTGTAGTGCCAATGCAGGATCAGCCGGAGCGCGCGGCGGCCGAACATCCGTTCGAGGAATTGCGTGTAGGTCGGGCCGCTGATTTCGGCCACGAAGTCACGCCAGGGCTGGCTCAGCGCCAGATCCGGGCGGTAGTCCAGCGTCAGCCGGTCGTGAGGCTGCTGGCCATGCTTGCGCTTTTCTCCGAAACGCTCGTCAAAGACTTCCGGCTTCGGCAGCGTATCGACGAGCTGGCGATACCCGTCGTCCGTCAGGAAGCCCGGCGGATTGGCCCAGGGATAGGGTTTCTGGGTCTGAAAGGCGGTTGCATCGAGCCGGTCCATCACCGCCTGGTTGATGTATTTCATGCGCTCCTTCGTCTCGCTGGCGGCGCGACCGTAGCCCCGGCTTCGGGCCTGGGCAACGGTCTTCGCGGGGCTCGTGCCATGCAGCGATCGCAGGCGCTGCCTTGTCGCGAGGCCCGCGGCCTTCTATCTTCCATGAAGAATCGTCATGCAAGGACCACCGACCCATGCCTGCTGAACATCGCACGAAAGTCCTGATCGTCGGCTCCGGGCCGGCCGGGTACACGGCCGCGATCTATGCGGCACGGGCCAACGCCAAACCGATTCTGGTCGAGGGTCTGCAAGCAGGCGGGCAGATGACCATCACGACCGACGTCGAGAACTATCCGGGTTTCGCCGACGTCATCCAGGGGCCCTGGCTGATGGAGCAGATGCGCGAGCAGGCCGCTCATGTCGGGACCGCGATCGTCAGCGACGTCATCGTCGAGGTGGACCTGTCGCGGCGGCCGTTCAAGTGCATCGGCGACAGCGGCGACGTCTACTACGGCGAAACCCTGATCATCTGCACCGGGGCCCAGGCGCGCTGGCTCGGCCTCCCGAGCGAGCAGAAGCTGCGCGGGCTCGGCGTCTCGGCCTGCGCCACGTGCGACGGTTTCTTTTTCCGCGGCAAGGAGGTCTGCATCATCGGTGGCGGAAATACCGCGGTCGAGGAGGCGATCTTTCTCACCAACTTCGCCACCAAGGTCACGCTCATCCACCGCCGCAACAGCTTGCGCGCCGAGAAGATCATGCAGGATCGCCTGTTCCGCAATCCCAAGATCGAGATGGTGTGGGACAGCGTGGTGACGGAAATCCTCGCCCGCGACGAGCCGCCCGGCGTCGACGGCGTCCGCATTCGCAACGTCAAGAGCGGCAAGGAGTCGGTGCTGCCCGCGCAGGGTGTCTTCGTCGCCATCGGTCATGAGCCGGCGACGGCGCTCTTCCGCGGCCAGCTGGAGATCGACGCCGAGGGCTACATCGTCACCAGGCCCGACAGCACTGCAACCAAGATACCGGGCGTGTTCGCCGCCGGCGACGTCAAGGACAAGGTCTTTCGCCAAGCCGTCACGGCCGCCGGAATGGGCTGCATGGCGGCGCTGGAGGCCGACCGTTTCCTGGCCGCACAGGAAGCAGAGGCCGCACAGGCCGCCGAATAACAGGATACATCCTCCCCCGACTGACCGCGTTCTCGCCGCTCGCGCAAGCCACAAGGCCGCTTCATGGACTGGGACAAGCTGAGAGTGTTTCACGCCGTCGCCGAGGCTGGCAGCTTCACGCGCGCCGGCGAGGCGCTGAACCTAAGCCAGTCGGCCGTCAGCCGCCAGGTCAGCAGCCTGGAAGAGAGCCTGAACGTCACGCTTTTCCATCGCCATGCCCGCGGCCTCATTCTGACCGAGCAGGGCGAGTTGCTGTTCCGGACGGTGCGCGAGGTCTTCGCGAAGCTGGCGATGGCCGAAGCCCAGCTCAGCGAGAGCAAGGACCGGCCGAAGGGGACGCTCAAGGTCACGGCGACGGTCGGCCTCGGCTCGACCTGGCTCGCGCCGCGCATCGGCGAATTCATCGAGATCTACCCCGATGTCTCCGTCGATCTGCTGCTGGAGGACCGCGAGCTCGACCTCAGCATGCGCGAGGCCGATGTCGCCATCCGCCTGCTCCCGCCGCGCCAGCCAGAGCTCATTCAGCGCCATATGATGACCGTGCATAGCTACATCTATGCCGCCCCGGCCTACCTCAAGAAGTACGGGATGCCGCGCTCGGTCGATGATCTCGACAAGCACAAGGTCATCATCTACGGCGAAGAGGTCCGCCCGCCCGTCCCCACCATAAACTGGCTCCTGACCGTGGGTGGCCGGGAAGATCGACCGCGGGCGCCGGTCCTGACGGTCAACAATGCCTATGCAATCGTGCGGGCCGTCCAGAGCGGCCTCGGTCTCGGCGGCCTCGCGGAGTTCATGGCCACCGAGATGCCCGGGCTCGTCCGTGTCCTTCCGGAAGTCCAGGGTCCGCGTATCGACGCCTATTTCGTCTATCCGGAAGAACTGCGCAATTCCAAGCGAATCCAGGTGTTCCGCGACTTCCTCTTGCGCAAGGTTGCAGAGGCGACATTCTGACGACGCGGCTGCTGGACAGCCCCTACCCGCAAGCTGCCTGAATCGCTTGAATTTTCATGGCATGCATAAACCGCATGCTACCCCGTCATTTTTGAGTCTGGTAGCGCCGTCGGGCGACACTATCTTCTTGGGTGTGTTGCACTGCAACATCAGGAATTCGACGGCGCCTCGGCGCTGTCACCGGGATCTGGGCGCGATGCCCAGATAGGGGTCTTCGGACCCTACGTCTCCCAGACGTGAAGCCTCCCTGTTTAACTTGCCGGGCCCTCGTGGCCCGGCTTTTTATTTCGGGCCCGAAAACGCGTAGCTAGTGGGCCGGATGGGTCGCCGCCGACCGCTGCTCGATGATCTTGTCGGCAACGCGCCCGGTCAATTCCTGCAAATGGTCGAACTTCCATGAGAACGTGCCCACGCCCATCGTGAGCGAGCGCAAGTCGATGATGAGGTCGTGCAGCTCCGACTGCGGCAGAAAGGCATCCACTTCGTCCCAGCCTTGCCATCCCTCCTTGGGGATGAAGCCCAGGATCTGGCCGCGGCGGCCGCTGATGAGGCCGTGGACGCGGGCCGTGAAGTCGTTGGGTATGGCGATCTGAACGGAGCAGATCGGCTCAAGCAGGACCGGGTCGCACTTGGGCATGCCTTCGCTCATGGCGATGCGTGCTGCCGTCTTGAATGCCATGTCCGAGCTGTCGACGGCATGGTACTGCCCGTCATACAACGTCACCGACACGTCGACCGACGGAAAGCCGAGTGGTCCGCGGTGGAGAAATTCGCGGGCTCCCTCCTCGACCGAGGAGATGTACTGTCGAGGCACCGCGCCGCCGACCACCTGATCGACAAACTCGAAGCCGGTTCCGCGCGGCAGCGGCTTGATCTCGACATGCACGTCGCCGAACTGGCCGTGGCCGCCGCTCTGCTTCTTGTGCCGACCGTGCTGCTTCACGCCGCGGCGAATCGTCTCCTTGTAGTTGATGGTCGGCCGGTGCGATTTCACGGCTAGGCCGTATTTCATTCGCAACCGGTCGATGGCGACCTGCAGATGAATCTCGCCCTGCCCCCATAGCACCAGCTCGTGCGTGTCCTGGTTGTGCTCGATCGACAGGGAGGGATCCTCCTCGACCAGCTTGTGCAATGCCGCCGTGAGTTTCACTTCGTCCGCTCTGTTCTCGACGGTGATGGCCAGGGAGAACAACGGCGCGAGCTTCGGCGGCCACTCCACCGACCCGGCCGCCTTGCCTGACGCGGACAGCAGCTGTCCCGTCGTTACGGCATCGAGACGGCCAAGACCGACGACGTCGCCGTCGACAGCCGTGCTCAGCTTGCCAAGCTCATGCCCCTTCATGCGGTAGACGCCGGAGACGCGGTTGCCGCCAAGCGACCCGCCATCCGCCAGTGCAGCGCCCCAGACGCGCGCCAAAGAAATCTTCCCGGTATGTGCCTGATGGTAGGTCTTGAACACGAGGGCGGCCGTATCGCCGGCCGCGGGCGCCACGCCGATGCGGGCCGCCGCCTCCGCCGGGCCTGGCACGTCGTGCCGCAACGCCTTCAGCAGCCGCTGCACGCCGTGATCCTCTTCCGCGGCGCCGAGCAGCACCGGCACGATCAGGTCGCCGGCCAGGTCCTTGGCGATCTGCTGATAGATCTCCTCCTTCGGCGGGACCACGTCTTCGAGCAGCTGCTCGAGAAGGTGGTCGTCGAGATCCGCGAGAGCCTCGAGCATCTCGCGCCGCGCCTCCTGCTCGCGATCGACCATCTCATCGGGAATCTTGATGAGGTCGGAGGGCTTGCCGGGCTTGTAGGCATAGGCGCGCTCGCTCACCAGGTCGACATAACCCGCAACCGTATCGGCACCGGACTTGTCGGTCTGCCGGATAGGTACCTGGCGCAGTATAAGGCGACGGCTCGAAACGCCCTGCAACGCCGCCAGCACGTCGCGCACGCGATGGGCGGCGTTGTCCATCTTATTGATGAACAGCATGTGCGGGATCTTGCGGTCGTCGAGAAATTTGAAGAGCGGCGCCAGCGTCAACGCCCGCGACACCTCCGGTTCGCAGACGATCACGGCGGCGTCGGCGACCATGAGCGCGTTCTGCGTCTCCTGGGTCAGCTCGATCGAACCGGGGCAATCGAGAAAGGTCCACTTCTCGCCGAGATATTCAGTGGTCGCGGCATTCACCTCGACGCTCATCTTGCGCGCGCGCGCTTCCGGCGCACTGTCACCGACGGTGTTGCCGTCCTTGATCGATCCCTTGCGCGTCACGGCGCCGGTCGCGAACAGCAGGCTTTCCAGCAGGGTCGTCTTGCCGCTCAGATATGGCCCGACCAGCGCCGCACAGCGGGGTGCAGCAAGTGCGCGTTGCCCCATGGTCTGTAATCCTCCCTTCCTGCGGCGGGCATGCCCTTCAAACGGGATGCCGCCCTTCTCATATCGATGACAATATGATTTCCGGGGTGCGATTGCCGATGCAAGCAAAAATCGAAGAGTCTATCCGGCGGTCCACGGCCTCCGTTGTCTGACACGGGCGTCCCCGGTTGCACGGCAAGGTGCCATCTTCTATCACCGGAGGGTGGTCGGGACGCGGCAAGCGCAGCCGGAGCATGAACTTGAAAGCTCGCTCGCAATCAGTGCGATAACAGGACTAATCGTGAACGATGGGACGGCGCGAGCGCCGCGGGGCAACTCGAAACGTGTCTCCGATGTGCTCCACTCGCTTGCCGACAGCTGGCCCGGCGAACGGCTGTCATTGGGTGACATCGTGCGCGAGCTCGGCGATCGCGGCCATGGCATTCTGCTGTTCGTTTTCGCGCTGCCGGCCGCAATCCCCGGCATTTCCAGCTTCGCGGCGGTGCCGCTGACGCTTGTGGCCGTGCAAATGGCGATCGGACTGCCGCGCCCCTGGCTTCCTCGGATTATGGCGGATCGGTCGATGGCGCGGGGCGACTTCGCCTCCATGGTCCAGCGGGCCAGGCCTTATCTCCAGCGCGTCGAGCGTCTGCTCAAGCCCCGGCTCGGGATCGTCACCGGGGTTGTCGGCGAGCGCATCATCGGCGTGGTCTGCGTCGTCCTCGCCCTGCTGCTGACCGTGCCCATTCTGTTCAATATACCGCTGGCCGTGCCCCTCGCGATCATGGCGCTTGCCGTCATCGAGCGCGACGGGCTGTTTGCCTCGATCGGCCTCGCCGCCGGCATAGCCGTGATCGGGCTGGTTGCCGCCCTGGGTTGGGCCTCGGTAGAAGGGGCCTTGCAGTTGGCCGTCAAATATCTTGGTATGTAGCCACCGATTCGGCGTCTCCGCGATCCGGCACTGCATGGAGCCTGCGGTCGGGTCGTGCAACACGTTCGTCGATGGCGATTGAACTCCTGATCGTGCTGCTGCTGATCCTCGTCCAGGGCCTGTTCGCCATGGGCGAGATGGCCATCGTCTCGGCTCGAGAAGCCCGCCTTAAGCAACTGGCGGAAGATGGGAGCAAGGGCGCCGCTGCCGCCCTCCAGCTGGCCGAGCACCCCAGCCGCTTCTTCTCCACGATCCAGATCGGCCTGACGCTCTGTAACATCGTGGCGGGGGCCTACGGCGGCGCCAACGTCGCCGATCATCTTGCCGAGAAGCTCGCCGCCTGGCCTGAGGTGGCATCTTATGCCCACGGCCTTGCCATCGGCATCGTTGTCGTCGGCATCACCTTCGTGACGCTCATCCTGGGCGAACTCGTGCCGAAGCGCCTGGCGGTGAGCCGGCCGGAAGCAATCTCGGCCGCCATCGGCCGCGGCATGGCCCTCCTGTCGCGCATCGCCGGGCCGGTGGTCTGGTTCCTTTCGGCGGTGACCGAACTGGTGCTGCTGCTGATTCCGATGCGTCACGGGAGCGAACCGGCGGTGACCGACGAGGAGGTCAAGCTCCTCATGCAGCAGGGCACCGAGGCAGGCCACTTCCATCCGGCCGAGAAGAGCATCGTCGACATGGCTCTCCGGCTGGGAGACCGCCGCGTCAGCGCCTTGATGACGCCGCGCACGCAGGTCGACTGGCTCGACCTCGCCGATCCGGTCGAGGCGACCAAGCAAAAGATCCGCGATAGCACCTACTCGCGCTTCCCGGTCGCCGAGGGCGGGCGGCGCCACATCGTCGGCGTCGTCGAGGTGAAGGATCTGCTGGCGGCGCAGCTGGCCGGGCGCGGCTTCGACATCCGCGCCGTCATGAAGCCGCCGCTCTACATTCCGGAGTCGGCGCCGGCCCTGAAGGCGTTGGAGTCCTTCCGGCGAACCGGAGCGCCTATCGCGCTCATCGTCGATGAGTATGGCGACTTCCAGGGGATCGTCACGCTCGAGGACCTGCTGGAGGCCCTGGTGGGCGACCTGCCGGAGCCGGGCCAGGCCGAGGAGCCGGCGGTGGCCCAGCGCGCCGACGGCTCGTGGCTCGTCGACGGCATGCTGCCGATCGACCAGCTCAAGGACGCTGTCGGCATGACGCGACTACCCGACGAGGAAGAAGCCACCTATCAGACCGTCGCCGGGCTGGTCATGGATCGGCTGCGCCGTATCCCCAAGGCGACCGACTCATTCGAGATCGACGACTATCGCTTCGAGGTCGTCGACATGGACGGAAGGCGCATCGACAAGGTGCTGGTCAGCCGCAGGCCCCCCGAATCGGACGAGGGGTCCGAGTCCGCCTCGGCCGCCTAACGCAGCGCCTTGCAGGCCCGCTGGATGCGCGTGCAGGCCTCCTTCAGCGCCTCGGTCGAGGTCGCGTAGGAGATCCGGAAGAAGGGCGAGAGGCCGAAGGCCGAGCCCTGCACCGCCGCGACGCCCTCGGCCTCCAGCAGATAGGTGACGAAGTCGTCGTCAGTCTCGATGATCTTGCCCTGCGGCGTGCTCTTGCCGATGGCCCCGGCGCAGGACGGGTAGACATAGAAGGCCCCCTCCGGCCGATGGCAGCGGATACCCGGCGCCTGGTTCAGCATATCCACGACCATGTCGCGCCGCGCCTTGAAGGCCTTGTTATGCTCAGGAATGAACTCCTGCGGCCCCGTCAAGGCCTCGACCGCCGCGGCCTGGCTGATCGAGCTCGGATTGCTCGTGCTCTGCGACTGGAGCTTCGCCATCGCCTTGATCAGCGGCGCCGGACCGGCGCCGTAGCCGATGCGCCAGCCGGTCATGCAATAGGCCTTGCTGACCCCATTCATGGTGAGCGTGCGGTCGTAGAGCTTCGGCTCGACCTGGGCCGGCGTCGAGAACTCGAAGCCGTCATAGACGAGATGCTCGTACATATCGTCCGTCAGCACCCAGACATGGGGATGCCTGAGCAGCACGTCGGTCAGCGCCTTCAATTCGGCGCGCGTGTAGGCGGCTCCGGTGGGATTCGACGGGCTGTTGAGGATCAGCCACTTGGTCTTCGGCGTGATCGCGGACTCCAGGTTCTCCGGCAACAGCTTGAACTGGCTGTTCTGCGAGCAAGGGACGAAGACCGGCGTACCCTCGGCGAGCAGCACGATGTCTGGATAGGACACCCAGTAGGGCGCGGGAATGACGACCTCGTCGCCCGGATTGAGGGTCGCCATCAGGGCGTTGTAGAGAACCTGCTTGCCGCCCGTGCCGACGCTCACCTGCTCCGGCTTGTAGTCGAGGCCGTTCTCGCGCTTGAGCTTGGCGCAGATCGCCTGCTTCAACGCCGGCGTGCCGTCGACGTCCGTGTACTTGGTGTCGCCGCGACGCATGGCCGCAGCCGCGGCCGCCTTGATGTTGTCGGGCGTGTCGAAATCGGGTTCGCCGGCGCCGAGACCGATGACGTCCTTGCCTGCCGCCTTCAGCGCGCGCGCCTTCTGGGTGACGGCGATGGTGGGCGACGGATTGATACGATCGAGACGCTGGGCAAGGAACGGCATAGAAGTCTGTCCTCGGTGAAATGGCGGCTGACCTTAGGCTGACGCGGCCGTCGCGTGCAACCCTGCATGCGACAAATCGCTCGGGGCCTGAATGCCTTGTTATCGCCCCATTCCGGCAAAACTGCTGCCACCACGCGACGGTTCAATGCGCGCCAGACGTTGTACGGCCATGGACGCGGTCCGACGCCGGGGGCGCGGACCGCGACAACACGAAAGCCCGGGGAGTGCACGACATGACACCACGGACCAGATCGACCATCGACCTGGCTGCCATCAAGCCGACCTGTCTCTACAGCTGGGAACCGCCGCTCCACGAGATGCTCGCCGATCCGGTCGTGCAGCAGGTGATGGCCGTCGACGGCGTCGCCGCGGACGAGGTGATGTCGCTCTTGTGCGAGGCGAGGGTACGCCTGGGCGGCGAGTAGGCCGCAGCGGACTTGTTCTCGCCTCCAATTTTAGCTCGACTGCACCGGGCCGCTTCCCACCGCGGGTTTGGCAAGGGCGGCCCGAGTTGACGTATCCTGCCGCCTCCATTGGTTCGCGAGCGCGCCGCGAAGTCGGCGTCGGAAGGGGCGTCTGCGATGATCGACCACCGGCAGTCCGCGCGGGCCGATGCGGCGCTGCGTCACTTCACCGCGACTCCTCTCGAGAAGCTGTTGGAGCGCGGGCCGGGGCAGGACCCCGCCGAAGTGGCCCTGGCGCTGTTCCACGATGTCGCTCGGAGCGTGCCGGCCTACGGTGAATTCCTCGACGAGCAGGGCGTCGATCCGTCGCGCGTCCGCACGCCGCAGGATTTTGCGGGTCTGCCGGTGGTGACCAAGCCGAACTATCTCGCGCGCCACCCGCTGGCCCGGCTGTGCCGCGGCGGCAAGCTCGAATCCTGCGACTTCATCGCCGTGTCTTCCGGCTCGACGGGCAAGCCGACCTTCTGGCCGCGCTTCCTCTCCGATGAGCTGCCGATCGCCGTACGCTTTGAGCAGGTGTTCCAAGACAGTTTCCAGGCT
>Ga0335069_10009030_pt1 | contig 14219 bp, 12 predicted proteins | sample Lox_Sample_11_FD_206714 | JGI IMG/M metagenome (GOLD analysis project Ga0335069, IMG submission 206714) | Soil microbial communities from Loxahatchee National Wildlife Refuge, Florida, United States - Lox_Sample_1.1 | ecosystem: Environmental > Terrestrial > Soil > Wetlands | place: USA... | reverse complement strand
CAAGCACGCCTTCACATCCGCCGTGCTGATGTCCAGCCCGGCGACCACTCAGTGTCCCCGCCGCGTTCGTCGGTCAGTCCGTGTCTGGCGCACCCCAACCGCCGCCACCAGGAGTGACCACTGTGAGGACATCGCCTGCTGCGAGGCTGCGGGTCGTCTTGGCGGGCAGGACGTTCCGCCGGGCCTGCCGCGCAGGGCTGCCAACGCCATGGGGTGCGAGGTCGGTAGGGGGCGGCAGGACGTCGTCCGGAGCGAGCGGGCCGAGCAGGTTGCAGCCGACGCTGCCCGGCGCGCCGCCGCGGGCACCGGCCGGGGGATGCCGGCGCCGGTCGGTCAGGAGCGAGACCGTGGCGGGCTCGAGGACCCGGATAGACCGGACGATGCCGTCGCCGCCGCGGTGATGGCCCGCCCCACCGCTGCCGTCGACCAGCTCGTACTGCTCAACTCTCATCGGGTACTCCAGCTCAAGCGCCTCGATCGGGGTGTTGAGGGTGTTGGTCATGCCGACGTGCACACCGCTGGGCCCCGGGCCCCGCCGGGAGCCTCCTTGGCCTCCGGCGATCGTCTCGTAGTAGGTCCAGCCCGCACCGCCGATGACAACGTTGTTCATCGTGCCCTGGCCGGCGGCGGGGACGTCGGCGACCTCGGCGAGGGCGGCGAGGATGGTGTCGGCGAGGCGCTGGCTTGTCTCGACGTTGCCGGCCACGACGGCGTGCGGCGGCCGAGCGTTCACCAGCGAGCCCTCCGGTGCCACGATCTCCAGGGGAGCGTATGTTCCGGCATTGGCCGGGACGTCATCAGGCAACAGCACGCGCAGGGCGAAGTAGCAGGCCGAACGGGTAACCGCCAACGGACAGTTGACATTGCCCTCAACCGCGTCCGCGGTGCCAGTGAAGTCGACGCGCATCCGGTCACCGGCCACCGTGACCGCGACCGCGAGGGCGATGTCGTCCTCGGTGACGCCATCGCCCTCCAACTCGCCGCGGGCCCGGTAGGTGCCGTCCGGCAGCACCCCTACCGCGTCGCGGGCACGGCGCTCGGTGTATGAGATCACCTCGTCGTAGGCGGCCAGCACCGTGTCCAGGCCGCGCCGGGCAGTGAGCTCGGCCAGCCGGAGTCCGGCCAGCCGGCCCGCGGCGAGCTGGGCCTTGAAGTCGCCGCGCCGCAGCCGCGGTGTGCGTGAGTTGGCGAGGATGACAGCGAAGAGATCCTCGTCGAGTTCTCCGCCCGTGACGAGCACAGGTCGCGGCTGGCGCTGGGCATCGAGCCGGGCACCATTCCGCCGAGGTCGGAATGGTGTGCGCGGGTGACGGCGAACCCTACGGGCCGATCCTCTACCGTGAGCGGGCCGACCAACGTGACGTCGGGCAGATGCGTGCCACCGGTGTACGGGTCGTTGAGCACGAACACGTCGCCCGGCCGTGGGTCCCGGGCCATCACCGCAGCCACCGACTCCGGCATCGCGCCGAGGTGAACGGGGATGTGTTCGGCCTGGGCGACCAGGCGCCCGCGAGGGTCGAACAACGCGGCCGAGCAGTCCCGTCGTTCCTTGATGTTGGAGGAGAATGCGCTGCGCACCAGCACGGTGCCCATCTCCTCGGCGACCCCGATCAGCGCGCTGGTCATCACTGAGAGCGTCACTGGGTCCAGCGTCATGGCCCGCCCTCCTCGCGTCGCAGGATTAGCGTCCCCACCTCGTCCACGGTCCCGCTCCAGCCGGGCCGCACCAGGCAGGTCGCCTCTGCGAACTCCACGACGACCAGCCCACGGACCCGGCTGCCGGCACCCATCCCGGCCCGGTCGAACACCTGCGCGTCATGCCATCCACCCTCCAGCAACACCGGCCTCCGCCCGATGACCGAGCGGTCGCCCGAGACCGGACCTTCCCAGAGCTGCGGCGTCTCTCCGGCAACCGACGCGACCAGCCGGACGGCGACCACCTCGACGACCTCATCGTCGTCCCGGTAGCCGTACCGGCGCTGATGGGCGGCGTGGAACGCCGAGGCCAGCGCGTCGGGCGTGGCCCCGCCCACCGTCAGCTCGTAGGACTGGCCCCGGTAGCGCAGATCAGCCAGGTGCTCCAGCCGCGGCTCGACGGCGAAGTCCGCCAATGCACGATCCACCAGGACGCGCCACGCCTGACCCAAGTCGGCCGCGTCCAGGATGTCCAGGCGGCCACGCAGCGGAGCAACATAATCACGACGCACGTCCGAGATCGCCAGGCCGAAGGCGCTGAGCACCCCGCATGTCTTGGGCACCAGGACGGTCCGGACCCCCAGCTCCTCGGCCATAGCGCACGCATGCATCGCACCGGCGCCGCCAAACGCCACCAGGGCGAAATCGCGCGGGTCCAGGCCACGCTCCACGCTGATCACCCGCAGCGCGCGGACCATCTGCGAGTCGGCCACCCGGACGATGCCCAGCGCGGCCTGCTCCAGCGCCATGTCCAGCCGGTCCGCCAGCCGCTGCACCGCCCACCGCGCACGCGCTCGCGACAGCCTGACCTGCCCGCCCAGGCTCGCGCCGTCCGGCAGATAGCCCAGCACCAGATTGGCGTCCGTCACAGTCGGCTCCACACCACCGCGACCGTACGCCGCCGGTCCCGGCGCTGCCCCGGCCGACCGCGGCCCGACCCGCAGCGCGCCGCCCTCATCCGCCCAGGCGATCGATCCGCCTCCAGCACTCACACTGTGGACGTCGACCATCGACAGCTTCAGCGGGACGCCCGCCACCACCGACTCCGTCGTCGTCTGAACCGCTCCCTCGATCACCGCCGCGACGTCGGTGCTCGTGCCCCCCATATCGAAGGTCAGCAAGTCGCGAAACCCGGACAGCGCAGCCACGTACGAGGCTCCGACGACCCCACCCGCCGGTCCCGACAGCACGAACCGCACCGGCTGGGCGGCCGCCAGGGCGATCTCGGCGACACCACCGGAGGACTGCATCACCAGCGGCGGGGGCAGCCCGCGGCGTCGGGCTCGACCGCCCAGCCGCTCCAGATAGCCGGCGACCCGCGGCGCGAGGTAGGCATCCGCCGCTACCGTGGCCATCCGCTCGTACTCACGAAACTCTGGCAGCAGTTCGCTCGACACCGACACCGGCACGCCCGGCAGCCGGGCTCGCACCCGCTCACCCACCCGGCTTTCATGTTCCGGGTGGAGGAAACCGAAGAGCAGACAGACTGCGACCGCCTCCACCTCGGCAGCGGCCAACGCCTCCACCACCCGGTTCAGATCGGCGTCGTCGAGAGGGACCACCACACCGTGCGGACCCATCCGCTCACGCACCGTGAACCGCAACTCGCGGGGAATCAACGGCGGAGGTCGGTCGCGAGCAAGATCATACAAAGCTGCACGATTCTGCCGGCCGATCTCCAGAACGTCGCGGAACCCCCGAGTCGTGATCAGCGCGGTACGGCCACCGCGCCGTTCGAGCAGGGCATTCGTAGCCACCGTCATGCCCTGCGCGAACACGGACACGGCGGCGGCCTCCAGCCCCGCCGCATCGACCGCGGCCAGAACACCCGCCGACTGGTCGGCCGGCGTGGACAGCACCTTGGCCGTGACCAGCCGTCCCGCGCGCAGCGCCACCAGGTCAGTGAACGTGCCACCGACGTCGACTCCAAGACGCACACCTGTCCCGTCTACAACATCAGTCTGGCACGGCGGAAGCGATGCCCCGTCTCACTCCAACCGCCAGACCGCCTCCCGCCTCACCGACGCGGCTACCGCCGAATACAAGGCACTGACCGCATCGAAATCGGTCAGTCAACACGTCAGTCGGCAGTGATGGCGCCTTTCCTTGGCCAGCGTCGTATGACCGGTGTTCCCGTACAGCCCGTCGCCCACTCAGCCGCCCGCCCCGACCTCGGGGCGGGCGGCGTACGCCGTCGTGGGACGGCTGGGGAGAGGGACCGCGCCGCCCGTGCGCTCCCGACTCCTCGCCCACGCGGGGCCGCCAGGCGCCTGCGCACTGTCGCCGCATCGAAGAGCCACAATGATTGTGGGGCGCGCGCCCTGCCGGATGCCAGGGAGCCGACTCATGGACAAACGAGGGCGACACGAGGGGGGATGGCACTCCCGCCTGCTGGAGGGCCTCGGTCATGCTGTGATCGTCACGGATGTTGCGGGCACCGTCACCTACTGGAACCGTACTGCTGAGGAGCTCTACGGCTGGACTGCGCAGGAGGCCATCGGAACGAACATCCAGAACCTGACAGTGCCACAGGTCTCTCAGACACTGGCCAACCAAATCATGGACAGCCTCCGCTCCGGTGGCCGGTGGTCCGGTGGCTTCTCTGTGCAGCGCAAGGACGGTTCCATCTTTCCGGCGCTCGTCACCGACACCGTCGTGCGCGAAGAGAACGGCGACGTCGCGGAGATCGTCGGCGTCTCGACCCATCTCGGCCACGCCCTGCAGCCGCTCCTGGCGCATTCGGCGGACGCCGCCCTCGTGCTCACCGAGGATGTCAAGGTCTCGTACGCCAGTCCGGCGGCCACGCGCATCTTCGGCTGGACCCCGCCGACCCCGATGGGCATGCCGCTGCCCGACCTCGTCCACCCCGATCATCGTGAGGCCGTCGCCGCGTACTGCCGACGCGCGGCGGCCACGACGTCCGCGCTCGCGCCGCTGGACTGCAGGTTGCTGCGCGAGGACGGGTCGTCGAGCTGGGCCGAGTTGCTGGTGACGAACATGCTCGCCGATCCCGCCGTCCGCGGTCTCGTCGCCAACTTGCGCGACACCACGGAGCGGCACGAGGTCGAGCAACGCCGATCCCGGCAAGCGGCCGTGACGGCGCTGGTAGCGCAGACCGCCACGAGCGTGCTCGCCGAAGAACCGCTGCCGCATGTCTACCGGCGCGTCGTCGAGGGCGCGGCGCGCGCGTTCGACGCGACGGAGGCGGGCCTGTTCGTGCGGGACCAGCAGGCCGGCCGCTTCCAGCTCGTGGCCGCCCACGGACCGGCCGCCGAGCAGCTGTCCATAGCCGCGATCAGCTGGGACGACCCCGCTCTGGCGGCTCTGATGACCACCGGGCAACGGGTGCTCGAAGGCCCACCGCCAGGCGCTCCCGACACGGTGCGCCAGTTCCTCGGCCCCATAGCCCTCGCCGGGTTCACCGAGCCGGCCGCGGGTGAGGGGCTGCTCGGTGTGGGCCGACCGCCGGGCGGCGACCCCTTTGCGGACGCCGACACAGAGCTTCTCGCAACCTTGGTCGGTCAGGTGGCGCTCGCCATCGGGCTGGGCCGGGCACACGCAGACCAGCGACGCCTGGCCGTCCTGCAGGAGCGCACCCGGATTGCGCGGGACCTGCACGACAACGTGCTGCAAGACCTCATCGCGATCGGCATGCAGCTGCAGTGCAAGGTGGATGCCGAGACGGACCCGCGGCGGCGCGAGAGCGACCAGGCGCTCGTCGCGCAGCTCGAAGGCTCGGCCCTGCGGCTGCGTACCGCGGTGGTCGAGCTGCGCGAGGCCGTCAGCGGGGACGACGCGCTCCAAACCATCCGTGCGATCGTCGCGGACGCCGCGCGCGTGCTCGGGCACCTGCCCACGTTGACGATCCGGGCTTCGGCCGAAGACCTCGCGGCTCCGGTCGGTGCGCAGCTCGCTGCAGTGCTCCGCGAAGCGCTCTCCAATGTCGCCCGGCACGCCGATGCGACCGCGACCGACGTCAGCATCGCCACCGAGGACGGCCGGGTGACCCTGCGCGTGGACGACGACGGCCGCGGACCGCCCGAGCCCCTGCTGCCCGGCGGGGGCCTGATGAGCATCGAGCACCGGGCGCGAGCCCTCGGCGGAACCGCCGCCCTGGTCCAGCGCCCGGGCGGCGGCGCCAGGCTGGAGTGGACTTGCTCGTCGGCCGCCGACCGTCGTCGGACGCCTGGACGCTCGGGTGGGGACCGACGACTCGGCGGATGATGCGCCCGCGCTGGGCGGTCACGTGTCGTTGTCGAGGACCTCACGCAGTCTGCGCGCGAAGGCCTCGGGTTGGCCGGCGTATCCTGGACTCCCCGCCGACGAACCCGCCGTGGTGGCTCGGGAACATGGTGACCTGCTGACCGAGCAGCTCGGCGGTGGCCATCGACGTGCGCCCGGTGAAGGTGTTCAGGGACTCCTCGCCCACGGCGATGACGACTTGGGTGGGGGCCGCGGCCAGCGCGTCGACGTTGGGCTGATAGCCGGCGTCCTGGAAGCTCCGGGCGGTGTATTCGCTGCACTGTCGGTGTGCAGGATCACCCCGGCGGGCCCGCCTCCGACGCCTTGCCCGACACCGGCAGACACGCCAGACTCGACCCACCCCGGGACCCGACGATGTTGGCTAATAGAACGCGATCTTCGATCGCGAAGTCAGGAACACGTCACGTCCACGCGTGGCTGGACGAGCGTAAGGCAGCCGAGACCTGACCGGGATCCCATCGAGGGCTGGCTCATCCGCGTCGGCGACCAACTGCGGCAGGACGGGTGGACGCTCACCGTCATGAGCGGCATCCGTTCCCGTGTGCGGGGTGCAGCTGCTCGAGTCGCCAAGCCTTTCCCGGGAGTCATGCGGGAGCGGGGTCCCGGGCTACCATGCCTAACAGGCCTGTGACCTGGGCCGATGGCCCGAGAAACCCTGTCACCACGGATAAAGGTCCGCTGCTCTGCCCATTGAGCTAGAGGCCCTGGCGCGGCAGCCGGCTGCCGTCGTCGATCGCGTGCACGGCCCTAGGCTACGCGCGCCGACCCAGCCGATGCCGGCTACGTTCGCATCCATGGAGACCTGGGAGGCCATTCGCGCCCGCCGTGACGTCCGCCGGTACGACGGCCGGCCCATCCCGTCAGCCGATCTGGACCGCATCCTCGACGCCGCTCGCCGCACGCCGTCGGCAGGCAACCAGCAGCACTGGGACTTCGTCGTGGTGACCCAGCGGGACCGCCTCGAGCGGCTGAGCACGGTCTGGCGAGGGGCGCGTCACGTGGCGTCGTCCGCGGCGACGATCGCGCTGGTGGCGCCCAGGGCCGAGCCTGGCCGGAATCGCGAGATCCTGCAGTACGACCTGGGCCAGGCCACGTTCTGCATCATGGTCGTGGCTGCCGACCTGGGCATCGGGAGCGGTCACGCGGCCGTGGGGGACCAGGAGAGCGCGCGCCTGATCCTGGAGGTGCCCGAGACCCATGCGGTCGAGTGGATGATCGCGCTCGGCTACCCTGCCGGCGGTCCCTTGCAGTCGATGGACAGGATCAACCGGCGGCCGTTCGACGAGGTGGTCCACCGGGAGCACTGGTGAGCGAGCACGGGGCGGGCGGGAATGCCGTCCACCCCGGCGTCGGCCGCCGATCCGCCGTCGGACGCCGCTCGCCCGGGGCGGGTTGTGGATCCGCGCACCATGCTGGACGCCGGAGGACGCGGTGTCGACGTCCCTCGAGCTTCCGCCCTCCCGGTTGCTAGCTCGACGCCGCGAGATAGCTCGCCAGGCCCCGTTCGAGGGCAGCGGCGGCACGCTCGCGCCACGCCGGGTCGGCCAGTCGCCTCGCGTCACCGCCGTTGCGCATGTTGCCGCACTCGATGAAGACCTTCGGGTCGAGGCCGACCAGGTCGGTGCGGACGGCCACGCCCTGCCGGCCCACGTACGTCGCGAACGGCTCGCCGGTGCCCGCTCTGAACGCGTCCCGGATCGCGGTCGCCAGGCGCCTCGACGGCGCGTCCACGGCGTGGTCTGGACCGGCCGGGCCGGGCTCGATGACGTGGAAGCCGTACCCGCCGGAGGGCCCGCCGTCGGCGTGCACGGAGAGCGCGACCACCTGCGCGCCGCGGCCGGCCCTGCTGGCGGCGGTGTTGCCGATCCCCGCGCGGTCGACCGTGCAGGGTCCGACACCGTGGTCGCTCGTCCGGGTGAGCACGACCCGGACTCCTGCTGCGCGCAGCCGGGTGGCGAGTCGCTGCACGACGTCCCAGGTGAAGGCGTGCTCGGGATACCCCGCGTTCGTCTGCGTGCCGGTCGTGTCGCACGGCCGCGGGCCGATCGGCGTCGGCATCATCCGGTTGATGATCTCGGGGTGCCGCGCGTTGCCGCCGTCGTGACCGGGGTCGAGGACGACGACCGTGCCCGCGAGAGGTCGTGCCCGGGCGGGCACCGAGCCGGGCCTCGTCGGCCTGCTCCCGGTCGCGCTTGCCACGAAGGACCGACCCGATGTCGGGGCGGACGTGACGCCGGCCGAGGGTGACGACGGCGACGTCGGGGACGGCGACATCGGGGACGGCGACATCGGGGACGGCGACATCGGGGACGGCGACGGGGGCCCGCTCGTGGTGTCCCCCTCCCCGGCGCCGGACGGGCCCGATCCGCACGCGGAGACCGACACGACGACGAGCCCTGCGATGGCCACTGCGATCGGTCGGCCGGGAGGCGGCCGGTGCAACCGGCCGCCGTCGCGAGATGGACACATCGAGGCCTCCTCCCGGGCCATGAACCGTCCGTTCGGCGAAGGGGATCTTGGTCGACCCGTCCCACGCCGGTCGCGCGGCATCCTGAAGCCATGGAAGCCGACCTCGTCGTGACCCCGGCGCTGATCATCCCAGGGCAGGAACTGCGTTGGCGCTTCTCCCGGTCGAGCGGACCGGGCGGGCAGGGCGTCAACACGACGGACTCGCGCGCGGAGCTGTCGTGGGATCCGGGGACGTCGTCCGCGCTGTCGCCGGTCACGCGCGAGCGGCTGCTGGCCCGCCTCGACCGGCGCCTGACCGGCGGCGCCGTCGTCGTGACGGCCTCGGAATTCCGGTCGCAGCTGCGCAATCGCGAGGCCGCGCGGGCCCGGCTGGCCGCGATCGTGCGCGACGCCATCAAGCCTCCCCCAGCCGCCCGCCGGCCGACCCGGCCGAGCGCGGCAGCCAAGCGCCGGCGGCTGGAGGACAAGCGCCGCCGCTCCGAGGTCAAGCGTCTGCGCCGCACCGACCCGGGGCTCTGAGCGGATCAGCCGGACGACTTCGGGACCTTGATCTCGACGCGTCGGTTGAGGGCCCTGTGCTCCGCCGTGTCGTTCGGTGCGCGCGGGTAATCGGGTCCGAGACCGTCGAACGTCACGCTGAAGCGCGCCAGATCGAGCTTTCCCTGGAGGTATTCGGCAACGGCGCCGGCCCGCTGCTTCGAGAGCTCGAAGTTGATCGCACGCCCCCCGGAACTGTCGGTGTACCCGGTCACCACGATCTGTCCGTACCGCTTGTCCTGTTCGACGCCCTGCACCACCTGGTCGAGCGTCTGCCGTGCGTCCGGAAGGAGCGTCGCACTGCCGAGCGCGAAGAGGACCGTGTTCGGGATCGTGTAGCTGCTCGTGTTCGGGTCGAAGGAGGGCGCCGGGGCCGGGGCCTTCTGCGACGCGGTCGTGACAGCCGGCGGCTTCGGCGACGGCTTCGAGCCACGCCCGCGCGTCGGGGGCACCGATGGCGCGGTCGACGCGGACTGCTTCGGCTCGGCGCCGGCGAGCTGGATGTGCGTGCCCTTCACGCCCAGCACGACGTACCCGACCAGCCCGACGGCGATGACCAGCATGGCGGCTCCCGCGGCGATCGCCCGCCGCTGCCGCACCTTCCGGGGCAGGGGCGCCTTCGGGACGTCGGACTTCTTGCGGCCCCTGTCCTGCCCCTGCCCTCGGGACCCGCCGCCGATACCAGAGGCGGGCGTCCGTGGCGCGGGCGGTGCGCCCGGCAGCAGTGCCGAAGTCGCCTCGGGCGCCGTCGCGACGGGCAGCTGCCGGCCCTGGGCGACGCTCAGCTTCGCCTCCGACGCCGGGATCGTGGCGCGCAACGCCGCCACGACGGGAGCGGCGGGACCGGCCGTCCGCAGGTCGATCCGCCGCGCCACGCCCTCGAAGAGCTGCTGCAGCGCGGCGACCTCGGGCCACATCGTCAGTTCGGTGATCACGTGACCGTCGTGGTGCATGATGACGCGCGCGGCGACGGCGCCCGGCCGGCCCGTGGGCGGCGCGCCGAGGAACTCCTGCGTCTGGAGGCCCTCGAGCAGCACCTCGTCGGTGGCGACGTCCGGTGCCAGGTACAGGTGCCGGGAGGTGTACCGCAGCTCACCGAACGCCCCGAACACCCTGGAGACCGCCAGCCAGACGTCGTCGCGGCCCTCGAGGTCGAGATGCAGGGGCGGCACCGCCACCTTGGCGTCGGCCGCGAGGACCGCGACGAAGCGCTCCGCGGAGCGGTCGTTCCAGGCCGCGACGAGTTCTGCCACAGGCGCGGGGATGGCCACCTGCTCTACGCGGTCCGCCACCGTCCTCCTCCGCCTGTCCGAGATCGACCGAACGACCGATTCCGCTGTCGCACCGCCCGGTCGCCGCCTGCGACCAGACAACACTGGGTGGCCCGGCCAGCCCACGTCAAGCGGTTGTCACGCACCGCCCGCGGCAACCACACCGTTCCAGGTGGTCGCACCCCGTGCCGCTCGGCGGAGCCGGTCCCCGATCGCGGCGGCCAGCGGTCCGTCGGCGTCCGGCGGCACCGCCACCACCCGCCGCAGGCCGAGTGCATCCGCCTCCCGCAGACAGCGATACAGCGAGCGCGCGTAGTCGGCGGCGTCGGCGGGAGCGCCCAGCCGGACCACGCCCTCCGGGGTGCCGACGCCGTCGGGCGCGAGCAGACCGGTCGTGGGACGTGCACCTGCCGGGGGAGCAGGGCCCAGCATCTCCCGGGTCTGCCGGTCGCCGGTCGCCAGGAACACGCGCGCAGCGGGCGCGTAGTGGGCCGGCAGGGTCCCGGGGGCCCGGACGTCGCCGGCGCGAGCGCCCACGGCCACGCCCACCCCGGCGGCGTGCCGGATGTCGGCGGGACCGACGGCGCCGGGTCGCAGCACGGCGGGCTGCGACCCGGTGCAGTCCAGGATCGTCGACTCGAGCCCGACCCGGCTGGGGCCGCCGTCGAGCACGACGTCGAGCCCGTCGACGAGCGCCTCGGCGAGCTCCTCGAGCACGTGCGCCGCGTCGGTCGGGCTGACCCGGCCGAACCGGTTCGCCGACGGCGCGGCGAGGCCGCCACCGAAGGCCGCGAGTACCTGCTGGGCGACCGGATGGTCGGGCGCACGCAGGCCGACGGTGTCCTGGCCTCCCGTGACGTGGTCACCGGCCCGTGGGCCACGCGGGAGGACGAGGGTCAGCGGGCCGGGCCACAGGGTGCGAGCGAGCCGCCAGGCGTATCCGGGGACGTCGACGGCCCATCCGTCGAGCCGATCCGGGCCCTCGACATGGACGATCAGCGGATGGTCGGCGGGCCGGCCCTTCGCGGCGTAGACACGGGCGACCGCCGCGACGTTCTCGGCGTCCGCGGCGAGGCCGTAGACCGTCTCCGTCGGCAGGCCGACCAGCCCGCCGCGGCGCAGCGCGACCACCGCGCGCGCCACGTCACGGGTGGAGGACGTGAGCGACGGCACGCCAGCAGTGTGGCGTACCCGCGGCCGGCTGCCGCTGCCGGGGGAGGGCCGGCGCGACTACAGGCCGAACGTCTTCCCGAAGTCGCCCAGGGTGTCCTTCGCCAAGCTGGCCGGGTCGATGCCGTGCTCCTGCAGGAAGCGGTTGTACTCGTCGAGGTCGATGACGTCCGGCAGCTGGTCCTGGACGAGCTGGGCCTTCTCGCCCATGCCGTGCGAGGAGAGGTAGTCGACCAGTTGGCTCTTCGGGATCTGCATACCTCCGTCCTACCCTCATCGACCCCCCGCCGACCAGCCCTTCATGCTGGGGGAGTGGCCACGAACGCGACCAGCCGGTCACCCGATCCACCCCAGGAGGCCGCCGACCCCGATGTCGCCGGAGACCTCGACGTCGACGTCGCCGTCATCGGTGCGGGACCGGCCGGATCCGCCGCCGCGCTCGCAGTCCTCGCCGCCCGCCCGCGGGCCAGGGTCGCGCTGCTCGACCGGGCCGCGTTCCCCCGTGACAAGACCTGCGGCGACGGCGTCGCGCCCCAGGTCCTGGACGTCCTCGGCCGGCTCGGCGTCCGCGGCCTGTTGGACGACTGGCCGACCGTGGACCGGCTCGAGCTCGGCTATCCCGGCGGCCCCTGGCTGAGCGGGCGGATGGCCAGACCGAACTACGTCGTCCCGCGGGTCGTGCTCGACGCCCGGCTGACGGAGGCCGCCGCGGCGCGTGGGGCGAGCGTGCTGCACCGCCGCGTCCGGACGCTCGCCCGGGACGGCGAGTCCGTGGTCAGCGCCGGCGTCCGGGCCCGGGTGGTCGTCGGCGCCGACGGCGCGTCGTCCGCCGTTCGGGCCTGGCTGGACCCACCCGGCGGCGGGCACACCGCCATCGCCCTGCGGGGATACGCGCCGGTCCTGCCGGGCCGGGAGGGCGCGCAGGTCATCGTCTTCGACCCGGAGGGCCCATGGCCCGCCTACGCCTGGTCGTTCCCGATCGGCGACGGCACGGCCAACGTGGGCTACGGGCAGATCCTCCCGGTCGCGCATGGTGGGGGTTCGACGGGCCCGACCCGCGCCCACCTGTTCCAGCGGCTGGACACGTTGCTGCCCGGCGCGGTGGAGGGCGGCCGCCAGTGGCGCGGCCATCACCTACCGCTCTCGAGCGCGCGCTGGCGGCAGCCGGACGGCCCGGTGCTGCTCGCCGGCGATGCCCTCGGCCTGGTCAATCCGCTGACGGGCGAGGGCATCCACGCGGCCGTCCTCAGCGGTGCCTACGCGGGCCTGGCGGCGGCCTCGGCCCTGTCCGTCGGCCGGCCTTCCCTGGCCGGGGCCCGGTACCGCGCGGCCCTGCGGTCGCGCTTCGGCCGGCACTGGAGGCACATGGCTGCGCTCGCCCGGATCACCCGCCGGTACACCGGTCCGGAGGGCGCGGCGGTGGCCGCGGAGGACGCCGACGTATCGGGGGTCGCTCTCGCCGACGAGGGCGGTCGCCGGCTCGTGGCGGCGGCGCTGGCCGCCGGCGCCCGGGACCAGCGCGTGTTCGACGATCTGGCCCAGATGGGTCTGGCGGAGGGGCCGCTGACGGCGCGGGCGGTCAGCGGCCTGGTGCTGCAGCTGCTGCGTTCTCGCGGATCGAGTCCAGCGTCTCCATGATCGCGACGGTCTCGTCCAGCGGCAGGCGGGGGCTCTCCGTGAGGCCCTCACGCAGGCAGCGGACGACCTCGATCGCCTCGAAGCGCAGTCCCTTGCCCGGCCCGGCGAGCCCGGCCTCGAGGGTGAAGCGCTCGGGCTCTGCGCCCTTCCTCCGCAGCGTGAAGGTGGTCGGCGCATAGAAGATCGGGTCGACGTCGATGGTGCCCCGGGTGCCGCTGATCCAGGCACGGCAGGCCGTGGTAGCCCAGAGCGTGCAGGTCACGACGGCGTGCACGCCGTGCGGGTAACGCAGGATCGCCGACGTCTGACCGTCGACCCCGGTGAACGTGGGGTCGGAGGCGCTGGTCACCGAGGTCGGCGTCCCCAGCACCATGTGGGCCCAGGACACGGGGTAGACGCCGAGGTCGAGCAGCGCGCCTCCGCCGAGCTCGGGCGCGTAGAGCCGGTGCGCGGGATCGGGCGCGAACATCTGGCCGTGGTCGGCCACCACCGTGCGGACGTCGCCCAGCGCGCCGTCGGCCAGCAACCGCCGGATCTCGATGGTGTGCGGCAGGAACCGGGTCCACATCGCCTCCAGGCAGAGGACCCCCTTCTCGCGGGCGGTCGCCACCACGCCCCGCGCCTGGGCGGCGTCCATCGTGAAGGGCTTCTCGACGAGCACGTGCTTGCCCTGGGCGATGGCGGCGAGCGCGTTCTCGGCGTGCAGCGGGTGGGGCGTCGCCACGTAGACGACGTCGACCTCGTCGTCCTCGATCAGGTCCTGATAGGAGGCGTGTCGGCGGGGGACGTCGTGGATCGCGCCGAACCGCTCGGCCGAGGCCCGGTTGCGCGAGCCGACGGCGACCAGGCGGGCGCCGTCCACCGCCCACAGGTCCGTCGCGAACGCCGAGGCGATCCCGCCCGTGCCGATGATCCCGAACCGCACCACGTCCGCCATCTGCTCTCCTCCGGGGTGTGCTCGCCCGCCGTCCCGAGACTAGGACGTCAGGCCCGCGCGGCGCCGGCACCGTCCGCGAGCAGGCCGGCGACGACGCGCAGGTCGGCGACGAGCGCCCCGTACGCGTCGTCCTGCTGGTCCTCGGGGGCACGCAGGACGGACGACGGGTGCACGGTCGGCACGAACGAGCGCAGCCCTCGGCTCGTCTCCCGCCGGATCACCTCGCCGCGGTGGCGGGT
>Ga0335069_10009029_pt1 | contig 14219 bp, 13 predicted proteins | sample Lox_Sample_11_FD_206714 | JGI IMG/M metagenome (GOLD analysis project Ga0335069, IMG submission 206714) | Soil microbial communities from Loxahatchee National Wildlife Refuge, Florida, United States - Lox_Sample_1.1 | ecosystem: Environmental > Terrestrial > Soil > Wetlands | place: USA... | reverse complement strand
CTGGTGCGAGCACGCCGAACCAAGTGCTCGCGTCGAAACCCTTGTAGCCCGACTCATCGATGGTGGGCACCTGCGGTAGGTCGGCGACGCGCTTGGCCGACGACACCGCCAGGGCACGTAGCCGTCCACTCTTGATGTGTGGCAGCGCGGTCGGCACCGACGCCATGAACAACTGCACCTGACCGCCGATCAAGTCAGTCAGCGCCTGGTTCGAGCCTTTATAGGGAACGTGTTGCAGCTTGATGCCCGCAGCCTTCTGGAAGAGCTCGCCCGTCAGGTGCGACACCGTCCCGTTGCCCGGAGAAGCGAAGTTCACCGCTCCAGGCTTGGCCTTGGCAGCGCTCACGACATCGGCCAGGGTCTTGTACGGCGACGAGGCCGAGACCACCAGCACGAGAGGCGCAGTTGCGACCAGACTCACCGGAGCGAGGTCCTTGAACGGGTCGTAAGGCAGCTTGCTGTACAGCGTGGGGTTGATGGCCAGGTTGCTTGTCTGGCCAAGCACGAGCGTGTAGCCGTCGGCTGCCGACTTCGCCACCGCATCGACGCCCAGATTGCCTCCAGCTCCGGGCCTGTTGTCGACGACGAAATTCCAGCCCAGCGTTGTGGTGAGCTTCGTGCTGATCTCGCGCGCGATGATGTCGGTACCGCCGCCCGGCGGGAACGGCACCACGAGGCGGATGGGCTTGTTCGGATAGGCCTGCGCCCACGAAAGGGAAGTCAAGGCGGCGATCGCGGTCGCGATCGCCACTCGTCGGGTTAGCGTCACTGTGTTCTCCGGAGGAAGTCGAGGAGTATTTCCACGCCAGTGCGTGGGGTCCATTCGAACTTTTCTTTAGATTCATAAACGACACTTTGGCGATGCACCCACTGACGGATCGCCCGGTGACGCACAAATGACGCGTTCTCGTTCCAGCATGATCGATCCTGTCAGGGTGACTGGCTCAGATCGAATCCATCCACCCTTGCACCGCTCTGTGTGGGGATATTGCCGACGGTGTCGATCGAGTTCTCGTCGGCTCTCAGTTCAAACCTGGTTGATCACCGCAAGAGCGTTCTGCGCAGCCGCGACGCCCATCTTCACGTAAGCGTCGGAGGTCACACCGCCGATATGCGGGCTGAGCGTGATGCGCTGTTCGCCGTGGAAAGGATGCGGCGCCGCCATCGGTTCAGTCGCAAAGCTGTCCAGGCCGGCGCTGTGGACGTGGCCTGAGCGCACGGCGTCCAACAGCGCGCCCTCATCGATCAGCCCTCCGCGCGCGGTGTTGACGATGATGACACCTCGTTTGCAGGCGCCGAGCGTCTGCGCGTTCAAGAGCTTGGCGTTGTCCGCAGTCAGCGGGCAGTGCAACGAGATCGCGTCGGACTCGCGCCAGATCGTTTCCAGGTCCACGCTCTGCACGAACGAAGGCAGATCCTGTGGATACGGATCGAACCCCAGCACGCGCATGCCCATCGCGTCGGCCATGCGCGCAAACCGCAGGCCGATCGCCCCGAGGCCGATCAAGCCGATGGTGCGCCCCTCGAGCTCGATGCTCTTGTGCGTCGCCTTGTCCCAGTGGCCGGCGTGCATGCGCTCATCGAGTGTCACGACCGACTTGGCGCAGGCCAGCAGCAGGGCCAGCGCCTGCTCGGCCACGGCCGCGGCATTGGCGCCGACGGCCGCGACGACTTCGATGCCTCGCGCCTTCGCGGCGACCTTGTCGATCGTGTCGATCCCGCTGCCGTGCTTGGAGATCACCTTCAGGCTCGGTGCTGTGGCCATCGCCGCTGCGCCCACCTTGCTGTAGCGCACGATGATGGCCACCGGATCGTGGCGCTTGCACAGCGCCACGATGTCGTCCTCGGTCGGCGTCTTGCCGGCGTAGACGACCTCGTAATCGCCCAGCAGCGCCAGCGCCTCGCGCGCCAGGTCGTTGCCGGTGACAAGGAAGACGGGCTTCGTCGCCGTCACAGCTTCTCCCCTTCCCCGATCACGCCGGCCGCACGCAGAGCGGCATCGAGCCAGCCCGGCCGCAGCGCCTTGCGGCTTTTGATGTCGGCGATGCGCTTGGTCTCGGCGGCGACCTTCTCCGCCGCGAGGGGCAACAGGCTGGCGGCCTTCTCGCGCTCGATCACGGTGACGCCGTCCGCGTCGCCGACCAACAGATCCCCGGGCTTCACGCTCACGCCGCCAATGGAGATCGGGTGGTTGAGGCGCCCGGGCACGAACTTCGTCGGGCCGTTCGGATTGAGACCCGCCGCATACATCGGCAGGCCCAACTCGCGGATGGCCACGCTGTCGCGTACCGCGCCATCGATCACGACCGCGGCAACGCCGATCGCTGCGCACTGCTGGCACATGATCTCGCCCATCAGTGCGCTCGACAGGTCGCCCTTGCCGTCGACGACGATCACGTCGCCCGGCTTCGCGATCGCCATGGCCGCGTGAATCATGAGGTTATCGCCGGGACGGACCTCGACCGTCAGCGCCGGACCGGCGAACTTCATCGTCGGAGCGAGCGGCGCGATCCGGCCGCTCAACGCGCCGCGACGGCCGGCCACGTCGGCAAGGATGGAGGCCGGGAACTGCGCGGCCTGTTTGACCACGGCGGGATCGACGCGCTCAAACTCTCGGATGACGTCGGGCAATGCGGCAGCTTGACTCATAGGAATCTCCAGGAAGGTTTGACGGGGTTGCGGAATGCCTCGGGTGTAGGCCATCTTGGAGCCGAGCGGCCCGCCGGGACTCATCGCAGAGTCGAGGATGGTTGTCGCGTCACTGGCGGCGAATGCGAGCAGTCGAAAACCGCGCATCGTTGTCTCCGGTGGGACTGGACGCCTCCTGCAACATCGGGCGTCTTCGCGCCCTCCAGTATTGGCGCTCGAGCGCCTATGTTCCAATCGAAACTTTCTGACGATCCAGCGGTCGCTCGGAACGACTGCGCCAGAGTCCGCTATGGTCGGGTGCCGCCGGTCGCCGAGGGTGAAAGGAGTCGTTCGCGACCAAGACCCCGGCCTGCCCTCGTTGAGTGACCGATCACGAAGGCGCAGCCGGCGTTGGCGCGGTTGACCGACGAATGCCCGGTGACGGCCGATGCCGTCATTCGCGCCACCTACCGCGAGTGACTCGCATCAGTCTGAAGCGCACTTTCGTGCCAGCACGGCCGTGTTCGGCGGACCGTCATTTAGGAAGCGCTGTTCATCGCTGCTCTCGGCCCACCACCCGTCGATGACCAACGTCGGCTTGGAGGACGAGGGAAGAGAGGTGGTTGGCATCAACGGGCGCGGGCGAGCACTCCCATGCCGCCGGAACGATAACGAACCACAGCCTCGTCCAATTGGCTCTGATCGTTCATCACGAACTGGCCGTTGGAAACCATCGGATCTCGGATCTCGAGCCCGGAAAAAATCAGCACGCGCGATGGCCCTCGGGCCACGAACTGCACGTGCCCTTCACCCGACAGTGCCGCCACCGTCCCCTCAGACACGCGCCCTTCGCGACCTTCGGTTGGCACCGTCACACCTCCGGAAAGGACATACACAAGGGCGTTGCGGCCGTCGTACAGGTCGAAGGCCAGGTTGTCTCGGAGATCGGCATCGAGCAGCGTGAAGGGCTCGATGGGCTTGAGCGTCGAGGAAACCTCCCCGTACTCGCCAACTACCACCCGCACACGATCGCCCCTGCTGCCGTGCCATTCAGGCACTTGCGACCTCTCCAGCCACAGGACCCGCGGCTCCACCAGCTTGTTCTTTGCGCTCAGGTCGACGAAGAACTGAAGCCCGTGGAGTTCCCGCCCGTTCTGCGCGGGTAACTCCTCGTGCAAGGCTCCGCGACCCGCCTGGGTCCAGACGATTCCGCCGGGACCGACGACGACATCGTTGCCAAGCGAGTCGCGGCTGCGCAGGTTGCCTCTCGAGTCGTCGAGGACATACGTGACGGCCGAAAACCCCGCATGCGGATGCGGCCCGAACACGGCGGAACTGACTCGGAAGTCGTCGAGCACGAACACGGGCGAGCCCCGGTTGCCCAACTGGCGCAGATCGAAGCTGTCGACGGAGAAGACACCGCCGCTGCTGCGCGATTGAGCGGTGATGGCATCTGAAATCTGGATGGCCATGATCTTCATTCCTGTGGAGGCAGCTTCGCTGCGTTTGGGTCAATGTAGGAGCCGCGGCTGTGCGTCGGAAGGCGTGGCGCCGCACAACTCCGTTGCGGCGGCGGAACGCCGCGAGCGCAACGGCGGGCGGCGCGTCGCCCATGGGACGCGTGCGCTCGTGGCTTGGCTCGCACGGACAAGCGGACTCCCGAGGCATGGGACACGCAGCGCGTGGACGAGCGCGGTCGAGAGGAGACTCCGGTGTTGGCGCTAATCGAGGGTGCGGCGGTAGACGCGCACGGCGACGGCCATCACGACCAGCATGAAGGCAGCCATCGGCCAGACGTGCGGCCAGAGGTCGGCCCACCCGGCGCCCTTCAGCATGATCCCGCGCACGAGCCGGTTGAAGTACGTGAGCGGCAGGATGCTCCCGATCCATTGCGCCCACTTGGGCATTCCTGCAAACGGGATCACGAAGCCCGAGAGCAGGATGTTGGGCAGGAACCAGAAGAACGTGAGCTGCACTCCCTGCAGCTGGTTCTGCGCCAGCGACGACAGCATGATCCCCACGGCGAGGCTTGCGCCGACGAACAGCAGGGCCGACAGGTAGAGCGTGACCGGGTTGCCCAGCACCGGCACGCCGAAGAAGAACCGGGCGGCGAGCAGGATGATCGTCACCTGCAGCATGCCGATCGCGACGTACGGGATGATCTTTCCGCTCGTCACCTCGAGCGGCAGCACCGGCGTCGCAAGCAGGTTCTCCATGGTGCCGCGCTCGCGCTCGCGCGTGATCGCCAAGCCGGTCATCATGACCATGGTCATGGTCAGGATCACGCCCATGAGCCCTGGCACCACGTTGTACTGCGTGATCGACTCGGGGTTGTAGAGGCGATGCACCTGGACGTCGAATGCGCCCGTGGCCGCCAGGGCCACCGCCGACAGGGGTCCGGTCATGTCCTTTTGCAGCACGCTCGTCACGATCGACGGTATCGCCGAGATCGCACTGCCCACGGCAACAGAGTCGGTCGCGTCGGCATCGATGCGCAGCGACGGGTGATCGCCCTTCACGAGCTCGCGCGTGAAATCCTCGGGGATTCCGAGCACGAACAGCACACGGCCCTGCGTCAGCGCGCGCCGTGCAGCGGCCTCGTCGGGCAGCGTCTCGACGATGTCGAAGTACTCGGAGTTGCGCATTGCTGCCACGAAGCTGCGAGTGAACTCGCTCTGGTCGGCCGCCACGACGGCGGTCGGCAGGTGCTTGGGGTCGTAGTTGATCGCGAGTCCGAACAGCGTCATCTGGATGAGCGGCACGCCGATGATCATCCCGAAGGTGATGCGGTCGCGCCGTAGCTGCAGGAACTCCTTGAGCACGATGGCCCACCAGCGCGACAGAGAAAAGCCGTTCCACATGGTCAGTGCACGAGTGGTGGACCGCCCGCGTCTTCCGCGGGTGCATCCTTCATGAGGTAGATGAACGCGTGTTCGAGCCCGGTCCGGATCGGCTCGGCCTGCAGCCCCGCTTCGCGCACCACGGCCTCGACGCTGGCACGCAGCGCGACCGAATCGGTGCCGCTCACGTGCAATGCGCTGCCGAAGGCGACCGACTGCGCCACGCCCGGGCGTCCGCGCAGGCGATCGGCGATGTCGACCAAGTTGTCGCCGTGGATCGCCCAGGTCGCGAGGTGCAGCGAGTCGGTAACCTCCGCCGCCGTGCCCTGCGCAAGGATCTTGCCCGAGGCGATGTACGCGAGCTTGTGGCAGCGCTCGGCCTCGTCCATGTAGTGCGTGGAGACGAGTACCGAGATGCCGCGCGCCGCAAGGCGATGCAGTTCTTCCCAGAAGTCGCGGCGCGCGCTCGGGTCGACACCGGCGGTGGGCTCATCGAGCAGCAGCAGCTGCGGGTCGTGCAGCAGGCAGGCGGCGAGCGCGAGGCGCTGCTTCCACCCGCCTGAAAGCGTGCCGGCGAGCTGTGCGGAGCGGTGCGCGAGACCGAGTTCGTCGAGCGTGCGCTCGACGACGCGCGCACGCTCGGGCACCTGGTAGACGCGTGCCACGAAGTCGAGGTTTTCGCGGATGGTGAGGTCCTCCCAGAACGAGAACCGCTGCGTCATGTAGCCCACCTGGCGCTTGATGCGTGCGCTCTCGCGTACGATGTCGGCGCCCAGGCACGTGCCGCTGCCCGAGTCGGGCGTGAGCAGTCCGCACAGCATGCGGATGCAGGTCGTCTTGCCGCTGCCGTTCGGTCCGAGAAAGCCGAAGATCTCGCCACGCTCGACGCGCAGCGACACGTCCTTCACCACGTGGCGCGGCCCAAAGTGCTTGTTGAGCCCGCGGACGTCGATCGCGGGCGTGGCGGCCGGGATCGCACTCATCGCAGCGCCACCTCCACGGGCTGGCCGGGATGCAGCCTCACCGCGTCAGCCGGCTGCGGCCACGCTTCGACCATGAACACGAACTTGCTGCGCGTGTCGTTGCTGTAGATGGTGGGTGGCGTGTACTCGGCCTGGTCGGAGACGAAGCGCACGGTGGCAGGCACCTCCGCGCCGCACCCGTCGCAGCGGATCGCGACCGCGCGGCCCGGCGCGAGCCCGCCCGCCACCGCCTGCGGCACGAAGAAGCGCACCTTCACGTTCTGCGGCGGCAATATGCGCACGACAGGACTGCCGGCCGGCACCCATTCGCCGGCGCGGTACATGGTGTCGAACACCAGCCCGGCCTGCGCGGCGTGCACCTGCTTCTGGTCGAGCTTCCACTGCGCCTGGGCGAGCGCGGCCCGCGCGGCCTCGACTTGCGCCTCTTGCGCGCGTATCTGCTGCTCGCGCCCGGGTAGCCGGGCGACCTGCACTTGCGCCTCCAGCTCGCGAACATGAGCCTGCGCGTTCACGGCGGCCGCGCGCGAATCGTCGAGCTGGCTCTTGGCGATGCCGCCGATCCGGAACTGCTCCTCGTCGCGCTGCAACTGAGTCGCGGTGCGTTGTGCGTCGGAACGCGCCTGCTGGAGCTGCGCCTCGTTGACCGCGACCTCGACCGGGCGCTTGCCAGTAAGCAGATCGGCGCGTTGCGACTCGGCGGCCTGCAGCTGGTGCTGGGCCTGCTTCACCGCGTCGGCCTCGTTGCTCGATTCGAGCGTAAAGAGCAGCGCGGACGCCGGCACGGTCTGTCCGCGCTGGACGGCGAGGTCGACGAGCTGGCCTGCCTGCGACGATGCCATATAGACGAACTCGCCCTCGACGTAGCCCTGGAAGGTGTCGGTCACCGGCCGCGCACAACCTGCGGCCAGCACCGCAAGCGACAGACCCGCAATAGGCAAGGCACCGAGCCAGGCCGCCAAGCCGTCGAACATCGATCGCCCCTTCATGGCCGTTTCCTCGAGCTGCGCGCCTTCGGCGGCACCGCAAGCCCCGCCATGACAAGCCCGAGCACGTGCCGCTCGAGCCCCGCGCGATCGACAGCCACCTCCGGGTTGACGCGCTGCCAGGTCCCCGCCACCGCCTGCGGCAGCATCACCAGCGCGAGCATCGAGATGAACAGCAGGTCGGGCGAGACGTCTGGGTTGAGCCCGCCGCGCGCCTGCGCGCGCGCCACGTTGCGCCGGAACGCAACCGCCTGTTCAAGTGGAATGCGCTTGAGCATCCGCTCCTTGAGCAGGCCACCCTCCTGGACGATCTCGCGCAGCCACAGCGACGGCAGCCAGGGCGCGCGTTCGGTGGCGTCGAGCATGCGCAAGACCAGCCCGCGCACCAGGCCGGCCACGTCGTCCTGCTCGGGTTCGGCGGTCCACACCCCGCGCATGAGCGGCGCGATACGCTCGTCAACGATCGCGTCCTGCAACTTCTCGCGCGTGTCGAACCAGTAGTGCACCATCGCCCCGGTGACATCCGCCGCGGCGGCGATCTGTGCGATCGTGGTGTTGGCGATGCCGCGCTTCGCAAACAGCGCGATGGCCATGTCGAGGAGCCGGTCCCGGCCGGCCGAGTCAGACGGCCCGGGGCGGCGGCCGACGGTCGGCCTGCTCGCAAGCGAGCGTCGTGGTGGTCTAGGCATGTCGTCGTGTAATGGGTTGGTCGAGATCGGCGGCCAGCGCCTGGTCAAAGGTCTGCCGTAATACGCGCGCTGACCACGCGACCGACGGTCCCACCGGTCCAGCCGGTGGAGCCCTGCCGAGAAGCGAGGAACTCTTCGACCGCCAGGAAATGAACGACGTCGCGAAAGCGCAGCGGGCGGGTCACCGGCCATTCGGCAAAGCTCACTTCGGCAGCCTGGAGCACCCGGTCGGCCGTCGCCGGCGTACTGGTCAGGTAACTAGCGACGACATGACGGTAGAGGTCGCGACCTTCGAGTCCGGGTCGTGCCTGGCGTGCCTCGCGGTACAGGTCCAGTAACTGGTTGCACACGCGCGAGGCGAACCGCCGTTCGCGCCAGTTGCGCCCCATGGGACAAAGAGATGCGGCCATCTTCCTTACGTGCAGTCGGGGTTGCTTGCCGGGGGAGACCGATTGCGAGCTACCTTGCTCCGGCGCAATATTAACGAACGTATTAATTAACTGCAATCGCAGGGACGTTCCATGCGTGGAACACTGTGTTGCAGCGTCTGGGGCGCGGCCGCCGAGCGGACGCGTTGCATGACCCGCGAGGGCGTGAGGCGTTGTGCGCATGCGCGACGCCTCTCTACCGGGGCTGCGCAGCGACCAGCAGAACCAGGTCGCCTCAAGATCCTGAGCTCCGCGCCGCAGAGGGCGAGTCGTCGCTCGTCATGCGGCTTGCTCCAGTTCGGAGTCGGACCGGGTTGCCTCGGAGAGGTCGAAGACCCGCACCTTTGCCGAACCGGCTTTCCTGCCGCTCCAGCGCGGATCGGACAGGGTCAGGAACACGTCGGACCGTCCCGCCTCCCAGTGCTCGCGCATGGTCCAACGGGAGAACTCGTAGTCCTTCGAGTGCTGCTCGTGCCGCTTGCTGCGGTAGATCAATTGCACGATGTCGAGGCCCGAGCAGGCCGGGCGCAATCGCGACAGGGCCTGGGCATCGGGGTCGTCCCGCCACTTCGGCGGAAGCCTGGCGAGCAGCCGCTGAGCGGCCGCCGCGGCGGCACGCCACTGCAGTTCGACGTCGGTGTTCAGCCTCGTGCGACTCGAGAACCGGATGTCCTTCTCGCGCTCGGCAACCCTTCGCATCGTGCGCGGCAGGCCGCCACGAGCCGAAAAGAGATCCACCTGAAAGACGGTTCGGTGGACGGCACCGGGCGTGTCCAGCACATACTGCAGCGGAGTGTTCGAGACCAGGCCGCCGTCCCAATAGTGCTCTCCGTCAATCTCCACGGGGGGAAAGCCTGGCGGCAGCGCGGCGCTGGCCATGATGTGGCGCACGTCGATCCGTTGCCTGGCGGAATCGAAGTACGTGAAGTTGCCGGTGCGCACGTTCACCGCGCCTATCGACAGCCGCACCCCGCCGCCGTTGATGCGATCGAAATCGACCAACCGCTCCAGAGTGGACTGGAGCGGCGCGGTGTCGTAGTAGCTGATGGCACCGACCGATCCGTCCGGATGAAAAGGCGGCGGCGGCACTCTCGGGGCGAAGAACCCCGGGACGCCCAATAGCACGGCCTGCATCGCGCTCGCCTCGTTCAGGCTCGCGCGCCAGCGCCCGTCGACTTCGAGGAGCAGGTCTGGCATCGCGGAGCTGACCAGCTCCCAGAAGTCACGCAGGCGTGTGACGCGATCGCCGGAGGCGTTGCCCGCGATCAGCGCGGAATTGATCGCACCGATCGAGATGCCCGCCACCCAATGCGGCCCCGCGCCCTGGGTTGCCAGGGCTTCGTAGACCCCCGCCTGGTACGAACCGAGAGCCCCGCCACCCTGAAGCACCAGGATGCACTCCTCGCCGCCGGACCGAACGGAGGACCTTCTCATCGTCGGCTCGCCGATCGCTGCTGCGCCTGCACAAGTGAAGCCCTGCAGATCAGTCGACCGCCAGCACGAGCTTGCCGCGCACGTGGCCGCTCTGGCTCGCCTCGTGCGCGCGCCGCACGTCGGCGAGCCGCATGGTCGCCTGTACGACAGGCTTCACGATCCCGGCATCGACCAGCCCTGCGATCTGCGCAAGTGCCGCGGCATCCGGTTGCGTCATGACGAACTCCGCCCGCACGCCCGCACGCCCGGCCTCGTCCGCCGACGGCGGTGCCGCCACCGACAAGAGCACGCCACCGCGCTTGAGCACCTTCCACGAGCGTTGTTGCGTGTCGCCGCCGATCGTGTCGAACACCGCGTCGACGTCGCGCGCCACTTCCTCGAACCGCGTCTTCTCGTAGTCGATCGGCTGGTCCACGCCGAGCTCGCGCAGCAAGCCCTGGTTCTTGCCGGAGGCGGTGCCGACCACCCTCGCCCCCTTGGACTTTGCGAGTTGCACCGCGAAGCTTCCCACGCCGCCAGCGGCGGCGTGAATAAGCACCGTCTGGCGGCCGGCGAGCCGACCCTTGTCGAACAACGCTTGCCAAGCCGTCAGCGCCGCGAGCGGGATCGCGGCGGCGTGCGCGTGATCGAGCGAACGCGGCTTCATCGCCACGTCGGATTCCTTCGCGACCGTGTATTGCGCATACGCTCCGTTGATGAGGCCATAGACGGCGTCACCCGGCTTCAGCCCGGTGATCCCGGGGCCGACCTCTTCCACGACCCCCGAGACATCTCGCCCCAGCACGGCTGGGAAGCCGAGCGGCATCCAATCCTTGAGATAGCCGGCGCGAATCTTCCAGTCGATCGGATTCACGCTGGTCGCATGAACTCGGATGAGGACTTCACCAGCGCCCGGTTGCGGGCGGGGTGCGTCTTCGTATTGCAGGACTTCCGGTCCGCCGTACTGGTGGATGCGCACTGCTTTCATGTTCGTCATCATGGATCTCCACTGGAGGAATTCGGGGCGTTCGATCCGCCCCGGCGCTGGAAAGGCAATCGGCATGAAGCCGCCGTCGGACGGTCTACGACGGAAGCGCGACTTGGCGCGCTTCGGCGAGCCGAGGTTCGTTTTCGAAGACGTCACGACTCTTCGGGGCGATGGGCTGTCCGAAGACGAACCCAGAGAACAAGACATTGCGGATGGTGTCTTTGAAGGCGTGGATGCCAGGCTCCCCGGTCGCGGCGCCGGCTGCGACGAACAGGGGCGCGAGGTGCTCTTCGCGAGGGTGCGCCCTACGGGCGAAGGGCGCAGCCTCTCGCCAGGTGACCAACGCGTCGTCCCTCACCGCCGGGTCGACCAGGATGCGGGAGAGCCAGTCGTCGAAGGCCTTCGACGTCGCCGCATCGCTTCCCGTCGGCCGCAGGTTGTGCCAGCTCATGCCCGATCCGATGACGAGGACGCCTTCGTCACGCAGCGGCGCCAGGACCCGGCCCGCGGCGAGGTGCGCTAGCGCATCGAGGTCGTCGCGCAGCGAAAGCTGGACAACCGGAATGTCGGCCTGCGGGCGCGCCAGCATCAGCGGGATGAAGACCCCGTGGTCATAGCCGCGCTGCGGGTCTTCGACGGCAGGCAGTCCCGCGTGCAGCAGCAACCGCCTGATGCGCGCCGCGAGCTGCGGCGAACCTTGGGCGTCGTAGCGCAGCCGGTACGTCTCTGCCGGAAAGCCGTGATAGTCATAGATGAGCCGCGGCCGGGCGCCGCTGCCAACGGTGAAGACCGGTGCTTCCCATTCGGCCGAGACGACCAGGATGGCCTTCGGCTGCTCCGGCAGCGAGCTGACGAGCGTCTTGAGCCAGGCGGCCGTCTTGTCCCAGCTGCCGGCCGGACGCCAGTCCATGAAGAAGCACGGGCCGGCCCCGTGCGGGATGAAGTAGGTTGGTTGCCGCATGGTCCTTGGGCCTCGTCGAGAAGTGGGACTCCTTCAATGTAGGCATTGCCTCTGTGATCCGGAAGGTGCGTCGCCGCACCGCTCAGTTGCACCTGCGGAACAGGGAGCGTCCGTTTCGCTCGAGCCTGCTCCGCATGGCCGCGCCGATCAGCTCTCGAGCTCCCTGAGTCCCGCATGCCCCCAGCTCAAGCCGGGCCTGAGTACGTATTGCTCGACCGTCAGGTTCTCGCGGTCCACCGTCCTAAGGTCCCACCCGTACTCGATGAACCAGCGCGACGGGTTTCGGAAGTAGAAGGAGACCGACCGGTCATTGGGATGCCGACCCAGCGTCGTCTTGGCGATCTCCCGCTCCGCGCAGACGTCATAGCACCTGCCAACGTCGTCGAGGGTGTTCGTTTCGAAGAACACGTGCTGGATCTTTCGCGGCATGGTCGGCCAGAAGATGAACGCCATCGAGTGATGCCGGCGATTGCAGTGCAGGAACGCGGCGAGCTTCTTGCCATCCGGGCTCACGACCCAGTCCGAGATGCCGAAGCCCAGGGCGCGCACGTAGAACGCGGCTGCGCCTTCCGGGTCGGCCGTGTACGCCACGAAATGACCCATCCCCAGATCGCCCGTGCGAAAGCCCGACACCTCGCGCGATGGGCGAAAGCGTGGGTCGAGCATGGTCTCGTGCCCCACGACCAGTTCCATGCGGATGCCGGAGTAGGGGCAGACGAAGTGCACGAGCTCGAGCACGCGCCGCTCCACGAGTTCGGCCGCGGTTGCCGCCACGACCTTAACGCCGTGACGCTCGAGGCTGGCCGCTGCCGCTTCCAGCGCCTCGTGGTTCGGCACTTCCCAGCCGGCGTAGGCGATGTCATCGATGTCGCCGCGGTGGACGGTGAGCCGGTGATGGCGCTCGTCGGCGCGCAGGTACAGCAGCCGATCGCTGCTGTCGCGCCCGATCTCGAGCCCGAGCACCTCGCTCGCGAAGGGTTTCCAGGCACCGACGTCGGTGGCGCTGGCGCCGATGTAACCCAGTCTTGTGACGCTCATGTCGATTTCTCCTGGTGTTGGGAACGCGTTGGACAGCCCTGCGGGCTCACAGCCTTCGGATCCGCCGCACGAAGGCAGCGATCGCGGCTCCGACTTCATCCGGGCTGTCTTCCTGCAGCAACTTGCGACCCCTGACGGAGACTTCCGACTGGTGCGCCCACCCGCGGATCGCGTCGCGCACGCGGCCACGCACGACCTGACCCGGCTCGCCGCTGATGAACAGCTTCGGAATCGTGCTCGTGGCGATCCATCCGGCATACCCGTTCATGAACTCGACCGTCGAGGCAGGCTCGCCGTCGATCGGCAGGCTGCGGGGCCACGACAGCGTCGGTCGGCGGGCTTCGCCCGCATCGAGGAATGGACGACGGTAGTGCTCGAGCTCCTCATCGCTGAGCATGCGCAAGACGGCGGCTGGCAGGATCTTCTCGATGAACAGGTTGTCCTCGAGCACCATCCGCTCGCCCGCCGGCGACCGCAGCGCCTCGAAGAACGGATGGGCCTGCTCCGGAAAGTCGGACCATCGCAGCGGAATCGCCATGGGCTCCATGTAGACGAGCCCCTGCACGCGGTCGGGATGGAGGCGGGCCCATTCGAAGCCGAGCGTGGCACCCCAGTCGTCGAGCACGAGCACGATCCGATCGCCTAGATCGAGCGCGTCCCACGCGGCGAACAGGTGGTCGCGGTGGCTCGCGAGGCTGTAACGTTCCGGGCCCAGCGCGGGGTCGAGCTTGTCCGAGCCGCCCATGCCGACGAGATCGCAGGCGACCAGACGCCCCAGCCCCTCGAGATGCGGCATGACGTTGCGCCACACGTAGGAGGACGTGGGCTGGCCGTGCTGGAACACGATCGAATCGCCTCGACCTTGGTCGACACACGCGATTCGCGTGCCGTTGACGGCCAGCTGCCGAAGCGTGCCGTAGGGCTTGCTGCCGCTCATGGCATGACCGTCACGCGGCGGGCAGCAGCGATCGCAGCGCAGCCGGCAGCGTGGATCGACGGAACCACACGACGGTCGAGGTGACGATCAACGCGATGAGCGCCGGGATGCCGGTGCCGCCCAGCAGCGTCAAGTCGGCGAACAAGGCGCCGACCATGACGACGCTGAGCACGAGGCCGCCCAGCGCCGCCCTGCGCGGAACGACGATGAGGATCGCACCGGTGAGCTCCATCACCGCCGTGAAGTAGCGGAACCATTGCCCGATGCCGACCTTGTCGAACACCTGCACGTTGTATTCCGCGCCTGCGAACTTCGAAGCGGACGCCACGAG
>Ga0335069_10009028_pt1 | contig 14221 bp, 17 predicted proteins | sample Lox_Sample_11_FD_206714 | JGI IMG/M metagenome (GOLD analysis project Ga0335069, IMG submission 206714) | Soil microbial communities from Loxahatchee National Wildlife Refuge, Florida, United States - Lox_Sample_1.1 | ecosystem: Environmental > Terrestrial > Soil > Wetlands | place: USA... | reverse complement strand
GGCAGTCGATCAGGATGCGGGCAGGCGTCATATCAAAAATTAGTCTCTCCTAAAGTTGCCATCCACGTCAAGGCAATTGTGCCCTGTACCGATGGGCTTGATTTCCGCTGTGAACTGCCGTACCATCTAAAATAGTGGCAGCTAAACTACCGGCGCTTTCGGAATCCGTAGACGATTACCTGAAGGCCATACTTGAGCTCGGGGGCGCCGAGGAATTGCGCGTTACGACCAATGCCCTTGCCGAGAGGCTGGGCGTGCGGACGCCTTCAGTGACGGGGATGCTTCAGCGCCTGGCCTCGGAGAGACCGGCACTGGTCCTGTATGAGAAGCACCACGGGGTCCGGCTCACGGCGGCCGGGAAAAGGCGGGCGTGGGAGTTGGTGCGGCATCATCGCCTGCTGGAGTTGTTCCTGCACGACGTTCTGAAGTATTCCTGGGACGAAGTTCACGAGGAAGCGGAGCGGCTGGAGCACTTCATTTCCGAACGCTTCGAAGACCGCGTGGCGGCGATTCTGGGCGACCCGGAAACCGACCCGCATGGCCACATCATTCCCCAGAAATACGGAGTCGGCGTATACCGGGAGGAGGTGCCGCTGGCGCGCTGGCCGCTCGAGACGCCGGCCACCATCAGCAGCGCGGCCGATCGCAATCCGGCGGCTCTCCGCGAGCTCGAACGGCTGGGCCTGATGCCCCGAGCGGCGCTGACCATCGAGCAAAGGAACGCGTCGTCACTGTCAGTAAGGCTCGCCGGCAGCGAGGATGCGGTTCGCGTCGGCCTCGATCTCGCGGATTGCATTTCCGTGATCGCGCGGACGGCGCAGCGCACGAAGGGCCGCGGACGAGGAGTTCAGCGCACCTTGCCCCAGGATGCGCCCGCGGCGGACGACGCGCGCGACATCGCCGGCTAGCGCGCGCGAGCGAGCGCGACGGCCCTCTCGAGCACGGGATCGCGGCCGGCCTTGATATCGGCCGGGGCGGGGACGACCTCGATATCGGGCCTGATCCCCACGCCCTCGAACTCCGAACCGTCCGGAAAATACATGCGCTTGGTGCCGACGCGAAACGTCATGCCGTTTCCAAAGTCGTAGATGTAGGGCTGTCCGGAACTGCCGGACGTAGTTTCGCCGACGACGGTGGCGCGGCCCGAATACTTCAGCGGCATGACGAAATCCTCGCAGGCAGAGCCGCAGGTGAGGTCGGCGATGAGGATTACGCGGCCGGTGAATACGGGATTTTCGGGTGAATGCATTGGCTCCGGAGCCATCATGTACGGATGGCCGAAGTATTCCGCGAAGGCCTCCAGGTATCCTTCGCCGCGCGGATTGGTCGCGGCGTTTTTCGGCGAGAAACGCTCGCCGTAGGTCCGGAACAGAGGAAAAAGAACGGACGTGGATTCGATCCAGCCGGGCCAGGGGCGATCCATGATCGCGCGTATCAGCTCCTCAGGCGTGCTTCCGCCTCCGTTGCCGCGCAGGTCGACGATGACGGCGGGCGCATCCTTGTGGGCTTTCAGAAAGGCTACGGCGTTCTGCTCCTGGCGAGGGTCATTGAATGTCGGAATCGGGAGATAGGCAACGTCGTCGGGAGCGCGGCCGCGCGGGGCGAACACCCAGATGCGCGATGACCCCGAAGCAACGGGTTCGATGGAGCGGTCGATCGGGACGCGCCTGCCGCCGGCGAGCGTGACTTCGAATTGTTGCGGCCACAGCGGGGAGAAGAAGAAGACCTGGGTTCGACGGCCCCGGTCGCTCGAAGCCGCCATGTACTTCATCCGTTCCGCCACGAAATCGCCGGTGGGTTTGCCGTCGATCGCGATCACGACCTCGCCGGGCTCGATGCCGGGGCGGCCGGAGCGTTGCACCACCCACTGCCCGCCCTCGAACCAGAGGTAGAAGCCGGGCAACTGGCTGGTGGCGCCGAGCCACCTGTCGGAGAACGTGCTGTGGGCGTTGCGGAGCTGCGCCACGAAGGCCAGGGTCGCTAGATCGAAGTCGCGGCGGCTGTCCGTGGCGGCGATCTGGTCCAGGTACGCCTGGTAGGCCTTGTCGAGGTCGAAACCGGGGATGGCCTGCCAGTGGCCGAAGCGGCTCTCGATGCTGGCATAGATTTTGGACGCGATCCAGAGCTTGTCGCGGGTGGTGATTCCGGGGTCGGCGGCAGCGGCCGGCCAAAGGGGGATTAGGGTGAGGGCGGATACGATGGCAAGCTTCATCATGGTTCCTCATGGGCCGCTCAGGGGTCACAGAACGGCTCATTTGCCTTAATGATACGGATAATCGGGCGGGAAGTTCCTAAAATGGGTGCGGCATATCCTTAATTCTGAAATAACGCGCTCGGGTGGTGGTTCTTCGGGGTTCTGTACCGATCGGATTTTTTCCCAACCTTTTCTTCTACCCAGCCGTCTATGTACTTAGAGACCTGAGTATGCCCAAACCCGATTCCCTGCAAGGCTCTCTCGACCTCCTGGTCCTAAAGATCCTCTCCCGGCGTCCGCGTCTGCACGGCTACGCCATCATGACCGCGATCCAGGATCTCTCCGACGACGTCCTCCGCGCCGAAGAGGGCTCGCTTTACCCTGCCCTGCATCGCATGGAAGAAGCCGGCTGGGTGCGCGCCGAATGGATCACCAAGGACACCGGCCGCCGCGCCCGGCTTTACGAGCTGACCGCCGCCGGCAGGAAACAGCTTGCCGCCGAAGAATCGCGCTGGACCGCCGTCAACCTGGCCGTCAACCGCGTATTGAGGACCGCCTGATATGCCGCTCTGGTCTCGCATCGCGAATCTCTTTCGCAAATCCGCGCTCCGCCGCGAGATCGATGAAGAACTGGCCGCGCACATCGAGGAGGCCATCGGACAGGGCCGCGATCCAGCCGAGGCCCAGCGCGCACTCGGACCCGCCCTGCAACTGCGCGAAGAGAGCCTCGACGTGCGCCTTCTCCCCTGGCTCGATTCGCTCCGCGCCGACGCCGTGTTCGGCTGGCGCCAGCTCCTCAAACGAGAAGCAACCTCCGCCGCCGCGGTCCTTTCGCTCGCGCTCGCCATAGGCGCCTGTACTTCGGCATTCCGCCTGATCGATGCGCTACTGCTGCGGCCGCTGCCCGTGGCCCATCCCGAACAGCTATACGACGTCGGGCGCCGCGGTATCAGCCCCGAGGGCAAGGCGGCAAGCATCGACGAATGGGCCTACCCGCTGTTCCGCCAGATGCGGGCTGCTGCCAAGAGCGATGCGGAGTTGATCGCTATCGGCCATACCGAGCCCACCGACCTGACCTTCGTCTCGGATCAGGAGATGGAGAAAGCCTACGTCCAAAACGTCTCCGGCTGGATGTTCGGCTCCTTCGGTCTCCGCCCCGAACTGGGACGCCTCTTCACCGAAAGCGACGATCTCCATCCGGGCGCGCACCCATACGCCGTACTGTCGCACGACTATTGGTCCCGCCGCTTCGGCGGCGATCCCAAGGCAGTCGGACGCACGTTCCACATGGGCGGATTCGTCTATCAAATCATCGGAGTAGTCGAGCCGCCCTTCACCGGGACCGAAACCGGCACTTTCACGGACATCTTCGTCCCCAGCATGATGAATCCCTGGGTGACCCGCGACGACGCGACCTTCACACGGGCGATCGCGCGCCTGAAGCCCGGCGCCGCCATCGGACCCCTCCGCGACAAGCTGCAGGCGGTCGCGCTGGCCTTCGAGATGGAGCGGGCGAAGAGCTTCAAGGGCTTCTCTCAGCAGCGCCTGGCCAACTTCCTCAACCAGACCCTCTACCTCGAATCCGCTTCCGCCGGCGCTTCCGGCATGCAGCACAACCTTCGGCTGCCGCTCACAGCGCTCGCCGTCCTGGTGGGCCTGGTGCTGCTCATCGCCTGCGCCAACGTCGCCAACCTTTTGACCGCGCAGGCCGCGGCGCGGGCGCGCGAAATGGCGCTGCGCGTCTCCATCGGCGCCGGAAGGCTGCGCCTGGTGCAGCTCGTGCTGGTGGAGAGCGCCATGCTCGCTATTCTCGCGGCCGCCGCCGGCGCGGTGTTTGCATGGTGGTCCGCGCCCTTTGTCGTCGCCCGGATCAACCCTCCCGACAATCCGGCGCGCCTCGCCCTCCCCACTGATTGGCGGGTGCTCGCGTTCGCGCTCGCGCTCACCATCGCCGTGACCTTCCTATTCGGATTGGCGCCTGCCCTGCGCGCCGCCGCCGTGAGTCCCGCCAGCGCGCTGAAAGGCGGCCACGACCCGCGCTGGCGAGGCCGCCTCATGCATGGCCTGATCGCCGCCCAGGTCGCCTTCTGCTTCCTGGTGCTTTTCGGCGCCGGCCTGTTCGTGGCCACTTTCAACAAGCTCGTGAATCAGCCCACCGGCTTCTCCGCCGAGCGTCTTCTGATCCTCGATACCGTCGCCGCCCATCCCGCGCCGCCCGCCCTCTGGGACCAGGTCACCGAGCACCTGCGCACGTTCCCCGGCGTCGATACCGCGGCCCTCGCGGATTGGGCCCTGCTGAGCGGCAACTCGCGCAACAACTTCATCTCCATCGACGGCGCGCCTCCAACCGAAACGCTGGCGTACTTCCGCTATACTTCGCCCGGCTGGCTCGACGCCATGCGGATTCCGCTCGCGGCCGGCCGCGATTTCCGCGCGGCCGACACATCTCCCGGCGCCGCCATCGTGAACCAGGCCTTCGCCGACGCGTTCTTCAACGGCGCCGACCCGGTGGGCAGATTCTTCCAGCGAGGCGCGGGCACCATGCGATATCAGATCGTCGGCCTGGTGCGCGATATCCGCTACCGGAGCCCCCGCGAGCCCATCCTGCCCGTGGCGTTCGTTCCGATGCATGCCGTCGATTCCGCCGGCGCGCCGCGGCCGATCAGCGAGGGAACATTTGTGGTCCGCACCTCGGGTCCGAACCCGCTCGCACTGGCTGCGGCCCTGCGCCGCGAGATCCCCAGAACGCGGCCCGAACTCCGCGTCAGCAACATCCGCACGCAGTCCGCGATCAACCTGAGCCACACGGTCCGCGAGCGGCTCCTGGCCGTGCTCGCGCTCTTCTTCGCGGGTGTCGCGCTCCTGCTGGCGGCCGTTGGACTCTATTGCGTGCTCGATTACGGCGTCCTGCAGCGCCGCCGCGAGATCGGCATCCGCATCGCCATCGGCGCGCAGGCAACTGACGTGGCCCGCCGGGTCACGCTGGACGTCTTACCCGTGGTTCTCGGCGGCGCCTGTGCCGGCGTGGCGATGGGCCTGGCTTTCACGCGAGCGGTCGAATCGCTGCTCTACCAGGTCAAGGCCGACCCGCTGAGGCTCGCCTTGCCGGCGTCGATCCTGCTGGGGGCAGCGCTGCTGGCCTCCGTCCCGGCAATCGTTCGCGCCGTGCGCATCGATCCGTCCGCCATGCTCCGGTCCGAATAAGGAGAACCATTGCCGGCGAAGCTGCGGTCAGAGTAGGGCCGCCCGCCTGGCTTCCAGCCTGCGAAACACATCTCCGGCGATTCGCTCACAGGTATCGCGCACGCGCGCGTCCGCCTCGCGCCGCTTCCGGCCGCTATCGGGCGAAAAGGGCTCGCCCGGCCGCTTGGCGTGGCGCATCGAGGCCGCCCGCATCGCCTCGACTTCCTCCACGCTCCACACGCAGCCGAAATGGGCCGCGATCGGGCCAAACATGGCGCCGGGCAGCCCGGTGTAGTTCACCGGCAGGCCGCCGCCCTGATCCATCGCCGCCAGCGCGGCCTCGCAAATCGCCGCCATCACCCGGGCCGGATAGTCGAGGCCGCCGCTGTTCGGGCCAGGTGGCCACGGCATGCCGCGGATCGGCACGATCCCGGGCGCGGTCCAGAGCGTGGGCTCGTTCAAATGCGAGACCATGACCTCGACTGGATCGCGGTAGACGAAGATCCATGGCACCTTTGGGAATGCGCTCCGCACCAGCGGCAGATCGAGCGCGTGCCGGGCATCGAACTTGACGAAGTACCGGCGCTCGCCGCCCGCGCGCGGCTGTCCGAGGGCGCGGATCATCGCATCCAGCCAGCGCCGCCGGTCGCCCGCCGTGACTTGCCCGTGCCACGCATCCGCGTAGAGCACCGAATCGAGCGGCCAGCCCTCGGAAACTACGACATTCTCCGGACACGCCGCCAGCATCTGCGCCATCAGGGTCGAGCCGCACCGCGACATGTGGAAGATGAACCCGGTGGGCGGGATTCCGGGATGCGTGGCCGCGCGCTCTTCCAGGACCGTCAGCGGCGTGCGCCGCCGGAACAGCAGGCGGAAAGGATGCCGCATCGCGTTCTCGATTTCCAGATCGAGGAATGGAGCTGTGAAGCGAACGCCGGAAAAGCAGCTCCATTCCACCACCGGCCGCCCGCCCTCCCGGAACAAGCCGATTGGAATCCAGCCGTCCAACTCGTCCGGAGTCACAGCACGTGCCTTTCGAGCCAGCTCCGGCGCGCCTGCTGCAGGGCCGCGCGGGCATCTTCCACGGTGAATACGATCCCGCGCTCGCACGCGGTCTCCACAACCAATCGCAGGAACGCCTCTGCTTCGCGCTCCCCGAGCAGCCGGCGTTGTAGCTCCCGGTCCCGGAATACCAGAGATCGAAATTGTTCCAGGCCGCTCATCGCGCGGCCACGCCGGCGCGGGCTTCCAGCCGCCGGTAGAGATGACCCAGCTTTCGGCTGCAGATTTCCCGCAGGCGCTCGCCGGCCTCGCTCTGCTTCCGCTCGCTGTCCGCGGAGAAGACGCGTTCCGGCTGCTTGGCGTCGCGCGCCGCTGCGAGGCGCATGCGTTGCAGTTCTCCGTCATACCACCGGCAGCCCCAGTGCGACGCGAGCGTGTCGTACGCCGCGCCGGGCAATTCGCGGTAGTTCACGAACATGGCCCCTCCCTCATTGCCAGCGTCGAGCGCGGATTCGCAGATCCGCGCCAGTAGATCCGCAACGTACTCCCCGGGCTCGGCGAATGCCTCCGCCGTGAGCCCCACGCCCCGGACGCGCACGATCCCGGGCATGGTCCACGCAGCCCTGCGCCGTAACTGAGAGACCAGCACCTCCACCGGATCGCGGTACAGGAAGATCCATGGCACCTTGGGGAAAGCGCGGCGCACCAGCGGCAGATCGATCGTATGCGTAGCATCGAACTTCACGAAGTACCGCCGCTCGGTTCCCAGGCGAGGCTGCCCGAGCGCGTGGACCACTCCGCGCAGCCATCGCGTGCGCTGCTCCGCCGTGGCTTCCGGATGCCGCAGGTCGGCGTTGATCGCGGCGTCGATCGGCCACCCCTCCGAGATCACCACATTCTCCTGGGAAGCCGCCAGCATCTGGCTGACCAGGGTCGACCCGCATCGCGACATGTGGAAGACGAATCCGGTGGGTGGAATTCCAGGATGAATGAGGGCGCGCTCCTCCAACATGTCGACCGCGGTTTTCCGCCGGAACAGCACCCGCGCCGGCTGCTGCATGGCGCGTAGCATGGTGTTCTCGAAGAACGGCTCCGTGAATCGCATCCTGCCCAGGTAGCACCAGTCGACCGCCGGGTTTGGGCCATCCCATTCGAACCCGAGGGGAATCCAGCCGTCGAGCCGGTTCACCGGGCCTGCCTCGCGATCCACGACCGGGATGCAGCCTGCAACGCTACGCGCACCTCTTCGGGAGTCACCCCCAGATCAAGCTCGGCGGCGGCACGGGTCACCGCATCGACGAAGCAGTCCTGGTCCGTTTCGGCGAGCAAACGCTCCAGTAGTACCTGGTCCTCCACGGCCATTGTCCGGAAGCGCTCGAAGTCGCTCATGACTCCGCCGGAAAAAAGGAGCGGAGCCAACCGTTGACCTCGCAATCGATCACCAGATGGATACGATCGGTCTGCCCGAGGTTCGCCACGCGATGGGGAAGGCTCGTGTTCACATACCAGCATTCGCCCTCCCTCAGGATCACGCGCTCGCCCGCCACATAGAATTCCACATCGTCGTTGGTCTGAACCGGCACGTGCATGCGCAGTTCGCCATCCTCGAAGGCCAGCTTGTAATCCGTGTGTTCCCGAATCCGCGACCCGGCTTTCAACCTCAAAAGCCGCGCTGCCAGCAAAGGACACCGAAACGTGTCCAGCACCTCCTGGAAGTAGGGCGAGTGCCGCAGGATCTCCGTCGGTTCAAAATTCCTGGCGGTGGGATCCGGGAAAATCTGGTTCACCTGCCCGCCGATCGACCTGAGCGGCAGGGCGCTCCAATCGCCCTCATAGATCGCCGTGTTGAAATGACGCACCCATCCATCCGACTGAATGCGGGCGAGGTCGCCTTGCAGGCGGCCGGAATCGAACCGGAAGGGGAACTGTAGCGTGGTGGTCATCAATGAGGAGTACTAATCCCGTGTAGAGGTCCTACGCATGGTACCGGTTGCCGCGATTTTTCTTTGACCTTGTGAGAATGTCTGCCTTACACTGTAACGGCTAAGGTGAATTTTAGCACCCGCCGGGGGAGTGAAAGCGTCTGATCGCATTTTAGGGGGTCCAGTCTTTTGGAAAATCACAGTCACAGCCGAAGATCCCTGCTTGGTCTGGGATGGCGATCGCTGGCTGCAGCGAGTTTGGCCGGGAATCTGCCGCGAATCCATGCAGCCGTTGCCGGTGACCGCTTTGTAGTGGGTATTTACCTGATTGGCGGAAACGACGGCAACAATCTCATCGTCCCGCTCGACAGCGCGCAATATGCCGCTTACGCCAAACTGCGCGGAAGCCTTGCCGTGCCCGCGGATGAGTTACTTCCCGTGCGCGCCGTCAAGAACCCCGGAGAATACGGATTTCATCCGGCTCTCGGGGAGATGCGCGATCTCTATAGCCGCGGCGTCCTGGCTGTGGTTGCGAATGTGGGATCGCCGCGCCCGGGGCCGTCCGAATCGGCGCACAACTACCAATCGATGGCATTTTTGTCCGGGGGATACCTGACTCCGGCGTTCGCCGCGGAAAAGGCGGGGATCACGGTGACCGACGCCGGGCGCGCACTAACCACCGCGCACGGTGCGAGCATGCTGCCGCTCGATGGCAGCCTGGCTGTGCCCGACCGGAAGGAGATGGCCGATGCAGCCGCGGCGATCCGCTTCCGCACTCAGTTTCCACCTACCAGCCTGGGGCGCGCCCTCAGCGAAGTCGCGGCGCTGATCCAGAGCGCCCGCGCGCACGGAGTTCGCCGCGCGATTTTGACCGTCGGCATGGGCGGCTTCGATACGCATCGCTCGCAAGGAGAAGTCCAACCAGCCCTCTTCCGCGAGTTGAGTTCTGCCATGGCCGCCTTGTTCGCCGCCAACGAGGAATCCGGCACTACGAAGGACATCACGGTATTCACCGACTCCGAATTCGGCCGGACGGTTTCGCCGAATGGCACGGGCGGCACGGGCCACGGATGGGGCAATCACCAGATCGTCATGGGAGGCGCGGTTCTCGGCGGCGATATCTACGGCACTTTTCCGGACATGACGACGGCGGCGCGGGATGCCGCAGGCGGATGGGTTCCCACCACCTCGCGGGATCGTTACCTGTCCACGGTCGCCGGCTGGGCCGGGCTAGGCGACCATGAGCTGCGCCGGAGCTTTCCCAGAATAAATAGTGACGCAAATCTGGGATTCCTGGCTTAAAAAGGCATATGATATAGAGACCGTGCCTGAGGGGAAAAAAGCAGGACTGGCGGATTTAACAGCGGAACTATTCGAGCCGTTCATCGGTCAGACCATCACTTTTGAGCGCCCCGCAGCCAATGGTGGAACGCCCCTCGAACCTGCCCGCATGCAATTACTCGAGGTGAAGCGCGGCCCCAAGTCGCCCGCCCTTCGCAGGGAGCCGTTTTCGCTTTTCCTCGTGATGAAGGACCAGCCCCCCCTGGGAACCGGCCTGCACCGGCTCACGCACCTGGAGTGCGAGTCGGCCGATCTGCTGGTGACCCGCGTAACCGCTCCAAAGTACGAGGCTGCCGACCCCATGGGAATGTTCTACGAAGTAGTGTTCGGCTAGTGTTGAAAGGAGAGACTGAGAACCGATGGCATCCCAAGCGTATATCGGTGAAATTAAGATGTTCGCCGGAAACTTCGCGCCCGCAAATTGGGCCTTCTGCGATGGCCGGCTGATTCCTATCTCGCAGAACACCGCGCTGTTTTCGTTGCTCGGTACGACTTACGGCGGCGACGGCCAGAACACCTTCGCGCTCCCCGATCTGCGCGGGCGCGTGCCGATGCATCAGGGCACCGGATTCGTGATCGGCCAACTCTCGGGGTCCGAGACGGTCACCCTCGTGTCCAACCAACTGCCCGCCCACAACCATGCCGCCGTAGCCAGCCTGGCAGGGACTGTCGATACCCCTGTGAATGGTTTTCCCGCTACCGATCCCGGCGCCAACGTGGCTCAGTTTACCAATGCCGCGGCAGACGCGAACATGAACGCAGCAGCGGTCTCTACGGTGGGTAACAGCCAGCCGCATGAGAATATGCAGCCCTTCCTGGCTATCAGCTACATCATTTGTTTGTTTGGCATCTTCCCGGCGCGAAACTAGACCAGTTGAGCGCCAGCATGAGAACAGAAATCACCGCAAGGAGAGATTAACCTATGGCTAGTCCATTCCTGGGAGAGATTCGCGTATTCCCTTATAACTTCGCGCCGCGCGGCTGGGCCTTCTGCAACGGACAGATCCTGCCGATCAGCCAGAACACCGCGTTGTTCTCCCTTCTAGGTACACAATACGGAGGCAATGGAACTTCGAACTTCGCTTTGCCCAACCTGCAGGGGAACGTGGCCATCGGCCAGGGGAGCGGCCCGGGGTTGACTCCCCGCACAGTTGGAGAGGTAGGCGGAACCCAGACCGTGACCCTTGCGACGACCCAAATGCCCGCCCACAACCACCTGTTTGCCTGCAACTCCAAGAACGGCAATTCGTACAGCCCGGCAGGGAACATTCCTGCCGTGGACGCCGGAGGAAACAACCTCTATTCCCCCGGCCCGCCGGATTCCCATATGAACGCCGGGCATCTCCCGGTGCAGGGCAGCGGTCTGCCCCATAACAACATGCAGCCTTATTTGACCCTGAGTTACTGCATTGCCATGCAGGGGATATTCCCCGCCAGGAACTAACGGAGGAACGGATCGATGGCTGAGCCTTTTATCGGTGAAATTAGACTGTTCGGTTTTAACTTCCCGCCGCGCAATTACGCGTTCTGCAACGGCCAGACTTTGTCCATTTCGCAGAACACCGCGCTGTTTGCGCTGCTCGGCACGACTTATGGTGGAAACGGGGTCACCACGTTTCAGTTGCCGAATCTACAGGGACGCGTGGTGATTTCGCAGGCGAGCGGGTTTGCCCTCGGGCAGGCGGCTGGGGAGCAGGCTCACACCCTGATTATGGGTGAGATGCCCGCCCACACACACACGGTCTCCTGTTTGAGCACGCTGGCCGGCGGCGTCTCCACACCGGTGAATAATTACTGGGCCAAGGAGAACAACGGTGACGCGCCCTACGCCACCACCGCGGCATCGCCGGCGACGATGAACGACCCCTCCACGGTCGGCGGCCAGCCGCACTCCAACCTGCAGCCGTACCTGGTGGTCAGCTTCTGCATCGCGCTGAACGGGGTGTTCCCGTCGCGGAATTGAAGCACGTTCACTTACGCGAAGAGATCCCACAAGACCAGGAGTTTCTCTACCAGCTTTACGCGAGTACGCGTACGGAGGAGATGCGAATGGTTTCGTGGAGTGCCGCGGAAATCGAGTCCTTTCTGCGCTCGCAGTTTGCGTTGCAAACGGCGCATTACCGCACGCACTACCCTGGCGCTTCATATCTTTTGATCTGCGACGGCGACGAGCCGATCGGCCGGTTCTACGTGGATCGCTCGCTCGAGGACATCCACGTGCTGGACATCACGCTGGTCCCGGAGCGCCGGGGCCAGGGGATCGGCAGCGGCATCCTGGGAGATCTATTGACCGAAGCGGCGGCCTCCCGGAAGAAGGTGAGCTTGTATGTAGAGAAGTTCAACCCGGCGCGACGCCTGTACGCGCGCATGGGACTCCGGCAAGTGAGGGACGAAGGGGTCTATTGGTTACTGGAGTCGGGCGGCGCCGATTCAGGCGCGGCGCAGCCACCGGCGCCCGGCGAGAGCGGCGGCTCCGCCGACTAGCAGCATCCACGTGGCCGGCTCCGGGGTCGAGCCCGCATCCTGGGTCGTAATCGTGATCGTAGAGAAGTCAATGCCGCCGCCATTGAAGCTGGTCTCGCCCAGGGCACCCAGTCCCGGCGCGGCAAAGGCCAATGAGATCGTCGGATTCCCAAGGGCGAGGCTCGTAAACGTGGAGGCTGGCAAAGTGATGCTCAGGATATCGTATTCGGCGCTGGGCGCACCGGCACCGCCGTGTAATGCTTCCGATACGGCGTTCAGCAGACTGGTCAGATCGTTGGAGCTTTCCGTGTAGGAAGCAACCTGGTTGCCCGTCGCAGCAGAGTCGAGGTCGTAGACACCGAGGTCCAGAGTGGCGCTGACGATGGTTCCCGCGATGGCGCCGTAGTTAAATGTCCAGGAGGCAGAAAAGTTGGGCCCAACGCCGTCCGAGCCAATGAACCCGTTGAAGGGCGCCGCGTGACCGGACACGGCAGTGTTCCAGGTCCCGGTACCAACAGTCGATCCATTGGCGATGCCGGCACTGGCGCCCAGGGTCTGAGTGATCACACCGGCCTGAAGCATCCCGGTCGAGCACAGGGCCAGACCCAACCATGGCAGCAACCTGATATTAGACTTCACTAGTCCCCCTAAAGGTCATCACAACTCCCAATGATGTTACCACCAAATGCGTGAGGTTTGGAACACCATTAGTACTATTCAGCGCAGCGGTCGGATATCAGGTCAGTACCTTGCAGCCAGCGGCTGCCGTGCGTTGGCTGTCCCGCGCTGGTGTTATCCTGCGGGTGTCGGTATGCGGTTTTCCCGGCGTCAGGTTCTGACATCCCTCCTCGGCATCCGATTCCTTCGTGCCCAGCAGGAAATCCCCACCTTCTCCACCGACGTCAAGGTGGTCAATGTGCTCGCCACCGTCACCGACAAAAGCGGGAAAATCATCCGCGACCTCACCAAGGACGATTTCCTCCTCTACGAAGACAAGCGCCCGCAGACCGTTCAATATTTCGCGCGGGAGAGCGGCCTTCCCCTCACGCTCGGCCTGATGGTGGACACCAGCATGAGCCAGCGCCGCGTGCTGGATGCAGAGCGCGGCGCCAGCTTCAGGTTCCTGGAGGTCGTGCTGCGCCCGCAGGACCAGGTTTTCCTGCTGCAGTTCGATTTCCGGATATTTCTCCGCCTGCCGCTCACGTCGTCGCTCCGGCAGCTCGACGACGCCTTGGCCTACGTCGACACGCCGACGCGGACGCAGTTGCAGGCTCAAACAGGCGGAGGCACCTTACTGTACGACGCCGTGGTCACGGCCTCGCAGGACGTTATGTCCAAACAGCAGGGACGCAAGGCGCTGATCCTGTTGACCGACGGCGTCGATACCGGGAGCGAAGCGACAGTCCCGGAAGCTATCGATGCAGCCCAGCGCGTGGATACGCTGATCTACTCGATTCTGTTCTCCGATGCCGGCGCCTATGGCATCTTCGGCGGACCGGACGGCCGGCGCCCACTGACCCGCATGGCCCAGGAGACCGGAGGCGGCTTCTTCGAGGTCTCCAAGAAACAGAGCATCGACCAGATCTTCGATGTGATCCAGGAAGAGCTGCGCAGCCAGTACAGCATCGGCTACGTCTCGGATCAGCCGGTAAGCATTCCGGGCTTTCGTCACATCCAGCTCACCACGAAGAGAAAGGGCCTGGTGGTCCAGGCCCGTGACCGTTACTGGGCCCGCCGCTGATTCCTCGTAGAACCGCTTCTGCGGTCTTTACAGAGCCGTTTCGAAGAGCTTCAGGATCCGTTTGTATTCGTCGGCCCAACTGCTGGGCTGAACAAATCCGTGGTCCTCCACCGGGTAGGGCGCCACAGACCAGTTCTCCTTTCGCAGCTCGATCAGGCGCTGCACGAGACGGACGGTGTCCTGGAACTCCACATTGGTATCCACCATGCCATGACAGATCAGTAGCGCGCCTTTCAGACCATCGGCGAAGAAGATCGGGCTGCTTTTGCGGTACGCTTCGGCGTCGCCTTGAGGCGTGTTCAGAATGTTCGAGGTGTAGCCGTGATTGTAAGTGGCCCAATCGGTCACCGGACGCAGAGCGGCGCCGGCAGCGAA
>Ga0335069_10009026_pt1 | contig 14222 bp, 10 predicted proteins | sample Lox_Sample_11_FD_206714 | JGI IMG/M metagenome (GOLD analysis project Ga0335069, IMG submission 206714) | Soil microbial communities from Loxahatchee National Wildlife Refuge, Florida, United States - Lox_Sample_1.1 | ecosystem: Environmental > Terrestrial > Soil > Wetlands | place: USA... | reverse complement strand
CGGCGTGGCCGCACCGGGCCCTGTTGATCGGTCTGGGCGCCGCATCGTTGACGAAGTTCCTGCATCGCCATCGTCCTGAAGCCAAGCTGACCGTGGTGGAGGTCGAGCCGGCAGTCGTGGCCGCCGCGCGGCAGCACTTCAGATTGCCGGATGAAGATCGTCGCTTGCGCATCGTCGTCGCCGACGGTGCCGATTTCGTCGCGGAAACGACCCAGCGGTTCGATCTCATCCTGGTCGACGGCTTCGACGACAAGGCGCGAACCGGCATGCTCGACACGATCCCCTTTTACGCGAATTGTCAGGCGCGCCTGTCCGACGACGGTCTGCTCTGCACGAATCTCCTCGGACGCAGCAGGACCGTCCTGCGCAGCGTCGGACGCCTGACGCAGGCATTCGCCGGTCGCGTGCTGGCCTTTCCGTCCTGCGCGTCCGGGAATACGGTCGCATTCGCCGCGGCAGGAGGCCCGATCGATTTGTCGCTTGCCGAATTGCGCACCCATGCGCGTGCGCTCAAGGCGAACACCGGCCTCAACCTGCTACCAACCCTCATGCGCCTCGAAGGCCGCCACACCTGCTTCGGCGGCCGCCTCGTGCTCTGATCACGCCGCCAGCGCCCGCTCGGCCAGCCGCACCCAGTAGCGTATGCCGATCGCAATGATGTCGTCATTGAAGTCGTAATGGGCGCTGTGTAGCATGCAGCCGCCTGCGCCGGGACCGTTGCCGAGCCACGCGTAGCATCCGGGCACCGCCTGGGCGAGATAGGCAAAATCCTCTGCGCCCATGCTGGGCTTGGCATCGTCGACCACAGGCGCGCCATCGACGACATCGTGTGCCGCTTGGCGGCACAGGGCTGCTGCCGCCGCATCGTTCACCGTCGGCGGATAGCCGCGCTGGTAGTCGACGCGGATTTCCACTTGATGCGCGACTTCGACGCTGTGACAGATGCGGCGCAACCCCGCTTCGAGTGCGCTTTGCATGTCCGGATCGAAGGTGCGTACCGTGCCTCCAAGCACGGCCCTGTCGGGCAGGATGTTATCGACGTTGCCCGCATGAAAGCGCGTAATGCTGATAACCGCAGCATCCTGCGGATCGATGCCGCGGCTGATCAGGGCCTGCACGCCCTGCACCAGCGCTGCCCCGGCCAGCACCGTATCGGTGGCCTGCTGCGGCATGGCGGCATGCCCACCCTTGCCGGTGATCGTGATCTCGAAACGGTCGGTGCCCGCCATGACCGGCCCGGACAGGATCGCGAAGCTTCCGGCCGGCAGACCGGGCCAGTTGTGAAGCCCGAACACGCGCTCCATCGGGAAGCGCTTGAACAAGCCCTCCTCGACCATGACACGACCGCCGCCTTCGGTTTCCTCGGCCGGCTGGAAGATGAAGTGGACAATACCGTCCGGACCCGCGGCGCGCCGCGCGGCGAGTACTTCCGCCGCTCCGAGAAGCATGGCTGTGTGTCCATCATGGCCGCAGGCGTGCATGCGACCCTCATGTTGCGAACGGTGCGCGAACGTATTTGCCTCGACCACCGGCAGGGCATCCATGTCGGCGCGCAATCCGATCGAGGGCCCCTTGCCGGAGCCCAGGATCAACCGGCCGACCACGCCCGTTCTGGCCAGGCCGCGATGTACCTCGATGCCAAGCCGTTCAAGTCCCGCCGCCACTGCACCGGACGTGCGCGCCTCTTCGAACGCGAGTTCGGGATGCGCGTGCAGGTCGCGCCGGAAGGCGGCAGTGCGCCGGCACAATTCGTCCAGGAAAGCTTCATCTGCCATGGCGTTGTCTCCAGCGCCAATGGTAACACCAGGCCTGCGATCGGCCCCGCGTCAGGCTGCTTTCAACGCCTGCAAGGCCCGATTGACGGCGCGGTCGAAAATCGGCTCCACCGGCACAATGGCCGCCTCGCCACGTTCGATCTGTATTGCCAGTGCTGCCGGCGCCACCGAAAGTGCCCGTGGCGACTGCGGATTTGTAAACAGAAGAATGCCGCGCTCGGGGCTGACCCATGACAGCCGATAGCGCACGGTGCCGGACTCGCCACCCGGGAATTCGACCCAGTCGCCACGTTGCAGGTCGTCGACCTTCTGCTGGGCCTCCGTCTCGCCTTCCATGACCGGCACGTTGGCGCTGTCGACGAGCGACATGCTCTGCAACTGGGCATCTTCGGTCTCGATCGACTGCCTGACGAGTTCGGGTTTCGACATCTGCAATTGCGGACCGATTTCCATCACCACCGGTGCCGCGCCGCGCAGGACGGCCGCGTGGATGCTGAACAGGCAATCGAGCACCGATACCCGCCGCTCCATCGTCACCTGCGCCTGGTCAAGGCCATCATGGATCCGCTTGACCAGCGTGGGCAGCTTGGCGGCCAGCGCCTTGCGGCCTGCGGCGTCTGCCACGGGCTCCGTACTGCCCACGAGATCGCCAGCCGTGGCAATGGCGCTTTCCCAGCCCGCCTGATCGTCGGCGAGATAGTGGCGCACCAGCAGCGCGCGCCATTCATGCGTCAGGAGATCGGCAACGCCACTCGGCAGAGGCTTCGAAAGCCAGATGGCGAGTTCGCCATCGGCAGCCACGGCCGCCAGTTCGCGCCTTTCCTGCTCGGCCACCAGGGGAGCAGCCTTGACCGCACGAGCGTCGGCATCCTGCTCCTGCCGTTCCAAGAAGTCGTTGAGGTCCGAGCACAGAACGTCGAACAGGCGAGCATCCTGCCTGAATTCCGTCTGCAGACGCTCGATCAACGCAAAGAGATGCGCATAGAGCGGGTCCTCGTGACCGACCTTCGGACCGCAGCGCGCTGCCGCCCGGGAAATGCTGTCCAGCAAACGCCGCGCCGGATGCTGCTTGCTGGAGAAGAACGACTTGTCCAGCATCGCAACCTTCAGGACCGGAATCTGCAACCGCCCGACCAGCGCCTTGATCGGATCCGATACCGAGGGATCGTCGAAAATGAAGTCAAACAGCGTGGCGACGATGTCCACCGTCACTGCATCGATGTGCTCCAGCCCTTGACCGACCTGGCTTTCGCGAAAATCGCGCAGCACGTTCGTGTTCGGCGCACCGACAGCCGCAGGCGGCGCCGCACGCTGGAGCGTATCGAGCGATACCATCACCCGCTCCATGGTCGCCGCCATGGCTTCCGGCGACATCGGCACGCCACCGGGCGCACCGCGCGAAGTGCCGGTTGCGCCCGCTGCGGCCGACGGCATCAACCGCTGCAGGTTGGCGAAGACATCGCCGAGATCGACTGGGGCTGGCCGTCCGCTCTCCTTCGCCGACTTGCCGTCACCGCTCTTCGTGCGCGTGTAGGTGCGCCGCAAGGTCGGCAGCACCCGGCGGCCGACCATGAATGAGTTGAGGTCGTGGATGACAGGCCCGAAGGCCTTCACCACCCTGCGTTCTATTCCTGCCAGGACTTCGAGCCGCAATGGAACGGGCAGCGCCGCTTCCTTCAACGCCGCGTCGACTGCGTCGCTGATCATGGACTCGATCGTCAGCTCTCTTTCCTCGTCTCCGGCCAGGTGGGCCAACCGGCGCGCCGCTGCGAACAGCGCTTCCTCGCAACCGTCGTGCAGCCGGCCAGCCAGCGCCTTGACGGCGATCTGCTCGTCCATGTCCCCGAGATCGACCAACTGCAGTTCGTCCAATGGCGCGGCAGCTTCCTTGGTCGCGCGCGCAGTGCCCGACGCAGTTGCGGCGTCGAACTGTCGGAGCCAATGGGCCGCGGCCAGACCCTCGACGCGCATGACGCTCTCGCGCAGCAGTTCCCGGCCGCCGTAGTAGAAGTTCCGCTGATCGCGTTCGTCCGCCGCGTCGCCCTTGGCGGCCAGGTCATCCTGGAGTTCGGCAAGCAGGCCGCGGACGCCTTCGCGCAGCTTGTGCGCCACCAGATCGCGGGAATCCCTCAGCGTCCGGGCGCGGTCACGACCACCGATCGCACTGCGGGTGCCTTCCGGGAACTGGACCACGTTGTCGGGTGCCACCGTCACCATCGCCGGCCTCCTTGCCGCTGGGTGCGCCTAACGCACCCTACCAACCCGGTCGAACCAGACTGGCACAAGGTCGCCTCTCGCCGCGGCACGCTGCCCGCGTGGGAACCGGCTGGCTGTTCGTCGAAGGAGACCGTCCGTTGTCTGCACACGTACTCGGACGCATCTTCGGTTAGCCTGGCGGCCCCGCCGTCCTGGAAAGCGCGCCCCTCGCGCTTTCGTTAGACCGGTGACTTTGCGTCCCCATCTTTCGATGGGTTTGCCTTTTTCAGTAAGACCGAACGATTTCAGTGTATTGCAACGGAATCAATAACGCAAGGCCGAGGTCAAGGCGGCCAGTTCGTCGCTCGATTGTTCCAGGATTTCGGTCAGTTGGCGCTCCGCTTCCTCGTCCATCGGCAGGTCGAAGCCTTCGGTACCCGGGTTCTGCAACGGGGAACGGATCGGCGTCAGCCGGTTGGCGAGATTCAGCAACTCGCCGAGGTTGTGTGGGGGAAACGCAGGCGGACGATCGCTCCACAGGACTTCAATCGCCGTCACGACCTCGGTCGGAACGGAAAGTGCCGCCAGAACGGCGCGACCGACGCGCTGCTCGGCTTCCGACGTGATCAGACTGCCGTCCGCAAACAGGTCTCCCGAGATGTCCGTGCGCGAGATCAGGTAGAAGCCGCTGACCTCGTGGACCATCCCCGCGAACATCGCCACATCCGCCGCCAGGCCGAACCTCGCGGCCAGCAGGTGCGCCAGCGCCGCCACGTGCACCGTGTGTTCCCACAGGCGGACTGCCAACCCCTGATACAGCGGCGAACGGATGCTGCCCGCCATCTGGCGCATCACCACGGCGGTCGCCAGACCCCGCACGAACTTGAGGCCAAGGCGAGATATCGCGCCCTTGACGTCGGCGACCGGCACGCCGCTCCTGTTGAAAGCCACGGAGTTGGCAACGGCGACCACGCGAGAGGCAAGCAACGGCTCGGCGACGATGATCTGGGCCGCCTTGGCCATCGGGATGTCGGTGTCGTCCAGTGCGAGGCGGACCCGGAACGCCACATCCGCATGGGTGGGAAAAGTCACATCCCCATGTTCGACTTCCGCGAGCACCTCATCCAGTGTCGACATCGTGCTTAGAGCATATCCTCCGCAACAGCCAGGGCGCTGGAGCCGCCAGCCACGACCACGCGAGCCAATCCCGGGGCCGCGGCCATTATATGCGCCGCGTAGAACGACGCCGTGCCCAGTTTGGCGCGATAGAACGGGTCCGCGTCGCCCGCCTCGATATGCGCCCTGGCGACCAGGGCAGCCCGCGCCATCATCCAGCCTCCGGAGACGATTCCCATGAGCTTCAGGAACGGCACCGCGCCGACGGCGACGACGCGCACTTCACCCGCGTAATGCGTGGCGATGTAGGTACCGGCCTCGGAAATCGCGGCGACGCCCGCAGCCAGGGCGCCACGGATATCGGCGAAATCAGATCCAGCCGTCTCCAGTTCGCCCAGCGTCTGCTGCATCATGCCAACGAGCGCCTTCAAGGTCGCGCCCTGTTCGCGGGCAATCTTGCGTCCGATCAGATCGTTTGCCTGAATGCCCGTCGTGCCCTCGTAGATGGTCGTGATGCGCGCGTCGCGCATGTGCTGGGCCGCACCGGTCTCTTCGATGAAGCCCATGCCCCCATGCACCTGCACGCCCAGATAGGCGATCTCGTTGGCCGTCTCGGTAAACCAGCCCTTGACGACCGGGATCATGAGATCGACGAAAGCCTGGTTGCGCTTGCGCTCGCCCTCGTCTGGATGAAGCGAGGCTGCGTCCTGCGCAGCCGCCACCACATAGGCCAAGGCCCGCATTGCCTCGATCTGCGCCTTCATCGTCATGAGCATGCGGCGCACGTCCGGGTGATTGACGATGGCGACCGACGCTGTGGAGCCTTCGATGGCACGGCTCTGCACGCGTTCGCGCGCATAGGCGCGGGCCAGCTGGTAGGCGCGCTCGGACAGGGCCAGCCCCTCCAGACCAACGCCGTAGCGCGCCGCATTCATCATGATGAACATGTACTTGAGGCCTTCGTTCGCCTTGCCGACCAGCGTGCCGATGGCACCGCCATGGTCGCCAAACGCCATGACGCAGGTCGGACTGGCGTGGATGCCGAGCTTGTGCTCGATCGACACGCACCAGGCGTCATTGCGCGCACCGGTTGTGCCGTCGGGGTTCACCAGATACTTGGGCACGACGAACAGCGAAATTCCCTTCACGCCTTCCGGCGCATCGGGCAGGCGTGCGAGCACGAGATGCACGATGTTCTCGGCCATGTCGTGCTCGCCGTAGGTGATGAAAATCTTCTGCCCGAAGATTCTGTACGTACCGTCCGGCTGGGGTTCTGCGCGTGCGCGAATGGCTGCGAGGTCGGAGCCGGCCTGCGGCTCGGTGAGGTTCATCGTTCCCGTCCACTTGCCGGAAATCATGTTGGGCAGATAGGTGTGTTTCTGCTCCGCCGAGCCGCACAGTTCGATGGCCTCGCTCGCGCCATTGGTGAGCAAGGGGCACAGCGAGAACGCCATGTTGGACGCCTTCCACATCTCACGCACGGCGGCGGAGACGACCCGCGGCAGGCCCTGCCCGCCGAATTCCGGATCGCAGTCGAGCGCCGTCCAGCCGCTCTCGGCGAACTGTTTGTAGGCTTCCTTGAACCCCGGGGGCATCGTCACCTGCTTGTCGTGCCACACGGCGCCGGTCTGGTCACCGCTGAAATTCAGCGGCGCGAGAACGCCGCCGGCAAATTTGCCAGCCTCGTCCAGGATCGCCTCCACGACATCGAGGCTCGCCTCTTCGTAACCGGGCAACTGCGCAACGCGGTCGACTCCGGCCAATTCCTTCAACACGAACATCATGTCCTTGACCGGCGCGGTGTAACTCATGGTTTTCAGCTCCCTATTTCCCGGAAAAATAACGACGATCGTCAAAGCTGCCCACCCAATGCGGGTAGTAGACGACCATCAACGTGATGGCTGCGCCGTTGAGCCATGCTTCGGCAAACCCCAGCAGCGCGAAATACGGAAAGTAATCGGTGAACAGCGTGTCGGCCGAATAGACGCCGGCGAGCCACAGCACCAGGGTCGTCAGCAGGCCCGTCGATACCATCGCCACGGCCGCGCCGAAGAACGCGGCGCAAAACACGTAGCAAAAGAAGTTCGGCGGCAGGTAGCGCTCGACAATGTGGAGCAGCAGGTCGGCAAGGAAGCACGGAAACACCACGGTCAGCAGGACGTTGAGTGCATAGGCGTCCCATCCCGCGCCCCCGTTGTAGGTCACTGCCGCGAGGACGGCCGACATGCCGACGACCGCCAGCTGCCGTCCGAACATCAGCGTAAACGCGGTGGCGCCGAGCAGGTGCAGATTGAGCCCGGGACGCACACCCGCCTTCATGGTCCAAATCATGACCAGCACGACCACGGCGCCAAACCAGACGTTGGACTGACGTGAGTCGGCCAGACGCCGCCACGGCGCGGTGCGCAGACACCACAGCCATACGAGGATCAACGGCACGAACGCCCCCCACTGCCATGTACCGGAAAAAAGGCCGTCGGGGAAGTTCATCGCCGTCGCCTCAAATGGCCGCAGTCAACTCCGGCACGGCCTGGAACAGGTCTGCCACCAACCCGTAGTCGGCCACCTGGAAGATCGGCGCGTCGGGATCCTTGTTGATCGCCACGATGACCTTCGAATCCTTCATGCCGGCCAGGTGCTGGATCGCGCCCGAGATGCCGATGGCAATGTAGACCTGCGGCGCCACGATCTTGCCGGTCTGGCCGACCTGATAGTCATTCGGCACGAAGCCGGCGTCGACCGCGGCCCGCGACGCACCCAATGCCGCACCGAGCTTGTCCGCGAGGGGCTCCAGCAGCTTGTGGTAGTTCTCGCCCGAGACCAGGCCCCGACCGCCGGAAACGATGACTTTCGCCGCACCAAGTTCGGGACGAGCCGATTTCGAAATCTCACGACCGACAACTTTCGACTGCCCAAGGTCCGGCCCCGCGGTGATCGCGCTGACGGCCCCGCTGCCACCGCCCGCGGCCGCGTCGAAGGCCGTCGTACGGACCGTGATGACCTTGACCGGGTCGGCCGACTGCACGGTCGCCAGGGCATTGCCGGCGTAGATCGGCCGCACGAAGACGTCCGCGGATTCGATCGCGATCACGTCCGAGACTTGCGCGACGTCGAGCAACGCAGCGACACGCGGCAATACGTTCTTGCCATGGCTGGTCGCGGGCGCCAGGATGTGGGCATAGCCGGCCGCGTTGGCATGGACCAGGGCGGCAATGTTCTCCGCCGTCTGGTCCGCATAGTGCGGCGCATCTGCGACGAGCACCTTCGCGACGCCGGCAACCTGCGCCGCTGCCTGCGCCACACCGCCGCATTCATGCCCGGCGATGAGGACATGGATCTCGGCGCCCAGCCGCGCCGCGGCCGTCACGGTGTTGAGCGTTGCCGCCTTCAGGGATGTGTTGTCGTGTTCGGCAATGACAAGGGTCGCCATGTTCAGATCACCTTCGCTTCGTTCTTGAGTTTCGCCACCAATTCTGCGACGTCGGCGACCTTGACGCCGGCCTGGCGCTTCGGTGGCTCCGTCACTTTCAGCGTGCGCAGCCTTGGCGCCGCATCGATGCCGAGGTCGGCCGGCTTGACGGTGTCGAGTGGCTTCTTCTTTGCCTTCATGATGTTGGGAAGCGTCGCATAACGCGGCTCGTTGAGGCGCAGGTCCGTCGTGACGACGGCAGGCAGACTGATGGCCACCGTCTCCAGCCCGCCATCGACTTCGCGCGTGACAGTGGCCTTGCCATCGGCCACGATGAGCTTCGAAGCGAACGTCGCCTGCGCCCAGCCCAGCAGCGCGGCCAGCATCTGTCCGGTCTGGTTGGCGTCATCGTCGATGGCCTGTTTGCCGAGAATCACCATCTGGGGCTGCTCCCGCGCCGTCAGGGCCTGCAAGAGTTTCGCAACCGCGAGCGGCTGCAGTTCGGCATCGGTGTCGACGAGAATCGCGCGATCGGCGCCGAGCGCCAGAGCCGTGCGCAAGGTCTCCTGGCACGCCGGCAGACCGCAACTGACCGCGACCACCTCGGTAGCGATGCCGGCTTCCTTGAGCCTTACTGCTTCTTCGACAGCGATTTCGTCGAAGGGATTCATCGCCATCTTTACATTTGCAAGTTCGACGCCCGATTGGTCGGCCTTGACCCGCACCTTGACGTTGTAATCGACCACGCGCTTGACCGGAACCAGAATCTTCACGACCTCTCCTCCATTCAGTGCATGCCAGTGTAACGGCACGGCAACCATACGGTACGGTATGGTTCGTGCTATCCTAGCGCAACTCTGCCACCATTTCAATACCGTACCGTATGGAACCTTCGACCCGCAAGAGTCCCCGCCCGGCGCGTCTCGACCGCGCGGCATGGATCAAGGGTGCCATCGCCGTACTGGCCGAGGAAGGACCCACGGAACTCCGTGTCGAAGTCCTGGCCAAGCGCCTGCAAGTCACCAAGGGCAGCTTCTACTGGCATTTCAAGGACCGGCGGGACCTGGTCGACGCCGTGCTCGACGAGTGGAAGGACGGCCGCATCCGCGACATCCGCAAGCAGACCAGTGCCGAACCCGGCGCGGAACTCGCCGCGTTGCATCACACGATCGAGGTCTACTCCTCGGGCCGAAACCGCAAGGGATTGCCGATCGAACTGGCCGTGCGCGAATGGGCACGCCATGACCCCCGCGCTTCGCAGGTCGTGGAGGAAGTCGATGCCGAGCGCCTTGCATGCGCCGCCCGCCTGTTCGAGAAACTGGGTCTCAGTTCGGCCGAGGCGGCGGCGCGCAGCGTGCTGCTTTACGCCTACGTTTTCGGCTACTCCCTGATGCGCTGCGACGGCTACGTGTCGAACCCCAAGGACGCGAAGGAGTGGATTGCGCGCCGGATCGCCGGCTAGCGTCCCTTCCATTCGGGCTTGCGCTTGGCCATGAAGGCATCGATGCCTTCGCCGGCATCCTCGCACATCATGTTGCAGGCCATGGTTTCCGAGGCGAGCTGGTAGGCGGCATCCAGGCCCATTTCCAGTTGCCGGTAGAAGAGTTGCTTGCCCATGGAGATGGCAGCCGACGACTTGGCGCAGATCGAGTTCGTCAGCCGGCCCACTTCCGCATCGAGTTGATCGGCCGGCACCACGCTATTGACCAGCCCGCGGCGCTGCGCCTCGGCGGCGCTGATGAAATCGCCCGTCAGCAGCATCTCCATCGCCTGCTTGCGCCCCATGTTGCGCGACAGCGCCACGGCCGGTGTCGAGCAGAATAGTCCCACATTGATGCCCGACACGGCGAATCGGGCGCTCTCCACCGCCACGGCCAGATCGCAACTCGCCACGAGCTGGCAGCCGGCCGCGGTGGCGATGCCGTGCACGCGCGCGATCACGGGCTGCGGCAGGCGCGTGATCGTCGTCATCATGGCGCCGCACTGGCGGAACAGGCGCTGCATGTATTCCTTGCCATGGTTGGCGCGCATCTGCTTGAGATCGTGTCCGGCGCAGAATGCCTTGCCGTTGCCTGCGATCACGACCGCTCGCAGCGACGTATCGCCGGCGATCTGGTCCAGCGCCCCTTGCAGTTCGGTCAGCAGCTCTTCGGACAGGGCGTTGAACTGGTCGGGACGGTTCAACGTCAGCGTCGCGACTCCGGCCTCAACGTTGCGCAACAGCAGCTTCTCGGACATGATCGATCTCCTCTTCTCCGACCGCTGTCATGGCACGGTCCGGCCGCGTCTACTCTTCACCCGCAAGTCAAGGCCGACGCCGGCCCATTGTCGCACTTCCTCCTCGAGGGATGCGGCTGCGAGCGGCGAAGCCGCCAGCCAGCCGCTTTCGACCTGCAGCAGGAACCCGGTCGCCGTCCCCCCCGCGCCGATCGGCAGAACGCCGTTGTCATCGCGCGCGCGGTGCAGCAGGGCCGCCGTGCGCAGAGCAAATATGAGCAACCAGTCGCGCGAAGTCGTCACCGACGGCTGCACCCGTTCGAGCTTGCCGCGATGGGCCAGGACCAGGCGCGAAAGGCGTCCCTGGTCGCGTTTCGAGAAACCGGGCATGTCGGCGTTGGCGAGGATATACGCACTGTGCTTGTGATAGCTCGAATGAGCCAGGGACACACCGATCTCGTGCAGGCGCGCTGCCCACGTCAATGTTCGAGCGTCCTCCTCGGTGACGCCGCCGTCAGGCATGAGGTCGTCCAGGAGCCTCAGCGCCGTCTTGCTCACACGCTCGGCCTGGGCGCGATCCACGTCGTAGCGCGCCATCAACTGATCGACCGTGATTTCGCGCAGGTCTTCATGGTGGTGGCGACCCAGCAGGTCGTAGAGCACGCCCAGGCGCAGGGCCCCCTCCGAGAACGACATGTGCTCGAGCCCGAACTCCTTGAACACCGCGGACATGATCGCCAGCCCGCCCGGCAGTACCGGAAGCCGATCGGCACGCAGGCCGTCGAGCTGGAGGCGGCCGACGTTTCCCGTGCGCACGAGTTCGGCGCGCAGCTGGTCCAGCCCGTCGGAGGTAAGGCCTCCGGACGACCAGCCGTTCTGCTCGATCAGGTCGGCCAGCGCCTTGGCCGTGCCGGAAGAGCCGAGCGCCTCATCCCATCCCGCTTCCCGATACGCATGCACGATGGTCTGGAGTTCCTTGCGCGCCGCAAGTTCCGCTTCCTTCATCCCCCTCTTGTCAACCCGGCCGTCAGGGAAGAAGCGCAGACTGAATCCGACGCAGCCCATGTAGAGCGACTCCAACTGCAGCGGGCGGAAATTGCGTCCGATTATGAATTCCGTGGAGCCGCCGCCGATGTCGACCACCAGCTGCTGGTTGCCGGAGTCGGCCTGGCTGTGTGCGACGCCAAGGTAGATCAGCCGGGCTTCTTCGCGGCCCGCGATCACTTCGATCGGGAAGCCCAGCGCCGCCTCGGCCTCGGGCAGGAAATTCGGTGCGTTCTTGGCCACGCGCAAAGTGTTCGTCGCCACGGCGCGGACGGCCGTCGCCTCGAAGCCGCGCAGGCGTTCGCCGAAGCGTGACAAAGCCGCCAGGGCGCGCAGTTGCGAGGGGCCATCGAGCATCTTGTCGGCCGTGAGGCCCGCGGCGAGACGCACCGAATCCTTGAGCGAGTCGAGGGGATAAATCAGGTTGCCCACGACGCGTCCGACCTGGAGCCGGAAGCTGTTCGAGCCCAGGTCGACGGCAGCAATCAGTTCGTGAGCCACGGCGCTACAACCATTTTCGAAGATGACCGAAATTCTAGCAGGCCAGTCGCGCCCGCCCCGGAAGAGATTCCGGTCTGTAACGCGGCCGTAACGAAAATGTCATAGTATCCCCCGCATCATGGGTTCCGGCTCCCGAGTTCAATGAACACAATCGCACCGCGCCACGGTAATTCGGCCAAGCATTTCATCAATCGAGAACTGTCGACCCTGGCGTTCAACCGCCGCGTGCTGGCGCAGGCCGCGGATTCCCGCGTGCCGCTACTGGAACGGCTGCGCTTCCTGTGCATCGTATCGTCGAACCTCGACGAGTTCTTCGAGATCCGCGTCGCCGGCCTCAAGGAACAGATCCGCCTGGGCAGCCAGGTCGCCAGCGTCGACGGCCTGCCACCGCAGGAGGTCTTCCGGCGCGTCAACCTGGAAGCGCACTGCCTGATTGCGGAGCAGTACGCCCTGCTCAACGAAGAGATCCTCCCCGCGCTGGCGGGCGAAGGCATCCGCTTCTTCAAGCGTGCAGTGTGGACGCCGGAGCAAACCGACTGGATCCGCGACTTCTTCTTCCGCGAAGTCATGCCCGTACTGACGCCGATCGGACTCGACCCCGCGCACCCCTTCCCGCGCGTTCTCAACAAGAGCCTCAACTTCGCCGTCGAACTCGAAGGCCGCGATGCCTTCGGCCGTGCCGGCGGCGCCGCCATCGTCCAGGCGCCGCGCGCGCTGCCGCGCGTGATCCAACTGCCGCGCGAACTGGCCGGCGTCGACTGGGGCTTCGTCTTCCTGTCGTCGATCCTGCACCGGCACGTCGGCGAACTTTTCGCCGGCATGCACGTGCATGGCTGCTACCAGTTCCGCGTCACGCGCAACTCCGACCTGTGGGTCGATGACGAAGAAGTGAAGAACCTGCGCACGGCCCTGCAGGGCGAACTGCCGCAGCGCCACTTCGGCGACGCCGTGCGACTGGAGGTTGCCGATAACTGCTCGCCGGTAATGACCGACTTCCTGCTGCAGCAGTTCGGCCTCGACGATGTCGACCTCTACCGCGTACCCGGCATCGTGAATCTCGTGCGGCTGATGTCCGTCCCCGATCGCGTCGAGCGCCCGGACCTCAAGTACGCGCCCTTCCAGCCCGGCCTGCCGAAGGCCATTTCCAAGCGGCCCCAGATCTTCGACGTCATGCGGCGCGAGGACGTGCTGCTGCACCATCCATTCCAGTCGTTCGCGCCGGTGATCCAGATGCTGGAGCAGGCTGCCGACGACCCCCAGGTCGTGGCCATCAAGATGACCGTCTATCGCACGGGCACGGATTCCGTCCTGCTGCAGCACCTCGTGCGGGCAGCACAGAAGGGCAAGGAAGTCACAGTGGTCGTCGAGCTGATGGCGCGCTTCGACGAGGAGGCCAACCTCAACATCGCCGCCCGACTCGAGGAAGTCGGCGCCCACGTGGTCTACGGGGTGTTCGGTTACAAGACGCACGCCAAGATGCTGATGGTGCTGCGCCGCGAGGACGGCGGCTACCGTCGCTACGTACATCTGGGCACCGGCAACTACCATCCGCGCACGACGCGCTTCTACACCGACTTCGGCCTGCTGACCTGCAACGAGGAGATCGCCGCCGACGTCAACGAAGTCTTCAAACAGCTGACGGGTCTCGGCAAGGCCGGCCAGTTGAAGCACCTCTGGCAGGCGCCCTTCACGCTGCATGACAACATGATGGCCGCCATCCGCGCCGAAACCGCGGCAGCGAAGGCCGGCGGCAAGGGCATCATCATCGCCAAGATGAACTCCCTGCTCGAACCGGAGGCCATCGAGGCACTCTACGAAGCCTCCCAGGCCGGCGTGCAGATCGACCTCATCGTGCGTGGCGTGTGCGCGCTGCGTCCGGGCGTCAAGGGAATCTCGGAGAACATCCGCGTGCGTTCGGTGATCGGCCGCTTCCTCGAACACCACCGCATCTTCTACTTCCATGC
>Ga0335069_10009025_pt1 | contig 14223 bp, 15 predicted proteins | sample Lox_Sample_11_FD_206714 | JGI IMG/M metagenome (GOLD analysis project Ga0335069, IMG submission 206714) | Soil microbial communities from Loxahatchee National Wildlife Refuge, Florida, United States - Lox_Sample_1.1 | ecosystem: Environmental > Terrestrial > Soil > Wetlands | place: USA... | reverse complement strand
GAAACGCCGCCAAACTGCGCTCGTGATGTTCATGTTCTTCCATGAAGATCGGAATCAGCACCGAAGTATCGAAGAAAGTGCTCAACGGTTGTGTCCAAGATTGCGGTCATCGCGCTCGTCCCGCACCTGCCGAAGCGTTTCTTCCACGGTTGCGGCGCTTAGCGGTTCACCGCTACGAAAAACCCAGACGCCTTGTTTTTTTCGTAGCTGAGCCCCGCCTCGGACCGGACGAAGCGTGATCGCCTCTCCCACACTCTCCAATTCGAGTTCGTCGCCAGCCGCTAGTTCTAGCTGGTCGCGAAGCGGTTTCGGCAGAACGATCCGTCCTGCTTTGTCCAAAGTGAGCCTGGCATTCATTGATGCCATTTTACATTAAAAAATGGTATCTCGAAAGATGCACGTTCCGACCCAATGCCATTACGCCGTTGCTGAATCTGGCGCGGAGAGGGACGTGGCCGAGATTCTCCGGCTGCGCCTCAGGATGACTTGGATAAAGCCGTCGGGACAGTAACGAGTACTACGCCTCGATTGGGACTTTGTTCCAGCGGCGGTACATCTCCCCACCGATAAAGCAGCAGATAATCAGGCCGATCGCGATGAAGAAGCGCGGCGATGTCGGATGCCAAAGTGCGTCGCCGAGGAAGGCGAACAAGATGGTGCCAGGGATCATCCCGATCACGCTCGCCCAAAAATAGTCGTTGAACTCGATTGGCGAGGCCCCGGCCAGCAGGTTTAGCGCATTGTACGGGATTACGGGTACCAGACGCAGATAAAGAATTACGTAGAATCCGTTACGTACCAGATGATCGAGCAGATGGCGAAAACGATTCGGCGTGATGCGATCGACGAAGGATTGCCCGAGGAAGCGGCCCGCGCCAAAAGCGATCAGAGCACCTGAGTTAGCTCCAACCAAAGACCAGACCGCACCGCGGAAAGCGCCGAAGGCCAGTCCACCCGCGATCGTCATGACGGCGCCCGGAACCAGAAAGGATGGCCCGACGGCGTACAACAGCACATACGCGATCGGCCCCCATGCTCCCCACGAGAGCACTTCGGCCTTCATCGAGGCCGGGTTCCTGAACCAATCGCTATGAACGTAAAGTAAGAATGTTGAACCCCCGATGAGGGTGATCAGGAAGGCGATACGCAGGGCCTTACTGACCCAAGAATCGGATTCCCGCTTGATTGCAGGGCCTGAAATTGGACTCGCAGCTGCCATAAACTGGGCTTAATGATACGCAGGCGCCGTCTTTTGTGACAAGGCGCTTTCGTTAATTGCTCACCACTTCTGATAGCGGAGATGCGGTTCAGCGCGCGATATCGTGATCGCGTACCTGGGCCTCGAAACCAGCCTGATGGAGCCGGCCCTTCAGTTCGCGGACCAGTGCGGGGGAGCGATGACGCCCGCCGGTGCATCCGATTCCAATCGAGAGGTAGCTCTTGCCTTCGCGGCGATAGAGAGGAATCAGGAATTCGAGCAGTTTCCCGATGTCGTTTACGAAGCGCCGCGCTTCCGGATGCCCCATCACATGCCCCTGCACTCGCACATCGGTGCCGTCGAGGGGCCGCAAGGTCGCAACAAAGAACGGGTTCGGAATAAAGCGGGCATCGAAAATAAGGTCGAGCCCGACCGGACTACCGTACTTATAGCCGAAAGAGACCAGTGTGATCGCCATCCGATCGCCATTATGCGATCCCATCACGGAAGCAGTGATAATCTCGCGCAACTCATGAATCGTCGTGGTCGAGGTGTCGATTACCCGAGTCGCGCGGTCACGCATCTCGGCCAAGGCTAATCGCTCGCGCCGAATGCTATCGACGATACTGCCGACGCCCTGCGCCAGCGGATGAGGCCGGCGGCTTTCGGAGTAGCGGCGCGCGAGCACCTCGTCGGAGGCATCAAGGAACAGAATCTCGGGTCTGAAGCCCCGCCGTTCGAGCTCATCGAAGGTCTTGGGCCATGCGGGGAAAAAGAGCCGCTCACGGGGATCGATCGCCAACGCTACGCGTTCGGCCGGTGGACTATGCGCCGCGGCCAACTGGACCACATTCAAGGCCAGGGCAACCGGCAGGTTATCGACGCAGTAAAAGCCCAAGTCCTCCAGCACGCGCATCGCCGATGCGCGCCCAGAGCCCGCGACGCCCGTAACGATAATCAGCCTCGTCGGCTTCGATGAGTTCGGTGCAGCTGCGGCCTCTTTCGACCCACCAGTTTTGCCGCTGGCGGATCGCGCCTTAAGGCGTGGCTTGCCCTTCGCCGAAGTCACTTCGGACTCTCGCTTGGCTTTCTCTTTGCGCTTTCGCTTGCCCATCGCTTTGCTCGGTGACAGGCGGTCTTTGTCTGAAGCGCTAAACGAGACGATTCAAGCTACGATCGGCCCTGCCTCAGTGCCTGTTGTCCTCTTCGATTATCAGACGATAGATTTCGCTGGCCTCGTTCGCGCTCATCAACTGATCGCGGAACGAATTATCGCGAAAGAGGCGTGACACACGCGCCAAGGCCTTCAGATGCAGACTGGCTGAATCCTCGGGAGCGACCAATAGAAAGAAAAGATGCGTCGGATTGCCGTCGAGAGAATCGAAATCGACGCCCTTACGGCAGCGTCCGAAGACACCGACGATATCCTTTACGCCAGAGATCTTGCCGTGTGGGATCGCGATACCATCGCCGATAGCGGTCGAGCCCAGCCTCTCCCGCTCTGCGAGCACGCCTTTCAGGCTGGCCAGGTTGATTTCGCGCTGGTCTGAAGTGAGGCAGGTCGCCAGTTCGTTGAGAATTTGCGGTTTATCTTGGCCGTTAAGGTTCGGCAGAATCCGCTCAGGGGTCAGGACTTCGGCGATTTTCATTTTCTAAGTACGAGAATCGATGGAATCAGCTTTCTTCGATCGCTGTCATTATCGCCCCGGTCGAGGCTGTTCGTACGCGTCGCGTCGAGCTTTTCTCCAAATGGTTTTGTAGCTGTTTCGCTGCCTTCTCGGCGAGGAGATCGATGACCGAGTAAAGATCCTTGGTCTCCTCACGTGCGGCAAACTCGAGTTTGCCCGATTTCAGGGTCACTTCGCCAGACTGACGATGTTTGTCCACCGCCAGTATCAGATAGGTTTCACAATCGCGTTTGAAGTGTTTGGCAATTCGCCCGAACTTGCGTTCGGCGTAAGTTCGCAGCGCATCGGTCGGATCGACATGGCGAAACGTGATAGAAACATTCGACTTGGGCGTCGAACGTGGCGCTTTAACTCCATCGGCCTTGGAAGTCGTGGCGACCTTCGTTTTGCGCTGTCCAGTCTGAGGTCTTTTCATACCCGACGCCTTCCGGAAGAACTAAATCCGCTTGCGGCGGCTCGACGGGAGGATCCCAAGCGCATCTCGATATTTGGCGACGGTACGGCGCGCGATCGTAATTTGATCCGTGCTCAGCATCTCGGCGATCGCCTGGTCGGATAAAGGATTGTTCTGCGCCTCTCCGGCGATGAGCGTCTTGATCTTCTCTTTCACCGTCTCGGAGCTCACGTCTCCGCCGTCCGTGCCCTTCACACCGGAGGTGAAGAAGAATTTGAGCTCAAAGATACCGCGAGGCGTATGGGCGTATTTGTTAGCAGTCGCCCGGCTTATCGTCGACTCGTGCATGCTGATGTCATCGGCGACATCTTTGAGCACGAGGGGCTTCAACTGGCTGATGCCATGCTCAAAGAATGCCCGCTGAAATTTCACGATCGAATTCGCGACCTTCAAAATCGTTTGCTGACGCTGGAAGATCGATTTAACCAGCAACCGAGCGGATTTCATCCGCTCCTGCATGTAGTCCTTGGTGGCTTGCGTGACTGTGCCATCGTTGAGGACGCGCTGGTAATAGCTTGCCAGTCGCAGACGCGGCACGGCGCTCTCGTTCAAGGTTACGATGAAATCTTCCCCGACTTTCTGGATATAGACGTCAGGGACCACATAGGTTGGCTCGGCGCCGCCGTAATCGCGACCGGGCTTTGGCTCCAGCAGTGCGATCGTCTTCGCGGCTTCACGGACCATCTCCAGCGAGACGCCCAATTCCTTGGCGATTTCGGGAAAGCGATGCTTCTCTAAAAGGCCTAAATGGTCGCGGATAATGCGTGCCGGGAGCGATTCTTCCATTCCGAGGCCGCGCAGCTGCAACAGCAGACACTGCTGCAGATCCTTCGCGCCGACACCTGCCGGGTCGAGACGCTGAACCGCGCGCAGAACTCGTTCTACCTCGCTTTCGCTGGTTTCAAGTTGTGCGGCCAACTCGGCGACCGGGGTTTCCAGATATCCGTCGTCACTGAGGTTATAGATGATCGTAGCGCCGATACGCTGATCTACTGCGCTCAGGCTGGAGAGCCGGAGCTGCCACATCAGATGTTCCTCGAGAGAGGTGCGTCGGGTCAGGCGATTTTCGAGGGCCTGTTGGCGTTCGTCGTCGTCACCGGCGGCTTCACTGTCCTGCCAGTTGTTTGAGTAGGTTTCGAGATATTCCCGCCAGTCGAGATTCTCGATCCCCGGATCCTGCACCTCTGCCGCCGCATCAGGCGCATCGGTGATGAGTGGTTCAGCAGGCGTTTCAACCGGCCCCGCTTCCCACTCCGTATCGAGCGCGCCATTACCAGCCTCGGGTTCGGGAGGTAGGGGCTCTCCGTCGGTCGAAGCGAGTTCGGTATCGGCATCGCTGTTCGCGGCCGTCTCGCCGACGCTCTGGTCGAGCGGTTCGAGCATCGGGTTCGAGTCGAGTTCGCTCTGTACGACCGCCTCCAATTCGGGTAGCGAATATTGGAGGATCTTAATTGCCTGCTGCAGTTGCGGCGTCATCACCAGCTTGAGCTTGAGCCCAGTGGTGAGTGACAGTCTCTGTTCGAGCGCCATTGTTCCTAAATGCTTGTACGGCTAATTGCTGATATTGGCCGGTACCTCATTATCGCGGGATTTATCATCATGAGGGAAGATCCTAGCTTTAACCTGACCCAACACATCGCTTTTGCCAGTGTCGAGATGAACTACGATCTTGTCTCCGCTTATTTCATCTTTGTCGTCGTGACATGAGGGAGAGCCGGTTAGTACCACGGTGTGGGCCGCCTGGTTCATGACGCCATGGTCACCGGTACAAAAGCGCTGACCCTGACTCATTCGCACGTTGCCCTCAGCAAACATCTCTTGAATCTGGTGAAAATCCTTCCCGTACTTAACGTCCAGCGAGTCGGTCCATAGGTCGCCATCGGCCTGTTTGGCGTGGACGTTGCCTTTGAAGAGCACCGAGTTGCCCTTGTAGTCGAGGGTCATCGTGTCCGATTGGATATTCACCGGGCCGCGATTTTTCGTGTTCCCAAAATCGCCGAACGGATTGTCGTCGGGCTTTCCCGAGTTCTTATTCGAAGTATCCTTCGCTGCAGCTTTCGCGGTCTTCGCCGGCGACGAAGTGGCGGCATTCGCTCCGGGGCTTGGAGCCGGGTTCTGGGCATAGGCCGCGGGGGTAAGCTTGATGGTAAGAATCAAAGCAATCGCGATCGTACCGAGCATCGGTCCCATCGCATCAGGTTCCCGCCGGAGGCGAAGTTCAGGAGGCTTTCGCATGATTATCAGTCTGCCGCGGTGTTATCTGCGTCGTGACCTGTTTCAGCAATTCGAAAACTTCAGCCTTGGGATGGCCATTCAGACCAATCCCCGTAACGTTGATGTCCGGACCGGCGATCGCTACCTTGCCCGGGGCCTCAAGGGTGTCCGAATCCGGTGAGAAGGTCGCTTCGTCGGTGGTCACCACAAAGTCGCCGTAATGGGCCACTAATCCTCCACTAAGATTAGCACTTTTGATGTGATTTCCATCCATTGTTAGCTTCGCTAATTTCGCGGAGAGCGCGACGTGCTTGCCGTCCGAAGCCGTCATCGCGAGTTCCGGATTTTGCAGAATCACGCTGGTCTTATCGTCCGAATAATTGGCTTCGCCTGCCTGAAGCACCCACTGGCTCTTGTCCCCTTTCATCTGAGTCCAGTGGAAGTTATGAGCATGCAACAGTGAGCCAGGTACGAGTTCGACCGCTGTTTTGGCCAGTTTTTGCTGAGCTGAACGGTTTCGCACTATCGCTACTGTAACGATGAAGACGACAGCAAAGGCCACGGCGCCGAACCAGGCCAGAAGTTTCGCGATCCGTCGCGGACTCATAGCGGAACACTCACGTTGCGGACGCTAGCAACTGAAGTTTGGGGTGTAAACTGCCCCGATCAATGGTTCGGGAGACCGAGACTCTCGCGGGCGATTTCGTGGAAGCGACGCAACTCGCGCAGCAGCTTCAGTAGCTGATCGAGCGGATAGGAGTTGGGTCCATCACTCAGCGCCTTGTCCGGATCTTCGTGGACCTCCAAGAAGACCGCATCGGCGCCTGCCGCGACCGCGGCTCGAGCCAGTGGAGCGATAAATTGGCGCTGGCCCCCAGATCGTTCCCCGCCGGCACCCGGTAATTGCACCGAATGGGTCGCGTCGAAGACCACCGGATAACCAAATCCCCGCATGATCACGACCGAGCGCATGTCCGACACGAGGTTGTTGTAGCCGAAAGAAAAGCCGCGCTCGGTTACGAGAATACGGCGGCATCCGCAGGCCTCAGCCTTGGCCACGACTGCCTTCATATCCCAAGGAGCGAGGAACTGCCCCTTTTTCAGATTAACTACGCAATTGGTCTTGGCAGCAGCTGCAATCAGATCAGTCTGACGCGACAGGAGGGCTGGAATCTGCAGAATATCGACCACCGAGGCTGCTGCTGTTGCCTGCTCTGGTTCATGAACGTCGGTCAGGAGTGACATGCCAGTTTCGTGCTTGACCCGCTCGAGGATCCGCAGGCCCGAATCGAGGCCGGGTCCACGATAAGAGGAGTGGCTGGTGCGATTGGCCTTATCAAAGGATGATTTAAAGACGATCGCGATGCCGACATCATTCGCGATGCGAGCCAATTTCTCGGCATGTCGCAGCGAAGAATCAAGGCTCTCGATCACGCAGGGTCCGGCAATTACCGCGAGGCTCGGTCCCCCGAAAATCGCGTTGCCGACGGTGACGGTAATAGGTTCCATCAGGCGCTGCGCAGTGCGCGAACCTTCGAGGGTTCCGAAGGGCGTGCGGCTTTGTGCTTGATCGCAGCTTTGATCAAACCGCGAAACAGCGGATGGCATTCGAGTGGGCGCGACTTGAGTTCCGGATGGAACTGGCAGCCGAGAAACCACGGATGGCCGGGAAGTTCCATAATTTCGACGAGCGAGTTGTCGGGTAGCGTTCCGGTTGCCTTGAGGCCGGCCTTTTCCAGCGCTGCGCGGTACTGGTTGTTCACTTCATAACGATGGCGATGGCGTTCCGAGATGCGATTCTTTCGATAGACCGACGCGGCGAGCGAACCCGATTTGATGTCGCATGGGTAGGCCCCGAGGCGCATCGTGCCGCCCTTCTTATCGACGCCTTTCTGGGTGTCCATGATATCGATCACGGCGTCAGGGGTTTTCGCGTCAAATTCGCGCGAGTTGGCCTGTCGCAGTCCGACGACGTTGCGGGCGTACTCGATCACCATCACCTGGAGTCCGAGGCAGATACCGAGGATCGGTACCCGATTCTCCCGGGCGTAACGCACCGCGCGAATCTTGCCTTCGATACCGCGATCGCCGAAGCCACCCGGGATGATGATCCCATCGGCATTGGCGAGTCGCTCGGCGGGATTGCCTTTTTCCAGCTCTTCGGCCGGAACGTAGTCGAACTGCACGCGCGCTTCGTTGGCTATCGCGCCATGAGTGACCGCTTCATGCAGGCTCTTGTAGGAATCGACCAGGTTCACGTACTTGCCCACCACCGCGATATTAACCGTGGTCTTGGGATTCTGTGCGGTCTTAAAGACGCGCCGCCACTTGGTGAGATTCGGCTGACCGGTCCAGATATTGAGCTTCTCAACCACGCGCTGGTCGAGCCCTTCATCGTGGAATTTGAGCAGCACCTCGTAAATCGAGGCGACGTCCTCAGCCGCGATTACGCAATTCTCTTCGACGTTGCAGAAGTGTGCGATCTTGGCTTTGAACTTCTGTTCGAGCGGCCTTTCACATCGGCAGAGCAGGATATCGGGTGAAATCCCGAGTCCGGTCAGCTCCTTCACGCTATGCTGCGTCGGCTTGGTCTTGAGTTCGCCTGCCGTCGGGATATACGGCACCAGCGTTAGATGGACGTACAGGACGTTCTCGCGGCCCAAGTCCCAGCGGAATTCACGAATCGCTTCAAGGAACGGGAGGCTTTCGATATCGCCGACGGTGCCTCCGACTTCAACGATACAGAGGTCGTGGCCCTCGGCCGCGAGCCGGATACGGCTTTTGATCTCGTCGGTGATATGTGGAATCACCTGCACGGTGGCGCCGAGATAGTCGCCGCGTCGTTCTTTCTGAATAACTGTGTCGTAGATTTGGCCGGTGGTGCAGTTGTTGCGCCGGCTCATCGTGGTGCTGATAAAGCGCTCGTAATGGCCGAGGTCGAGATCGGTCTCGGCGCCATCGTCAGTGACGAAGACTTCGCCATGCTGCAACGGCGACATCGTGCCCGGATCGACGTTGATATACGGATCCATCTTGAGCATGGTGACGCGCAGCCCGCGCGCTTCGAGCAGTGCGCCCAGCGATGCTGCCGCTAAGCCCTTGCCCAGGGACGAGACCACACCGCCGGTGACGAAGATAAATTTCGTTTTGCCGCGTTCCATCTGACCTTCCCCCATATTTCGACCTCAGGCTTGCGGCCTCACGGCATCAGCGCGCGCTGAATTCATTCGCCCTCTTCAGATCCTGGGGCGTATCAACTTCAAGCGATGGCGCCACTGAGTTTACCACACGGATACGATAGCCGCGCTCCATCACGCGCAACTGTTCAAGCTTTTCAATCTGTTCGAGGCGACCCGGCGGCCATGACGCGAACTCAAAGAGAAAATCGCGCCGATAGCCGTAAACGCCGATATGACGGAGCGCGCACGAGGGAACGGCTTCGCCGTCGCGCCAGTAGGGAATCGAACTGCGCGAGAAATAGAGCGCGTCGCCCCGATCATCGCACACCACTTTGACGACGTTGGGATTTTGCCACTCGGCGTTATCGACGATCGGTGTCGCCAGCGTGCCCATCTGGATAGATGAATCGGCGCGCATCGGTGTGGCGAGTGCATCCAGATCCTCGGGTGCGAGAAACGGCAGGTCGCCCTGCACGTTGAGATAGATATCGGCCGGGATACGACGTGCGACTTCGGCGATACGATCGGTGCCGCTCTGATGGGTGCCGGCAGTCATCTCGGCGACGCCGCCCGCTTCGCGCACGACGCTCGCGATTCGCTCATCGTCGGTCGCGACAATCACGCGCGTAAGAAACCTGGCCTTGCTGGCCTGCCGCCAGACCCGCACGACCATCGGGATGCCGTTGACGTCAGCGAGCGCCTTGCCGGGCAGCCGCAAAGAGCCATAGCGCGCCGGGATGACGGCGATTACCAACACCGGGTCCAAGCTGATTCACCTTTAACGACGAGTCGCGAACTGTGGGGCACAATGAAAATTAACGGGCGAGCAGGATCGTTGTCAAATCATGCCCGCTAAGGCCGATCAGTTGGACAGACTATCGCGACTCAACGGAGCTTTCTAGAAATACAGATTGGGGTTGAGATCGTAGATTTCGGTGCGCGCGGGCGTGTGCGTTTTTGGCGCAACACACTCAAAGCAAACTGCAACGTCGACCTTAATTCTGTTCTGGCCGATTCTTTGGCATTTCGCCTCACGACCGTCACGGATGACTTCCACTGGGCGAATAAGCAGGAGTCCCGGCACGAGGGGCCGTTCCTGTAGAACATAGATATTTGAGCCGAAGGTCAGGGAATCATAATAGAGAGCCACCCAGTACCCATCCATCGGCGTTCGAGCAGCTAATTGGAAATACGGGTTCACTCCGGTTCGAAGGGTCTCAATCGCGGCACCACCTTCTCCAAAGACTCCGACCACGCATACGCAAAGGGGCAGCGACATGACCATGATAAGAACGATTCGAGTGAAACGGTGACGGGGGGCGGAGGCGGCGAAGCCAAGCGAGACGAAGGGTAGCAGGAAGCTCGCAGCTCCAGCGATTTGATTCGCGGCTGGGCTATCGAATCGCAAAACCGGGTAGAACCCGTCAGCTTGTATGAGAACGAAGAGAACAATCGGCCAGCCGACCAGGATTGCGTTGCCGAGCCATCCAACTCGCATGATGGCGGTGAGCATCAACCGTCATTAAACAACGAGTGAACGAGAAAGGGTAGCGACAATCGTCACGGAATCTCGCTACCGAGAGGTGGCGATCCTACCGCATGATCAGATTTAATCCCGCGGGAGTCGCGTAGCGTTTGTCGTCGTGGTAGTCCTTCGGCGCCTGCTCGTTGATGTAGTAGGCGTGCCCCTGCGCAGGCTCGCTGACATAGGTGGCATGGTTGCGCTGGATATCCCACCAGACCTCGACGTCGAGTGCTGCCGTATCGACTACGCCGACCCCGGGCACATCGACGGCGAGCGGAAAGAGCGCCGCATATTTCCAAGGCTGGTTCTTGGTGTCCCACATATCCTCCCACAGCGGGAAGCCGTAGGCGCTGTCAGCGTAGATGACCCGTTTGCCGTAGCAGTAGCTGCCGGCCTTCGACGCGATCCTGGTGAGCCCGAGGACATCGATATCACGCACTTGCCACTTGCCCCACTTGGGCGTTGGAAACGCCAGCGGCATCAGCGTGCCACCGGGAAAAGGCTCGGTCGGTGGCGTTACATCGACCAGCGCGATCATCTTGCGATGACCCATGTCCTCGACGTTCATCTCGGTGAGATTGGTATCGAGGCCGTTGTGGAAGTCCTCGTAAGTCTGGTCGAGACCACCACTTTCGGAGCATCGCGCGGCGTTGGAAACCTGTTGATAGCGGCGGAGCGAGGGCAGAAAGACGTAAGCCGCCTCGGGCTTTTCGGGATCGGCGTAATTGACGGTGAGATAGGTCAGGTAGCGATCCTGCTCGGGTTCGAGCGTCATGAACCATTCGGTGAAGTAGCGCGCATCGGGGCCGGCGGGCTCAGCTGGAGCGTTATTGTCGGTGTTATAGGCAAGCTGGCGCTTCACACCGATATAAACTTGGCAATTGGCGTTCCCCGTGCTGTCGAGGGAGCATCCGGTGCCGGAGGTATCGACTACCAGGTAAGGGATGTAGCGGTACCACATGTTGGCGAGCAGCTTCCATCCTTTGTGCGGCTCAGCGGCATTCGGGAACGGAATACCGCCGTGATAATTGTCCAGCGTCAATCCGCCCGTGGGGAGCTCCCGGATGCGAACCTGCGAGGCGTATTTCTCCGTCGTGGCGAGATAGTTCTTGGGCAGCGGATGATTCACCGTGGGGCCGACTTCAATCTGCACACCCTCGGGCATCTTCCAGAAATATTTACCCTCGAACATCGCGACCATCCCGTCAGACATGAACTGCTTGAACTGCTGCCAGTTCGCCATCGTGATGGTCGTACCTGGCGCGATCTCCGACCCGCTCGAAGGGTTAGCTGCAGCCGGCGATGTGGTAGTGGCGGGCAGAGTATCAGCAGCAGAGGCCCACAGCTTAAAGCTCAACAGCGAAACAGTCAGAACGATCGCAAACACCGCACGCTTCATCATCTTCCGAACCTTTCTTCGTGTCAGAGGTCTACCGTTAGTAGAGATTCAATACCATCTAACGCATGATCAGATTCAAACCTGCCGGCGTCGTGTAGCGCTCCAAATCCTGGTACTCCTTCGGAGCATTTTCATTAGCCTGCAGAGTTTCTGGATTCTCCGCCCCCCAAGTTGCGTGGTTGTCCTTCAGGTTCCAGACCGTCTCGAGGTCGCCCTCGGCGCCGTTCTGCGGACCGATCCCGGGGACGTCGATTTTTTGCGGCGCAACCTCGTAGAACTTCCAGGGTTGCATCTTGGAGTCGTAGATCTCCTGCCAGAGCGGCGCGTGGAAGTGCGAGTCGATATACATTATCCGCTTGCCATAGCAGTAGCCTTGGGCTTTCGAAGGGATTTTGCGCACGTCGATCACATCAACGTCGCGCACCTGCCACTTCGCCCATGAGGGCATCGGCCAGGCGAGCGGCATGAAATAGCCCTCAGGAAAGGGTTTGCCCGTCGGAACCGGATCGGTCAGTGCGATCATTTTCTTGTGAGTCAGGTAATCGGCTTGCAGCTCCGTGAGGTTCGAATCGAAGCCGCTATGGAAATCCTCATAGGTGAAGTCCATACCGCTGTTTTCGGCGCAGCGCGCCGCTGACGAGACCCGCTGGTAGCGACGGAGCGAGGGCAAGAAGACATAAGTATCATCGGGCCGCGACTGATCAGCATAGGAGATCACTAGAAAGGTGGTGTACTTCTGATTCTCAGGTTCAAGCATCATGAACCACTCAGTTAAGAAGGGTGCATCCGGGGCTGGCAGAGCCGTAGGGACGCCTTTATCGGTGTTGTAAGCGAGCTGGCGATTAACCGCGTCGAAAATCTGGCAGCTAAGGTTGCCCGAACTGTCGATCGCGCAGCCGGGCTCGTGACGATCCACAAGCAGGTTTGGGCTGTAGCGGAGCCACAGGTCTTCAAGCACCTTCCAGCCGCGATGGGGTTCCTGCGGATCTGGGAACGGGACACCGCCCATGTAGTTCAGCAGGCGGAGACTGCCGTCGGGCTGTTCGGAAATCTTTACCTGGCCGGAATATTTTTCGGTTGCTTCGAGATAATTCTTGGGCAGCGGATGGAGTTCGGTCGGAGCGATTTCGATGCGGATATCGGGCGGCATCTTCCAGAAGTATTTGCCCTCGAACAGCGCGACCATACCTTCCGGCATAAAATCTTTGTACTGCTGCCAGTTCTCCATCGTGATCGCCGTGCCGGGCGCGATTGTGTCCTTGGCGCTGGCACTCTGATCCGCAGCCAAGGCTACGCTCGTTCCCCAAAAGACGCAGATCGCCGCCAGCCATGCGACTCGCTTCATTCCCGCCAATCTCCTTACTGGTACTGCTTCGCCGCGATGCGTACCACGTTCAGGGCGACTCGTCCATCGGAGTGTGGTAGGAGCGCGGGATTTTCGCATCGCAGCGTGCTACCTTGCGCTCCGTCTTTCGGATGAGATTTCCAAGGCGGAGGATTCTTCCATGAAACTCGAAGGCAAGAATGCAATCGTAACGGGCGCCGCGCGCGGTATCGGTCTGGGTATCGCGCTGAAATTGGCCGAGGCGGGAGCGAACGTTGCGTTGGTTGATCTGGGGAGTCCGGCGGATCCAAACCTGACCTACAACCTTGCGGCGCAGACGGATTTGCAGCGCGCAGTTGCTGAAGTTCAGCGGCGCGAAGTCAAAGCGATTCCGATTCTTGCCGACGTGACTCGTTACGCTGATTGCGTGCGGATGGCCGAAGAGACGGCCAAGCAGCTGGGTAGCGTCGATATCCTGGTGAACAACGCAGGAATCATCGCAGTGGGTCCGGTCGTGGATTTCGCCGAAGAACAATGGGATCGGGTGATGGCGGTGAATGCGAAAGGCCCCTTTCTCGCATCGAAGGCCTGCATCCCGCATCTGACGAAAAATTCAGAAGGCGCGATCATCAATATCGCTTCGATCGCCGGCAAGAAGGGGTACGGCGGCCTGTCGGCCTACTGCGCCAGCAAGTTCGCGGTGGTTTCCTTCACGCAATCATTGGCCGAGGAACTCGGACCGGCCAATATTAGAGTGAATGCAATCTGCCCGGGTTTCCTTCGCACGGCGATGTGGACTGACGTGCTCAACAAGATTCCCGGATTGCTGGGCTTGTCCGGCGGTGACAATCTGACCGCGGTTTCGCGGCAGAATACCTATCTCAAGCGCGAACAGACGCCCGCCGATATCGGCGAAGCGGTGGTTTATCTTGCTAGCACGGATAACGTGACCGGAATCGCGCTGAACGTCGCAGGCGGCGCCGAGGTGCTTTAAAACTCTCGCGTTGCGACCAGCAAATCTGCGAGGAGCGTTAAAGACTATGATCGAACAGGCGCAGGATTTTCGTGAAGAGGCCGACGCGCTCGCGCAGTTGCTCGAGCCATTAGGTCCGCAGGATTGGGAGCGCAAGACCCAATTCAAAGCATGGACTCTCAACGACGTGATCGCGCATCTGCACTTTGCCGATTACGCGGCTGATCTCGCTTTGCGCGATGGCGCTGCGTTTCGTGAGTTCACGAAGG
>Ga0335069_10009024_pt1 | contig 14224 bp, 9 predicted proteins | sample Lox_Sample_11_FD_206714 | JGI IMG/M metagenome (GOLD analysis project Ga0335069, IMG submission 206714) | Soil microbial communities from Loxahatchee National Wildlife Refuge, Florida, United States - Lox_Sample_1.1 | ecosystem: Environmental > Terrestrial > Soil > Wetlands | place: USA: Florida... | reverse complement strand
TTCGAATTACCTCGAACGGAGCTCATGGCTGCGGACAACGCCCTCTGGATGATATTCGAGAGAAATGTGAATCCATCTCGACGCGGCTTCCTCGGAGATTTCCCTCCCACGGACCCTTTTGAGGAAGTGGGGCCCTTCCATGAGCAGGGACGAACAGTTCGGCAACTGCTTATTGAGATTGCGGCTGGGTCCAGCGGCGCAGGTTGGTTTCCGACCACCGACGGAGTTCGTACTTCGTTTCCAGCGACCATCAATCACTTCTGGACCTTCGTCAGTTACGGCGGGCAGACTCCTGCACGACCCAAATAGGACTCCGGAGCATTGGAAACAATACGCCCCGCAGACCTTACAACGCAGCTCTGCGCCAAGCGGCGGGAAAGGCGGGAGAGAGGCAGTGATTGTAGCGGCCGGCTTCAGCCGGGCAGCCTTTCTTGCCGGTTCCGTTGAGGCGGGCGGATTGCGGAAATCAAAACCTCCCGCCCGGAGGGGGCCCCTGCAAAAGGAGAGGAGCAGGAATTGTGCTAGCCTATGGCCGCCATCGTGCTGCGTGGGGAACATGAAGCGCCGCCGGGGTGGAATGGCACCCCTGCCATTCGTTAATATGCAGTGAGCGGCATGACGTCAGGGCGCTCCCTCCCGATCAGATTCGTCCGCAGAGGGGGGCATCAGAGATAGCCGGTGATAGGCGACTATGTGTATGAAACTAAAGTAAGTTATTTGGATTTAAAGAGAAAAAACGAAGAATTCAAGTTGTTGCAAATAGGGAAGTTGCAATGCGGGGGAGAGGCTTCGAGAATCCCCGCACGCAGGCGACTATGTTAATGAATACAAAGGAAGTTAGAGCCAAATCGGGGAAAATCCCGGCAAAGCGCCAAAGAACTAACTTATTGAAAATTAGGGAGTTATTATTGCCTGGCTGCGGGGAAAAGCACGGCCCAAAAAAGATGTTAAAAATGAAGGATGAACCGACTATCTTCATGAAAACACGTTCGGGGATGGACAAACTGTCGTGCGTGCAGACCCGTTTCTAAGCTCAAATGCACCGTGCCGCGCACAGGATAGCGCCCCCCGGCTAGCCGTGCCGCACGCTTGAGTACTCAACCACGTCATCAACAAATGAGGGACGCAATCATGACTCAACTGGAAAATCCCCAGACCTCTACATCGCCAAATCACCCAATGTCCACCATCGGAGTAGTGGGCGCGGGGCAGATGGGCCATGGGATCGCCCATGTGATGCTTCGCGCCGGGCATCGCGTGATATTGCTGGATGTCTCGCAAAACCTGATCGAAGCGGGGGCCAAGAGAATCGCCAGGGGTTTGGCGCGCGACGTGGAAAAGGAGCGCCTGACAGAAGAGCAGCGCCGGCAGGCGGTGGCAAATCTCGAGACCACGACCGACTCCGCCGGCCTCGCCGAGGCCTTGTATATCATCGAGGCGGTGACGGAGAAGTCCGATGTCAAAGTCAACGTCTTCCACTCCCTTGAGCCGCACTGCCCTCCGGAGACGATTTTCGCCAGCAACACTTCGTCGATTTCCATCACGCGCCTGGCGGCGGCCACCCATCGACCTGACAAATTCGTCGGGATGCACTTCTTCAATCCAGTGCCGGTAATGAAGCTGGTGGAGGTGGTGCCGGGCCTCCAAACCGCGCCTGAAACCGTCGACAAGGCAATCGCGCTGGCGACTTCGGCCGGCAAGACTCCGGTGCGCGTGAACGATTTACCTGGATTCGTCTCCAATCGCGTGCTGATGCCCATGATCAACGAGGCGGTCTTCTGCCTTATGGAAGGCGTGGCGGACGCCGCGGGCATCGACAATGTGATGAAGTTGGGCATGAACCACCCCATGGGTCCGCTGGAACTCGCCGACCTGATCGGCCTGGACGTGTGCCTGGATATCATGAAAGTGCTGTACGAAAGCCTGCGCGATCCCAAGTACCGCCCCTGCCCGCTGCTGGAGAAGATGGTTTCCGCCGGGTGGCTGGGGCAGAAGACGGGGCGGGGATTCTACGAATACCCCAGAGAGTAGGCGGGGGTTCTTACGCGTCCAATGGTCAACGCGGTGGGTTGCCGTTGCTCCTAAGGGTGCGTACCCGCACATTCGTTGCAGGGGTCACCATGTTGCGGCACCCCGTACGCTGGCGTGCGAGAGCTTGACTTATTTAAGTCAGTGCCGGAGAATGGCGTTATGAAAGTCAAACCCGTACGGACTTCCATCGACCTGCCGCGAGAGCTCCATCGCCGGCTGCACGAAGTCGCGGCGCGCAAAGGCTGCTCAGCCCGCCAGCTTATTCTCGCCAGCATCCGGCGCGCAGTAGAAGATGCCACGCCGGTGCGCCCGCGCCAGCGGCTAAGTCTTGACCCGCCAATCGTTCCGGCGGCCGGGCGGAAGCCCTTTGATCTCAACAATGAACAAATCTACCAGCTTATTGAATTTCCCTGATGTCAACGTCTGGATGGCACTGTTGCTTGAGAATCACGTTCACCGCAAAGCTGCCCGGCTCTGGTGGCGAGAGGCCGACGCGACCATCGCTTTTACGCGCTTTACACAAATAAGCGTGTTGCGTCTCCTTACGACGGCCGCCGCCATGGATGGCAGGCCGCTGAACCTTCTTGAGGCCTGGCGGGCCTATGACCGGCTCTTTGCCGACGAGCGCGTCGGCCTTATGCCGGAACAACCGGAAGTCGAACACCGCCTCCGCCAGAACACGCGCGTTCAAACCTCTTCCCCCAAGATCTGGGCCGATGCGTGGCTACTGGCCTTTGCCGAGTCAGCAGGCGGAATCCTGGTTACTTTTGATCGGGCACTCGCTGCACGCAGCAGGAGCTGCCTCTTGCTCCAAGACGCGCCCTGATTTTCGGTCCTTAGGATGAGGAAACGCTCTCAGCACCCCTTGCGTTTGCCCCGCTGTCGTCCCGGTGTCATTGCGCTAAAATGAAGGTCTATGCCTCAGGAGCGCCCACCTCTAGCAAGGGCCGTTGAAAACTACCTGGAGTCTCGCCCCCGCGCGGCGCGCTGGCTGGCGTGGCTGGCGGGGAGGCGTTATCACCTGACGGCTTTTCCGGACCGCCCCCGCCCCGTGGCGGTGGTAGCACAGCGGGGCCGCAGTCCCGCCCGCGCCCGGCAAGTGGTGCGCGCTATTGAACAGGACTGGGCTGAAACTCCTCCCTCCTGCCGCGACGCTTACGAGGAAATTCTGGCCCGTGCCCCCGGACTGATCGTCATCCAATTGCTGCCCAAGAACGTGTGCGGCTGCCTGGCGCACCGCCACATGATGGTGAAGGAAATTCCCTTCAGCGAACCGCACGATGCCTTTGGCGACGCGGCCGTGGGGGAGATGGACATTGCGTTCGACCGCGTGAAAAGCTGGCTGGCGTTGCCGCTTACGGACACGGCGCTGGACACCCAGTTCATTCCCGGCAGCCGCCTGCGGGAGTTCCACGAGCAGCGCATGCGCTTCCGCCTGCTCAGCATCGTGCTGCACGAGACCCACCACATGGTTGCCCCCCAGGCGCCCGAGGACGAGGTGCGCGAGCGCAGCCTGACGTTCTACCGCGAGGCCCTCGCCCATTACGTGGAGGCTGCCCGCGCCAGCCTTTCCTTCACCATCGACCGCTCGTTTTCGCGATTGGGAAAGGAATGAAACCAGTCCGGGGTCCGAAGTCAGCTTGGCTTGGAGTGCGGAAGCAGCAGCTACCGCCTTCTTCCGTCAGTTCATACGGGCGAGTATGTGGCGACGGCGGAAGGCGGTAGCTGCTGCTTCCGCACTCCAAGGTGCCGTAACTCGTCAGTGCAATTAGCTCTCGACGTAAGGGAACGGCGTCCTTACAATAGCTGGTTTATGCTTACGGAAAAACCAAACATGATGCGGCTTGCCATCCGTTCCGTGCTGGGCGTGGGATTCGCCGCCCTGGGTTTTCTCGGCGGGTGTCATCGCAGGCCGGCCATGCGCCCGGTAACCCAGCAGGTGGTGGTGCTGGGATTTGACGGCGCTGACCCCAACCTGGCATCGAAGTGGATGGCCGAAGGCAAGCTCCCGCACTTGGCCCAACTCGCCAAACAAGGCACGTTCAAGCCGCTGGGCACCACCAACCCGCCGGAATCGCCCGTGGCCTGGGCCTCGTTCGCAACGGGACTGAACCCGGGCGGAACGGGAATCTTTGACTTCCTCAAGCGCGACCCGGAAACATACCTGCCGGAATTGGCCCTGGTCTCCCGCGAGAGAGCCAGGTTCCTGTGGGGGCTGATCCCTATCAAGGCGCCCAAAGTGACGAACCTCCGCAGCGGCATTCCCTTTTACAAGGCCGCGGCCGACGCGGGCTACAAAACCACCATCATCCGCATGCCCCTGGAGTTTCCTCCCACTCCGATCCGGGGAGGGAAACTTTGGGCCGGCCTGGGCGTCCCGGACCTGCGCGGGACCTGGGGAACCTTTTTCTACTTCAGCTCCGATCTAACGCAGTGGGACGTGGGCGATACGGAGTTCGGCGGCAAGCTGGTGCGATTGGAACTGAACGGCAGCCATGCGGCCTCCACCATCGAGGGCCCGGTGGACCCGACCAGCGACAAATTCACCCGCCTGTCCGTGCCGATCGATTTTGATGTCTCGTCCGACGGCAAAGCCGTGACCATCCATCTGCAAGGCCAGAGCACCACGGTGGGGGAGAGGCAGTGGAGCGACTGGTTCCACGCCCGCTTCCGCGTGACGCCGTTTCTCACCCTGAGTTCGACCTCCCGGTTTTACATCTTGCAGGCCTCGCCGGATTTGCGCGTTTACATGCAGGCGCTGAACCTGGATCCGGAAGATTCTCCCCTCCCGCTTTCCTCCCCGCCCGGATATACCGCGGAACTGGCGAAGAAGCACGGCCTGATGAAAACCCTGGGCTGGTGGCACGACACCTGGGCGCTCAACGAGGAGCGCATCGACGAGGGCGTTTTCCTGGAGGACTGCTGGCGCACCATGCGGCAGGAGGGGGACATCGTGGTGGATGAGTTGAAAAACGATCCCCCCAGCCTGATGGCGGCTGTCTTCACCGCCACCGACAGCGTCAGCCACATGTTCTACCGGCTGATCGATCCCCAGCATCCGCGCTACGACGCCGAGCTGGCCGCGAAATACGGGGACGCCATCGAGCAGACCTACCGGCGCATGGACGCCATCGTGGGAGACGTCATGCAGGCCATGAAGCCGGATGCCACCCTGATCATCGTCTCCGATCACGGCTTCCATACCTGGCGCAAGGGATTCAACACCAACACCTGGCTGGTGCAGCAAGGTTATATGACGCTGAAGAATCCCAACGTGCAGGACAAGACCTACAACCTTGACAACCTGTTCGGCCAGGGAAGCTTCTTTCCCAACACCGATTGGAGCCGGACGCAGGCCTATGCCGTTGGTCTCGGCCAGGTGTACCTGAACCTGCGCGGGCGGGAGAAATATGGCATCGTCAACCCCGGTGCCGAGGCGCAGCGGATTCTGGACGACATGCGGCCGAAACTGCTAGCCCTCCAGGATCCCGACACGCATGAGCCGGTGATCGAGAACGTTTACTTCGCCAGCGAAATATTCCATGGAGCGCGCGCCAGCGAGGCCGCCGACCTGCAAATGAGCTTTCGCAACGGCTATCGCACCTCGTGGCAGACCTCACTGGGAGCGGTCCCGGCGGGCATCATCGTGGCCAACATGAAGAAGTGGAGCGGCGACCATTGCGCTTCCGACCCCAGTGACACACAGGGAATCTTTTTTTCCAACCGTTCCTTCCCGGCTCCGCCCTCCATCCTGGATATCTCGCCCACCGTGCTGAGCCTGCTCGGCGTACCGCCGCCGGAGAAACTGGACGGCCATGCGCTCCGCCCGCGGTGAGAGTTGGCCTCGGGAGTTGTGCGCTCGGAAGTTGCAAGTTGTCGTGCGAAGCACCTTGGAGTGCGGTAGCAGCAGCTACCGCCTTTGGCTCTCGCTTCATATCAATCGGCCCCATGTGCCCAACACGGAAGGCGGTAGCAGCAGCTGCCGCACTCCAACGTGGGCACATCTCCAGAGCATGTGAAAGGATCGTGGCATGCCACCCACCCAGAAGCTTGATCTTTACAAGGTCCATAAAGCTGAGTACGTGGCCCCCAGGAAGCCGGTCCTAGTGAAAACGCGCCCGGCTCAGTACCTCACCATTCGCGGTCAAGGCAAACCGGCCGAAACGGAATTTCACAATGCGATTGGCGTCCTCTACGGGATGGCCTTCACCATCAAAATGGCCCGGAAGTTCGCCGGCAAGGATTACAAGGTCTGCCATCTGGAAGGCCTCTATTGGAGCGGGGAGGACGAGAACGTCGGGTGCTTCGATCCCAACCAGCAAGGATGGAACTGGCTGCTGATCATTCGTGTGCCTGACTTCATCAAGGAGAAGGACCTTAAGCAGGCCGTTTCCCAGCTTCGCGCCAGGGGAAAAGCCGGCGACTTTGAGAAGGTGAAGCTTCAAAAGATCAATGAGGGCGAGTGCGTCCAGATACTGCATGTCGGCCCCTATAGCCAGGAAAACAAAACCATCGATCAGATGCTCGCCTTCGCCCGAGAGAAGGGACTCTCCTGCTACGGGAAGCACCATGAGATCTATCTCTCGGATCCCCGCCGCGTTGCGCCTGAGCGCCTGAGGACGATCCTGCGTTTTCCGGTGGCTTAATATCCGGAATGAGTATCAACGGTGTTGAGTTCAGACCCGCCAAGAGGGCCGCAGGGCGTTAGGGTCCCCAGGAGTAGGAGCATGTTTGGTTCGCCACCAGAACCAGAGGGTCACGGCGATCATCCCCAGCCAGCCGAGGGCGCGGACTACGGAGGCAATCCTGGTGTCGAACTGGATCACGCCCATTTGCGTGAACATGGTCGCCCAGTCGTGCTCGGCAAAGTCAGGGTCTCCGACCGTGACGTACTGAAGCTCCATGCGCCGGGAGTCGGCCATGTAGGTGGCGACGTTAAGGAAATTCTCGAAGAAGAAGAAAGCTGAGAAGGCCGCGCCCGGGGCCTGGCGCTGAAGGGTAAAGTAGATCGCCAGAAGCAAAGGCACACCCAGTTGCAGGAGCGTTCCTCCTGCCACCATCAACGTGTGGCCGAAATAACTGAAGAGCAGATGCCCGCCTTCGTGGATGGGGACAAACACATAATCGATCAGGAGGAACCCCGACCGGTTTGCCAGCGCGTACAGGAGGAAGAGGCCGTAAAAAGCCAGCCAGCCCAGGCGCGCGGGCTTCGACACGGGTTCCCAGTTCTCACGAAGCGGGGCAAGAAATTCCAGGTCCATGGGCATCCTCGGGTGCGGCCATCGTTGGACATTGTGGCGGCCATTCTAGCACGGCCTCTTGGCGTGACCGAGCCCCATCAGAGGAATTGACATTACTTTGGGACGCAGGTAGAAATAGTATGACGGCTTGGTTGGAAAGGCGGAGAGGCCGCTTCCGGCGGAGCCAGGTTACACGCGGGTACTCTGCAACAGGTTTTTGCTCGCCACTCGAGATTGCCCGGTTTAGCGGGGGTGCTTCAGGTTTCGTAATTTTCCACGTCAACCGATCACACCTCTTTACTGATCTCGCCGAGGGTGGGGCGACAATTGCCGCGATGGGTCCCGCAACCATGCGGAGACCCTGCCGGGCGCCATCGAGGTGCGAGGCAGCGTTTAAGGAGATTTCATCATCTTTCCCTTGAGGCTCCTGGCGTGCGCCCGGGAACCGCCCAATGGATGCGAATGCGCTAGCCTGAAATACCAAAAGCCCGCGGGGATGTGTTACGGTAAAGGGAAGGCACAAATTAATGCGGAAGCTGATACTGGCATTGTCGGTCGTGGTGTTGATGTGCGGTTGCTCGAACAACTTGCCTTCCACCGTCATAGTCGTGTCAATGAACCCCGCCACCCCACCCAACATTGACCAGGGACAAACCTTGCAATTCACTGCCAGCCTGGCAGACGATACGAGCAATAAAGGGGTGGTGTGGAGCGCCACGGGAGCGGGATGCGCCGGTGCAACCTGCGGAACCTTTACCAGCGTCACGGCCACCTCGGCCACATATAATGCTCCGCCCAAAGTATCCGCGAGTTTAGGAGTAACGGTAATCGCCACGTCCGTGGCGCAACCGACCCAGACCGCGTCGAGTTGGGTCTTCTACGTTATGCCTCCTCCGAGCATAGTCACCACGGACTTGCCCCAGGGCACCCCGACCTATCTCTACAACATGACCCTCCAGGCCACAGGGGGTGTCCAGCCCCTGAATTGGAGCGTCGCAGGTGGATCTCTGCCCGCAGGCTTGTCTTTGAACAGCGCGGGAATCATTTATGGCACACCTACCACTGGAGGCACTTCCACCTTTACCGTTAAGGTCACGGATTCGTCGCCGGCGGCCCAGGGAACGCTTTCCACGCAACAGGCCCTTACCTTGACTGTCGTCAGCGTTCTCACGATCACCAATGAATCCCTGCCGGAAGGCACAGTGGGCACCGCGTACAGCGCTACCCTTTCCTCGTCGGGGGGCGTTCCCCCATTGACCTGGAAACTCTACAGCGGAAGCCTGCCTTCCGGACTGATATTGCAAAGCACGGGGACGATCTCGGGCACCCCGACCGTGCAAGGCACGTACTCTTTTATCGTAACGGTGGTTGATTCCAGCCCCATCCAGCAGACCTATACCAGCTCCCCGTTCACAATCACCGTGAATCCGTCGGGACCACTGACGATCCGGACCTCCGCGCTAATGGACGGCATTGTGGACGCGGCGTACCAGGGACAGTTGGCGGCAACCGGCGGGACGCCGCCCGTGGCGTGGACGGTGATTGCGGGTGCGCTGCCCACCGGTTTGGCGCTGAATCCCCTCACGGGCGCCATCTCCGGCACTCCCACGGCCGCACCCGGAACGTATTCTTTCACCGTGCAGGCGACGGACAACAGTGCTCCGCAGGAGACCTCCACGCAGCAACTTGGCATTACCCTCAATGGCGCCCCGCCGGCTTGCTCGAGCACGGGCAACAACTCGCTCCTGGTGGGGCAGTATGCCTTCAGCTTGAGCGGCTATAACGGCGTAGGTCAACTCGCGGTGGTGGGTTCCTTCACCGCCGACGGCGCCGGCAATATCACGGCCGGCGAAGCTGATACCAACGGAGTCCTGGGCGCGCAATTCGGCAGCCTCATTACGAACGCCAGTTCCTACTCGGTGGGTCCCGACAACCGCGGTTGCGCCACCCTGGCGACGCCGTTCGGCACCTTCTTCACGCGATTCGCCGTAGGGAGCGTATCCGCAGGAGTTGCCACACAAGGGCGCCTCATCGAGTTTGAAAACCCCGGCGCCAGCGCCTACATCGCGGCCGGATCGCTGCTCCAGCAGACCCCCGCGGCATTCCTCTCCCCTATCACGGGTAAGTGTTCTTTGCGGACTACGGGCTGGGATCCCGTCACTTCCGGCCGCATCGTGTGCGCGGGAACTCTGAGCGCCGCGAACTACAAATTCAGCTTCCTGGAACAAGACTGCAACGACAACGGCACGGTGACCAACTCCACAAACACCAACTCGACCACCAATACGACGGCCAACACGTACACCACGGCTGACACCAATGGCCGTGGCACAGGAATCTTCCTGGTGGCGGGGAACCTCTCCTACCTCACGTTCTACTGGGTATCCGTCACGGAACTCCTGATTGTCAACGCCGATCCCAGCCCCACCTTCAGCGGGGAATGGCGTCAGGAGCAAGTTCCCCTCGGCGGCGTGGGATACAGCCAGACGTCCTTTAACAGCACCGTCGCCTTTTACGCCAGCGGTTTGGAATCAGCCGGAGCAGGTGGGGACGTGTCGATCGCAACCGAGACGGCGGATGGAATCAACTCCGTCACCGCGCAGCTCTACAGGAACCAGGCAGGGGCTTGGCAGGCAGCGAACACCAGATGCACTTACTCGGTGGTCTTGATTGGGCGCGTGACATTGAGCGGCAACAATTGCGGCGCCTTTCCTCCCATTCCTTATTTGAATGCGATCAATAGCGCCTTCGTGGTAGGCGCGGATCCCACTGTGGAACTGGGCTCCTTTGAACCAATGACCTCGGGCCTTGGCAACGCCACCGTGGCCGGGACGTATTTCGCCGGCACTTCGGAGATCGTCAGTCAAGCCGCGCAGGCCCAGGTGAGCATTGTGACTCTGAACAGCAATGGGACTTTCACCACCGTCACGGACTCTGCTTCCACTCTCGCGTTGAATGCCGGCGCTGCCACTGCGGACACCTACACTCTGAATCCCGACGGAACTTTCAGCACGGGCTCTTCGGGCGGAGTCACGGTCGGGATTGCCATCTCACCCAGCAAGTTTGTGATAGTCGCGAATCCGACCCTGACATTTCCAACTTTGCAAATCGGGCAGCAATAGGAAAGCCAGGTGACCGTACGTGCCCGGAGCCGGTGGTGAGCGCGGCTGGACACGCCGGATGACAATTTGTCGTTGCCCCCCGCCTGCCTCTCACCTCCCGGTTCCAGACGTATGCGCTTAACCGAGGTCCCTGCCGCGGGCGTTTTGTCCCTTGACAGCCACTTCCCATTCGCCTAGAAGTTAACCTGCAAATAGCATCCGTTTTGATGATCATAAAGCCCCCTTATCTGGTCGTGGGCGAAAGGGTTCATTTCGACCGAACCATGAAGATCTACGCGCCTGAATCGCCATTTCTCTCACGCGCCCAAACCACCTTGCAAGGCCGCAGCGACCGCTCCATAAACTCCCAGAGGACAATGCAATGAGGCACTCTCTACCCCGGTACACACTCGGAATCATATTGACTCTCATTGGCTCAGGGTTTTTAACCGCCACCGTCCAGGCTCAGAACTACGTGTTCAACCAGGCCACTTTCACGGTCGGGAACAGCCCGCAATCGATCGCGGTGGGAGATTTCAACGGCGACGGCAAACCGGATCTCGCCGTCGTTAACAGCTATGATGGAACGGTTTCCATCCTGTTAGGAAAGGCGGACGCCACCTTCCTGCCGCATGTGGATTATGCGCTGGGCTCCATGTCCCAAGTGTATTCCGTGGTGGCCGGTGATTTCAACGGCGATCGCAGATTGGATCTGGCCGTCACCCTGAGCACGGGACTCAGCTACGAGGTCGCCATTCTCCTTGGCAATGGTGACGGGACATTTACCAAGCCCGCGATACTTACACTTGACGGATTTCCGCGCGGCATTGTGGTGGGCGATTTCAACAACGATGGGAAAATAGACCTGGGGTTCGCCGAGGCCACCGGTGGGGGCGGGACCGGGGTAGCCGCCCTTCTCCTGGGCAATGGTGACGGGACCTTTCAGCCTTCCAATGACTTCCCCTTGCCCGGCGCTCCCAGCATGGTGGCGGCCGCCGACTTGAACAACGATGGAAACCTCGACCTCATAGTTGCCGGGGGCACTTCAAATACCTTCTCGGTTCTGCTGGGCAACGGCAATGGGACATTTCAACCCTACGTAAATTACTCGACGTCCGGCGCCGTGAATCAATTGGTGGTCGTTGACCTCAATGGGGACAATAAGCCAGATCTCGTGGTGCCGGCCACCGCTTATGGCCAAACCGGATTCTGGATCTTCCTCGGCTTAGGCGATGGAACGTTCCAAGCCCCTGTCAACGTCACGGCCGGGGGCAACACGGTAGCGACACTCGCCGCAGGAGATTTCAATGGCGACGGCAAGCTGGACCTGGTGTTCACTACGAGCACCTATCAGGCTGCCGTCACGGATGTGCTTCTGGGCAACGGAGACGGGACATTCCCAAGCCAGCCGATTCTGGCCGGCACAGCCGCCAGCGTGTTGGCCACGGGGGACTTCAATGGCGACGGCAAATTAGATTTGGCCTATATCCCCGCTCCCTACTACGGGATAGACAGCATAGGAATTATGTTGGGCAACGGGGATGGGACCTTCAGCCTCCGCACGGACTACGCGACGGCCGCGTCGCCCATGGCGGCCGTCGCCGGCGATTTCAACGGAGACGGCAAGCCCGACCTGGCAGTTCCCATCAACAATGGACAATTCAACCCCGGTGCAGTGTCGGTTTTCATCAATAACGGGGACGGGACATTCCAACCGCCGGTTAACTACTCAATCGGAAACCCGCCTCAAGCTATAGTCGCCGGCGACTTCAATGGCGACGGCATACCCGACTTGGCGGTCGTCAACACCGGCAATCCCCAGCAATCTGTCGTCTCCATCCTGCTGGGAAACGGCAATGGAACCTTTCAGGCCCACGTTGATTTTGCCGTGGGAATGGCCGGAGTCTCCCTTGTGGCGGGGGACTTTAATGGTGACGGCAGACTCGATCTTGCCGTCGCGGGCGGGGTTTATAATTCCTCGACCGGTTCGCAAGGGGCAATCGCCCTGCTCCTTGGCAACGGCAATGGCACCATTCAGGCGCCCGTCATCGTTACGGTCCCCAACACAATGTACAGCCTCGACGGACTTGCCGCGGGGGATTTCAACCACGATGGCCGGCTGGACCTCGCGGCAACCGACGGCGTCAATCACCTTTATGTGCTGCTGGGGAACGGTGATGGGACCTTTACCGCTCCTGTGACCTATACCACATCGGCCGCGGGGGCGCTTGCCGCCGCCGACTTCAATGGCGACGGGAACATCGACCTGGCGGCACCGGAATGGCAGGGTTATTCCATCGGGGTCATGCTCGGCAATGGCGATGGCACTTTCCAGACCGCCGTACCTTACTCCGCCGGAGATATTGGCAACTCCCTCATCGCGGCTGACTTCAATGGCGACGGGAAGCCTGATTTGGTTTCGGGAGGCACCATTCTTCTGAACAATGGCGATGGGACGTTCGGTTCTCCCTACAACTTCCCTGCGGCAAACATGGAGCTTTATGGCGTGGCGGCCGCCGACTTCAACAGTGACGGCGCGGCGGACCTTGTTCTTGCCAGTGCCTACAATTCGACGACCGTCTCCGTCTACCTGAGCCATCCGGTCATCGCTCTGTATCCCCCCAAAGTGGTGTTTACCAATCAGGGAGAGGGGACCACCAGCCCGGCGCAGACGGCCACGGTGAGCAACCCGGGCAGCGCCCCCTTTTCCCTCTCGAGTATCGCGGCCGCCCCTCCCTTCGCGGAATCGACTACGTGCGGGGCCACGATCGCGCCAGGGACCAACTGTGCGATCAACGTCACTTTTTCTCCCTCAGGGACCGGAGAGGTGAACGGGATCCTGACGCTGGCCGACAGCGCGCTCGGATCGCCGCAGTTCACCCCCCTGGCCGGACTGTCTGTCAGCGGCGCCGCGGCCACGCTTTCCCCGGCGGCCATGAGTTTCGACGGCCTGCCGGTGGGCCAGACCAGCGCGGCGGTTACGGCCACGCTCCAGAACACCGGCAACGCCCTCATGTCCGGAATCGGAATTGTCGCCACCGGAGATTTCACCCAGACCAACACCTGTGGCTCCTCGCTTGGTCTCGGGGCAGCCTGCACGATCTCCGTGAACTTCGTGCCCTTGGCGCGGGGGGTGCGCAACGGATCCATTACGGTTACCAGCAACGCCGGCCAGAGCGCCATTTCGCTGGCCGGCATCGGCCTGGCGGCGGTCCTCAGCCTTTCGACGAACAGCCTCGATTTTGGCACGCAATATGTGGGAATCGCCGGAGGGTGGGGATCGGCGGTAGTCACCAGCGCCGGCGATTTGACCTTGAACCTTACCGGCATTTCCGCCAGCGGCGACTTCAGCCAAACCAACGACTGCAACCAGCCTCTGGCGCCGGGTTCGTTCTGCTACGTAAGCGTCTCCGTAACGCCGTCAGCGGTGGGGACGCGCACCGGCACTCTGACCTTTACGGACAATGGAGTGGGGACGCAGCCCTCCGTGGCCCTCACCGCCACGGCAGTTTACGCCGTGCCTCAGATCGTCGCCCCCATTGCGCCGGCCAGCGCCCCTCCGGGCTCGGCCGGGTTCACCCTGACTGTCAACGGGTCGGGCTTTGCGCCGGTATCCGTGGTGCAATGGAAGGGCAGCCCGCTCCCCACAACCTACGTCAGTCCGACGCAATTGACCGCTTCCATCCCCGCTTCCGATGTTGCTGCGGCAGGCACCGCGGTGGTGACGGTGTTCAATCCCACCCCTGGCGGAGGCACGTCCAACGGCTCGGCATTTGAGATCACCACCGCCACCCCTACCCTCGCCTTCGTGAATACGAACTTCACGGTCGGGCAGGCACCCCAGGCGGTGGC
>Ga0335069_10009023_pt1 | contig 14227 bp, 10 predicted proteins | sample Lox_Sample_11_FD_206714 | JGI IMG/M metagenome (GOLD analysis project Ga0335069, IMG submission 206714) | Soil microbial communities from Loxahatchee National Wildlife Refuge, Florida, United States - Lox_Sample_1.1 | ecosystem: Environmental > Terrestrial > Soil > Wetlands | place: USA... | reverse complement strand
TAACGCCACCTTGTCGTGTATCGCGGTGGCGGGCAGGAACGTTGGCAACGTGGACACGTTCTATACGTCGCTGTACCGCTCGCTGCTGCACCCGAACACCTTCAACGACGCCGACGGACGCTACATCGGATTCGACGGCGTGATCCATACGGTGGAGAAGGGGCGCACCCAGTACGCGAATTTCTCGGATTGGGACACCTACCGGAGCCTGGCCGCTCTGCAGGGACTGCTCTTTCCGAAGCGGGCCAGCGACATGGCCCAATCGCTGGTCAACGACGCCGAGCAGAGCGGATCGCTTCCCCGTTGGGCGCTCGCGAATTCGGCAACCGCCGAGATGAGCGGCGACAACGTGGTCCCGCTCATCGTGAACCTATACGCATACGGCGCCAAGGACTTTGACGTGCAAGCGGCGCTGCGCTACATGGTCGACGCGGCGACCAAGGGCGGTGCCGGGCGCGGCGGCTACGTGGAGCGCCCGGGCATCGCCACCTACCTGGCGCTCGGCTACGCGCCGCGCACCCTGGAATTTCGCGCCGACGGCAAGATCGTCGACGCGTCGATCACGCTGGAGTGGTCGGTCGACGACTTCACGATCTCCCGCTTCGCCGAATCGCTCGGCGACAGCGCTACCGCCGCCACATTCCAGAGCCGGGCGCAGTACTGGCAAAACCTGTTCAATCCCAGCACCGATTTCGTCTCGCCCCGCGGCGCGATGGGATTCTTCCGCGAGGGTCCCGGATTCTTCGAATCCCCTTTGCTTTTCGGCCAGGACGGCTACGACGAGGGCAACGCCGAGCAATACGTGTGGTGGGTGCCGCATAACGTCGCCGGCCTGGTGACCGCGCTCGGCGGCCGCGCGGCGGTGGCGGACCGGCTCGACCGGTTCACCAAGAAGCTCAACGTCGGCCCTGACGAGCCATACCTCTGGGCCGGCAACGAGCCCGGTTTCGGGGTGCCCTGGCTGTACAACTACATCGGCCAACCCTGGAAGACCCAACTCACGGTCGACCGGGTGCGCGGGCTGTTCGGCCCGAGGCCCGACGGCGAGCCGGGCAACGACGACCTTGGGGCGATGTCGAGCTGGTACGTCTGGGCCGCCCTGGGCCTCTACCCCAGCACCCCGGGAACGCCGATACTGACCTTGGGCGCTCCGCTGTTCGACCGGATCGTCATCGCCCTTCCCGCAGGAAAATTCATCCGGATCTCCGCCCCGGGCGCGTCGGGTCCCCACCACCTGAAGTACATCAGCGGCCTGAGCGTCGACGGGAGAACCACCGATCGCACCTGGCTGCCGGAGTCGATCATCCGCACCGGCGGCGACGTCGCGTTCTCGCTCGCCGCCTACCCGAACAAGGTCTGGGGCACCGCCGATTCCTCCGCGCCGCCGTCGTTCGGTGCCGGAAGTTCCGCGGTCACCGTCAATGCGCCGCAACCAATCCTCCGGATCCAGCCGGGACACACCGGCACCGTGCACGTGGACGCGCAACGGATGGTCGACGCTGCCGGTGGCTACAACATCACCGGGACGTCCGCCGATCCCGGGATCACCGTGGCGCCGGCGTCCGGACAGTTCGGTGCCGACGGATCGGCCGCGACTGACGTCGCGATCACGGCGGCGCCGTCGGTGCCCGAGGAGTACTACGCGGTGTTTCTCACCACGACGGTTGGCGGAACCGCCAGGAAGTCAATCGTTTTCGTTATCGTGACGGCCGAGCCCGACGAACCCTGACGCTCCTCAGATCATCTCGTTTTCGGTCAACCAGCGCATCACCGGCCAGCCGAGGAACACGGGCAGCCAGCAGGTGATCACGCGATACAGCAGCACCGACGGCACGCTGGTGGCCGGGGGCACGCCGAACGCGGCCAGACCACCGATCAGCGCCGCTTCGACGGCGCCGACACCGCCGGGCGTCGGGGCGGCCGACGCCAGCGTTCCGCCGACCATCGTCACCACCGTGCACGTGACGAACGTCGCACCGCCGCCGAAGGCCTCGATGCTGCACCAGAGTACCAACGCGTTGCCGAGGGTCGTCCCGCTACAGCCGAGCATGATCAGCCCCAATCGTTTCGGTTCCCGCGCAACCTCGACGAGGTCGGCGGTCACCTCCTTCAGCCTCGGACGCAGATCCATCGCCAGCCAGCGCCGCAGCCTGGGGACGAACAGGAATGTGCCGACGCCGCCCAGCGCCACCCCGGCGATCAGGTACAGCACCGTGGCGCTGGGAACGTAGTGCGAGAGGTCCATCGACGCGCCCGCGACCGTGGTGAACAAGATCAGCAATACGATGTGCATGATCACCTGCACCGCTTGCTGCAGCGCCACCGCGGTGGTGGCGCGCACCGGGGACAGCCCGCCCCCCTTCTGCAGGTACCGCGTGCTGAGCGCGAGCCCGCCGACGCCGGCCGGCGTGGTGGTTGCCGCGAAGGTGTTGGCCACCTGGGCTATTGACAGCTTCCAGAAGTCCACCGATTCGTCGGCGCTGGCCCATAACGCGGCTGCCGCACCCACATACGTCAGCGCGGATATCACCAGGCCCAGCAGTGCCCACCACCAGTCAGCCCTACTCACCTGGGAAACGAACGTCGGCACGGTGCTGATGAACGGATACGCGACATAGACCAGCGCGACGAGCAGCACCAGCTGAATGACCTGCCGGCGAGTGAAGCGGGTGATCGTTTCGGGCTTGATCTGATCCGCACCGGTTTGGCGCTTCACCTCCGCGCGGGTGCCGGAGATCACGGCGCCGGAATCGGCGATCGACCGCCGGATGTTTTTTGGCACAGCCGATTTGGTGAGCCGGCGCGAAGCGCTCAGGACGGTGTCTTCGCCGAATGCGTCGATCGCCGCGCCCACCGCGGACTTCGCGTCATACAGCGCCGACGTGGTTACCAGCAGCTGGGCGATGTCGGATTGGAGTTGGGTCTCGGTGGCCCCGTACTCGGCGTTGCCGAATCCGCCGAACAGCGCCGTGCCGCCGTCGACCGTGATCTCGCGGGCGCGCAGGTCGCCGTGGGAGATCTGGTGTTCGTTGAGCGTTCGCAGCGATTTCCACGCGCGGTCAACGGGAGTCATCTTCGCGCATTCGTCGAGCGGAACCCCGCGAACGGGCTTGTGCGCGTACATCATCCATCCCCGGTCGAGGCTGGCGACGGCGATCGTCGACGTGTTGGCGAGGCCCAGGTCGCCGACGGCGATGGTCAGCAGCGCGCGATGCTCGACGGCCCGGCGCATCGACGCCACCAGCGGCGCGGTCTCCCTGGCCCGCAGCCGAAGCTTCCGCCAGACCTGAAGCAACGCACCGCCGCTGCGCTGGTGCGGGCCGTACATTTCGATAAGGGCCGATTCGGAGTCCGCATCGGAGCCTTCGCACACGGCCGACAGGACCAGCGGCCCGGGTCCGGCGGGCCGCACCACCTGCAGCCGGGAGACCACGCATCCGCGTTTGGCCAGCGCCCGCACCACCCCTTCGAGCGGCACCTCGAGAGCGGGCGTGCCGACGACCAGGACCACCAGGGAGCCGACCAACCAACCGACCGCGAGGCCCAGCAAAGAGCGTGCCGGGACTATCGCGCTGACGAACAGGTGGATCGGCACGAAGGCCAGCAGCAGCGCCCACCACCAGTGCCGCCAGCGCGCGGGCAGCCACGGACCCGACACGGTCAGGACGGCCGCGAGCATCGCGATCCACCGCGGGTCGTCCAGGATCTGGGCCAGCATGGTCTGCGGCCGATCCCTCAGGTCGAAATGCCATTGCGGCGCCGAGATGCCGTTGCCGCCGATCGAAAGCGACAGGACGGCGATGAGCCCGGCGGCCGCGTACGCGCCGAGCATTTTCCATTGCCGGGAGGCGACCAAACCGATGAGGATGGCGAACGGCAGCGCCAGGATCGCGATGCCGTACACCAGGTAGACCAGGTCCGACTGGGTGGGGGTCAGCACCCCGACGATCTGCGAGATCGATCGCTCCAGCGCGACCCACTGCGGCCGGGTGATGAGCGAGCCGGCGATCACGATCGCGAAGAAGACCACCGATGCGGCGAGGCGCAGGAGGTCGTTGGTCCGCCGGGTCAGCGGTTGCAGCAAGTTGCCAGAAACGCTGATCTCGCGCCCGTCAACCCGCATGTCGCGATCCTTCGATCCGGGGCCGCAATATTAGCGGCCCGCCGACAACTTAACCGGATATGTCCGCGGCGGCGTGCATGAACCGCACGGACAGCTCGTTCACATGCGGCGCGCGTACGGTCGGCTGGGTAGCCGTGCCAGCGAATTGGAGGATGAGGTGGCCAGAACCGACAACGACACGTGGGAGATCACGGAGAGTGTGGGCGCCACGGCACTGGGCGTCGCGGCGGCCCGCGCGGCGGAAACGGAGAGCGAAAACCCACTGATCAGCGATCCGTTCGCGCGCGTCTTCCTCAACGCGGCGGGAGACGGCATGTGGAACTGGTTCGCGGCCCCGGACCTGCCCGCCGAGATCGCCGAGGCCGAACCCGACCTGAAGCCGCGGATGCAGGGAATGGTCGACTACATGGCCGCCCGGACGTCGTTTTTCGATCGGTTCTTCCTCAATGCAACCCGAGCGACACGCGCGGGCCTACCCCAGGTGGTGATCCTGGCGGCCGGCCTGGACTCGCGGGCATGGCGGCTGCCTTGGCCGGATGGCACCACGGTCTACGAACTCGACCAGCCCAGGGTGCTGGAGTTCAAGTCGTCGACGCTGCGGGAGAACGGCGCGCTGCCGACCTGCAACCTGGTGCACGTCCCGGTCGACTTGCGCCACGACTGGCCGGCCGCGTTGCGGCAGGCCGGTTTTGACGCCTCGCTGCCGAGCGCCTGGTCGGCCGAGGGCCTGCTGCCGTTTCTGCCGGCGGCGGCCCAGGAGTTACTGTTCGAGCGCGTCCACGCGCTCGCCGCCGCGGGCAGCCGGATCGCGGTGGAGGCGCCCGGCCCCGACTTCCTCGACGAGGCCGCCATCGAAAAGCGGCGCGCGGACATGCAGCGGGTCCGCGACCTGATGGCCAAACTCGAGCCGGAACGCGACCTCCCCGACGTCCATGACCTGTGGTATTTCGAGGAGCGCGAGGACGTCGGTGACTGGTTGCGCCGGCACGGCTGGGAGGTGACCGTGACACCGGCCGAAGAGTTGATGGCCAGTTACGGCCGCAGACCCCCGCAGGGCGTCGAAGACGCCGCCCCGAAGACGCTTTTCGTCGCGGCCGAGAAGGAGTGACCGTGGTTCGAACCCACAACGACAGCTGGGAGATCACCGAGAGCGTGGGGGCGACGGCGTTGGGCGTCGCCTCGGCGCGCGCGGCCGAAACCCGCAGCGAGAATCCGTTGATCGAGGACCCGTTCGCCCAGGTCTTCCTCGACGCGGTCGGCGACGGGGTGTGGAACTGGCACTCCGCACCCGCGCTGCCCCCCGAAGTCATCGAGGCCGAACCCGAACTCCCGCTGCAGATGCGGTCGATGGTCGGCTATATGGCTTCGCGGACGGCGTTTTTCGACCAGTTCTTCCTCGACGCGACCAAGGCGGGCATCCGCCAGGCGGTGATCCTGGCGGCGGGACTGGACGCGCGGTCCTGGCGGCTGCCCTGGCCCGACGGCACGACGGTCTACGAACTCGACCAGCCCAGGGTGCTGGAGTTCAAACTGTCGACGTTGACCGAGCACGGCGCCCGGCCCGCCTGCAACCGGGTCGCCGTCGCGGTGGACCTGCGTCAAGACTGGCCGGAGGCGTTGCGGCGGGCGGGATTTGACCCGTCGGCGCCGAGCGTCTGGTCGGCGGAGGGGCTGATGCCCTACCTGCCCGCCGCGGCCCAGAAATTGCTGTTCGAACGCATCCAGGAGCTCACGGCCGCGGGCAGCCGGGTGGCCGTGGAGGCGCTGGGTCCGAAGTTCCTCGACCCCGAGTTCCGCGCCAGGCGCCGCGAGCGGATGGAGCGGATTCGCGCGTTGATGGCCAAGGTGGACCCGGACCGCGAGATTCCCCGCACCGACGAGCTGTGGTACTTCGAGGAGCGCGAGGACGTCGGTGACTGGTTCCGTCGCCACGGCTGGGACGTGACCGTGACGCCGTCCGACGAGCTGATGGCCGGCTACGGCCGCAAAGCCCCGAAAGAGGTCGAGGACGAGGTTCCGGGGAACCTTTTCGTGGTCGCGGAGCGGACAGCGAGCTAGCGGCCCGGCTTTTCGTGCCGAGCGGGTAACTGCTGCGAGAAAACGGCCGCGAAGATCTCGCGATGGTTGCACGTTCGGCGATGACGACACGCTGGTCTGACCACTTGACGTCTGACCTCCGACCGCCCACACTTTCCGCATGGCGCTGCAGCCGGTGACTCGCCGATCGGTGCCCGAAGAGGTCTTCGAGCAGATCGCCACCGGTGTGCTGAGCGGCGAGATGCAGCCCGGTGAGGCGTTGCCCAGCGAGCGCCGGCTGGCGGAGGTGTTCGGCGTCTCCCGGCCCGCGGTCCGCGAGGCGCTCAAGCGACTTTCGGCGGCCAGTCTGGTCGACGTGCGTCAGGGCGGCGTCACCACCGTGCGCGACTTCCGGCGGCATGCCGGCCTGGACCTACTGCCGCACTTGCTGTTTGCCAACGGCGCGCTCGACCCCGCGGTTTTCCGCAGCATGCTCGAGGCGCGGCTGCGCATCGGCCCGAAGGTCGCGGAGCTCGCAGCCGAACGGCACGGACCCGAGTTGGCCGAATCGCTCGAGGATTCGCTGCGCACGCTCGAGGCCGAGAAGGACCCGGTTCAGTGGCAGCGCGACACGCTCGCGTTCTGGGAGCATGTGGTCGACGGCGCCGGTTCGATCGTATTCACGTTGATGTACAACGCGTTTCGCGCCGCATATGAGCCGGCATTGGCTGCGCTGGGCACCGCCATGACCGCCGAGGGCACGCGGCCGGACGCGTACCGGAAATTGGCCGACGCTATCTGCGCCGGCGATCCCGCCCGGGCGCGCAAAGCCGGCCATGACGTGCTCGAGCTCACGAACGCCGTGATGACGGCCGCGCTCAACCGCCGGGGCAGGCGGCGATGAGCGCCCACACCGTGGTCACCAATTATCTCCGCGGCCAGATCCAGCCCGGGGTCGACGCGATCGGCGGGTTCTTCCGCACCTGCGTGCTGACCGGAAAGGCGCTGTTTCGCCGCCCCTTCCAGTGGCGGGAGACGATCGAGCAGGGCTGGTTCCTCACCAACGTCTCCTTACTGCCGACCCTGGCGGTCGCGATCCCGCTGACAGTGCTCATCATCTTCACGCTCAACATCCTGCTGGCGGAGTTCGGCGCGGCCGACATCTCCGGTGCGGGCGCGGCGCTGGGTGCGGTGACGCAGCTGGGGCCGCTCACCACGGTGCTGGTGATCGCCGGCGCGGGATCCACCGCGATCTGCGCCGACCTGGGCGCCCGCACCATCCGCGAGGAGATCGACGCGCTGGAGGTGCTGGGCATCGACCCGATCCACCGGCTGGTGGTGCCCCGCGTCGTCGCCGCGACCATCGTCGCCACCCTGCTCAACGGCGCGGTGATCACCATAGGCCTGGTCGGCGGATTCATCTTCGGCGTTTACATCCAACACATCTCGGCCGGCGCCTACGTCAGCACGCTCACCCTGGTCACCGGCCTGCCCGAGGTGATCATCTCGGTGGTCAAGTCGGCGACGTTCGGAACGATCGCCGGGCTGGTCGGCTGTTATCGCGGGCTGACCACGAAGGGCGGCCCCAAGGGCGTGGGGATCGCCGTCAACGAGACGCTGGTGTTGTGCGTGATCGCGCTGTTCGCGGTCAACGTGGTGCTCACCACGATCGGCGTGCGGTTCGGGACGGGGCGCTGACGTGTCGACTAACGCCGTACTCCGCGCCCGCTACCCACGAACGGCCGCCAACCTCGACCGCTACGGCGGCGGAACGGCCCGAAGGCTTTGGCAAATCGGGATTTTCGCAAGGTTCACGCGGATCAGCATCGGGGAGATCGGGTGGGCGTTGCGCCGCTACCGGCGCGAGACGTTGCGACTCATCGCCGAGATCGGCATGGGCACCGGCGCGATGGCCGTCGTCGGCGGGACGGTCGCGATCATCGGGTTCGTCACGCTGTCCGGCGGTTCGCTGATCGCCATCCAGGGCTTCGTATCGCTGGGCAACATCGGCGTCGAGGCGTTCACCGGATTCTTTGCCGCACTGGCCAACACGCGAGTCGCCGCGCCGATCGTCGCCGGTGTCACACTGGCCGCCACGGTCGGCGCCGGGGCCACCGCGCAGTTGGGCGCCATGCGAATCAGTGAGGAGATCGACGCGCTGGAAGTCATGGGCATCAAGTCGATCTCGTTCCTGGTCTCCACCCGGATTCTGGGCGGGCTGGCGGTGATCGTGCCGCTGTACGCCCTGGCGCTCGACATGGCTTTCACGTCGGGACAGGTTGTCACGACCGTGTTCTACGGACAGTCGAACGGCACGTACGAGCACTACTTCCGCACCTTCCTGCGCCCCGAGGACGTGGGCTGGTCGGTGGTGGAGGTCGTCATCATCGCGGTCGTGGTGATGGTCACCCATTGCTACTACGGCTACACCGCCAGCGGCGGCCCGGTCGGCGTCGGCCAGGCGGTGGGCCGATCCATGCGCTTTTCGCTGGTCTCGGTGGTGGTCGTTGTCCTGCTGGCCCAGTTGGCGCTCTACGGCGTCGACCCGAACTTCAATCTCACGGTGTAACGGCCATGGCGACGCCCGTGACCCGCAAGAACCGACGCGCGTGGGTGTACGTCGAGGGCGTCGTCCTGCTGTCGGTCTGCGCGCTGGTTCTGGCGCTGGTGTACCTGCAATTTCGGGGCGATTTCACGCCGAAGGCCGAGCTGACAATGGTGGCTTCGCGGGCGGGCCTGGTGATGGAACCGGGGTCGAAAGTCACCTTCAACGGGGTGGTGATCGGCCGGGTGGCCGCCATCTCGGAAATGGAGCGGGACGGCAAACCGGCGGCCAAGCTGATGCTGGACGTCAATCCGCGCTATCTCAGCCTGATTCCCGCGAACGTGGTGGCCGACATCGAGGCGGCCACCCTGTTCGGCAACAAGTACGTGTCGCTGGTCTCACCGGAAAACCCAACCCGGCAGCGCCTCTCGCCGCATGACGTGATCGACGTGCGGTCGGTGACCACCGAGTTCAACACGCTGTTCGAGACGGTCACCTCGATAGCCGAGAAGGTGGACCCGATCGAGCTGAACGCGACGTTGTCGGCGCTCGCGCAGGCGCTGAACGGGCTCGGGGGCAAGTTCGGGGAGTCGCTCGTCAACGGGAACGAGATTCTGGCGCAACTGAATCCGCGGATGCCGCAGATCCGGTACGACGTGCGGCGGTTGGCGGACCTGGCCGACGTCTACACCAAGGCTTCGCCCGATTTGTGGGACTTTCTGCGGAACGCGCTGACCCTCGCGCGCACACTGACCAGGCAACAGGGCGACCTGGATGCCGCGTTGTTGGCGGCGGTGGGCGTGGGCCGCACCGGCGACGATATCTTCGCCAGGGGCGGGCCGTACCTGGCGCGCGGGGCCGCCGATCTGGTGCCCACCGCCGAACTGCTCGACACCTACAGCCCCGAAGTGCTCTGCACCATCCGCAACTTCCACGACGCCGCGCCGGAAGTCGCAAAGGCCGCCGGCGGCAACGGTTATTCGCTGTCGGCGGCCGGATCGCTCATCGGGGCGCCCAATCCTTATGTCTATCCAGACAACTTGCCGCGGGTGAATGCTCGCGGTGGACCCGGTGGGCGCCCGGGCTGCTGGCAGAAGATCACCCGGGATTTGTGGCCGGCCCCGTATCTGGTGATGGACACCGGTGCCAGCCTCGCGCCCTACAACCACCTCGAAGTCGGCCAGCCACTGGCCGCCGAATACGTCTGGGGCCGCCAATACGGGGAGAACACGATCAACCCATGACGAGGAGTCCATGAAAATCACCGGCACAGCTGTCAAACTCGGCGTCTTCTGGCTGGCGCTGTTGATGTTCACCGTGATGATCATCGTCGTGTTCGGCCAGGTGCGATTCGGCCGCACCACGGGGTACTCCGCGGTGTTCACCGACGCGGGCGGGCTACGGGCCGGACAGTTCGTCCGCGCGTCGGGAGTCGAGGTCGGCAAGGTCGCCAAGGTGACGCTGATCGACGGCGACGCGCGGGTGTTGGTGGACTTCAACGTGGATCGCTCACTGCCACTGGACAAAGCGACGACGGCGTCGATCCGCTACCTCAACCTGATCGGCGACCGCTACCTGGAGCTCACCCGCGGCGACAGCGGTCAGCGCCTGGCGCCCGGTGGCACGATCCCGCTCGAGCACACCCGGCCGGCGCTGGATCTCGACGCGCTGATCGGCGGGTTCCGCCCGCTTTTCAAGGCGCTGGACCCGAACAAGGTCAACAGCATCGCCCAGTCGATCATCACCGTGTTCCAGGGGCAGGGCGCCACGATCAACGACATCCTCGACCAGACCGCGGCCCTGACCGCCTCGCTGGCCGACCGCGACAAGGCGATCGGCGAGGTGATCACCAACCTGAACACCGTGCTGGCGACGACCGCCAAGCATCAAAAAGAGTTCGACCGAACGGTCGACAACCTGGAACTGCTGATCACCGGTCTGAAGAACAGGGCCGATCCGCTGGCCGCGGCGGCGGCACATATCAGCGACGCCGCCGGAACCCTGGCCGGGCTGCTGGCCGAGGACCGGCCGTTGCTGCACGGCACCTTTGGGCACCTCGAGGTCATCCAGCCGCCGCTCATCAACGACCTGCCGACGCTTGACGACGTGCTGGCCAAGCTGCCGGGCGCGTTCCGCATCATCGGCCGCGCCGGCGGCATCTACGGCGACTTCTACAACTTCTACCTGTGTGACATCTCGATCAAACTCGACGGGTTACAGCCCGGCGGTCCGGTGCGCACCATCAAGCTCTTCGGGCAGCCGACCGGGAGGTGCACGCCGCAATGAGAACGCTGACGGAGTTCAACCGCACCCGCGTCGGCCTGATGGGCGCACTGGTCACGCTCCTCGTCGTCGGGGTGGGGCAGAGCTTCACCAGCGTGCCGATGCTGTTCGCCACGCCCACCTACTACGCGCAGTTCGCCGATTCCGGCGGCATCAGCGCGGGCGACAAGGTGGAGATCGCGGGGGTGAACGTCGGCCTGGTGCGCTCGCTGGCCATCCGCGGCGACAAGGTCCTGATCGGCTTCTCGTTGCCCGGCAGGACGATCGGGACGCAGAGCCGTGTGGCGATCCGCACCGACACTTTCCTTGGGCGCAAGAACATGGCGATCGAAAACCGTGGTGCGGATCCTTTGCGGCCCAACGGTTTTCTCCCAGCGGGTCAGACCACCACGCCGTACCAGATCTACGACGCGTTCGTCGATGTCACGAAGGCGGCGACGGACTGGAACATCGACGTCGTCAAACGGTCGCTGAACGTGTTGTCCGAGACGTTCGATCAGACCGCGCCGCACCTGAGCGCCGCGCTCGACGGGGTGGCCAGATTCTCCGACACCCTCGGCAAGCGGGACGATCAGATCAAGCAGCTGCTGGCCAACGCCGACAAGGTCGCCCGCGTGCTGGGCGACCGCAGCGAACAGGTCGACGGGTTGCTGGTCAATGCCAACACGCTGCTGGCCGCGTTCCGGCAGCGCAGTCAGGCGCTGAGCATTCTGCTGAGCAACGTGTCATCGGTGTCAACCCAGGTGTCCGGCCTGATCAAGGAAAACCCCAACGCCCACCGTGTGCTGCAGCAGTTGGGCACGGTCAGCGACGAGCTGGTCAAGCGCAAGAAAGAACTGGCCGAGGTGCTGATGCTGCTCAGCAGGTACACCGCATCCCTGACCGAGGCCGTCGCCTCGGGGCCGTTCTTCAAGGCGATGGTGGTGAATCTGCTTCCCCCCCAGATGCTCCAGCCGTGGGTTGACGCGGCATTCAAGAAGCGGGGCATCGACCCGGAGAACTTCTGGCGCAGCGCCGGCCTGCCGGCGTTCCGGTGGCCGGACCCCAACGGCGGCCGGCTCCCCAACGGCGCGCCACCGCCGGCGCCGCCGGTGCTGGAGGGCACGCCGGATCACCCGCAACCGGCCGTTCCCCCGGGATCGCCGTGTTCCTACACGCCGGCGGCCGACAGCCCGCCGCGGCCCGGAAATCCGTTGCCCTGCGCGCTTTCCGAGCAGGGCCCGTTCGGCCCGGTTCTCGGCGGTTTTCCGGCGCCGCTCGACGTGGCGACGTCACCGCCCAACCCCGCGGGGCTGCCGCCGACGCCCGGTGCACCCAGCGCGGGCCGGCCCGGCGAGGCACCGCCGGACGTTCCCGGCGCCCCGGTGCCGCTGCCCGCGCACGCGCCGCCGGGGGCGCGCACCGAGAACCTGCAACCGGCCGGCCCGACCCCGCCGCCGTCGACGTTGGCGCCGGGCCTGCCCGAGGGGCCACCGGCGCCACCGGGACCCGGGCCGCAGCTGCCGGCCCCGTTCGTCACGCCCGACGGGACAGGCGGTGGCAACCGATGAGCACCATCTTCGACATTCGCAGCCTCCGACTGCCGAAAGTGTCCGCCAGGGCGGTGCTCGTCGGGGTGTTGGCGGCGGTCTTCGTAATAATCGCGGTCGTCGCCGGAGCGCAGCTCTACCGGAAACTGACCACCACGACCGTCGTCGCGTATTTTTCCGAGACCCTCGCGCTGTACCCGGGCGACAAAGTTCAGATCATGGGCGTGCGGGTCGGTTCGATCGACAAGATCGAGCCGGCGGGTGACAGGATGCGAGTCACGTTGCACTACAACAACAAGTACCGGGTGCCCGCCAAGGCCACCGCATCGATCCTCAACCCCAGCCTGGTCGCCTCGCGCACCATCCAGCTGTCACCACCCTACAGCGGCGGACCGGTGCTGGGCGACGGTGACGTGATCCCGATCGAGCGCACCCAGGTGCCCGTCGAGTGGGATCAGCTGCGCGATTCCATCAACGGAATCCTGCGGCAGCTCGGCCCCACACCCCAGCAGCCGAAGGGGCCGTTCGGCGACCTCATCGAGTCGGCCGCGGACAACCTGGCCGGAAAGGGCAAGCAGGTCAACGAGACCCTGGACAATCTGTCGAAAGCGTTGACCGCGCTCAACGAGGGCCGGGGGGACTTCGTCGCGATCACGCGAAGCCTGGCCCAGTTCGTCAGCGCACTGTATCAGAACGATCAGCAGTTCGTCGCGCTCAACGACAACCTGGCCCAGTTCACCGGCTGGTTCACCAAGTCCGACCATGACGTGGCCGACACGGTCACCCGCCTCGACGACGTGCTCGCGGATGCCCGAAAGTTCGTCAACGACAACAGGTCCGCGCTCACCCACGACGTGGGCAACCTCGCCGACGTCACCACCACGCTCCTGCAACCCGAGGCGCGGGACGGCCTGGAAACGGCATTGCACGTGTTGCCGACCTTCGCGGGCAACTTCAACAACCTCTACCATCCCCTGCACAGCTCGCTGGTGGGCTTGTTCGCGTTCCCCAACTTCGCCAACCCCATGCAGTTCATCTGCAGCGCCATCCAGGCCGGCAGCCGGCTGGGCTATCAGGACTCTGCCGAGCTGTGCGCGCAGTATTTGGCTCCGGTTCTGGACGCCATCAAGTTCAATTACGTCCCAGCGGGCGTCAACTGGTTCAACTCGGCGGCCGCCCTGCCCAAGGAGGTAGCCTACTCCGAGGAACGGCTGCGCCCGCCGCCCGGCTACAAAGACACCACCGTCCCGGGGATCTTTTCGCGCGACACACCGTTTTCGCATGGCAACCACGAACCGGGCTGGGTCGTCGCCCCCGGGATGCAGGGCACGCAGGTTCAGCCGTTCACGGCCAACCTGCTGACTCCCGAATCGCTGGCCGAGCTCATGGGTGGCCCGGACGTCGCGCCGCCGCCGCCGGGGACCAATCTGCCCGGACCCCCCAACGCCTACGACGAGTCGAATCCGCTTCCGCCGCCGTGGTATCCGCAGCCGGCACGTCCAGGGCCCGGCCAGTGAGGGGGGCCGTGAGCGCGGTCCGCCACGGGCTGGCGTTCGCGTTGACGGCCGTGGTGGTGGCGTCGTGCGGCTGGCGAGGCATCGCCAACGTGCCGCTGCCGGTCGGCCGCGGCACGGGCGCCGACCACCTGACGATCTACGTGCAGATGCCAGACACGCTGGCGCTCAACACCAACAGCAGGGTCCGGGTTGCCGACGTATGGGTGGGCACGGT
>Ga0335069_10009022_pt1 | contig 14227 bp, 11 predicted proteins | sample Lox_Sample_11_FD_206714 | JGI IMG/M metagenome (GOLD analysis project Ga0335069, IMG submission 206714) | Soil microbial communities from Loxahatchee National Wildlife Refuge, Florida, United States - Lox_Sample_1.1 | ecosystem: Environmental > Terrestrial > Soil > Wetlands | place: USA... | reverse complement strand
CTTTCCTTCGACTGCGCCCAGAGTTTCCGCACCGTGCCCGGCTTGGCCTCGGCCGGATCGGTGGCGCCGATGACTTCACGAAGGTGGGCCACCGCTCCGTCGCGCTCGAGGGCGAGCGGGATGCACGCCCCGGAGGTCATGAAGGTCACGAGGGACCGGAAGAAGGGGCGCTCCCGGTGCACCGCGTAGAACGCCTCGGCCTGCGGCGTGGTGAGCCGCACCATCCGCGCGGCCCGGACCTTGAATCCCTGCCGCTCGAGGTGCGCCAGCACGTTGCCCGCGTTCCCCGCCGCCACCGCGTCGGGTTTGATGATCGCCAGTGTGAGCATGTGAGGTGTCAGGTTCCTGGTGTCGGGTGTGAGGTGGATTCCATCAGGGAGCCAACAGCCGTCGAATGAGGTCGGCCCGGGTGAGAAAACCCACCACGATCCCCTCTCTCACGACGGGAAAGCGGTCCACGTCCTTGTTGTTCATCAGATTGGCGACGTCCGAGAGGCGCTGGTCCTCGGAGACGCACAGGACCGTGCGGGCCATCGCCTCCTTGACCAGGATCTGCTTCGGGTCGGACGTCCCCTTCAGAATCTGATTCCGGGTCGGGGCGCGGAAGGCCCCGGTCTTGACGCGCTGGACGTAGTCCGGGATGAGAAACCGGAGCAGCTCCTTGTGGGTGATGATTCCGACGAGCGCCCCGCCCTCGTTCACCACCGGCAGTGCGCGGATGTCGTGCTCCAGCATCGTGTGCGCGGCGTCGCCGAGGGTACGTTCGGGATCGACGGTGAAAATGCGCTCGGTCATCACGTCCCGGACGGTGAGGTCGCCCGTCAGCTCGACCGCGTTCAAGCCCCCCGCCGCGACTACGTCCGCGGCGGTCCGCGCGGAGAGGAGCGCCTGGACCGTTTCGGGTTCCGACAGCGCGCGCGCCAGGGCACCCACCAGCTGCAGGTAGGTCGCGGCGTCCTTCGGGGGCGCGATGACCAGGATGACGACCCGCGCCGACCGATTGGGGTCCTTCTCCCAGTGGATGGGACGCGGTGCGACGCCGATGGCCGCGACGAGCTTGCCGGCCGCGTCGGTCCGGAAGTGCGGCAGAAAGGCGTGCTCTCCCACCGAGACCATGTCTTCGGGCCAGGCCTGATCGATGACCGCGAGCAGTCGCTCGGGGAACGCCACCGCCCCCGCGGTGATCAGCTTTTCGGCCAGCCGGTGCGTCGCCTCGCGGACGGTGCGCGCCTGCAGCGGCACCGCCACGTGATCGGGGACGAGGACGTCCGCGAGTTTCACATCCGTTCCTTGAGGAGCGGCACCACGTCGGCGGGGCGCTTCATCACCGCAATGCCGGCGGCGGCGAGGGCGGCCATCTTGTCCGCCGCCGTGCCGGAGGCGCCCGAAATGATGGCACCCGCGTGCCCCATGCGGCGGCCGGGGGGCGCGGTTTGTCCCGCGATGAAGCCGACTACCGGCTTCTTCATCTTGGCCTTCACGTACTCCGCGGCCTGCTGCTCGTCGGTCCCGCCGATCTCTCCGATCATCACGATCGCGTCGGTGCCGGGGTCGGCCTCGAAGGCCTGGAGACAGTCGATGAAGTTGGTGCCGATGATCGGGTCCCCGCCGATGCCGACGCAGGAGGACTGCCCGAACCCGTTTCCCGTGAGCTGGTGAATGATCTCGTAGGTCAGGGTGCCGCTCCGGGAGACGACGCCGATCCGTCCCTCGGCGCAGATGTTGCCGGGGATGATGCCGACCTTGCTCCGGCCCGGCGAGATGAGGCCGGGACAATTCGGGCCGATGAGCCGGAGCCCGCGCTCCCGCACGAACGGCATCACCTTGGTCATGTCCAGGACGGGCAGGCCCTCGGTGATGCAGACGATGAGCGGGATTCCGGCGTCCGCCGCCTCGAAGACCGCCGACGCGGCCAGGGCGGCGGGGACGTAGATGACCGAGACGTTGGGCTTCGTGGCCGCCACCGCCTCGGCCACCGTGTTGAACACGGGAACGCGGGTTTCGAACGTCTGCCCGCCTTTCCCGGGGGTGACGCCGGCGACGACCTGGGTGCCATAGGCCATCATCTGTTTGGAATGGAAGGAGCCGTCCCGGCCGGTGATGCCCTGCACCAGAAGGCGGGTGCTCTTGTCGATCCAGACGCTCACGCCGCCCTCCCCTGCGCCTTGGCCACGGCCGCCTTCACCGCCTCGTCCATGTCGGTGCCGGCCGAGTAGCCGGCCCGTTTCAGGATCTCGAGCGCTTCCCGCTCGTTGGTGCCGGTGAGCCGGATGACCATCGGGACCTTGAGCGGGAAGGCGCTGGTGGCCTGGACGATCCCGTTGGCGACGTCGTCGCAGCGGGTGATGCCGCCGAAGATGTTGAACAGGATCGCCTTCACGTTCGGATCGGCGGTGATGATCCGGAGCGCGTTGACGACTTTCTGGGGGTTCGATGAACCGCCGATGTCCAGGAAGTTGGCGGGCTCGCCCCCGTAGTACTTGACCAGGTCCATCGTGGCCATCGCCAGCCCGGCGCCGTTCACGCAGCACCCCACCGACCCGTCCAGCTTGATGAACGTGAGTCCCGCCTCGCGCGCCTGGACTTCGGACGGCGCCTCCGACGACGCGTCGCGCAGTGCGGCGATCTCGGGGTGGCGGTCCAGCTCGTTGTCGTCCACCACGATCTTCGCGTCGAGGGCCAGCACCTTGCCGTCCGGCGTCGTCACCAACGGGTTGATCTCGGCCAGCGAGGCGCCGACCGCGTACACCACCTGGTAAAGCCGGCGCATCAGGTCCGCGGCCTGCCGGACCTGGGCGACGTCCCGGTACAAATGGAAGGCCAAGCTCTGCGCCTGATGCGGGAGGAGCCCGTACCGCGGATCCACCGCCAGCCGGTGGATCTGCTCAGGCGTCTTGGCGGCGACTTCCTCGATGTCGACGCCGCCGGCCGCGCTCACCATCAGGACCGGGCGCTGGGTGGCGCGGTCCACGATGAATCCGACGTAGCTCTCGGAAGCGATGTCCGCCGCGGGGACGACGAGCACCTTCGTCACCGTCAGCCCCTTGATCTGCATCCCCAGGATCCGGGCGGCCGCCTGTTCGGCGTCGGCGGGCGACTTCGCCAACTTGACCCCGCCGGCCTTGCCGCGCCCGCCGGCGTGCACCTGCGCCTTGACCACGACGGCGCCGCCCAGCCGCTCGGCGATGGCCTTCGCCTCGGCCGGTGTCGCGGCCACTCCGCCTTCAGGCATCGGGATCCCGTGGCTGCGCAGGATGTCCCGTGCCTGATACTCGTGCAGATTCACCCGATCTCCTTCGTGATGGTGGTGCCCGCCCGACCGGCGAGCGCCTGGAGTCCCTGCGACAGCTCGGCGATGGTGGCGCGCGCGCCCCCGAGGCCGACGAATTCCACCGCAGCCTCGACCTTGGGGCGCATACTCCCCGTTCCCAGGTCGCCGCCCGCGATCAGCTGGCGCGCCTCGGCCAGCGTCAGGCGGTCGATACGCTCCTGCCGCGGCGTGCCGTAGTGCCGGTACACGCCGTCCACGTCCGTGAGGATCAAGAGCACCTGGGCGCCCAGATCCCGGCCCAGCACCGCGGCCACGCGATCCTTGTCCACGACCGCGTCGATGCCCTCGAGTCCGAGCCGGGGATCCTGATACACCGGGGGTCCCCCGCCCCCGCACGCCACGACGATGTGCCCGCGGCCGACGAGATCGGCGATCATCCGCCGCTCCACGACGCCGATGGGGCGCGGGCTGGGCGCCAGACGCCGCCATCGGCCCGGCCGCTCCTCGCGCACCGGCACTCCCTGCGCGGTGAGCCGGGCCACGGCCGCCGGGTCCAGGGCATGCCCGATCGGCTTGGCCGGAGTGCGGAGGTCCGGATCCGAGGCGTCGCAGAGCGTCTGTGTCACCACGGTGACCACCTGCCGCTCGACGCCGGCGCGGTGCAGCGCGTTCTGCAGGGACTGCTGGATCATGTAGCCCATCCAGCCGGCCGTGGCCGCGACCAGCACCCCCAGCGGGAGCGCTTCGACCTGGCCGGCGCCCAGCTCATTCCGGGCCAGCTCGTCCCCCACCTGCGGGCCGTTGCCGTGCACGAGGGCGATGCCCCACCCCGCGCGGGCCAGCTCCACGATGGGGGCGAGGCTCTGGCGGGTATGCCGGAACTGGTTGGCGATGGTGGGCCGTTCTCCCTGCGGAGCGACGGCGTTACCCCCCAACGCCACGACGATCACGCCGGGGCTCACGGCGGCGCAACCTAGCGGGGGGCGCCGGGGGCGGCAACGCCCCGGGGAACGCCACGCAGGAGGGCCCGCAGGCTGTCGTAGAGCACGCCGAAGCGGGACATGCGGCCCGTCGCCAGGGCCGAATCCATCCGCGCCACCAGCGCGCGCACCCGCCGCAGACTGGCGGCCGGCGAGCTGTCGGCGAGCGCGGGACCGCGGAGGAGCGCGCGCAGGGCGAGGGCCGGCGTGGTGTCTCCCGCCACGAGCGGGCCGATCGAGACGTACACCGAGTCGAGCCGGGCCGTGACCGCGCTGTGCTCCGGCTGCCAGAAGCGGGCCTGGACCGTCAGCACCGTCTGCGCGTCGAGGGGCCAGGCCCGCAACACTCCTGCCTCGCGGTTGGGGTCGCTGGCCAGCACCACCGGCACGCGGGGGGGGACCGCGGGACTCCACAGCTGGAGCGACGGTCCGCCCCCGGTCACGGTGCCCGCGAGAATCCCGCGGAGGTTGGGGGGCCGCGCCGTGTCCTCGAAGGTCTGCGCGGTCCAGAGGTGCGAGGTGGTGTCTTCGCCGTCCCGGGCCACGAGGGTGAACGGGTCCGCCGGGCGGAGCTGGCGGTTCGCCGAATCCTCCCGCGCGAGCACCACCGCCGCGATCCGGAAGCCGTCGGCCGGATACGGCAAGGCGGCCAGGAGCGCGGGCGGAATGGTCGCGGCGGGCTCGACCAGGGGTGCGGCGATGTGGGCCCACGCGGCGGAGAGCGAGTCCGCCCGCGGCGAGAGCCAGATCCGCGTGGTTCCGGTGACGGCGTTGAGGGCGGCGATCAGACCCGGGTGACGGTAGCGGAGGGTCCGTCCGTTCCAGGTGACCGGGTCCACCAGGGGGAAGGTTTCCCCTTCCACGTAGCCCCACGACACCCACCAGAGCGAGTCGCCCAGCACCGCCGCTGTCGGGGCTTCGAATTCCGCGAAGGGCGCGAGCACTGAGAACCGTTCCAGGGCATCGCGGCGCCACACCAGGGTCCGCCCCGCCGTTTGCTCCCGGGCGAGCTCGGTGGACTGAAGCGTCCAGGCGAGCGCGATCCGCCGCCAGGTGCCCTCGAGCGGGATGCCGGGAACGGATCCGGGGGGAAGCACCGCGTACTCCGTGAACCCCATCCCGAACCAGGTCTGCGGCGGAGCACGCGGGACCCGCGAGAAGAGGAGCTCCGAGTCGGACTCCCGCGCCTGAAGGGGTCCGGGGGCCTGCGCCCACGCTCCCTCGTGCACGGCCTGCCACGTGGGGAGCGGCGTCACGTGCAGCAGGCTGGCACCGTCCGGCGCGAGGCCGAGCAGCCAGTCTCCGCCGCGGCCGAGGGCCACCCGAACCACCGCGAGGCCCGGACCGACGGCACTGTCGTGGAGGGCGCGCTCGGAGACCCGGAGCGCGTCCCAAGCCGGGATTCCGGCGAGGACCGCGGCGGGCGCCTGGACGCCGGGTCTCCAGTCTTTCGCGTCGGCGTCGTACGCGAGCCGGTCGAGCGCCGCGCGCTCGTTGGTGAGGAGCGTATCCGCCGTCTCGAGACGATTGGTCTGGGTGCGCTGGAGGCCCGGCGGGAGAATCCAGTATGCGGCGAGCATCGTCACGAGGAGCGACAGCCAGGCCGTGCCGACCACGCCGGGCCGGTCCCACCATCCCCAGGCCGCGCTCAGGAGCGCCGTTCCGAGCGCCACGACGGCCACGACGTCGGCGGCCGGCAGGCGGATCGCCAGGGTGGCATGACTCACGGTGCCCGCGAGTCCCGCGACCGTTTCCGCCGGGTCGAGGTGGGCGCCCCACAGGAACGCCAGCGCCAGGCCCGCCAGCGTGATCCCCAGATGCGCGCGGGCGTGCGGGCTGGCGCGCAGCCGGCCCGCGTGGAGCCGGAGCGACCCGATGGCGGCGTAGAGCGCGGTGATCAGGGCCGCGGCGGTGAGCGTGGCGAGCAGGAGGATGCCCTGCCGGGTGCGATCCCAGGGCAGCTCGCCCAGGTAGTAGCCGAGATCTCTTCCCAGGACGGGATCGACGGCGCCGAAGTGGGGGGGAGCGCCCGCGAGCACCGCCTGGCGCCAGACGTCGCCGATGGCCCAGGCGAGGCCGCCGCCGTACAGGAGGCCGCCGAGGAGGGTGACCGTGACCAGCAGCCGGTGCGGCACGGCTTCCACGATCTCGATATCCCCGACCCGGCGGGGCATCTGGACCGATCCGATGGCCCGGTAGACGAGGTAACAGTGTCCCACGCCCCAGGCGACCGCCGCGCCCGCGACGATCCACTGCCACGTGCGCGCGAGCGCCAGCCCGTGCAGATAAGCGGCCCCGAACGGAATGGTCGCGGCCCACAGGCGCTCGGCGGTCTGCAGTGCGAACCAGCGGCCCCCGACGAGGGCCGCGACCAGAAGGATGGTCCCGCCCAGCAGCGCCCAGCGCCGCCGGTTCACCCCGTGTCCCCGCGGTTCTGCGCCAGCCAGCCTTCGACTTCCGCGCGGTAGCGCTCGAGGTCCGCCGCGGTGGCGGCTTCGAACCGCATCACCAGCACGGGCTGCGTGTTGGAGGCCCGGATGAGGCCCCACCCCCCGGGGAACGTGATCCGGACGCCGTCGAGGGTGGCCACGGGGTACCGTGCCGCGAAGTACGCGGCGGCGCGCTCCACGACGGCGAACTTGCGCTCGTCCGGGCAGTCGACCCGGAGCTCGGGCGTCGCGACGGTCCGGGGAAGATCCGCGAGGAGCCGCGACAGGGGCCCCCCCCGCTCCGCCACGTAGTGCAGCAGCCGGGCGGCCCCGAAGAGCGCGTCGTCGAATCCGAACCAGTCGCCGCCGAAGAACATGTGGCCGCTCATCTCGCCGGCCAGGGGCGCGTGCAGCTCCTTCATCTTCTGCTTGATGAGCGAATGCCCGGTCTTCCACATCACCGGCTGGAGCCCCGCTTTGGTGAGCATCTGCGGCAGCACCTCGGAGCACTTCACGTCGAAGATCACGGGGTGCGGGCCCGGCATCCGGCGCGCCAGGTCGCGGCCGAACAGCACGAGCAGCTGGTCCCCGAAGATCGGCGTGCCCCGCTCGTCCACGGCCCCGATCCGGTCGCCGTCCCCGTCGAACGCGATGCCGAGCTCGGCGCCTTCCCGGACGACGGCGGCCTGCAGGTCGCGCAAGTTTTCGACGACCGTGGGATCGGGATGGTGGTTGGGGAAACGGCCGTCCGACTCCGCGAAGAGCGGGACGACGGTGGCGCCCACGGCGCGGAGGGTCTCGATGGCGATGAGGCTGGTGACGCCGTTGCCGCAGTCCACCACCACCTTGACCGGCCGGGCCAGTGGCGTGTTCCGCTTGACGATGGCGTCCCGGTAGGCGGGCAGGAGCCCGGGGTGGGTGGAGTCGGCGCCCCCGGCCACGCGGTCCAGCGCGTCTCCGGCGATCATCCGGTACAGGTCCTGAATGGCGTCGCCGGCCACCGCTTCCCCGGCGAGGACCATCTTGAAGCCGTTGAACTCCGGCGGATTGTGCGATCCGGTGACCTGGAGGCCGCCGTCGACCTCGAGGGTGTGGGTGGCGAAATAGAGGGCCGGCGTGGGACACTCACCGACGTCCACCGCCCGGCCCCCCGCCGCCACGATGCCGGCGCGGATGTGACCGGCCAGATCGGGACCCGAGGGGCGGTTGTCCCGCCCCACCGCGAGCGTGGGGGCCCGGGAGAGGCGCCGGCGGCCGAAGCTGGCGAAGGCTTGGCCGACGGCGCGGGCGACGTCGGGCGTGAGCTGCTCCCCGACGATGCCGCGGATGTCGTACTGCCGGAATATGGTCTGCGGGATCTTCATGCCGGGTTCCCGGGGATCAGTGGCCGGCCGGCACCGCCGTCGAGTCCGCCTGGGCGGGCGTGACGCCCGCAACCGCGTGGAGGGTCGTGGCGCTGGCCTGGGAGAGGCCGAGGATGCCGGCCGGAGCGATGCCGAACCAGAGGATGCCGATCAGCGACGCGGTGAGCGCCGCGCGGCCGACCCAGTCGAGAGTCATGCCGGCGTGGGCGTCGGGGCGCGGGGCGGGCTTCATGTACATCGCCATCACCACCGGAAGGTAGTAGCCCGCGGAAACGACGCTGGTGAGGACGAGGACGATCGCCAGGAGCGTGTGCCCCGTTCCGAGGGCGGCCGCGATGATGTACCACTTGCCGATGAACCCGGCGGTGCCCGGGAAGCCCAGGAGCGAAAGCATCACCACCGTAAGGGCGAGCGCCAGGCCGGGGCGGCTGGCGGACAGCCCCGCCAGGTCGTCGATCCGCACGTCCGACTCGCCGGCCCGCCCCTTGGCCGCGAGCAGCGCGAAGGCGGCGATGGTCGTCAGCGTGTAGGCGACGAGGTAGACGATGAATGCGCCCGAACCGGCGCCGCCCGCGGCGACGGCCACGAGCAGGTAGCCGGCGTGCGCGATGGACGAGTACGCCAGCATCCGCTTGACCGAGCGCTGGGCCAGGGCGACCAGGTTGCCGGTGATCATGGTGGCGACGGCCAGCCCCGCGATGACGGCGGGCCAGCCGCCGGTGGTGCCCAGGGCCTCCACCACCACGCGGAAGAGCGCGGCGAACGCGGCGGCCTTGACCCCGGTGGCCATGAAGCCGGTGACGGGCGTGGGTGCGCCGTCGTAGACGTCCGGTGCCCACATGTGGAAGGGCACGGCCGCCACCTTGAATCCGAAGCCGACCAGGAGCAATCCCACGCCGATGAGGAGAAGCGGCAGGTGCCCCACGCCGAGCGTGGTCACCTGCACGCCGATGAGCGACAGGTTGGTGGTGCCCGTGGCGCCGTAGATGAGGGCGATGCCGTAGAGCAGGAACGCCGACGCGAAGGCGCCCAGCAGGAAGTACTTGAGGGCCGCCTCGGCGGCGCGCGGGCTGCGGCGATTGAATCCGGCGAGCACGTACACCGAGATGGACATCAGCTCGAGGCCCAGGAAGATCACCATCAGGTCTTCCCCGCCCGCCATCAGCATCATCCCCAGCGCGGCGAACAGGAGCAGCGGGTAGTACTCCGGAGCGAGCAGCCCTTCGCGCTCGAGGTACCGGAAGGAGAACAGGACCGTCAGCGCCGCGGCGCCGAGGAGGATCCAGTCCACGATGAACCGGAAGTCGTCGACGGCCACCATCTGGGCGATGCCGTCGACGGTGGCGCGGTTCCACCAGAGCCACCACACCACTCCGGCGGTCGCGGCCAGCGCGACGAGGGTGGCGATCCCGGCCAGTCGGGTGTCGGCCGCGGTCCGGTGGCGCCACGCGACCAGCAGCAGCACCACCATCGCGAGTCCGGTCAAGAGGCTCTCGGGGGCCAGCGCCCGCATCAGGTCGGCGTAGCTCGACAGGTCGAGGCTCATCGCAGCGCCGTCGGGGGTTGCGGACGGACGGTTTCGACCAGCCGGCGCGCCGCCGGCTCCATCCGGTCGAGGAAGGGCCGCGGGTAGACGCCGATCCAGACGATCGCCACGAGGAGGGGCAAGAGCACCAGCCCCTCACGGAGGGAGAGGTCCGGCAGCTTCTGGTTCTCGGTCTTGGTCAGCGGGGTGTAGATGATCTTCTGCAGCGCCGGCAGGAGGTACATGGCGGCGACGATGACCCCCGCGGTGGCGATGATGGTCGCCGTCGGGTACCGCGCGAACGACCCGATCAGGATCAGGAACTCTCCGACGAAGCCGTTGGTTCCGGGGAGCCCGACGGACGAGAGCGACACCACGGTCAGCACCGCCGCGAGCAGGGGGACGACCCGGGCCAGCCCGCCGAACGCGTCCAGGAGCCGCGTGTGGCGCCGCTCGTACAGCATGCCGGCGAGGAAAAAGAGCGCGCCGGTCGAGATCCCGTGGTTGATCATCACGAGGAGCGCGCCCTGGACGCTCTGCACCGTCAGCGCCCAGATGCCGAGCATCACGAATCCCAGATGGGCCACCGACGAATACGCGACGAGCTTCTTGAAGTCGGGCTGGACCATCGCGACCAGGCCGCCGTAAATGATCCCGATGACCGAGAGCGCCACCACCACGGCCTGGACCGTGGGCGACAGCGCGACCCCCGGGAAGAACGGCAGGGCGAACCGCAGGAAGCCGTAAGTGCCCATCTTCAGCAGCACGCCCGCCAGAATGACGGATCCCGCGGTCGGTGCTTCGACGTGGGCGTCCGGCAGCCACGTATGCAGCGGGAACATCGGGACCTTGATCGCGAAGGCCAGGAAGAAAGCCGCGAAGAACCAGAACGCGACCGGTCCCAGGTCGGCGGTGTGCTGGAGAAGGAAGTCGTACGAGAACGAGTAGGTGCCGGTGGTGTGGGCGGCGTGGAGAAAGAGCCCCAGGATGGCCACCAGCATCAGGAGCGATCCGACGAACGTGTAGAGGAAGAACTTGATGGCCGCGTAGAGGCGGTTGTCGCCGCCCCAGATCCCGATGATGAAGTACATCGGAATGAGCATCACTTCCCACATCACATAGAACAGGAACAGATCGAGGGACACGAACACGCCCAGCATGCCCGTGGTGAGGACCAGGAGCAGCGCGTAGAACCCCCGTTCCCGCTTGGTGATGTAGGTCCAGCTGCCCAGCACCGAGAGGGGCACGAGGAACGTGGTGAGGAGCACCATGAAGAGCGAGATGCCGTCCAGCCCCACGTGGAACCGGATCCCCCAGTCCGGCACCCAGGGGAGGTCGACCGCGAACTGCATCCCGGCCGCGGGCACGAACCGCCACCAGAGCGGCACCGAGAGGGCGAATTCGACCAGGCTCACGCCCAGGGCGAGCGTCTTGGCGCGCGAGGCGGGCGCGAGATAGAGCAGCGCGGCGCCGGCGAGGGGCCAGACGAGGAGCGCGGGGAGGATCCAGGCGTCGTACATCAGCGCACCACCGCGCGGAGGACCAGGGCCACGCCGAGGACGAAGAGCACGACGTAGAAGCCCACTTCCCCGGTCTGGAGCTTGGAGCCCACCCAGCCGGCGGCCCGCGCCAGTCCGGCCGACCCGTTCACGCCGGCGCCGTCGATGAGCCCCTGGTCGATGCCCTTCCACAGGATGACCCGGGAGCACCAGGTCAGAGGCCGCACCACGACCCGGTCGTAGAGCTCATCCACATACCACTTGTTGGCGAGCACCTTGCCGAAGCCGGTCTCCGCGGGCGCCTGACGGGCCGGGACCAGCGCGGCCGGATCGAGCAGCCGCACCGCCCCGACGATGCCGGCCACGGCGACGACGACCGCCACGGCGATCAGGGCCCATTCGGTTCCGGACGCGGCTTCCGCCGCCGGCAGATACGCCGCCGATCCGTGCGTCACGGGGGCGAGCCAGTGCTCGAGCCACGCGCCGCCGCCGATCAGGGTCGGGAGATTCAGCGCGCCCCCGGCGAGGCTCAGGACCCCGAGCACCACGAGCGGCCCGGTCATCACCGCGGGTGCCTCGTGGAGATGGGCCCGTTCCTGCTCACCGGTCCGGTTGGGCCCGTGGAAGGTGTAGAGCATCATCCGGGTCATGTAGAACGCCGTGAGCAGCGCGGCCGCGAGCCCGAACGCCCAGAACAGATACCAGATCGGCTGCGCGCTCCCCCGCGCGAACGCCGCGCCCAGGATCTCATCCTTGGAGAAGAAGCCGGCGAAGGGCGGGATGCCCGCGATGGCCAGGGTGGCGATCCACATCAGCACCCAGGTCCAGGGGAGATACGCCTTGAGCCCGCCCATGTTGCGCATGTCCTGCGCGTCTTCGTGAGCGTGGGTGTGGTGATAGGCGTGGTGCATCGCGTGGATCACCGAGCCCGACCCCAGGAACAGCAGCGCCTTGAAGAACGCGTGGGTCGCGAGGTGGAAGACGCCCGCGGCGTAGGCGCCGGTGCCGACGCCCACGAACATGTACCCGAGCTGGGACACGGTGGAGTACGCCAGCACCTTCTTGATGTCCCACTGCTTCAGCGCGATGGTGGCCGCGAACAGCGCCGTCAGCGCGCCGACCCCGGCCACCACGGCGCTCGAGACCGGCGCGAGGGCGAACAGGAGATTGGCCCGCGCGACGAGATAGACGCCCGCGGTGACCATCGTGGCGGCGTGGATCAGGGCCGACACCGGCGTGGGGCCCGCCATGGCGTCCGGAAGCCAGGTGTACAGGGGGATCTGCGCCGACTTGCCGGTGCACCCGAGGAACAGGAAGAGCGTGATCGCCGTGATGGTGCCGTCGCCCGGGGTGAAGACGGCCGGCGCCTTGGCGAATACCGAGACGAAGTCGAGCGCGCCCACGTGCTGGAAGAGCAGGAACATCGCGGCGAGGAAGCCGAAGTCCCCGATCCGGTTCATGATGAACGCCTTCTTGCCGGCGTCCGCGTTGGCGGTGACGTCGAACCAGAACCCGATCAAGAGATACGAGCAGAGCCCGACGCCTTCCCAGCCCACGAACATCACCGGGAAGCCGGCACCCAGCACCAGCACCAGCATGAAGAAGACGAAGAGGTTGAGATACGCGAAATACCGCGCGTAGCCCTCGTCCGCCCCCATGTATCCCACGCTGAAGACGTGGATGAGCGACCCGACGCCCGTGACGATCAGGATCATCACGGCGGACAGCGGGTCCACCTGGAGGCCGGCGGAGATGTGGAGCGACCCGACCGGGATCCAGTCCCAGTAGTTGTAGACCACGGGCGCCGCCGGGTGGGCCGCGGCCAGGCTGGCGACCACCGAGACCGCCACCGCGAACGCGGCGACGAGGACGCCGACGCCGATCACGGACACCGCGGTCTTGGCGCGGGGCCGGACCAGCGCGAGGGCGCCGTTCAGCACGAAGCCCAGGAGGGGCAGGAGCGGAACCAGCCAGACCCGTTCCATCGCGGGGACCGCCCTCAGCCCTTCAGGAGGTTGATGTTGCGGAGGTCCACCGTCTCCTTGTGACGGTAGACCGCGAGCACGATGGCGAGGCCGACGGCCGCCTCGGCGGCGGCGACGGCCATCACGAAGAAGACGAAGATCTGTCCCGCGACGCCCAGCGTCTGCGCGAAGGCGATGAACGTCAGGTTCACGGCGTTGAGCATCAGCTCGACGCACATGAAGATGATGATCGCGTTCCGGCGGATCAGCACGCCGGCCACGCCGATCACGAAGAGCACCGCCGCAACGGCGAGGGTGGGTCCCAGGAGCATCAGAGCTTCCGTTTCGCGAGCACCACCGCGCCCACCACGGCGGCGAGGAGGAGCACGCTGGTGATTTCGAAGGGGACGAGATAGGCCTCGTACAAGGGCGTCGCGATCGCTCCCACCATCCCGGCCTGCTGCTGCGTCTGCGCCATCACGCCCGGCGGCAGCCGGATCAGCTCGGGCGGCGCCGCGCCGCGGAGGAACTTGAGCTGGACGAAGAGCAGCGCCGCCAGGACGAGGCCGACGGTGACCCCCAGCACCCCTTTCCGGTCCGGGGCCGCCCCCCGGCCGAGGTTCAGGAGCATGATGACGAACAGGAAGAGCACCATCACGGCGCCGGCGTAGACCAGCACCTGGAGGACGGCGATGAACTGGGCGTCCAGCAGCACGAAGAGGGCGGCCAGCGAAAACATGGTGACCACGAGCCAGAGCGCGCTGGCCACCGGGCTCCGGCGGCTGACGCAGAGCACGGCCGACCCGAGCGCCAGGACGGCGAAGATCCAGAAGACGACGGTGACGACGGTCATTCGCCCTTCGGGTCCGCCGGGTCCCACAGCGTGGACACCGGGTGGGTCTGGGCGCAGAGCCGTTCCAGGTCGTACACGAACCGGTCGCGCGAGTATTCCGCGTTCTCGTAGTGCCAGCCCACGTGAATCGCCTCTTCGGGGCAGACTTCCTGACAGTAGCCGCAGAACACGCAGCGGAACTCGTCGATCTCGTAAATCAGGGGATACCGGTTCCCCTGCTCGTCCTCTCCGGGCACGAGCTTGATGCAGTTGGCCGGGCAGATCTGGGGGCAGAGGCCGCAGGCCACGCACTTGGCGCGTCCCTGCTCGTCGGTCAGCATCCGATGCGTGCCCCGCCACCGG